>Ga0207416_1000229_pt1 | contig 104708 bp, 101 predicted proteins | sample PaiPotPPM11metaG_FD_184107 | JGI IMG/M metagenome (GOLD analysis project Ga0207416, IMG submission 184107) | Iron sulfur acid spring bacterial and archeal communities from Banff, Canada, to study Microbial Dark Matter (Phase II) - Paint Pots PPM... ... | reverse complement strand
ACGGCCCGAACGCGTGAAGCGCTTTACAATTCTTGGGATAAGAACGATCCGAGGGATGCCCAGGTCATCTTACATCTGTTGAAAACCGGCGGAACGCAGACGTTTCACGATCCGTATGTCAGCGGCTCGTACGTGTGGGCGCCCTCGATTCCCCAGTACGCTTCCCCAGCTAGTTGCTCGACGCGTTCTAGGGCATTTTGAAACCCCTGCACTGTTGCAGGGATCGTGAACTGGTCGAGCTCCTCACCACTGCTGTTGAGGACCATGATGGTATGGGAAGCCTTATGCGTCTCGACGCCGACGATGATCTTCACCAAATTCCTCCGATCATCGCTGCGAGATGGACGAGATCCTAACAGGCATTCACAAAGAATCGAACGGCTTACCAGCCAACTCCCGCAGCGAACCGGTATCCGCTGGCAGGTTGGACATTAGCCAATGGGGCACCAAAACCGGTGAGCCAGCACGGATACCATCCCTATTATACTTAGGACTCAACCGGGGTTACTCCAGACTCGGCTCTGATGCGATAGTAGCAAGTCTGCGTTACGAGGCTTGTCAAAACGCGCAAGAAGGAGACCCGGCCTATTTTTGCCGAGTCGGGAGGTTAATTGTAAAGGCTTTAGTGTTGAGCGGTGGCGGCGCGAGAGGCGCTTACGAAGCCGGAGTGTTGTGCGGATTGGCGAATGCAGGCGAGCGATTTGACTTGGTCTGCGGCACTTCAATCGGTGCAATTAATGCCTCGTTTCTTGTTCAGGACCTGCTCCCGGACCTCGAGCACTTTTGGAGATCCATCGCAAGTCGAAATATCATTAGGTTGATCCCACAGGCACAGCATGTCCAAGAGTTCGTGACCGGCTTCGAAGATTTCTTGAAGCTGCCACTTGATGCGAAAATTTTCCGCTTACCGCACATCATCGAGCTGTACGGCCGCATTGGATCGAAAGTCGCACTCCTCTCTCTTCTCGGCGTCGTTGATCGAGCACCATTAACCGCAATCCTCACCGGAAAGCTAAACGTCAACAACTTAAAATGTAGCCTTATTATTACGGCGACCAATATCACTCAAGAAACGGCAGACACCTTTTACGCCTTTGTCAGAACGGACGGAGCCTCCGACGAGGCGAGAGTACAGAGCGATTTTCTGGGCCGAGTCAGATCGCAAACTTACCTCTTGTCGAACACGAACTTTTTGTCCGCAGTTGAAGCTTCCGCTTCTATCCCTCTTGCATTCGAGCCCGTAAAATTTAACCATGGAACCGGCCGAGATTTCTATTACGTCGACGGCGGGGTTGCGAACAACACCCCAATCGGGTTTGCCATCGCCGCCGGCGCGACGGATATCACTGTCATTTTCATGGACCCCGAGGTTACCGCGCCTCCTTATCAAATGATCCCCAACGCCGCGGTTCTCGGCATGGCCTGTTACGATGTCATGCAACAGAAAATATTGGCGGATGACATGAAGCTTGCCGTAATGACCAATAAGGCACTGTCGGCAGCCGATTCTCAAGAACAGAAAGAGCTGGGACTCGAGGACAAGGTGCAAGTTACGCTGCGGGTAGTGAGGCCCAAACTACCACTCGATCTCACAGTGCTTGCGTTCGGCGACCAAGCGAAGTTGACTGCAGCATTTGAAGTTGGCCGCTCGGATGCAAGTCAAATCCAGACAGTCTGGTCACCGAAATAGCCGCTGCTGCTCCGGATTCGCGCCATCCGCCGCACAAACAAGTTCGCCGGCGCGCCAAAGCAGCGGCGTCTCTTTTAATGTTTGATTCCGACGCATTGCAATACGTGTTTTAGCCAGCCTGCGCCGATTGATAGGTAAGCGGCACGAGTACGCTGACGGTCGTTGTGGGCTGCTACCGTTTGCCTTACAAGAGCCGCGCCCGCCTGGTGGCAGGCGAATACTTGTGTTAAAGCAGGATAACCGGAGTCCTCGTCTAGGGTATCCGACTTTGCACGTTCTACTCAAGAAAGCGATATCTCGAAAAAATGAACCTTCGAGTCGCCAAGAGATTTCTCAACCGCAGACGGGCAGAGAACTTAATTCGGCTACATAAGCCAGAAATCTGCTTAACGCTCTCCAATGGTCTTATCAAATGCTTCAACTGTGTAAATCTATGCAACCGGCTCATTCGGCCCGGGCTACGGCGTCGAATCATAGCGATCTACCCGCTTCCAATATTTCATCTGTACTGCGAGGGCGACCGCCCTCCAGAATCTTCAATGCAGCACGAATGATATAGCCGTGCCTATTATCACCAAGCTCTTCGATGTCGATTGAGCCCGTTTGAGCATCTGCCCTTGTAGTAGGTGCGCAAGGTCGGACGACGTTGCTTAGAGACAGGAGCTTATTCATTTACCAGGTGTATGTCTGGCCCCGTCCTCACAATTTCGAATGCCATGGGCCGTTCAGCTCACCCACGTCAACGCTTGTTGTAGTCGATTCAATTTCGTCGCCACCCGCGTCACCGTCGACGACGAACATGGTTGGATCCGGCAAAATCTTGATTCTCGTTGCAAAGAATCACAAGATAGGACCATTTGGGGGAGCCAGATCAGCGCGCACCGAACTTGTGCACAAATTGAACAACGTTCTTTGGTTCGGCGACAATCTAAGCGTCTTGCGGAAAGAGTTTTCCGAAGTCCGTGGATCTGATTTACCTCGATCCTCCATTCAATTCAGATAGAATTCATAATGTGATCTTCAAATCTCCCGCTGGAGAGCGTAATGCCCAAACCATGGCATTCGATGACACCTGGTCATGGGGACCTCAGGCGGAGGATGAATACGCCCAACTATTGGTCTGCCCAAACACAAACGTGTCTGAAACAATACGTTCGTTTCGGCAGTTCCTCGGCGATTCCGACGTTATGGCTTACCTTGTGATGATGGCCATTCGCCTAGTTGAGTTGCACCGAGTATTGAAGCCAACCGGGTTGCTCTTCCTACATTGTGATCCAACCGCTTCGCATTATCTTAAGGTCATTACTGACCGCGTTTTTGGAGGTGATCGATACGTTAACGAGATAGTCTGGCGGAGAACCGGGTCACATAATTCAACGCGTTCGTTGGGGCAGATACACGACATTATCCACGTGTATTCGAAGACGAAAAAATACAGTTTCAACATCGTGAGGCGGCCATACATGAGAGGCCATGTTGAAAAGCGGTATCGCGAAAAGGTGGATGGCAAACGGCGGTTCACGTCCGGCGGAAACGTATTAACTGGGGCAGGTAGGTCAGAAGGCGATTCCGGCAAGCCATGGCGAGGCTTCGATCCCACAGCCAAAGATCGACACTGGGCTGTGCCAACACACTACTATTCGCTCATGCCAGATACGTTCCAGAATTTGTCGACGACAGAAAAGCTCGAAGCTCTTTATGAAGCCGGTCACATCATCCTTGAGGATGGCAAAGCGTGGCCGACAATGGTTCGGTACTTGGATGAGCGTGACGGTGTTCCGATTCAAGACATTTGGGCGTATCAACCTTATACCGAGGGAACAGTGTGGGGTACAGAAGATGGTGTTGACGCCGACGTAGTGTGGTTCGGACCGACCGATCCAAGGCGGCTCGGTTACCCGACGGAAAAGCCGCCTGGTCTCCTAAACCGCATCATCCAAATTGGTAGCAAAATTGGCGACGTAGTCCTTGATCCATTTTGTGGCTGTGGGTGGGCGATTCACGTCGCACAGGCTACGGGGAGACATTGGGTGGGTATCGACATTTCACCTCGAGCTATAGATCTTGTCGAGCGACGGCTGCGTAAAGAGTTCCCAAACATCAAGTTCTCAATACGGGGGCTGCCAACTGATTTCGATGGCGCAAAGAAGTTAGCCAATTCTGACAAGTACGCGTTTCAGGCGTGGGCCAATGCTTTGGTTGACGCGCAGGACTATCGTGGCGGAAAGAAAGGAGCCGACGATGGCATCGACGGTCTGCGCTACTTCAGAGACATCGAAAATGGAAAAGTCGTCGACCGAAAAGTTATTGTGAGTGTCAAGGGTGGTGCGAACGTCACCCTCGATATGATCAAGACCTTGCAAAGCACCGTAAGCGATTACAAGGCTGAGGTAGGCTTGTTTGTAACGCTGTCTAGGCCAACTGGGCCAATGGTAAAACAGGCAGTGCGAGGTGGGTTTTACACCAGCCACAGCGGGCGAAAGATTCCGCGCACCCAGATACTTACAATCAAAGAACTCCTGCCACCCCACTGCAAGAAGCCAATTCTGCCGGATCCTTCAGCTTTGGGTGACACTACATTCAAGTCGCCAAAAAGCGTTGCGCCAACCGTAGAGCAGACCGACATCTTTGTTGCGCGAGGAACTAAGTCCAACTAATAGGTGGCGGCTCTTCTCCATCTTATCTAACACTTCTAGCCCCTGTCGCCACCTCAATTGGATTAAAACTAGAGCGAGACCGTTGTTATCTGCCTTCGACGACAATTTGGCACGCAGCCGCTTTCAATTCGCGTGGGTTTTAAATGCAAGATCAGGATCTATTCTAAAATTTTTAACTTCCTCAGGGTGAGTAGCCGTGTTCGGAGTGGTCTTCTTTGCGCATGTGCAACACCATAACCACGCCCGACCTATGACTTTTCTTTTCCACCTAGGTCAAACTCTTGCCTAATTAGATAACTTTGAGATGGGTTCAGAATTCGAACTGCCTGGATGTAAGCACCCTCCTTATAACTAAGCGCCTCATTGTAGCGTTTTCGAGGAATGTTAACTTCGCGAACGGTTGACAAGAAGAGCACATTTTCGAAATTATCATGCGCAAAGAGCTTTTTCCACATCACTTCTGCAAGTTCGATGTTTTTGAGCTTAGTCAGGACCTTGCAATGATACCGTAGTGCTCCGCTAGTCAAGAATAGAATGTCATCGTCTTCACGGATGTCTTGCCAAACCTTGTTAGGAATGTGAGTGGCGCGCAAGCCCCAAAGAAAGCATTTTTCACCATTCGTCTGCCTTTTAATTTTAGAGAGAACACTTGGGTCCATAAAGGGACTCACCCGACTAAACTCCACGCCTTTAAGAACGCTCTCCTGAAAATTGGCGAACGCGACATGGCTAGCGACAGGGCAAACGATGATATTGGGCATCTGGCTCGAATCCCGGATGACGTTTTCTCTCAAATGTGCACAATGCGACTGAATAGCGAATCTTTCGGCGCGCGCACGGCGGCTATCCCCTATGTCGCTAGCCGTCATTTGCGCAGTCAAGTACACGTCGCCACAGCAATTTAGGCAGCGAATCTAGTGAAGCTGTGGCGAAGCCAGGTGCCGAAGGGCGGGCCGAAGGCGGGTAACTTTGCAACGATTTTGGAGCTACAAATATAGGCATCGCGGGAGGGAGTGCGAGCCTATCGGCTCACTCAGCGCCTGCCTACAAGGCAGGCCGATAGATTGTGACGGGCGCTGTACGGGACCGGCGAAGTTCTGCGCCAATTCAACGATTAACGCTCTCGGGGCGGCTAAGTTTGCCTTGAACTTAAGCCCATTTGAGGATATAATTATACCCAGATGAGTACCATTATACGAACTAGAGAACGAGTCAATCGAAGGAGAATGACAGCTTGGGAGATCTTGGGAGGCAGTAATGTACTGGGCGCTAAGGCGGAGTCAAATCTCGCTTGGCATCGCCTGATTACGCGAGGTTTCTCATTTCGCACTGTCGGAAAGGCGGCTGAGACACTAAGCTTAGGCGATCGTTCTTTCGCGGGGTTCCTTGGCATGTCTAAGTCCACATTCGACCGCCGTAAACAAGAAGGGCGCTTGGATGCTGACGAATCTGAGCGGGTATATCGGGCGGCTCGGCTTTTTGCGGAGGCTCTCAATGTCTTTGAAGTAGTTGACAAGGCCGCTAAATGGTTTGGAGAGCCGAATCGAGGGTTAGGTGGCCACCGACCCGTTGAAATGCTAGCGACGGAAGTGGGATCGAGGGAAGTCGAAAATATTCTCGGTCGCCTGCTGTACGGTGGCTATAGCTAATGCGGGTGTATAGAGTGCTTCATCCGCGTCATGCGGAGACCCCTCTCGATGGAGAGGGGTCTTTTCGTTTTGGTGGTCGCTGGTCGAGTCCTGGAACTCGCGTTGCATATACTAGCAGTACATCGTCCTTGGCAAAGATAGAGTACTTAATTCATTCGCCTGAAGACCTGTTGCCGGCCACTGAATTGCGTATTTGTGTAATTGATGTGCCAGATAAAACCAGACGGAGAATTGTCGATGAAGATACTTTGCCATCGAATTGGCGAGATGTTCCCGGTCCAGTTGGACTACAAACGATCGGTGATGAGTGGATAAGAAAGGCTGAGGAGGCCGTTTTAGACATACCTTCCATTCACGTGGCAACTGGGATACCGGAGCGAAATTTTCTAATAAGCCCGCAACATTCTGATGTCAGGTGGATCAAAGTTGTCGCGAGGCTGCCGTTTCTTTACGACGCCAGACTGCTTCGGCGACCAAGGAGGAAGTGAACCCCATTCGGTTGGTTTAATGCGTCTGCTCACAAGGCAGGCGATGGTTTCGCCCCTATCCGGAGCTAGAGAGATCTTTCAGCTCAGGAAACGCTGCCGTGAGGGTGCTATCTAGACGTCGAAGGTCATCACTTGAAACGGTATCCCAGGTAACCTTGGGGTCGACGCGGCCGTAATCGTGTCGCAAAATATTTCCGATTCCTCGCACCGCTGACCACGGGATTTCAGGAAAGCGGGCAGCCAGCCTCTCCTTGAGAGGGACGTTTTGCGAAGCTTCGAGTTCGCCGATCTTACTGCAAGCCTCTGAAATCGTCAGTAATTCACGCTCAACCGCGCTCTGAGTTTTCCGATCTCCAAGAAACGCGTCCTGATCCAAACCGGCGATAAATTCGTGAATTCGTCCGATGGAGACCAGGACGTCGCGTACACGGACTTCGATACTCTTGCCCGACCATCGCTTAGAAGGCATTCACTGCCTCTCGCGCCGCGGCATCAGCGAAATCAGAGTGCTGAACTGTCATCCCGGTGACCACGTCAACCCGACAATGAAGGGCACTCTCGAGAATTTCGCGCGTTGCCGCAAGATCGAAGAGTGTAAAGGGAGCGGAGGGCGCGGGCTCGATGATTACGTCGACATCGCTGCCACGTCTGGCATCTCCACGAGCAACCGAACCGAAGACGCTAACGTGCTCCACACCGCGTTCATTTAAGGCGGGCCGGCATTGGCGAATCTGTCTGATAGTGAAACTCAGCTCGGGCGGTAGTGTTTTGCGTCGGCTCTTCGGATGTCGGGAACAGACGAAATCCGCATTAACACCGAGAGCGTCGGCCAAAAGCAGCGCTGTTGACAATCGAGGCTCCTTGGAATCGCCTGACTCGAGCTTGCGGATGGCATTCTCCGTGATGCCAACCCTACGCGCAAGCTCAAGGGCAGTGAGGCCCTTCGCTCGTCTCCTGGCTTTAATGCGACTGCCAATACTGTCTCGTATAGTGTGCTCCATGTAGTATAGTATAGCAAAACCAGAACCGTTTGGCAACCTGAACTCCCGGGACCGATGATCAATCGGCAGAATAATCTCATTCCAAGAATGCGCAAAGTTGGAAAAATAGAGGATTCTATTTGACATGACGGAGATCGAACCAAATCTATTGAGGTGTCGTCGTTGATGGTCTGCTTGTGAAAAGGGTAAGCGGCAGCAAGAAGCGCCTGCAAACGATGTTGAAGAAGATCACCCGCCAAAATCTGCCAGACGATAGGGAAGCATTTGGTGGATCGGTTGGACGTGAAGCGTGGTGTAAGCCAACTAACTCCACAGCTCTTTCTCTGGGATCAGAAACCGAACCAAGATGAGCCTGGACTGCAGGGTCGTTACCCAAGGCACGCGTATACGCTAACTCCCATGATCTTAAGTTCCTCAACACTGCTTTTAGGAGGTGATTGATGATGACGCAGCTCTAGGAGGTGCCGCGTGCCTAAAATTGATAAGACGCTTCTTCAAAACCTTAAGCTCCATATTAAAATTCAGCCAATAGCATCTATTGGCTTGACCGGCGAATTAGTTGACCTGTATAAGGTCGAGATCGAGTTTGACCGCATTCGATATGATGACGACGATCGTTCGGGCATTTCTTCAACCGCATTCGAGCGGTTATTCGCGAGTAAAGAATATTGCGGGTTTGCCCCGACGCTAATGGATGCAGTAGACTTGGCCAAGCGCTTCGTCTCCAGTTTCGAAGCAGACTTTGACAGGTTCTAAAAGCGTAAAAGAATGCGGGAGGTCACTGACCTCTTCGAGAGCGTCAAAGCCTTCGTACCGCAACCAGCTAACCCGCTAGGCTACTTTTTGCTTGCGCCTGCCTAGAAGGGCAGGAGCGTGACTACTTTCGCTATCGCAAATAGCGCTTTGGCAGTGTTCGCTAGCTCGTAGGATCCTTTGACATCTATTCCAACTTGATGTATGATGTTGGAAAGACATGGAACGAGTTGGAAATGACAAAGGCAACTTTACGAGCCAAGCACCAAATTACGCTCCCGAAGGCAGTCGTTCGGCAGCTAAGGCTGCGCGAAGGTGATGAACTAATCTTCGCCGTCGAAGCTGACCGCGCGGTACTTCGACCGGTACGAAGTACCTATCGGGGCGCGTTAAAAGACGAGTTCAAATCCGGGCGTGATATTGCGAGTTTCCTGCGCTCGGAGCGTGACTCGTGGCAGGAGTGAAGGTAAGAGCGTTAGAGCGAGCGATCCCACAAAAATGGACGTGTCTCTTAGATAGCTCGTTTGTGTTGACATATCTTCACGGCCACGAGCCAGCATCCGAGGTTGCGGCTCACGTCGTTGATAATTGGGTGGCGCATGGACGCAACATCGCGATTGTTTCGGTTATAACGGCCATGGAGGCATCCGTTCGACCAATCCGATCAAATAATCAGCCAGCTTTGCAAATGGTTATGGACTTCATGAGGTCGTTCCCTAATCTGCGCCTAGTACCAGTTGATGCGAATTGTGCGTTCGAAGCCGCGAGGGTACGAGCTGTGGCGAGTCTACCCGCGCCTGATGCCCTGATCGTGGCTGCTGGCTTGTTGAACCGTGTCCAAGTCATTCTTACCAATGACCGCGCTTGGAAATCAAGGATGCATAGGGTGACAGCAAAAACTTCGGCAATCTACCTTGAGGATTTCGTGTAACTTCTCATACGGCGCTAGATTGCTTTGACAACCTAAGGGGAAGTGAATCTATCGCGTTGATTTAGTGCGCCTGCTTAGGTACAAATTCCGCTGAACAAGGATTGAAGCTGCTGCCGCCTATCTCAGTCTTTAGCGGTTTTTTTTAACGTTATAACAATGTTATTGACCCTAACCCATTTTACATGTTATGATATGCGTGAATGAAAACGCCGCTTCGCCGCATCGGCAACTCTCAAGGGGTAATTCTTCCGAAACCGCTGCTCTCACAGCTGGACCTTGGAACGGAGGTTGAGCTGACGATTGAGCAAGACGCAATTGTTCTACGCAAGCCTCGAGGCCGAGTCAGAAAGGGCTGGTCGGAGGCGGGTAAGCGCCTTGCGGACCGAAGCGAACACCGCTTGATATGGCCCGAATTTCCAAACCGGTCTGACGCAAAGCTTAAATGGTAGCGCGCGGTGAGATCTGGGCTGTAACGCTAGATCCGACCGTGGGCCGCGAGATTAAGAAGACCCGACCTGCTCTTGTGGTATCGCCTGACGAGTTGAACGCGTCACTCGAAACCGTGATAGTCTTACCGATGACCAGTGCAGGATCCCCAGCCCCCTTTCGTGTGCCCGTTACTTTCGAAGGGCGGACCGGCCTAATACTGTCAGATCAAATTCGGAGAGTCGACAGACAAAGGCTCATGCGCCGGATTGGCCGGGTCTCGGGGAAAACTCTGGTTGCAACTCTTCGATTGTTACAGGAGATGTTCGCGGAGTAGCTCTTGGCCATGCAGAACGGAAGTAACAATTGAAAAAAGCTAACCAGATCAACCCCTAGCCGATGCAAGGAGATCTTCCATGTCGCGATGCCCGGCGCGAAGAGTTATCGTTGCGTTCTGCCTCATTTCATTGCTTATCAGCATCACGAGCGGGAGCACATCTCGGGCAGCTCTCGCGCTCCCTGCTCATATAAACGATGCGTCATACGATGCCTTACAACGTCTTGCTCATGACGTAACGTTCGTCTGGGCAAAGCGTCATCCGCTGGTTGCCACTGCCGAAGGGATCAGTTCCGAAGACGGATTGCTCGATACCCCGTCATTGACGGAGGATGATGGCGATCTCGCACTCGTTCACACGTGGGAGGGGCGGCTTGCCGCGATCCCCGTTAGCGGCGAACCGCGAAAGGTCCGCGACGACTCCGTATTGCTTCACGCTGAACTTCTTGCCTTGGAACGCCAGTATACGGTTTATCGAACCGATCGTAAGGATTATTCGGCTCCTGGTGTCGCGATCGTCGACGCCGTCTACACACAGTTCTTACATCTGCCGGTCGGTGGGCGCGCTGGCAGCACGACGGCAGGTGTTCTCAGCGCCTGGCGCGACATAACCGCGCGCCTTCAAGGAGCGCCCGCCTATATCGCAGCTGGAGAAAAACTGGTCACCGAACCAGGACATCTGCAAGCCGCGGTTGGCGCGGAAGAGCTTACCAGCGCGCCGGAGTTTCTCACGGGCGCCCTCAGCGACGCTGCAAAAGCGCAGCTCACGCCATCGGCCTTTCGTCAATTCGTGTCGGCTCGAAATAACACGTTGCGTTCTCTAGCGCAAGAAAAATCGTATATCGACACTCATATTGCGTCTTGGCACGAGAACTTCGCGATGGGCCGGCAAGCGTATGACCGTATGATTCAAGACGAACAGCTTGTGCCGTTTGATAGCGAGTCGGTTGAGCGAATGGGCGAGGACGAGCTTGCCCACGGTTGGGCTGAGACCTTCTGGACCGAACATTTGGTTCGTGAGCAGCACACAACTCTCGGCGCTGCCAGTGGCGGCGGACTTGCACCAGCTGGTGCCGCGCTCTTGCCCTATTATCGCGAGCAGATAGCCACACTCCAGCACTTTGTCGAAGCGCATCGCGTTATAGATGTACCCAGCTGGTTGGGTCGGATCGAGGTCGTCGAGACGCCTAAGTTCTTGCAACCCGTTGCGCCCGGGGCTTCAATGCAATCCCCTCGCCTGTTTGCGTCAGAGACAAACGGCTTTTACTTCATCACCCCGCCGACTTCGCTTGCGGCGGCGGCAGCGAGATTGGATGCAAATGAGGACTTCGATCGCGACCGCATCTTGTCAACGGCTGCGCATGAAGCCATGCCGGGGCATTTTCTGCAATTGTCCATCGCGCGGCGCAATCCGGATTTCATTCGCAAGATACAAGGCAGCGGTTCATTCTCTGAGGGCTGGGCCTATTACGGCGAGGAGATGTTTGTCCGGCTCGGTTTGTTTGGCGACGATCTCGATGCGCGCTACTACACGGCACAGTGGGAGCGCGTACGGGGCGCTCGAGCGGTCGTGGATGCAAAACTGGCGGCGGGTGAGATGAGCGAGCCGCAAGCAGTCGCATACTTCGCCGAACACACCGGATTCACGAAGCAGGCCGCCAAGGAGGCCGTTGATGGGATCGCTCTAAATCCGGGCTACGTGATTGCGTACACTGTTGGACGCCAGCAGCTCGAACTGCTCGAGCACGATTACTTTGCGATCGTGGGGTCACGCGGCTCGTTGCAGGACTTCCACGATCGGCTGATGTGCTACGGGACCACACCGCTCGCCATTGTCGCTCCCGAACTCTTAGACGATCTTTCGAAGCCGCTCAGAACTGTGCAAGCCGCCGCTAACGCTTTATAAGCCGGTGCATACTTCTGTGGTAACATAATCGCGAGAGACCTCCACGGGTAACCACCCCACTTTCGGGTTGTTTTTTCTTGGCGGTTTGCACGGCGACAGACCCGTGCGGGCACCACCATTCTTGGTGGTGTTTTCTTTTTGCAGTGGGAGCGTGGGCCTGCCAACGGGGCAGGCGTTCACGCCACGCTTACCAAAATCGAGGGCGATTTTGTTATCAATATGAACAAAGCAATACATGAGAACAAGGACGGCGACGGCCCATCGGTTTTTCGCTTCAAGGCACGGCTCTTTCAGCATCCTGAAACAGCGAAGACCGGTTCCCGAACCCTGCTCAACCTCCCGAAGGAGATCAGCAAGAAATTTCCCTCGCGCGGCATGACCAAGGTCGAAGGCACCATGAACGATCATCCCTTCCGAGCGGCACTGGAACTCAACACATCCGGAAGCCACTCGCTGCGTGTGAACAAAGCCATGCGCGAAGGCGCTGGTGCCGACGCGGGCGACATGGTGAAACTCGTTATCTTGGGACCAGAGCGCGAACCGACAGTCCCTGCCGATCTCCGGGTCGCCCTAACCGCTTGTCACGAGGCGAAAACGTTGTGGAAGGACCTCACTACCGTCGGTCGTCGCGATTGGGTCCGCTGGATCGATTCGGCCAAGACGCTTGAGACCCGAGCCCGCCGAGTCAGGCGGACCGTTGAACAGCTTTCCTCGGGGAAGCGGCGTCCTTGTTGTGTGAATGTCTATGAATTCATGTTGCGTCGCACACATAAGAATAGGAGCAGACCGAAGAGCCTTAAATCAAAATAAATTAAAGTAAATCTGATAAAAGGAGGATTCTATCGGGGCTATTTCACTCCCAAACGGCGATACATTGGTACAACTTCGGGAGTCAACTGCCTCCTCCCGCGTTGAAGGCGACCACACACGGCGAATGTAGGGCAATGACTCAGCCAATACCAGAACAGCCAGAGCAATAACAATGATAGCCCGAAACGTAGCTCGTGATTGAACCATGGACAAACGGCCTCCCTACATGTGCGGGGCGCCCGACGGCAGACGGTATCTTCGAGGCGTGAAGGCTGATTTCTTATGGGCGACAGACCTCCGAGGAGCGGTTTTTGCACTATGTGGGTATAGGGTAGTAATGATACATGAGATCAACGGCACTCTAACATGCCTGTGAAGCAAGACAGCCACAATAAGTTGCTTAGCGCACTCGAAGACGCGCGCAGCAAACACAAGCGTTTGGCCAAGAAAGTGGAGACAACACAAGCCAAGCTTGAAAAGCGTACGCGAAAACTGTGTGCGCTCGAATCCAAAATAGCCAAGTTGGAACAGCGCGCGCACGAGCGTGCGACGGAGCCGTCCGAGCGCGCGCCAAAAAACAAGCAAAGTCTGCGCGCGGCTCGCCTGATTTTCAATCCCGAGTCGGGTGCCGACTCGAAGGACCCCGATGCGCTCGAGAAAATCGTCGATTTGCTGAGGGCGCATGGCATTCGGGCGAAAGTAAACATTAGAACCTCTGGAGCAACTGTACGTCGTTTCGCGAAGGCAGCTGCGGACAACAAAGAAGAGCTAGTGATAGTCGCAGGCGGCGATGGTACAATCGAAGAGGCTGCTTCGCAACTAGTTGGCACGAAGACGACGCTTGGTATTCTTGCGGTCGGTACGATGAATAACGTCGCCCGCTCGCTTGGAATCCCACTCGATCTTGATGACGCGTGCGCGATGCTGGGCGCAGGTAGCGCGCGACAAATCGACATGGGACACGTCATCACGGGCGAAAAACAGCACGGCGACCACTTTCTAGAGACCGCTGGCGTCGGTTTGACTGCGATCGCTTTTTCTGCCGGTAAAGCGGTGCGAAAAGGTCCGTTCATGGGGTTGCCTCACGCGCTGCGCAAGCTGTTCGATTCGAAACCGTCTCCGGTGCAGATTGATCTCGACGGTGGCGAAACCGTTCTTGCAAACTCACAACTTGTAACCGTTTCGAATGCCCCCCTTATGGGCTTGAACTTTCTGGTCGCACCGGAAGCCAAAATGGATGACGGCCTGCTCGATGTAGCCGTGTACGATGGCATGGGCAAAACGGAACTTTTGGACTATCTATTAAAGATCAAAGATGGCAAGCGGGTGGAAAATCCAAAGGTTGTATTTTATCAGACACGCAAGGTGAAAATTCAATGTCAGGATGACAGACCGACCGATTCCGACACGCACTCGCTTAAAGTTCAGAACGCGCTTAGCGTCGAAGTGGTACCGCAAGCACTGTCAATCGTTGTGGGCAAAGGTATTGCGCTGAATTTGCCGGTCGAAGCCGTTCAGTCGGTACCTTCCCTGTCAGGTCCTCAACCTAAATCACGGGATGGAAATGGTGCGGCGCAGTCCGAGGTGAAAGAGAAACTTGAACGAGAGTAGCGAGCCGAGTGCAGAAGTTCAGGCCGTCCTTCGTGCAATTAGGAAGCTTTCGCCGCAGGAACGACAGATTGTGGCACAATTGCTGCATGGGAAAGACGAAGCCATGACCGAGTCGGGCCAGCCTGGCGCAAACGACGGGAATGCAGATTCAGAACCTAGTTCCGACGCTCAGCACAGCCGATAGCATCTCGGTTAATGAAGTTGCGAGAGTAGCGCGCTCTCCGGGCCACGAACTCTAACATACTGTGATCAAGCTGGTCAGAACGGTAGTCGTGCTCTGCGCAATAGGCGTATTGTTAGCTGCTTGTGGAGGCGAGGGCAGTGTCGGCGTTGTCCGGCCTGCCCCTTCCAACGCTGGAAGTTCGTCGACTATTGACGGCATCGTCGCACAGAACTACCCGCAGTCGTGGGGTGTTGAGCTTGCGATCTATAAGCATGGCGCTCTCGTGTACCAAAAAGGTTATGGCGTGCGCGATCGTGGCCTTCCTGAGGAATTCGAAGGCCCAAACTTTTGGAGGATCGAGCAAACTGACCAGCTCTTCCATCTGCCACGAGGACGGCTTGCTCCGGACGCAAATACGGAATTTGACTTGGCGTCCGTGTCAAAAGAATTTACGGCCGGCGCGATTTTGCTTCTGCAGCAGGACGGTAAGCTCTCGGTCAACGACACGCTTGCCAAGTACTTCCCAACATTTCCTCATGGCCACGCGATCACGCTCTTGTATTTGCTCCAACATCGCAGTGGTTTGATTGACTACACTAACTTCGGTACACCGCCCGATTTCACCAGTGCGTATAACGCTTTTATGGCGAGTGGACAAACCAACTACCAACCTATCGTCGACGAGCTCGCGACATTTCCACTGCTTTTTTCTCCCGGCACGCAATTCAGCTATAGTAATTCGAACTATTTGCTGCTCGGCATGATCGTCGCGAGGGTCAGCGGGGAACCGCTTGGTGCATTCCTACAATCGCGGATTTTCTCGCCGCTTGTTATGACGCAAACGCACCAGGGATATCCGTCGTCCCCGGTCACCGACCTCGCGCTCGGTTATCACGAAGACGGCGTCACGATTTTTCGCTCGTGGCAGCCCAACTTACAATGGCTGGCGGGGCCGGGCGGTTTGACTTCAACGGTTGGAGACATCGAGAAATGGGATGAAGCAGTGCGCCAGCCTGGGATATTTAGTCAGGCCTCACTGACGCAGATGTTCACCCCGAGTCCCATTTCAGTTTCGTACGGCAGCTACGCGGATGGTTGGTTTGTCAGCACCTTGGATGGTCACCGTTACATTTGGCACGACGGCTTTGTTGGCGGTTTTCAGACGATGAACGCGATGTTCCCCGACGATGGACTTAATATAATCATCCTCACCAATACGGGATCGGGTCCAGATCCTTACTACATCATTCCGAATATATTTCCGATGGCGCTTGCGCTATGATTTGCTGCAATCGCGAACATCGCGCGGCTCCACTTCAACCACGAGCTTTCCACGAGTGTGCTTCGCCGGATCGTACAGATCTATGAAAGCTTGCGCAGCTTGTGAAAAGGCGTATGCGTGACCAATCTCAACCTGCAAATCCCCGCTTGCGGCACGCCGCGCAAGGTCTTCCAAATCGCCGTCTTTCGCGTTGAGCTGAATATAATGAACGGTAACACCCGATGGGAACGCGCTTTGCTCCGGGCCGGACAGCGACGAAACGAGCGTGCCGCCCTGCCGAATCACTTTCGCGTCGCGAAGTAACGCATCACCCGTGTTAATCACATCGACGACAACATCGACGCCCCCTGGATAGCGTTGATGAGCCTGCTCCAAAGCATCCTCGGCTCCATAATCGATGAAGTCGTCTGCCCCCAGCCGTCGTAGGTACTCGGCATCGGTTGCCTTCCCCGTTGCAATGAGTTGGGCTCCGCTCAATTTGGCGAGCTGCATCGTGAACAGTCCCAACCCGCCCGTTGCACCTATAACAAACACGCTCTGATCGTGACGAACGTTAGCCGCCCGTACAATTGTCGTTGCGGTCAAGCCGGCCTCTGGTATCGCCGCGGCGCGAACGAAGTCTAAAGCGTCGGGTTTTCGAGCTAGCCTTTTGGATTTGGCGGAAATGAGAGCGTATTCCGCGAGCGTGCCCGTTTCGAACATGCCGAGCAACGCATCGCCCTTACGCCAGCCTTGCACGCCCTGTCCAATCTCGTCAACAACCCCGGCCCCATCCATGCCTGGCACGTGCGGGAAGGAGATCGGCATGAAGTCTTTTACCGCTCCCGTGATGAGTTTGTAGTCGAAAGGATTGATGCCAGCAGCGTGTATTTTGACCAGCAAGGAGCCGTCCTTGAGTTGTGGCTTGTCGATTTCACCAATACGCGCCGCTTGTGGCGGACCGTAGTTATCAACGATCAATGCTTTCATGACCATCCCTACAGGAAACATAATCTGGCGGCCTGCAAGGACTTGAAGCGTGTGGCCGCACGAGAAGGGAGGCGGGAGGGCAGACGCTAGAAAACCGTACCCACCGGAAACTCGGTATCAGCAGCGTGGAGGGCAATAGCATGAGACATTTTTCGCGCCGAACTCTAGGCGTTGCACTAACCGCCGTAGTGGTTGTCAGTTTTTTCATCCGCCAGGCCGTGGCCGATGCATCGCTCTCAGCACTTCCGAGCGTCGGGGCCTCCCAGGTCTTTACCGCTACCGAACAATACACCATGAATGGCATGTCGATGCCTCCCGGCCCGATGCCTACGCTTAAAGGAGGAGGACAAGCGCCGCACGACCAGAGCGGCACGTTGACCGTGACAAGAGCGGCCGCGGATTCGGTGCACATTGCGGCCTCCGACGGACTCGACCCATTCGATCAAACGCTCCAGGTCGATGCACAAGGCTCGATTGCCCCGATAAAGCCGCAATACACGTTCGTAGAGCTTTTGTCAAACGTCGCAGCAGTTCTAGCCGCAGCTCCCGCGCCGTTGCAAAAAAACGCGACGTGGAGTGTTAAGCTGGCATCTCCGCCTTGGATGTCCTCCGGGCGGGTTGCTCTCCCCAGCCAAATGTCGTCCGTGCCGGCAGCTTTTAAAGTTGTTTCGGTAACGGGTAATTCGGTGAGCGTGCATGGTGATGGAAAGTTCGAGCAAGATATACAGACCATTCGAGGAACTGCCACATCCGGGTGGTCAGCCAGCGTCGATTGCACGTTTACGTCAGGCCGAATTCACATGTGCTCGAAAACGACGACGTTAGGAGGCGGCATGCCTGGGACGCAGTTCAATCTCAGTGACGTCGTAACGCTTATCGCCAAGTAAGTGTAGCGTCGTCGTCTTGAGACATCCCTAGTGTTGTAATCGGATCAGGTCGTCGACCGACAACTTCGTGCCCGAATGCGCGTGGCGTAAACGTTCGACGCTCTCGGCAGTGACGCCGTGGTCGTGCAGGCGGATGTAATCCGCCGCAGACAGCCCTGAATAACCCACGCCGCTCAAGGAAGCGATATACGCCCCTGTGACCCCGTGACGGCGCATGTCGGTAATTTCCTTGACGGGTAGTTGCGGTAATGTCGTGTCAAAGTCAATCATATCGATTGCCGGCATCTCGATCTTCGGCATCAAGACATGGATTTTCATCGGTGGCGAGATTGCCCATTCGTGTCGCATCTCCGTCATTTCCCGCCTCAGCTCGGAGGCTCGCCTTGTGGCCTCCGCGACTCCAACCTGGGCTTGACTTTCCGCAAGGGCGCGTGCTGCCGCATCGAGCTGGGGGAAACCATCGCGCGGCATCGACTGCATTGACCTCTGCATTTCCGCCATCGCGTGCTCGACTTCCGCGTGGATTGCGTTCATGTCGATAGCGTGCAGTGAATCCATGCGCACCTTCTGGATATCGATCGGATTGCTCACGGTGCAGCCTGCCGCTTTGAGTGCCTTAATGTCGGCATCGGTCATGCGAGCACGCACGTGGACGTGCGGCAATGACTTCATGCACATGATGACCTTGATGTTGCTGTCGATCATCATCACATGGTGCCCGGTGCCCGGCGCCACGGCTGGAACCGGAATACAAGGTGGCGCTGGGGCAACTCGCGTCGCTGCGGTTTCTTGCGACACAGCTACAGGCGCCACGACTGATGCCACCGCGCAGGCTTTGCCGTTCACAACGAATGTTTCAGACTCAGTGACAGCTTGCGTCGAGGATTCAGCTCCTTGGCGAACCCGTACGCGTGACGACACGCGAGAAGACTCTGGCTTTTCGACCACTCGAACCATTATCGTTTCTCTCGTCTGGATGACATGTGGAGCGCGCACGACGTTGGGTGCCGGCTCCACATGCGGCGACGACGACGGGGCGACGTTTGGCGGAGGCTGCTGTGTCGAAGCCGGAGCGGGCGCTTGCGTTGGCGCAGCCAGGACTGGGATGCCCGTTTGCCCCAGCACGAGAGCGACGACGCCAAGCACCGCCGCGACCGCGTATGGGACGATGCCCAAACGCGCGTGTGCGACATGTTTGCGGTCGAGGAGCTCCTCAATGCGGATCAACAGCTCGCGACGTCCGCTAAAGAAGCTCGGAACAAACGATGCGCTCCGTACGCGCGTGCGCCCCGCGAGCACGGACAGGCACTCAGCGTAGAACAGGCGCTCATCAGTGGCGACCACTTGATCGTCACAAGCGATTTCACGTTCCAAATGAAGTGCGCGCGTCGCGTAATACAGCGCGGGGTTAAAAAATAACAGCGACATGACGCATTGTTCGAAAAGGTTGAACCAATCGTCGTAGCGGCGAACGTGTGCAGACTCGTGCAGCACGATACGGCGAAGGTCGTTGCTGGAAAGCTCGGTGGCAATCGCGCGCGGAATTGCAATGAGTGGTTGGGTTAAGCCAAGCAAACACGGGATATCGACCGAATCTGAAATGCCTACAGAATAACGCCGCCGCCGCACACCTGGCCGTTGGCTGATCCAATCGAACGTATCGATAACTTCAATCCGCTGCTTTGCCCGTACCAATGAAACGAGCTGCAAAAGGATACGCGCGAGCAGTACGTCGGCGACGACGATCCACGACCAAAAGAGCATTTTGCTCGCCCTCGATGTAGCGCGCGCGAAGAACGCAGCCCAGGCGGCGGGCTTCAACCACGTCGGGATTTCCAGCGCACGGTTTGCGCCTGCGCTTACAGTAAACACGTGGGTCGCGGAGGTTTGAGCAGCGCTCGGCGTGAGGACGTATTGGGCTTCGCCTGTCTGTGTTACGGTGCCCGGCAGATTTGACGGGCGAGAAGCGGCGACAGCCGGCTCGCTGAGGTGTCTGGCAAAACCGTAATCCACGACAGGGAGCAACACGCACACCGCGAGGGTCGCGAGCCACACCGCATAGCGAAGATTTGCGCTCGTGCGACTCATGATCCTCAACAATGTCACCGTAAACCCTACGAGGATGGCGCTCTGCCACACTGAGTTGGCAAGGGCGACCACAATGCGTGGCTCGATCATTTCTGCCTCGCTTCTTGAATCAAGCGTTTAAGGCGTAACAGATCACGCTCTGAGAGGCGTTCATGCTCCAGGATATTGATTGCAAGCTTGCCGGGGGCGCCGTCAAAAAAGCGATGGAGCAGATGCCGAAGCGCGCTTGTCGACGCCTGTTGACGGTTGACCACCGGATAGTAACGGAAGGCACGCCCCTGGATTTTATGTTTGACATAGCCCTTGCGCTCGAGTATTCGCAGCATGGTCTGAACCGTGTTGAACGCGGCCTTGCGCTGTTCTGAGATCTTCGCAAGCACCTCCGCAACCGTAGCGCTCTTGCGGTCCCAGAGTATTTCCATCAACTGCTGCTCACCGTCGGTGAGCGTTGACGACGTCTTTCGCGCCATATTCTGCCCCACCTAAAGAATTAGGTTTAGGCCATCCTAGCATAAGACGTTGGCGCTTGTCCAGTAGTTCAGGGAATTTTCACCTAAGGATTTAGGTTAACGCCGAACCGTCCGCAAAGCGACGGCACGACTTATCAGATCTAGAATGGGCTGGTTTTCGGGGTCAGAAAGCCTTAAGAGCCCCTCCACGACGTGTCATATAAGCTCCGACCAGTGACCCGTCTCACCCAACATTGCGAGCATTCATGAGGTCTCACTAGTGAAATCTCACTTCGCTTGGAGACCTTCGATGGTTATTCATATTGGCGCGACAGACGAATCAGGCACTTCGAACCCGGTTCAACAGCTCGTAGAAAAGCGCGATGGCAGAGAACTGCACGTCGGGAAGCGTCTTGTCGGCTGGAACCTCAAAGATACGATCGTCCTCCGTGGGCAGGGGATTCCGCAGGCGCAACTTCAAAAATACGTTCGCCATTTTGCGGTCCAACGCCATGTCGTCTTCGAGAGCGTATTTCCAGCAGCGAAAATCGATCCGTATATTGAACTGGCGCGCGAGCTCCGCGAGTATCTGTTTGCATTTCTCGACGAGCCTCTCCCAGAGAGCACGTCCGCTCAAGCGCTGCTCAAGGCGCAGTTTCTGACCGCGTCCTGTAAGTTTGTAACGCTCCGTCCGGCTCGCAGTGTCCAACAACTCGAGGTGCTGTTGTTGGCCGCACCGGTCGTCTTACGCAGCTACGATCCTCTCGTGCTGCCGGAGCCCGCTCGCCGCAAACTCCCGATCGTCCGCAAGACCGAGAACGCCGCCTAACAAAGCCTCGCAGGTGGGGGTGAACCGCGGCGATTCGTTCGGCGGTTTATGAACCGCCGATCGCGCAGGGCCGCCAAAAAAGCGGACAAGAGCAACCCAAAAGTATTATTAGCCACTAAGTTGCTCATGCTTATTGACTTTAGCTCCTACTTTGTGATACAAAGTAACTGATTAGGAGCCAGAGTGACGAATCAATCCGTTACGCGTGTGACCGGATATACACCAGTCCTGATGTCGCTAATTGCGTTAACCGTCGTGTGGCTGGGCCTCGTCGAAATTGGGTTTGACCCCGCGCGTTATCCCAAAGACGAAGAATCCGCGGCCCACATCTGGCAGCTCTTGATGGGCCTCCAACTTCCCATCATACTGCTCTTTATCATCACCAATGTGCGATCGTTCACGCGGGCTATACCGGTACTGGCACTGCAATTAACGCTCGTGGCAGCGAACATCGCGACCGTATATTTTTTCAAACTCTAAAACCTAGAGTTTACCGACAGTACGAGATTAAACTCCGTCGTCGGATTCACGGAAAATGGCGCATAGGGGTAATAGTTGTCGCCGACGTACGCTGAGCCGGAAATCGGAAAACCAAAATAAAACTGGTTGTCTCCGTAGGATAGAACTTGGGATTTGTCTTGCTTTGTAAGAACGCCGATAATAGCTCCAAGGCTGGGTTAACCGCATCGCCCGGCGATATAGTCATTTTCTATGGGCCGCACAACCCGTTGTCGGCGGCTATTTCACTTCTTACCAGATCGACGTTTTACCACGTTGCCATCGTGGCCGAACACAACGACGTTATCGAAGCCACGCCCAAGGGCGTGATGCGCACGAGCATGGATTCAAAACGGAATCATAAGTTCGTCGTTATTCCGGCACCCAGCGAGAGCGCTGGACGTGGGGCACTGAAGTGGGCAGAGGCGCAGGTCGGCGACGGCTACGACCCTGCAGATTTACTCGCGATCGTGCTTGACCGGATGTTCCGGCATCTTCACATCAATCTCGTTCACGGAGATCGATACACGTGCGGGGAGTTCGTTGCAACCGCGTTTGACAAGGCTGGCCTGCGGCTCTTTCCCGATATCGACTGTGAAGCCGTCGTACCTGCAGACTTTGCGCGACTGCTTCCGCCGCAGAAGCAACAAACTTAGGCCGGCACCTGCGAGGCCATCAGCGGTGTGTCGGAACTCGAAGTCTGTGAGCCCGACCGTCTCACCGAACGGAGCAACTCAATAGCGTCGGCTGATGCGAATTGTTCTCCGACGTGGCTCGACACAAAGCGACCGCCGCGGATCTCTCCTTGCGCCTCAAGGCGTCGCAGGGTTACCAGCAGATCGCGCCACGGCGGAGCCACACTTTCGCGGCGGGCAATATCTCGGGAGATGACACCCCAGCGTAACAGAAGTTGACGAGCGAAGGCCTCGACGTCGAACGCGTTCGCTTTCTGCGGCAGCAACGCCCAGCGGCCGACGGCATTTCGGGGGCGCGACATATTCTTTCGTCCCAGGGCGAGGCGACGCTTGGGATTGATGAGGGCCCGCAAATTATCGAAGCCGTCTGCCGTCACGAGACCAGCCGCAACGAGTTCCCACAAACCGTCTTCAACCTCGCTTGCGAGCCGGCCCGAAACTTGGACGAGTTCGAGGAAAAACGACGCACCGTTGGTCTCAAGGGAGCTCAAGACGTCGCGAGCTGACGATGACAGAGCGGCGTTTGAATCATGGCGCTTTCTCAGCAGCCAATCGGCATTTTCCCGCAAGAAGAGGGAGACGGGCGCGACACGAGTTGGACGCACGCGCCGCGTTCGCGGTTCTTCTGACTCCTCGAACGCCGGATGCGGCGACAAGCGGCCCCACATGACTTCACCTGACGCACACAACTTGTCCAAATATTCAGGCTTGTATCGAGCGACTCGTCTTGGGAGGACCTCTCGCTCCCACGACTCTGCCGGAAATTCTAAGCCTTGAAGTTGTTTGATAACCGCAAGCGTGCCATCCACTGCATGCAGCTGCGTGCCTGGCGCGACGTGTTGCCAGCGATCCAAGAACTCAAGATACTGCGATGTCGAGACTGGTTCGATTTCACGGCGCAGGCGGCCGAGGGTGAGTCGATGGATGCGCGCGAGTACCCGGCGATTGCAATACTCGAGCTCACCGCTACCGCTGAAGTGACCACGCAATACTTGTCCCTCGTGCTCGAGCGCAAGCAAAGCCGAATCGACGAGATCGTCCGGTACCGCAAATTTTTCGGCAAGCGCCTGCGCCGTCATCGGACCGGTCGATTCAAGCCACCCACGGACGATCTCGGTCATAGCCACTTCACGGCTATAGGGCGTGCGGTCAGATAAAACGGCTGCAATATCAGGATGAACGTTGGCGTTCGAATAGACTTGGCGCACGAGATCGAGTCGCTCAGCCGCGACCCATAGCTCTGTTGGCGCGGATTCGACAGCCACATTGGTGAGGAGCGTGACGCGGCGTACTGAAACGAGCTCGTTGAAGAAGTCTTGCCATTCGGGTACCGGTGGAAGCGCGACCAGCGTGAGCAATGCGTCGTGAAGCTCGTCCGCGTCGCGGACGACGGGCCGCGACTCTGCCGTAACTTGCGCGATTGCCTCGGGATCGAGAACACCAATGCCCTGCGAGACATCGGTGCGAAGGGTCGAGCGCAGCTGCACTGCTCGAGCGCGACGCTCTTCGAGCGGCGCGTCGTCCAAGTACGCAAACGGATTCGAGTTGAGGATCTCATGTGAGAACATCGATGGCTCGGGCGTGTCGACGGCCACAGTCATGATTGCGTGACTTTCGATGCCGCGCAATATCGTTTGCAGACCATCGAGATCCATCGCCTCGTGCAACGCATTGGCAATCGTTTCATTGACGAGAGGATGATCCGGTATGCGAACCTCGCCGCTGAGATTCTCAGGGCATGCGGCTTGGTCGGGGAAGACTGCGGCCATCAAGTCGTCGGCTTTCATGCGCTGGATCGGCGCCGGCACTTTCTGACCGCCGCGGAAGCGCGCGATCGCAAGCGAGCGCTGCGCGTTCCAGCGCCAGCGAGCGCCGAATATGGGTGACGGCAGCATTGCCTGGGTTAGGACCTCTTCGACGGTTGCTGCTTTAAGGAATTCGAAAATAATCTCAAGAGGAAATGCGTGCTGCTCGGACAGTGAGATGACGATGCCGTTGTCTGTTGCGGCCGCTTGCAGCTCCAAATTGAACGAGCGGCAGAAGCGCTTGCGAAGAGCGAGGCCCCACGCTCGATTGATCCGAGCGCCAAACGGTGTGTGCAAAACGAGCTGCATTCCGCCCGACTCGTCAAAGAACCGCTCGGCAACGACGGTTTCTTGAGTGGGCACCACGCCTAAGATGGCCTTGCCTGCAAGAACATAATCTACCATTTGCTCGGCGCCTAAGCGATCGACACCGCACTCGCGCTCGAGGTACTCCACGGCCACAGCTTTGCTATCGTCAGCCAGTTCGGCGATGTGCAGCCGCAGACGCGAGACTTCTTGCGAAAGCTCGAAAGTGCGGCCCGGTGCTTCGCCGTTCCAGAAGGGTATGGATGGCGGCGCCCCATGCGCATCGTCGACGCGCACCCTGCCTTGCTCGACGCGCCGCACCCGCCATGAACTCGTTCCCAGCAAGAAGATGTCGCCCGACAAGCTTTCAACCGCAAAATCTTCATCGACCGTTCCGACGACCGCCCCGTCAGGCTCTACTACGACCGCGTACGTGGTTGCATCGGGAATGGCACCGCCGCCCGTGATGGCGGCCAGCCGCGCACCGCGGCGACCACGCAGGCGCCGGTTGACTCGATCGCGATGCAAGAGCGCACCCGCCCGGCCGCGTGACGTCGCAACACCTTCGGACAGCATGTCAATGACAGCATCGAAGTCTGCTCGTTCGAGCGCACGGTAGGGATATGTCGAACGCACGAGTTCGAAGAGATCATCCTCGCCCCAATCATCAGCGGCGGCGGCAGCGACGATCTGCTGTGCTAAAATGTCGAGTGGCGCTTCGGCTAACTCTATGCGGTCCATAGCGCCGGTGCGGATGGCGCGCACGACGGCCGCGCATTCGATGAGGTCGTCGCGGGTGGTTGCAACGAGCACGCCTTCGGGAGTTGCGCCGACCCAGTGGCCGGAACGGCCGACGCGCTGCAAGGCGACAGCGATCGATCGGGGCGACCCAAGCTGGACGACCAAGTCGACCGAACCGATGTCGATGCCGAGCTCAAGAGAAGCAGTCGCGACGACGGCTCGCAGCTCGCCGTTTTTGAGTTTCGTCTCAGTTTCCAAACGCAAGCGGCGCGCAAGGCTGCCATGATGTGGCATCACGGTGCCTTCGCCGAGACGCGCAATGAGGTTGTGAGCCACGCGCTCGGAAAGCCGGCGCGTGCTGACAAAGATGAGAGTCGTGTGGTGTGCTCGGATGAGCTCGCCAAGATGGTCGTAGATCTCTTGCCACATTTCGGTCGACGCGACCGGTCCCAGTTCGTCTTGAGGCACCCATACCGAGAGATCCATTGCTCGGCGATGGCCAATATTGACGATATGAGGTGTCGGCGGGTGTTGGCCATCGGAGCCGACCAGGAACTTGGCCACTTCTTCGGCAGGCTTGACGGTCGCTGAAAGGCCGATACGCTGGGGTCGCGGGCGGCCCGCTTCAGCTACGAGGCGATCGAGGCGCGCAAGAGACAAGGCAAGGTGCGGTCCCCGTTTGCTGCCCGCCATTGCGTGGATCTCGTCGACGATGACAGTCGAAACGTTACGGAACAGTTCTCGCGACCTCGCCGCGGTGAGTAAGATGAAGAGAGACTCAGGTGTAGTCACCAAGATATGTGGAACTTTGGCCAGCATTCGCGCTCGGTCTGACGCAGGCGTATCGCCCGTGCGCAAAGCAACCCGGATCGGTGAAAGCGCTCCCCCCTCACGCGCTGCCAGGTCGGTAATCTCAGCCAGTGGGAGCTCTAGGTTTTTGTGGACGTCGTTCACCAGTGCCTTGAGCGGCGAAACGTAGACGACGTGGGTCTCATCGGTCAATCCGGTGCGTGCCTCGCGCACAAGACGGTCGACTGCCGACAAAAATGCCGCGAGCGTCTTACCTGAACCGGTCGGAGCGGAGATTAAGACGTCAGAACCGGACTGTATAATAGGCCATCCAGCGACCTGTGGTGCCGTCGGCTCCGCAAAGCGGGACTTAAACCACTCCTCGACGAGCGGGTCGAACTGGATTTGTCGCTTTTCGACTGCTTCAATCATGGGTGTCCGGTACATTTCGACGCGACGTTTCTGATTCCCAGGGCGTGGCCGCAACGAATCCCGAGAGGTTCGGAAACTGAAAGCTTTGAACTCGCGGATGCTATGAAAGTATTACCTTTGTTTGCCTTCTTCATGAGTTGCCTCATTTGTATATCGCTCGCCGCTTCGAGCGCGGCATACGCCGCATCAACAGCTCCAGCCGCCGCCTCGACGGCAAAACCTAGCCCGACGCCGGCGCCTCCGGCGTCAGCCACTGAGTCGAAGTTTATCGATGCGGTGACAAAGGATCTGCAAAATCGCTTTGCCACCACGGCGTTGGCCGCTGCTGCCGGGTATTTTCAATACACCGATGAGGATGAGACCGGCGCCATCAGCTGGGTCAATACCAGCTACTGGAAAAGCGATCCGCAGCACCCGAGTCAGCTGTGGTACGACGTCCACGGGCGGCTTATCGGAGCTGATTGGTCGGTGCTTCAAGCCGATTCGCCGAGCAAGCCAACCGTGTGGGGAGTTGATGCTTCGCGCTGGATTTCGTTCCGAGCTCACGTACATTTCGGCGTGAAGTCAGTGACCGGTGTGCAGTTCGGCGGAGCGGGAGCCAAGTCCATGGCACTCGTCAAAGGCTCAGTCGCGAACCCTACAGCCCAGGATGTCGTAAATCTCGGAAAAACCGACCGGTGGAAAATCCTAAGGATCCCAGCCCCAAGGAACGCGGCCGATGTGGCATTCGTTTTCCCATTCCCCGCGGTATGGGACCTCCAAGTCTGGCTCGTGCCAAACCCCTTGGGTGCATTTACCGAGGTTAATCCCAACGTCAAGCCGAGTGCGAACGCGAAACCACAGGACTAGAGATTTAATTGTAAGTGTCACGCCTGTGCCGCGACATAGTTCCATCTGCTAGAACATTACAGGCTGACGGATAGACGAAGCGCGAATCAAACGCCTCGGTGAAACTTTTGTTTTTCAGCTTCGGTAGAGGACCTCAAATGACGCTCTCGCCCTCGATGAAGCGCATCCTGCGGCACGTGACGATTGGCGCTGCGACCGCTGGGCTTCTCTGTATTTGCCAGCCGGCGTTTGGCGCTGTTGACGCAACGCAATCATTTCCGGCAGCGCGTACCGATGCACCGCCGAAGTTTGACGCGGCGCTCTCCGACCCCGCGTGGCAGAAGGCCGTCACCGCCAAAGGATTTCAAGACCTGACCACGCGCAAGCCGGCCCCGCTGCAAACCACAGCCTACCTGCTCTATGACAGCCAAAACTTGTACGTCGCCTTCCTCGCGAATCAGGACGGCGTGCCGATTCACGCAAGTCAGACAACAAACGACATCGGCTTCGGACAGGATGACCTCGTTGGCGTCGGTATCGACACAAGCGCTGGCCAACAAGTGTACTTTTTCGAGGCGACGCCGCGCGGAGTTCGGTATCAGCAGAGCAGCGAATCAACGCGCTATGCGCCCCCATGGCAGGCGCAAACTGCCGTCCAAGGTTCAACCTGGACAGCTATGTTCACGATTCCGCTTAAAGATTTGCGCGCAGCCGGCGGTAAGGATCAGACCTGGCGCATCAACTTTATCCGCAACGTTGCGGGTGTGGCCGAGCATTACACCTGGGCATTTGACGGCCTCATGCAGGACGCCCAACCGCCGAACTGGCCAAATTCGATCGATGCCCGCTGGTGGCCGAGGCTCAACGGTCTCGCGATTTCCGGAACTGGGGCTCGTCCGCAGCCCCGTGCAGAGATTTACGGTCTCGAAAGCATAGGGCGGGATCGCAACGTTTTCCAGCAAGCGGGCAACACATTTAGCACGCAGCCAGTGCGAAATTACGGGGTCGATTTTGTCTACCCGGTGACCAGTACGATCGCCGCGGTCGGCACGCTCAACCCGGACTTCTCGAACGTGGAAGTCGATCAACAGACGATCGTTCCCCAAGAGTTCCAGCGCAACCTGACTGAGTACCGGCCCTTCCTGGCCCAAGGAGCGCAATTTTTTCAGAATCAGTCGTTTGGGTTGGGTGGCAACATTCTTCCCTACGACCAAATATTGTACACGCCCAGCATTGGGTCGTTCGATCGCGGGTTCAAAGTCGAAGGCACCTACGGGGACCAGTCAATCGGGGCTCTTTCTCTGCGCAGCACCGCCATTGGCGATAGACTTGACGATCAGGCTTTCGGCTTCAAGCATGCTCTGCCTGACCGCACCTTCTTGTATTGGGCCTACGGCGTCGATGCGCACCACGATATCGGCAATGATACCGCGGTGGAGACCGGCATCGCCGGACGTAACCTGGCGACCGGCTTTGTCTGGGGATACGATCAAACGCTCGAACAGCGACGCATCATCACAGATCCAGAGCATCAGTTCGCCTTTGGGCGATCGGGCTTCGTAGACGTGCATAAGCCCAATTACGAATGGAACCTTGGGTACCTCGATATCAGTCCCGGCTATGGCCCGCTCGACGGCTTCACTACTACCAATGATATCCGGGGCCCGGTCGGATTTGCGGATTTCCAAACGACGGCGTTAGGCGCAAAGAATTGGACTGGTTTTGTGACCGCCGACCGCTATCTGACCCGCGCAGGAAATGTCCATCAAGCAGATTTCTTCGGCACGACCGATTATTTCACGAACAACCTATTTCACCTCAACCTGACGCAACAGAGCAGTTCGCTCGATGACCCTGTGCTTACGGGAGGTGTCAACCTGCCGTTCAATCAGTCGTCATTCACGCTGGGTTACCGCGATGGCACTCCGGCGCCGCTCGATTTCTTTTACGGGACGGGGCCGTTTTCAACGTTTTATCTGCAGCAATTCAACGTGTTCACGACGAGGCCGATCGGCACGCGTCTCAACGTTTCGCTCACGTACGCTGGAACCCACGAACGCTCGGCTGCCATTGCCGTGGATGGCCAGATCCTTCGCAGCGTCGCGATCGGCGAGTCATTGGGCCCGGATACGAATCTAACGCTGGCCCTGCGCTCCATCAACGGCAACGGCGGCTTTGCCTCCCCTGGGCTGAACTTTGCCGCGGCGCTTCATAATAAGTTCCGCAGTGGCAGCGAGCTTTTTCTCAGCTATGGAACTCCGGCCGCGCCCGCGACACTCAACCGTTTCATCGTTAAGTACCTCTTACGAATCGGAGGCGGCGCCGGCACCTGACGGTGTGAGATGGCTCACCATTTCGCGCTCATGGGGGCGCCTGCGACTAGATGAAAGCCCGCCTGTCTATTTATCAGGTGGGGAGCGCGGACCAGGATGGAAGTTTCGCGCTCTTTCCTTTTAATATGCTATCTGCGCGCGGGCGCGGGCGGGTTGTTCGCCGCGAACTTCGTGTACTCGTCCACATCGTGCAGCATGGCGCCGATCGTCGCGTCAAGCGGCTCGAACGTCCAAACGCCGGAGAAAATAGCGGTATCGCCGATGCTGCTGCGCAACACGTAGCCTGGCCGCTGGTCGATGTGAAACGACGCAAATTCCTCGCCGGTTTGCCTGATCCGCTCTTTGAGCGTCGGGCCGTTCATGAGCGTAAGAATCCTCCCCGCCTCGATTCCCGTGACTGCTGCGGCAACGTCAGCCGCAACGGCCTTGTGATAAATCGGTACTCCTTCGACGAGCGCCGCGCGGGCTAAGGCAAGCCGCACGCGGTCATCAGTGAAACCAAGCTCGCGCGCAGCCTCAGCTGCCAAGTTGGCGTCCAGCGTTGTGTGCGGAGCCTGATTCCAGTCGGGGTTGAGGTGGGTACCCGATATCGAGCCCGATCGTTTGTAAAACCACTCGACTTGCTCGCGGGTATTGCCACCTGGCATATTCTCGGTAATGAGCGCGATGCGCCAGTCGTAACTCAGGCGCGCTCCGTACTTCTTGCGCAGACGCTCGAGCGCAAGCTCGGCATAAAAGCACCACGACGACATCACATCCAGATAGTAAAAGAGCTTTACCATGTGGCTCCTCTCATACCGTCAGCGTGCCCTTCAAAACAGGCACGACACTCCCACCGACTTCGATACGTTTGACTGCCGATCCGGAGCGCTGCACGCGCACGGTGAGAAGGCTTGGACGTCCCATCCGCACGCCCTGATTGATTCTAATTTCTATCTCAGCAGCACCGTTGACGAGCCCATGACGAACAAGGTAGGCACCGAGTGGACTCGCGGCCGATCCAGTCGCCGGATCTTCCACAACGCCGACTTTTTCGAAGCCCAGCATACGCGCATAAAATTGGCTCTTCGCGCTTGCGGGTGTAAAGGCATAGACGCCGCTTGACTCGACGTCGCCCATAAGCCGTGAGAGCGCCGCGTGGTTCATCATGATGCGGTCGACGAGCTGCGGCGTTTTCAGCGCGACGTAGAGAAAAAATACTGGGCACCCCGCGTGTTGAACTGGCGCGTTCGGCAAGAGATCGTCTTGGCGAACGTTGAGCGCTGCGGCCACCTCTGCTCGGTTTTCATACGCGGGCCCGAAGCGCACGTCGGGCGAGGTGAAGAAGAGTGCCTTGGGATCCGATGCCGGTCCCTCGACGCGCAACGGAACGGCGCCGACCTTCGCCTCCATGCTAAACGAGGTCGCGCCAGCCGGCACACGTCCGCTTCGTGCCAACACGTAAGCCGTTCCGAGGGTCGGATGTCCGGCAAACGGCAGCTCTTGACCCGGGGTAAAAATGTGATAGTATGCGACGCACTCGGGCCGCGTTGATGGCACGACAAAGGTGGTTTCAGAAAGATTCATTTCGCGCGCAATGAGCTGCATCTGCTCGTGCGTCAAGCCGGAACCATTGGTGAAGACGGCCAGCGGATTGCCTGCGAAACGCGCATTGGTAAACACATCGACTTGTTCGAATTGGTATTCCATGATGTCAGTACAGTTATCCACAATTGACGGACGCCACCTTTCTCAAGGACTCAACTTTCAGCGACCGAATCAATCGACGCGAAAGAGGTTCACAAGCATGCGTTTTTCTTTTGCCATGGCATTTGTTGTGCTCGCAACCATCGTCCCATTCGGCTCCCACGCACGCGGCATCGTTGTTTCTGACGTGCGCCGCATTATCAGCATCAGCGCCCCGAGAATCTCGCCAGACGGGAAGCACATCGTGTGCGTTTTCAGCAGGCCGCAGTACGGTCAAAACGATTACGATACGGACGTGCTGCTCGTGGATATTGCCACAGGAGCACAACAGATGCTGACGCATGCGCGCCACGACGTCTCGGCGCCGCAATGGTCGCCAAGCGGAACTCACATTGCCTTCATAGCTCGTGACAGCGATAAAGACAACGCTACGAATCAAGTCTTCATCGTGTCCGCGCATGGCGGCGCAGCCAAGCAGGTGACGCGCGCCGCTGACGACGTCGAAGTGTTTGCATGGCGGCCCGACGGCGGCGCAATCGCGTACGTCGTTCGCGATGAGCCGCCCAACAAATCGGCAATTGCGAAGGGACACGATTACTTCGAAGTCGGTAACGACCCGTATCTGACGACGTCCGCGCCAATGCCGCTCCACTTGTGGATTGTTGCCGCAAACGGCGGCGAAGCACAACGGATCACCTCCGGCACGTGGAGCGTTGCCGCACCCGATATTCCGGTGCCGTTGTCATGGTCGCCGGACGGAAAGGAAATGGTACTGACGCGAGCTGCAACTCCGCACACAGGCGACGGAGATCGCTCCACGATCGTCGTCGTTGACGTCGCGACCAAACGCATTCGCAAACTGACCAGTCACAACTACTTCGAAGGTTATCCGGTGTTCTCACCGGACGGCTCGAAAATAGCGTACTGGTACTCCCTGGGCGGCGACAACATGAACGAAGGGAATGTGTTCGTAGCACCGGCGCGCGGCGGAGACGGCGTCAACATCCAGGGCGATCTCGACCGCGACGTCAATGGCGCAGTGTGGATGCCTGACAGCACGTCGGTTCTCATCGGCGCGCCGGACGGAACGCGAACGTCGCTGTGGGTGCAGCCGGTCGATGGCGCGGCCCGCAAACTCGATCTCGGTCTTGTCGATCCTTCCAACGACAACGGCATCGACGTCACCGTCGGCAAGAACGGCGCAATAGCATTCTCCGGATACACGCACACGCAGCCGACCGAGCTGTATTATATGAGTTCGTCGACCGCCGCGCCCCGTCGCTTAACCGATTTCAATCGTGATATCGCGTCGCTTGACCTCGGCAAGTCTCAAACGATCACGTGGAAGACGTTCGACGGATTCACCGCTGACGGCGTTCTAACGTATCCGCCGCACTATATTCAAGGAAAGAAGTATCCGCTCGTGCTGCGCATCCACGGCGGACCCAACGAAGGTTCCAACACTGACTTTTACGACTATATCCAACTCGTTGCATCTCACGGCTATCTCGTATTTCAGCCGAACTACCGCGGCAGCGATAATCTTGGAACTGCGTACATGCACGTCACGTGGAATGATGGCGGCGACGGGCCCGGGCGCGACATCATGGAAGGGCTCAAGGCTGTCGAGAAACTCGGCATCGTCGACACGACCCGCCTTGCATTGGGCGGGTGGTCCAACGGCGGCTACATGACGTCGTGGCTCATTGGCCACTATGTGGGCTGGAAAGCGGCAGTCTTAGGAGCGGCGTACACGGATTGTCTTGAGGACTATAATCTGAGCGACTCCAACGTTTCTGACATCCACTATTTCAAAGGTTCGCCATGGGTCAACGGCTATATGGATTCGTGTCGCGAGCAATCATCCGTTACCTATTGGAAGAATATGAAAACGCCGACTCTCATCTTCTCAAACACCGGAGACGTCCGCGTCCCTATCACGCAATCATACGCCATCTACCACGCGCTCAAAGACAACCACGTGCCGGTGAGGTTCATCGCATGGCCCGAGTCGGGCCACGAAGTGAGCGGACCGGTGCGAACCGAGGATCTTTACCAGCTATGGCTAGATTGGCTCGACCACTACCTGAAATAAATTATAGCGCGTAACGCGCGACTTTGTTCGCCTTCGATTCGACGAACCACAAAGCGTTGTCAGGTCCGGTCGTAATGCCAAACGGTCCGCTGTCGGCAGTGGGCAGCGCCACTTCAACGATCTTGCCCGACTTCGGGTTCATCTTGGCAATCTGATTGACGTTCGTTTCGGTAAACCAGATGTTGCCGTCGGGGCCAACCGTGATGCTGCTCGGTCCACTATGGCGGGTTGGTATGAGCCAGCTCGTGACAAGACCGGCCATCGTCATTTTTCCGATCTTGCCAGTCCCCACTTCAGTGAACCAGATATTCCTGTCGGGTCCGGTGACGATGCTCGTCGGATAATTGTTAGGTCCAACGAGAGGGAATTCCGTGATCGCTCCATCAGCGGTGATGCGCCCGATCTGATTTGCGTTTTGCTCCGTAAACCAAAGGTTGGAATCTGGGCCGACGGTTATCTCCGTGACGCCCTTTGGGGTTGACTGGGCGGCTGGCGTTGCCCGCGACCCGGCTGGGACCGCCGCCGCAGGCAGCGCAAACTCGGTAATTATTCCCGCCGGGGTAATGCGCCCGATCTTGTCGGCCGTGTACTCAGTAAACCACAGGTTACCGTCGGGTCCCGCGGTGATGCCGACGGGTCCAGAGTAGTCGACCTTAAGCCTAAACTGCTTAAGCATGCCCTTCGGTGTTATCATAACGATCGCAGCCGGGGGGCTCGTCTGCGTGAACCACAGGTTGCCATCCGGTCCCGATGTGATGACGCTTGGATGCACGTCGCCGCGCAACGGATACTCGAGCACCGAACCGTCAGCGGCCGCAATGCGGCCAATCTGGTTGGCATCAAATTCCGTGAACCAGAGTGCGCTATCCGGGCCTTTACAAAGGTAGCGCGCGCCGCTGTTCGGGGTCTTTATCGGGTATTCGTTGAGCACGACGGGCGTGGGCGCCGACACCGCGACAGGGGTCGGTGCCGCATCCGCGAGCAATGGAAACGAACTTCCCGCAATGAGGGCGTACAAGAGCGCATAAGCGACAAGACGTGCCATGCTTGGACCTCCTCCTACCAGGTTATGGGAGGTTAGCCTGTATGCCTTGTGATCGCCGACAACCCGAAAGCGCGGTCTAGCCCTTCTCTGCCAACCCGCGCCGCTTTACTCACCGCTTGCGCTTCGGCGGCCTGCGGCGTTGTGTGGGTCCGTCGAAGAGCGCACGTAATTCATCCTTGGCTCGTTCGAGAACGGCCTTGCGTTTTGCGGGCAAGTTCCGTCCGGCACGATTGATGTACAAATTGAGCATCGACATGGCGGAGCGCTTCGGCTCGGATTTACGGCGACGGCTACGTTCGGCCGATCGTTTGAGTGATCGCGCGATGTGCTTGGGGTCGTCGTGCGTGAAGACGCCATGTTCCAAATCCATGGCGTTGCTGTGCTCGGTGACGTACTTGGACCATGGAGCTCATCGACTCAAGCCAGCAGACCCCGAAAGGGAGCGACCCGCCCGCAAGCTATGCGTCGACATAGCGAGGATGCAGCGCGTCGGCGCGTCGCATCGAACGGACCCACCCTAGACGGAGGATGCGCCAAGAGGGATAGAGCCGTCCGATATGAAGCGAATGGAGCGGCTCAGGCTCTACCCAACGCGGCGGCAAGCTCTGCAGCTGCAGCTGTGCTTAGACATATGCCGCCAACTTTACAATGTCGCCTTAGAACAGCGCCGCAATGCGTGGCGAGAGCGCAGACTATCTATTACCCACAAAATCCAGTACAAACAGCTCACAGAGCTTCGAGCAGCTGATCCGCGGGTAGCAGCGGTGTACCGGGAGTTGGAAGACGCAACGATCCGCAAGTTGGATTTGGCATTTACCGCGTTCTTTCGCCGGCTGCGCACAGGCGATACGCCGGGCTTTCCTCGTTTTCGCGCAGCTAGTCGCTATCATACGCTGGAGTTCCCGCATGGTAATCGAGCGCTGCGATTTTCCGACACGCAGTCCAAAGTTGTGATACCCGGCGTAGGCAGCGTTCGCACCCGTAAGGGGCGAGAGGTCCCTGCCTTCGGTCGCGCCATGATCGTGCGAAGTCCTCGCGGCTGGTATGCGCTCTTTGAATGCGAACGAGATGTGCAGCCCCTGTCGCCTAGCGGGAGAAGCATTGGTTTAGACGTCGGTGTTGCGACGTTGTATGCAACGAGTGATGGAGAGTTTGCGCCTCACGCCGCTCTGGGCCAAAAGAGAGCTGCAGCGCTCGGTAGAGCGCAGCGTCAGGTGGCGAGGCGCAAACGTGGTAGTAGAGGCCGACGTGAGGCGGTCAAGTTCCTCGCACGAGCGCACGATGCGCAGCGCTGGCGCGTCGGGATTGGCACCACAAGCTCGCAAACGAGCTTGTTGGTAGCTATGACCGCATTGTGCTGGAGAAGCTGCGCGTCACCAACATGACCCGCAGCGCTCGTGGCACAGTCGAGCAGCCGGGTCGTAATGTAGCGGCGAAGGCGGCTCTGAACAGAAAGATCCTGGACGCCGGATGGCGTCAATTTGCAAACATATTGCTGGCCAAAGCGGAAGAGACTGGACGAGTAGTAATGTTTGTAAAGGCACAGTACAGTTCGCAAACCTGCGCAGAATGCGGTTATGTCGCGCCGGAGAACCGGCGTAGTCAAGCCTCATTTGTATGCGGGCGCTGCGGACACAGCGATCATGCCGATGTAAATGCGGCAAAGATCATCTTAAAGAGGGCGGAGTTGCCGCCTGCGGGGAGCGGCGCCGAGTTGTCGGACTGCGTGGATCCGCGTAGTGAGCTACCCCGGGCGAGAACCCCGGTTGCGCAACGTGTTGCGTGAGGGCGCATCCAACGAACTCTTGTTCATGATCTCCGTGTTCCCTGGATGCAGCAACGGAAATCAGCGACTGGCCACGAAAGGCGAGTCCGATGGCAGATAACGCCCTTACGTTCGCCGCCTACGCGGGCAGCCTGCGTAAGGCCTCTTACAACAAGATGCTGCTTCACGCGCTCGTCAGCTTAGCGCCGCCCCACATAACCATCAAGACCCTCGACCTCAGCGACGTTCCACTCTTCAACATGGACAACGAACATAACCCACCGGCTGCCGTGACGCACATGCGCGAGACCATCCGTAAAGCAGACGGGCTTATCATCGTGTCTCCCGAGCACAACGGCATCATTCCGGCCGTGACCAAGACTGTCATCGAGTGGGCGTCGCGGCCACCACAGGACTCTGTGCTCGAGGGCAAACCCGCAGCTATTCTCGGCGGATCAACCGGATACTTCGGCACGGCCAAGGCGCAGCTCGTCATACGTCAGATCGCGACCGTTGAAGGTGTTTATTTTTTACAAGATCCCGAGGTCAGAGTTCCCCGCATTCACACCAAATTCAATGACGAGGGCGAGCTTATCGATAACGAGCTCAGGCAGATGCTGGTCGAGTTCCTCAACGCGCTGGCAGCTTGGACGCACAAAATCAAGGGGACAACGTAACACTAACGCTTCTTGCGTTTCTTCTTCCACAACTTGTGACCAGACTCGAGAGCTTTCAGCGCCTTGTTCTTCGAGGCAATACCTTTGAACTCAATTGTGTTGCTTTCTTCTTCTGAATACTCGACCAGGAACGTCGTGATGCTGCGCATCATGTCTTTGGGGATGTCGTCAATGTCGTCGAAATCGTCGGTCTTTTGCGCGACGCCTTTCATTCGCGGCGGACAGGCCAGCAGCCGGTCGTTTTCCTCGCCGTTTTTCAGTAATCGAATGATTCCAATGAGCCGCGCGTCGGAAAGACAACCCGTAAACGTGGGTTCGTCCGCCAAGAACAGCACGTCTAACGGATCGCCGTCGTCGCCGAGCGTCTGCGGTATGAAACCGTAATCGTAAGGCCACGTTAGTCCCTCCGCGATGACCGAACCCAACTTGAAAATGCCGTATTTTTCATCGAACCGGTACTTGTTTCGGATGTTTCGAGGCGTTTCGATGATGACATGAATGGCGTACTTATCCTTACCTCCGTCTGCAAACGCCGGAATGTTTTCGAAATGCGTCGCGTTGATGTTCGCCTTCATGCGTGTTTCCCGTGGGCGGCCTCGAGCTCAGACGGCTTGGGTTCGCCAAAGATGAGATACCCCAAAGCTGCGGCGGCAGTTGCTCCAAGCAGCGGTCCCAGCAGATAGATCCAGCTGTAGGATGTCATCCCGCTGACGATTTGCGGTCCAAGTGAGCGTGCTGGATTCATCGACGCGCCCGTAATCGGGCTTGAAAATAGACCCGTCAAGGCAACCGTCAAACCAACTGCAAGCGCGGCGTTTTTCCCGACGACAGCTTCATTTTCAGCCGTGCCCAAAATAACGAGGACGAGGAGCAAGGTCAAAAGGGCTTCCCACGATACCGCCGCCCAGTTGCTGATATCGGGTCCGGGTTTGCTTGCACCTTTCACGATGAGATCGCCGAAAAACAGCCGCAATACGCCTGCAGCTGCAATTGCCCCGGCAAACTGAGCGACCCAATACATCAGGGCTCGGGTGATGGGAAAAGTACGCCGCAGCACAAACGTAAACGTGACTGCCGGGTTTATGTGCGCGCCTGAGACGCCGCTCATGCTCCAAATCATGGCGACGACAACAAAGCCTGACGCCAAGTAGCGCGACGTGTGGTTTATTTCGCCTCCGGAGACCGAAGCGATGACATCGGCGCCGGCAGCGACCAGCACCAAGAAGAAAGTACCCACTAGTTCAGCTGAGGCACGAGCCCATTCCGGCGGGTGCTGTGTGCGCTGGTCGGCCGCCTTTGCCACGTCAGCTCATAAAAGTTAGAAGTTGTACAACGGACCTTGAGATCCGTTTTACATAACGACCGGGCGGCTCACGGGTTTAGTTTTCGACCCAGTGAGCGATTCCGTCGCGGCACTGGATTCAGCTTGAGGTCCTGTTCCCGTGCAAGTTGCATGACCGCATTCGCAATCGCGGTTTGTCTCGGGTTGTTGCCGGCACGGAGTGGAGCAATAGTTTTCGCCTTCGGGTGCGTCACACGAGCAGGACCTATGCGTACACTTGTCTGTCATCGCGCTTTGTCTCCCTGAGCATGAGCCGCTGCCAAGCTCGTCGCTCCGGCAGCGGTGTCTCATGTTTTCCCGTGGGCCGCCCGTTCAAAACGGGGAGCAGCGGCGACTTATCGGTGTGCGCCGATTCGCTGACGCTTGCCGTTGCCCGTGGCACCCCTGACCTTGCGGTCCCCAGACTCGTCTGGCTCCTCGGCCTCGACGTTGATGGATTCGGCGATCTCCGTCAGACGCTCATCCGTCTGCTTTTCCTCGTCAAGCGTTTGCTCGAGGAGTCTGACGACGTCATCGAGATTGAGCAGTTCGGCATGGCGGCGCGCCGTGCCATATGCGGCGATTTCGTAGTGCTCGACCTTTTGCGCAGCCCCGATTATGCCGGCGTCAAGCACGGCCTCGGGCATCTCGGCCTCGAGCAGCTCCTTGCCCTCGCCGATAAGACCCTCCATCCCCATACATTTTTTCCCGCGCGTTGCGACGTCGAGCGACTCGAATGCGCGATCAAGGCGTTCGACATGGCCCTTTGTCTGCTCGAGATGCTCTTCGAAAGCCGTCCGCAACTCGTCGGAGTTCGCAGATTTTGCCATCTTGGGCAAAGCCTTCACGAGTTGTTGTTCGGCATTGTAGAGATCCTTGAGTTCATCGATGAGCAACTCTTGCAGATTTGATACTTTCATGGTCCCTCCTCAGGTGACACCGTAGGGAAAAGCGTGGCGACTGGCTATGTACCCGCGCAAACGCGCTCTAAACGGAGAATCACGCGCCGGCTCGCTCGGTCGACGTGGGGTCGAGCGCTCCATCGACCTATCGACGCCTAACGGCTATGAGCCGCCGTAAACCTCGCGCATGCGCGCTTCGAGTTTCTGCGTGTCGCCGGCAATGGCGTGATTGTCCGCCGTGAGCGCGGAGCGCTGGATTGCGTATGGTAAAAAATTATACTCTGGTGCCTGGACGAAGTACGCGGTTGGTGAGATCCCGACGAGCGGATACTCGCCGGTTAACACGGGCTCGCCTGCGTCCGAGCCGATGATCCAAAAGTTTGAGGCTCCTCCCGCGACGCAACGCGCTTTCACAGCGCGCAAGGTTATCACCGGCGCATCTGGAGGCGGCTGCGGCTGTTGGGTCGTGAGCAAACGCTTAGCGGTCTCTTTGGATGTTCGCCCCATGTGCGCGTTGACCCAGTCTTCACGCTGTGACTCCGCTTTGGGTTTCTCTGCGTCGCTCATACAAAATCGAGCGCGACGTCCACGCTGGGCGCGCTATGGGTCAGCGCCCCGATCGACACGATGTCGACTCCCGTCTGTGCAACCTCGCGCACGTTGTCGAGCGTGATGCCCCCCGACGCCTCGCTGACCGCGCGTCCACGCGCGACGGCGACGGCGGCTCGCAGTTGATCCCGTGTCATATTGTCAAGGAGCACGGCATCGACGCCGCATTCCACTGCTGAGTGCACCTGATCGACCGATTCGCACTCGACCTCAACGATAAGGTCTGGTGCGGCGTTGGCGCGAGCGCGCGCAACGGCTTGCGCCACAGAGCCAGCTACGGCAATGTGGTTGTCTTTGATGAGCACGGCATCCGACAAATTGAACCGGTGATTGAAGCCCCCGCCGCAGCGCACTGCATAGCGCTCGAGCGCGCGCAGTCCCGGCATCGTTTTCCGCGTGTCGCAGATCCGCGTGCTCGTGCCGCGTACTGCGTCCACGAATGCGCGCGTCAACGTTGCGATGCCGGAGAGGCGCCCCATAAAATTGAGCGCCACGCGCTCGCCTGCCAGCATGCCGCGCGCGGGTCCACTAAGACGGGCCACCACGCCCCCGGTCTCCACGAGCTCACCGTCCGCGGCACGCGTGTCAACCCGAATCTTCGGATCGACAATGGCAAAAGCCAGCGTGGCAATCGCCAGGCCGGCCAGGACGCCGCCGCGACGAAAAACCAGCGCCGCGCTTGCGACAGCATCCTCAGCAACGGTAAACATTGTCGTGACGTCAGCGCTCGCGCCATCTTCGGCGAGCGCGCCAGCGACGATGGCACGAAACTGTTCCGCTTGCTCGAGCGTCATCGGTGCAAACGGCGGCTGCTGGAGCGCGGGGTGGCGCATCGACGCCTTAGGTGGTGGCCGCTGCGCCGATTGGTTCGATGCTATAGTCGCCTCCCCGCCACACGATTCTGCCGAGCCAGTGGACGTCATCGCGTTCCGGGAAATCATTTCTGTAATGTGCGCCACGGCTCTCTTCGCGTACGAGCGCGGCGCGAGCGATATAGGTTGCCGCGGTCCGCAGGGCGCGAGATTCCAATGCTGCGCGCGAAAGCGGCCACTGAGTCAGTTGCCACTGCGCGAGCTTGTGTTCGAGCGCACGGAGATCGACACCGTTCCGGACGACGCTGGCGGCCACCCACATGACGGATTGCAGAGGTTCAACTCGATCCATAGCCATCACACTGCGCGGTGTGACCGCAGGCGTCACCGCGCCATTGCTGGGTGCGACGCCCGCAATGTCATCTGCGGCTCTGGCCGCAAACACGAGACACTCCGCAAGCGAATTACCGGCGAGACGATTTGCTCCGTGCAAGCCCGTACAGGCACATTCCCCAACCGCATAGAGAGAGCGCACCGTTGTACGTCCGTGCAGATCGGTGAGAACGCCTCCCATGTGATAGTGCGCCGCCGGTCCGACGGGAATAGGCTCGGTACCGATGTCGACGCCGAACCGCGCGCATGCGGCTGCGATATTGGGGAAACGCGTGCGGATGTGTTTGGCGGTACCGATAGGGCGCAGGTCGAGCCACACGCCAGATCCCGTTCGCTGCATTTCACGGTAGATCGCTCGGGCGACGACGTCGCGCGGCGCAAGCTCGCCGCGAGGATCGGCATCGAAGCAGAAGCGTTTGCCCTCGCTGTTGATGAGGATGCCGCCCTCGCCGCGCGCCGCCTCCGAGACGAGCAAAGCGGGTGCGCCTGCAACGGCCAGCGCGGTGGGATGAAATTGCACGAATTCGACGTCCGCAAGCGAGGCGCCGGCTGCGACAGCAAGCTGCAAACCGTCAGCGGTTGCACCTGGGGGATTGGTCGTGCGCGCGTAGACTTGGCCGACCCCGCCAGTCGCAAGCGCCGTCGCGCACGACGCAAGAATTTGTATGAGTGCACCGCCCGCGTACACGAGCGCGCCGCGGCACAGACCATCATCAACAATGAGTTCAACCGCGGTGGCGCGCTCCACGACCGTAACCTTGGGATGATGCAACGCTTTGCGCGCAAGCGTGGTAGAAATCGCTTTGCCGGTTGCATCCTCTGAGAAGACGGTCCGCGCGTGGCTGTGCGCGGCCTCCCGAGTCAGCGCGAGCGCACCTTTGACGTCAAGATTGAAGGCGACGCCGAGCTGGCGCAGTTCCTCTACGCGCTCCGGGGCCTCCGCGGCCACCAGCGCCGCCGCATCGTCATTGACCAGACCCGCCCCCGCCGCCAACGTGTCGGCGAGGTGGGCGGCGGCAGAGTCTTCCTCAAGATCGAGCGACGCTGCAACACCGCCTTGCGCCCACGCCGTGTTTGATTCTTCGATCGTGCCCTTGGTGGCAATCGTGACGGCGAGTCCTTTTTCCGCACAATGCAGCGCAAGCAGCAGCCCGGCGGCGCCCGATCCAATAACGAGGACGTCGGTGCGCATCACACCGCCATCATGCGTTCGATGCTTTGGCGCGCGCGAATCATAATGTCTGTCGGAATCTCAATCGGGTTGAGCTCGCCCTCCAGGCATGCTGCAACCTTCTCGAGTTCGACAAACTTCATGTAAGGGCAGTGCGGGCAGGGCGCAATAGAATAAAAGCGCTTGTGCGGGTGGAGCGCCTTGAGCCGCAGGAGCAGACCCGCTTCGGTCAAGATAATAAACTCGCGCGCCTCGCTCTTGCCTGCATAGTCCATGATGCCTTGCGTGCTGCCGACGTAGTCGGCCAGCTCCAGCACTTGGGGTGAGCACTCGGGATGAGCGAGCACGAGCGCGTCCGGATTGAGCGTCTTGCGCGCCATAACCATCGATGGCTGGATGACGAAGTGCGTCGGGCAGTAGCCATTCCAGGTAATGATCTTGCGATCGGGCAGGCGCTTTTGTACCCATCCGCCTAGATACTTGTCGGGTGCAAAGAGTATCTCTTTATCCGGCAGAGAGCGTACCACGTCTGCGGCGTTGGTTGACGTGCAGCAGATGTCAGACTCGGCCTTCACCTCGGCGTACGTATTGACGTAGGAAACGAGCGGCAAGCCTGGGTATTGCGCGCGAAATGCGCGCGCTTGGTCGCCCGTAATCATATCCGCCATGCCGCAACCCGCCTTCATGTCCGGCAGCAGCACGAGCTTATTGGGCGAAAGCAGTTTCGCCGTCTCAGCCATAAAGTGCACGCCGCAGAAGACGATAATGTCCGCCTTGGTGCGCGCTGCCTCGCGACTTAAATTCAAACTGTCGCCGATGAAGTCGGAAACTTCTTGGATTTCAAGACGTTGGTAGATGTGCGAAATGACAACGGCATTCTTGCGCTTCGCCAGCGCGCGGATATGCTGTTGTAGCTTCTTGAGCTCTGGTGTGGGCGGCCGAACGGTGGTTCCGTTGTCGACCGGCATCGCAACGGCAGGCATAGTAGGTATTAGTTCTGGGTGGCGAAGCCAATTCTTTTGCCCGGCTGAGCGCACAACGACCTGCGTAGCAACGGACTCTGTAGCAACGGACCTTTAGGTCCGTTCATCCCACCCACGAGCGTTTGGGTCCGGTGTCCATGTGCACCCAGCCCTCAGGGTAATATCCGACACCGCCACTTATCGGACAGGCTGCGCAGATACCAGCGAGGTCGGCAATCGAAACACCCGGCACGTGAAAGTCAACTGCCTTGCCCCACATGTGGAGTGAGAGGCGCGCGGCGCCTTCGATCTGTGCATTTGTCTGCGGCGTTCGATAACCGCTGTGAACGACAATCGGCTGATTGATTCCGTCACGCACCAAATAGCGCTGGACTGCCCAGAGCGCTTCGATGAGGCCCACATTTATTTGGACGTATCCATAGCGCGGCGCAACATGCTCGTCGCGAAGCACCGAGCATAATTTTTTATACCCATGCCAATACAGTGTCTTGCCGTCAACGGTAAAGGGTTCGGCCGCGTATTCACCAGTATCCATGCGCTCAATAAAGAGAGTGTATTGCCGAGATTGCGAGGCTGACGCAAGCACGCGGACAGGCAAGCTCGTGGCCGCAATTGCCAAGAGACCGCCCGCAAGAAATCGGCGACGACCTATAGAGGATTGACGCTCGAAATGGTGCGAAGCGCCTTGATAATCGCGACACATATATAAGAATATCGGCATTTGCCGGGCGTAGTCTATATCACACAATAGGAACTGGACGTTTGTTACTTTCCCGCCTTGACGGCGCGTGCTACAATGCTTTTCGTGGCCGGCAGAAGCGCAGTCTCTGGGTCAACGGCGCATCGAGAATTTTTCGCCGATGTTTTTGCGTGGCGCCTCATGATGCTCGGCGCTGCTGCGTTTGGATTTCTCGTTACCTTCATCGCGCTTGACCATGAGATTCATGGACTCAAGAACGTCATGTTGCCCCTGCTGGCCATTGTGCCTTCATATCTTTTGCTCACGTCACTGAATATGTGGTGGGCGGCAAAAACAACAGCGCGGCTCGACTATCCGCTTCCCCCGGTAACCGAACAGGGCGTTCGGCGCATGCGCTGGATGCGCGCGTTGAAAGCGTGCCTGGGCCTCGGTTTTGGCGTCATCGTTGCGCTATGGTACGTGCACTCGGTTTCGAAATAGACTCGCAGTAAGCAGGACGCCACTGGAATATGCCTCTAATAGATGAGGGGCATATAGAATGGTGGTTTGAAGGCTTGAGATCACTGCGGGCGTGCGCATTCATGGCTGTCGCGGCGGCGGTCTTGCTCAGCCTTGCAGGGTGCTCCCAGCAACAGAGCTCGTCCGAAAAACGGGTCGCGCCGACCAATGCCGCGGGCGTCACCGACCTGCTCAGTGAGGTCCGCAAACGCGGCAAGCTGATCATTTCGACCGACGCGAATTACCAGCCGCTCAGTTACAGAACGTCAGACGGCGCGTGGCAAGGGTTCGACATCGATGTTGGTCGCGAAGTTGCGCGACGGCTTGGCGTGCAGCCTGAGTTCCTCGACATTAGCTTCGACGTCACCACCGGCGGCAATTGGAACGGGCGATGGGATCTCAGCATCGACTCGATGTCCGTCACGCACGACCGGCAACGCGTTCTCTATTTTACCCAACCCTATTACTATAACCCGGCGGTGTTTATTGTCCATAAGAATAGCAGCCTCAAATCAATCGATGGTCTCGCGGGCAAGCGGGTGGGGGTTGGCACCGCAACAACATATCAGGCGTACCTCGAGGGCCACCTCACGCTCACCGGCGAAAACATCTTGGTTCCTGCGCCGGCGGCGCGCGCGATTCCGTACGATACCGACCAGCTCGCTCTGCGCGACCTCGCGCTGGGCGATGGGGTGAGGCTCGACGCGGTGCTGACGTCGTGGCCTTTTGCCAAATTTCAGATCAAAAGCGGTCAGCCGTTTCGCGAGCTGGGTCAACCTGTGTTCTACGAAGAAGCGGCCATCGCGATCGACAAGAACAGCCCGCTTGACCCTAAGAGCTTCTATCAGGCTGTTGAACAAGCCGTCGAGGGAATGCACAAAGACGGTACGCTGAGCAGGCTCTCCAACCAAAGCTTCGGCGCCGACTTTACTCGCAAGTAGCATACACACGAGGAAGAAGGCCCACGGCCCAATGTTTGGTAAATCCCAAGGACGCACGCACGCGTCCGAGGTAAACAATGGCAATACGTAAACGCAGACGCTCCCGCGCGCGAACCCAGAAGGCTCCGCCCGATATCTTCAAGCGCAAGTGCCCGCATTGCCTGAAGGCAGTGCGTTTTCGCGCTCGGCCCGAGCGCGCCGGCGGTGAACAACCAATTTGGACAGTCGCATGCACCTCGTGCGGCGTCGTCATCGGCGTCGTGCCACAGATGGCGCGCTTTCCGCAGAAGCGTGAAGTTGAATCCATCGTGCGCGGTGTTGTGAAGCGGCACGTGAACAAAGCAGTCAAGGCACTCCGTAAGTCAGTCCGCCGCCGCAGATAGCCTATGAGCTCGCAGCCAAAGATCGAAGTGATCGAACACGGTCCCTACATCGTGACGGGTCACGTGCCGCTGTCGGTCGAGGTCATCACGCCGAACAAAGACGGCGGCTCGTGGGAATGGAAGCGGACCAAGACCTTCGACGAAGTGGATCGCTATAAACTATGCCGCTGCGGCCACTCGAAAACGAAACCATTTTGCGACGGCACCCACAACGACATCGGCTTCGACGGCACAGAGACCGCGTCGAGCGCACCCTACGCCGCTCAGGCGCAGACCACCGACGGCCCGACGCTCGTCCTCAAGGACGCAAAATCGTTCTGTTCGTCGGCGCGCTTCTGTGAGAACTACGGCTCTGCGTGGGAGCTCGTGACGCAAAGTGACAAGCGCAAGCAGCGTGAGCTCGTGATCCACGAAGTCGTCCGATGTCCCTCAGGTCGTCTCGTCTTGCGCGATAAGAAAACGGGGAAACCGGTCGAGCCGGAAATGGAGCCTTCGATCGCGATCGTCGAAGATCCGGAAAAAAAACGGAGCGGCCCGCTCTGGGTGCGCGGCGGAATTCCGATTGAAAGTGCGTCGGGCGCCCGCTATGAGGTGCGCAACCGCATGACGCTCTGCCGCTGCGGTGCGTCGGAAAACAAGCCGTTTTGCGACGGCCGCCATCTCAAGTCGAAGTTCGATGATGGGCTGATGTAAGCGTCAGTGTTCTTCGGCCGCGGCATACGCCATGGCGTTCTCTTCGAGGCGCGCGGACGAAAAGAGCAAGAGCAGCCACGACTCCAAGATGGCGATCAACAGTCCAGCGGCCGCGCCGGCGAACTCATTTTGGCTTACCGTTTGCACGAGAGCCCAAACGATCGCGGGCAGACCAAGAGACGTGTACGTAATGAGAACGCGTAGCATGAAGCCTGGTCCACGCATGTCGTGGCGTCCGGGCAGCGCAACGTAGGAAGCCACACCGATGCTCTGGATGAGAAACAGCGCGCCGGCAATGAGCGGGCCAGCCGCAAGCGCAATGACCCATGAATGCATTGCCACGCCAGCCATCACGGCGCCCGCAATCAACGGCGGCCCGATGCGCAGTGTCGATCCCAAGATCCAGGTTAAAACGCGGTCGCGCAACAGCGAATGACTCAACCACCAAATCGGCCGGCGTAGTTCGCCGGCCAAGCTGATGGTGCTCTGGGATCCGATGATAACGATAATGTTGACGAGCGCCACGAGAGGTACTAAAATGTCAAAAATTGGACGCCCTCGCGCGGCGATGCCTGCGAGAAAGCCGAAGACGGCAGCACCGAGCAGCCACAGGACCGGCCAGTGCAATCCACCCGAAGAACGCTGTAAGGCAATCCATTCTCTCCACACAAGGGTGAGCGCGCCGCGCGGCGCGTGCTGCCCGCTCGCCGACGGAACGTCCTCAAGCTGCAGCTGAGGTCTGTCGTGGTCGACGTCACGCAGATCGCGCCACGCCTGACGATTCCACAGGCCGCGGCCGCTTGCGACTAGTGACCGGCGCGCGTACAGGCGCGAGGACGCTTCCCAAAGTTCGGGGTAGGCGTCGGACGCGGCAATCGAGCCCGCCGCGATGACGGCGCAGGCCAAAGCGAGCAGCACGAAGAGCGCCTGCGGGCTACCGGCGAGCGCGTCAACGATCCACACTCCGGGAGGGAATACCGCGGTGTGGGTGGCGATAAAGCCAAGGTTCATGTTGTGCGACACGAATGCGAGACCGATCGGAAACAGAATCGCGAGTATTCCGGCGGCCACGAGCGCAGCGCCAAGCCAGGCAAAGGACACCCGCGGCATGCGTCGCTGCGCCAAAAAAACGGGTAACCTGATTCCGAAGGCAATGACGTACGCCGAAAGCAGCGCTACCGATGCGTGCGCGAATCCGCCTGCGCTTGCGGCGAAATTCCATGACAAGAAGAAGAGCGCCAAAAATACTTTCGTTCCCTGGAAAATGGCCTCGCGCAGCTGTAACCAAAACACGACCGTGACATGCGAGAGACGCGAACCGAGAAGGAATCGAGCGTCCGCGGGATACGCGAACGCGGCCGGCGGTCGCCGCGAACCGGCGCTGATCTGCGCGCCCAGTATGACGATGTATACGGCAGGGACAAACCAGTACAACAAACGGATGCTGTCCGGAAGGGACAACGCGTATTGGGCGGATCCCCCGCGCTCCATTCTCGTAAATAAGAATGCAGCGAACCACATGAGGAAAATGATCCACAGCGTCAAGCGGGCCGGCTGATGCAGCACGCGTTTGACCTTTTGGACTGCCATGCGCGCTTCGAGATAGACAAGCGGTGCGACGCTGTTCATTGGGTAGCTTCGAGAAAGACGTCTTCCAGGCTCCGGCCGAGTTGGCCGAAGCGCAGCTCTGTAATCGGAGAGCTGATCACCGCGTGGCCGTGGTTCATGACGAGCACCTGATCGCAAATTGCCTCTGCCGACTCGAGCAAGTGAGTGCTTAAGACAATGGCTGTTCCTGCGTCGCGCAGTTCCAGCAGAATGCTGCGCAGCTCGCGTTGCCCTTTTGGATCGAGCCCAATCATCGGTTCGTCGAGCAAGAGCACAGGCGCACCAGCGAGCACCGTAGATGCTATCAGTGTCTTTTGACGCATGCCCTTGGAAAGCGCTTCGCCGAGCGTATCGCGTTTCTCGAAAAGATCGAGTCGCAGGAGCAGCTCCTGGGCTCGTTGCTGCCAGCCGGCTTCGAGGCGGCAACTCTTAGCGATGAAGACAAGATGCTCCCAGACTGTGAGCATCGCATAGACTTCGGGCGATTCGGGAATGAGCGCGACAACGCGGCCGCGATCGGCTCCGAGTTGTTTTCCGTCGAGCGCCATAGAGCCGCCGTTAGGCCGGAGCAAACCCGCGAGGCAAAGCAAGGTTGTCGTCTTGCCCGCACCGTTGGGACCGAGCAAACCCAAAATTGCGCCGCGCTCGGCGCGAAACGTGAGATCGTCGACCGCGGTAAGTCTGCCGAAACGTCGAGTAAGATGCTCGACCGTCAAGCCGCTGCTCGTAGCCATGTATCATATAAGATATCGGCTGGTAAAGGTCACGTGCCTAGTTGAGACCTTTCTACCGGGCGGCACGCCGAGGAGCAGGCGAGCGGCTAAAGAAGCACGCTGCATCGGCGCTTCAAAGGAGAGAGCCTCATGTACTCGACACCGAAGATCATCGCGTCGCTCGATGCAGCCGTTGTTTTGTCTGACGCACTCGGACAACCATGTCCAAGCTGTCCGGAATAGCTATCGGACCGAAATAGTCGACTGAAATACCGACCGACGAGCTCCCAGAAAGAGAGCGCACCGCCTTGACGCGGGGCTCTCTTTTTTCATAAGGGTCTTTTGGACCAATGTGGTCCCCGAAATACCGTTAGGAGAGCGAAGCACCGGCGAGAACGGCTATGAAGGACACCGGGTATTCATGTGTCCGAGCGCGATGAGGCGCTCTCATTCCCGTTTGTGACTTGCTCGCGACAAAAGTGGGACTGAGTGGCTGCCGTCATAGAGCCGCTCCGCACCCGTATCTAAGGAAGAACTTTTGCTCGCCAGCACACAATTCGCTGACACCGGTCCCCAAAACGTCGTAGCATTGACGACTCTCGAGCGGCGTCTTGTCCTGTTCAGCGATGCCCCGGCGATCGTCGAGTATGTTCGCTCGGTCTATCGCCGCGCATGCGTCGCCACGCCGCCCGACGCCGACGCGCAAGCATGTGATACGGGTAAAATTCTGTCAGCCAACGGGGACCGGTGGCTGGTCTTCAACGGCGAGCCGGTCCCGTACCCCGATGAGAAACCGGCAACCCATTTTCGGCTCGCGTTCTACGGCAGCAGTAAACTTATTCGATTGAGCTTCCGGCGTAATCCAGACTGGCACTCGCTGTACGCGGCGGCAATGAGGCTCGGCGACAAGGCAATCATCATCTCGGCTCGATCGGGAATAGCCAAGACGACTTTGGCGCTTGAGCTCATGTCGCGGGGTGCCGGGTTGTATAGCGATGAGTTCGTCTTTATTCGAAAATCGGACCGTGCGGTGTCCGGCCTGCCTCGTTCGCTGACGATACGCGCTCGAACGATGTCGTTGTTCCCCGATCCGCGCCTGCGTGCGGTCTGTGAAACATCAAAGCCGCGCGCGTCGCACGGTGACGCCGTTTGGGACAATATCGATGCCGGTGACGTATTCGGGGATCAGATCTTCGCGCTGCCCGCAAGGCTCGGCGCCGCCATCGTGCTCGAGCGCGGGCTGGGGCCCGAGACAGCCGTTACGCAGATTTCAGCCGCACACGCCGCTGCCGATTTCAACCAGCGCGTTAACTCCGATACCCACGGGTTCAGCCGCTTCGCCGACACAGCCCTGATGCTCGATGGAATTCCGTGTTTCCGCGTCGCCGCGAGCGCGCCGCAACGCGCCGCAGACGCGATCGAGGCACTCCTGCAATGATCGTCGTAACGGCACCGCAGCTGATCGACATCGAGGTGAGCGGATCTGCGCGGCGCGCCTTGCTCGGACGTGCTTCGCACGGTGTGACGCTCGATTGGTTCGGAAAGCGAATTACGGTGCGCTTCGACGAAGCCGCAGCAGCAGCGTCGTTCCGCAAGCGATACACGGCCTTTCTCAGCTGCGAGTCACCTGATCTTGTGGTCTGCGCGGTGCGCAGCGGTAATGAAGCCGGCGAGCCAGTTTTCTTTACCGAGCCGGGAGGCGCGTGCCGATATCCGGCCGCGCTGCAGCCCGACGTGGTTGCCTTTCTTGCCGACGCTGTAACGCACCGAGCATTCTTTGACGTCAATCCGGCACTTATGTCGTTTCACGCAGCGGCAGTGCGCATTGGCGATAGGGCTGCAGCGATCTCGGCCGCCTCAACCGGCGGCAAGTCAACGACAGCGCTTGCGTGCACTCGGCGCGGAATGGCACTTTACACGGACGAGCGCTGCGTGCTCATCGATGGCCGCGTGCACGCCTTTCCCCGCGCTATCAACATACGCAAGGGCGGCATGGATCTGCTGCTGGCGCACGATGTTCCCGGCGATGGCGGCATCGGCAAGCGTCTGCAACCGCATGGCGGCGCGCATTGGGAATCTGCGTCATTCGAAGAGATCTTCGGGGATCGTTCGTTCCCGGAACCGGCGAAACTGGAGGCCATCTTTTTCATTGAGGGCCGAGCCGATGAACCGTGCGTGGTGCCGTTGCCCATCGACGACACGATCGTTCGATTGCTCACCGCCGGTTTTAGCGGACCCGCGTGCGGCATGGACCGGGTCGCCGCGGCAACTGCCGTCTTTCAACAAACACGCGTGTACGGTTTGACGCTCGGATCTCCTGATGAGTCGGCGCAGCTCATTGCCTCAACGACTAATGCATGCGAATCGAGATTGGCGGCGGCGTCCTGATGATCCAGAGTGAACATGCGCTGGAACCCCACGTCAAGATCGAAGTTGTAAAGCTGCTCAGCGATCGCGCAAGCGAACCGCGCGTGGCAATGCGCGGCTTGAGCATGCTGCCGCTCCTGCACGAGCCGATGCTGCTGAAGCTCGGTCCGTCCGGATCGGACGACCGCGTCGGCGATATATTGGTTTTTGAACGTGACGGGAAGCTCGTTGCTCACCGCATCACGCGCCTCCGTCATGGAATCATCGAGACGTGTGGAGATGCTCATCCGTGGGCGCCCGAGTATCCGGAGCGAGAGGCGATCGTGGGCAAGGTCTTGGCAGTCCTCGAAAATGACCGCCCCGATGCGCGCCGGATCGACACGTTCCTGTTCCGTCTGCGCGGGCTGTATAAAGCGCGGCTTCGTGCTGCGCGTGCGATCCCGTTTCGCTGCCCAACTCTCGCCCGGCGCCTGGCTCGCGCTCTCCCCTGGTGGCGCGCACGTTCATACGTTACGCTGGTGCAAGCAATGTCTGCAGTCGTGCGGGAAGACAAGCGTGCTTGGGCGCGCGCGCTTGCGCGGAACGATGCGGAAGCCATCATCGCCGTGGCACGCCGGCATGGTTGCTCCGCGATGCTCGTTGAGGCAGCCTCGGCGCTCGGCAACAGTTCTCCCGCGGCCCAGTTTGTGCAGAACACCTTGCAGGAGGCTGGGCGCAACGTTGTGTTGCGCGGCCTCGCCGTCAAAAACCAAATCAGCGAAGTGGCTGCAAGGCTGGCGCGAGTCGGTGTTCCTTTTGCGCTTCTCAAAGGGGCCGCCCGCCAGTACCGTGACGAGCCGACAGCGGCGTTGCACGCAAGCTCGGATATCGACGTCTTGCTGCCAGCCGATCAGCTTGACGCTGCCGTCGCAGCATTGCGCGCACAAGGATATGCCGAACGTGCAAGCGAGCCCAAGCGCGAAGACTACCGCGCGCATCACCATCATTATGCGCCGCTTTTTCCGCCCGGCCCGGGTTACGCAATCGAATTACACTGGGCGCTCGCGCCCCCAGGCGCTCTTTCACTACCGCTCGACTGGTCAGCGCTCGAGCCGCTCATGACCTGGGTCGAGGGGCAGGCGGGCGCGGTGCGTTGCCTGGACAATGTCGGCAGTGCGCTTCACTATGCCGCGCATTCCATAGGCTTGACCCGCCTTCGCGACTCGGTCTTGCTCGCAACGCTGCTGCGGCGGATGGAGCAATCGGAGATCGACGAACTCAAACAGATAGTCAGCGGTGAGACGACGGAGCGCGTGCGCCTCGGTGCTGCCGTCGCGCTCGCGGCGCGTATGGCCGGGATCGCGTGGTCTGTTGACGGTGACGTCGAGGAATACTTGTGCTGGAGCACGAGGCGCGAGGACGAACCAATCTATTTTGGGCAACGCAGCCAGCTGGCCGAAGGCTGGTACGCAGGAGGCCGCCGTGTCACTCATCTCATGTCGCGTCTCCTCTACCCTAAGCCGGAGCCCGATCCTGAGCCGGGCCGGCTGCCCACCTCGCTCGCCGTAGCCGGGCGCGTCTTCGCAAGCCTCGTAGCGTATGCGTACGCGCGAGCAATGAGGCCCGCGACATGAGCGATCCCACGGCCATGATCGAATGTGCGAACGTCACCAAATCGTTTCCCAACGCGTACGGGCTCGTGGCATGGCTGCGTCATGGCGGAGCAACGCCGCGACGGATTGCGCTCGATGCTGTCTCACTGCATGTCCGGCCGCGTCAGCTCTTCGGCCTGCTCGGTCCCAACGGCGCCGGCAAAACGACAATGCTCAAGCTGCTCGCCACGCTCTCGCTGCCGGATCGAGGTCACATCGTCGTCAACGGCATCGACACCGCCGCCGATCCCGACGCGGTGAAGCGGCACGTTGGTTTGTGTACGAGCGAAGAACGCAGTTTCTATTTCCGGCTGACTGCGCGCCAGAATTTGGAATTCTTCGGCGCGCTCGTTGGCCTCGGCGGAGCAGCACTGCGCAAGCGCATCAACGAAGTCATTGCGATCGTCGATCTCGAGGATTCCCTTGAGCGCCGCTTCGACGCGTTCTCGTCGGGCATGCGCGTGCGTCTCGCGTTGGCGCGGGCACTGCTTGCCGATCCGATCATTCTTTTGCTGGACGAACCGACGCGAGGCGTCGATCCTATTCACGCCGATGCGATGCGCAGGCTGTTGCGCGAAGAGCTCGTGGGACGACAGGGTAAAACGGTTGTGCTGACGACCAACATTCTCGAAGAAGCGTGGTCGGTGTGCGATCGAGTGGCCGTTCTCAATGAAGGCAAGCTCGTCGCCGAAGGTGCGCCAGCGGAGCTCAGCACCCAGATTGGCGGACGGGTCCGCTACGCCATTACGTTCGACCGCGTCAGCGCGGATCTCATCGAGCGCGTGCGCTCGATTGATGGGGTACTCCAAGCGGATGCGGGCGGCACGCACGCTGCAACGCTCACGGTCGAACTCGCGGCGGGTGGCCGCACGCTGACCGAACTGCTGCGAGCTGTCGGTGCGAATGGAACCATGGTGCTCGGCGTCCGGCCGCTCGATGACGGCCTGCTCGAGCTTTTCCGCCTGACGACGCAGGCGAAAACGCGATGAGCGCCATGGCGACGGCGATGACGCGCGCTGGATCTCGGTCATCAAACGTGCGAAAAGCTATTGCAATCTTCGTGCGCGACGCGCGTCTGGCACTGTCGTACCCAATGTCATTTTGGATCGGGTGGCTCAGCATCGCCGGGCAGGTTCTCGCGTTTTATTTCATGTCAAAGCTCATCGGTTCTTCGAAGTGGTTCGGCTTTGGAGGGCGCGAGAGCAGCTATTTTGACTACGTCATCGTCAACATGGCATTTGTTGAGTTCCAAACCGTCGCGATCCAAAGCTTTCAGCGTGCGATCCGCAGCGATCAAATGCTGGGCACCCTTGAAGCCGTGCTGGCAACACCGACAAGCTTACAGCTCATCGTGCTCTCCTCGGGTCTGTGGGCTTTTGCATTGACGGTGCTCGAGGTGGCTGTCTATCTCGGCATCGCTTCCATGCTCGGGTTGAGCTTGCTGCACACAAACCTGGCAACCGCAGCCGTGTTCCTTTTGCTGACTGTGGCGTGCATGTCGCCGGTTGGGGTACTCAGCGCGGCGAGCATTATGACATTCAAGCAGCTTGGGCCGACGAACTGGGTCGCCAACGGTCTTGCGATGCTGCTTGGCGGCGTGCTCTTCCCCGTCAGCAAGCTGCCCGTCTTCTTACAAGATATTTCTTGGATGCTGCCCATCACCCACGCGCTCAACGGGATTCGGGGTGCCGTCAACGGCGCAACGATTGCCCAGCTTGTGCCTGACGCCGTGTGGATGGTGGTCTGCGCCGTCGTGCTCTTACCAATCTCGCTGTTGGCCTTCGCATCAGCCGTACGCCGCGCGAAGCTCGATGGCACCCTCGGTCACTACTGATGAAGCACTGTCATGAAGGGAGCTACCAGCATGAACTGCCCGCATAAGGCCGGCGACCTCGACATTCGCACCGTGGGTGAAGAGGTCCTCGTACACGACCCTTCCCACGAAAAGGTTCACATCCTCAATCGCAGCGCGGGCCAAATATTGGAACTGTGCACGGGCGAGCAGACCCAAGAAGATATCGTCACGTCGATCTGCAAGCAAACGGGCGCTGATAAAGAAACTGTCGCGCGCGATGTCGCGGCGTTGCTTTGCGAATTCGGCAAGCTCGGTTTGGTGACGACCGCCTAAATAGCTCGCTATCTTTTGAATAAGCCTACGAGCTCTGTCTTAGCCAAGACATGCCCGCGAATCGTCTTTATAAACAGCGGCCCGGATGCAAGCGGACTGAGCCCGTCAACATGGTCATCGAGCGCATAGAGCGTGAAATGATAGTGATGCGGTGGGCTACCGGGTGGTGGGCACGGACCGCCATAGCCGACCGTTTCGAAATCGTTTCTTCCCTGCACCGCACCTTGCGGGAGCAAAGCATCGCTTCCAGATCCTGCGCCTGCCTGCAGCTTCGTGACGTTTGCGGGGATGTCAAAGACCACCCAATGCCACCACCCTTGGCCGTTTCGCGCGTCGGGGTCGAAAACAGTCAGCGCAAACGTCTTCGTGTTCGAGGGTGCGCCAGTCCAGTCAAGTTCCGGTGAGGTGTTACGGCCGGTGCAGCCATAGCTCGAGTACGCGTACCGATTCGGAATCGTTGCGCCGTGCTTGAAGGCGGGGCTTGTGAGCGTGAACGCCGCATGAGCAGTTTGGGCAGCAAGAGCCGCAATGATAGTCACCGAGGCCATCTTAAAGAATGCAATCATTGGGTAATCTCCAGGTACGCGCAGCGAGAAGCCTTTTGTAGCGGAAGCCCCTTGTAGCAACGGACCTTTAGGTCCGTTCCAATCACGGACCTCTGTAGCAACGGACCTTCAGCTCCGTTCCCGTAAGGATAATACGATGAAGCGCGTCGGTGTCACCGGAGGATCGGGGTTCATTGGCCGAGCCCTTGTGGCGGCGTTGGCTGCCCGTGGCGACGCGGTCCGCGTTATCGTGCGCGACCCGAAGACGACGGATTTCCCGCACGGCGTCGAGGTTCGACAACTCGACCTCATGCGCGAGCCTGACTCGGCTGTGGTCGAAGCGCTCGGAGGCCTCGATGCAGTCGTGCATCTCGCCGGCGAATCGGTCGCGGGCCGCTGGACGGCAGAGAAGAAAAAGAAAATCCATGAATCGCGTCAGCTCACCACGCGTCATCTCGTGGCGGCGATGCGCGCGTGCTCGCAGTCGCCGCGCACGCTCGTCAGCGCTTCGGCTTCAGGGTACTACGGCTCGCGTGGCGATGAACCGCTCGTGGAAGAGTCGCCGCCTGGGGGTAACTTCCTCGCCCGCGTTTGTGTCGATTGGGAATTCGAAGCGCGCAAAGCCGGTGAGTTTGGCGTGCGCGTCGTGTGCATGCGGCAGGGCATCGTTCTTGGCCGAGACGGCGGCGCGCTCGCAGCCATGCTGCCGCCGTTCAAACTTGGGTTAGGCGGGCCGCTTGGCTCGGGCGCACAGTGGTGGCCGTGGATTCACATTGAGGACGATGTAGCGCTGTATCTGTTCGCCATAGATCGCGATGATGTCGCCGGTTCCATCAACGCCGTTTCACCCGACGTTTCGACCAACGCGCGCTTTTCCCACGCGCTGGGTCATGCGCTGCACCGTCCCTCTTTCGCCACCGCGCCCGGTCCGGCACTCAAGATCGCGCTCGGTGAGTTTGCCGATACGTTGCTGACGAGTCAGCTCATGCTGCCGGCAAAGGCAGAAGACCTTGGCTTCGCATGGCAGCACGAACGGCTGGATCAAACGCTCCTCGATCTCCTCGATCCGGGGTCGAAACGCGAGCCTGCCACTCAGCGCTTTGAAGCGTCCGAAAAAATCACGGCAAATTCGATGGAGGCGTTCAATTTCTTTGCCGATGTGTCCAACCTGCGGGCGCTAGATCCGCCGGATCTGCAGTTTCACTTCAAGACACCGCTGCCTGTCGAGATGCGCCGCGGCACCGTCATCGAGTATTCGTTCAAGTTGCACGGAGTGACCGCGCATTGGAAGACGTGCATCACGAAATGGCAACCTCCCCGCCGTTTTACGGACGTGCAGCTGCGAGGGCCGTACTTGATGTGGCGGCACGATCACGACTTTGAACCGAGAACTGATGGTATTGTGGTGCGGGATTCTATTGAGTATGCATTGCCGCTTGCGCCGCTCAGCAATCTTGCATTGCCGATGGTGCGCAGTGACATGCGGCGGATTTTCGATTACCGCAGCATGCAGCTGAGCCGGTTGCTATTGCCGAAGCCGTCGCAAGGGGCCTAAGACGGCGCGAATCACATCGCGCCGCCGTGCATTAACCGATGCGTGTGCCCCAGCCCTGAAAGGGTCCGCCGGTCGTGGGCGGGAGGGCAATCGTCGGCCGGTCCGAGCTGATGAGGCTCTGAATTACGTTGCTGAGTGTCATGGTCGTAGCTCCTTGAAAAGTGCGTGTTGTGCTGTGTCCGTTACTACTATCGGTTCTCTCTATAGTTTCATCGGTCGTCACAAAAAGTCTCTGCGCAAGTGCCACCACCGGGCGACGAACGCACATGTGGAGAGGTAGCACGTATTCTATATAATGAATAACCGCGTATGACAGCCGAAGAATTCACGAAGTATTTGCAATCGCTCGGACGTGCGGACGATGTGAAGGCGCTTCTGGACAAACTTGGCTTCAGCACCGAGTTCGTGCTGAAGAACGTGCTTTCAGCGGGTGGGCCGGTGACTGTGTCACATGTCGCAATGCTGTGGCAGGGCATGCCCAACAAACACGATCGCAAGCGGACGCATCAGCTCTTCGATGCGCTCAGCGAAGTCGAATTGCTGGAGCCAAAAGGCGACGACGAAACCTGGGTTCCGAAAGGTAGCGGTCGAGCTTGACGCAACCGCAACTAGCGAGCCTTACTCCACTCGCGCGCATTCCACGTTGGCGAATACGGTGTGGGTGCAAACCCACGGACGCCGTTTTGCACGGCGAAGCTGTAGCGCGGAGCATATAGGAAGTCGTAGGGAATCTCGGCCGCAAGCCTGCGCTGGATAGCAATATACGCATCGCGCCGGCGAGCCGTGTCGAGATCGCTCAACGCTTTCAATTCTAACTCATCGAGCTTTGCGTCGCAAAAGCCCGCGTAATTTGCAACGCCGTGACAGGTGACGATGTCCGAATCGTCAGGGTCAAGACCGGTTCGCCACGTTATGTATGCGAGATCAAATCGGCCGGACAAGAGCAGGCCGCCGGCAGAAGCCGGCAGATAAAATTGGGCGAGCGTAATTTTCTTGACGGCAACGTCGATCCCGCGCTCGCGCAACATTTGCTGCACGTACTCGGCGGTGCGTACGGCAGTATCGCCTTCGGGAAAGGTCGTGAAGGTGAACGACAGCGGCACGCCGTTGCGCCGGCGAAGGCCGTCGCGACCTCGTCGCCAGCCGAGCGCATCAAGCGCGCGATCGGCTTTTGAGGGATCGAAACCGGGCAGGCGCGCGGACCTATCGTACGCCCATGAGAATGGTGGTTGATCGCTGTTCGTGACGGCGTATTGGCCGCCGGTAATGCCCCGGCTCAGCCTGCTACGATCGATTGCCATGGTGAGCGCGCGACGCATGCGGACGTCGTCGAAGGGAGGCTTGCGGCAATTGAATGCAATAGCGCCGAACCCGGAAAACGGCGCATACGCGAAGTGGAGGTGCAAAACGCCCCGCAGCGCCATGCGCTGTGCAGGGGATTGCAACGACCAATCGAGCTGACCGGATCCGAGCATCGTCAGCGCCGAGTTCACGTCCGGAACCTCTTCGACGATGACCGTTGGGGTTTTCGGCTTGCCGCGGAAGTAGCCGTCGTTCGCCGCGAACACGAGGCGGTCGCCGCGTTCCCAGCGGACGAAGCGATAGGGGCCCGAGCCGACGGGATGCGTATTAAAGGAAGACGTGCGCAAGCTTCCGCGTTCCGCGAGCAGATGCGCCGGTAAAATGGGCATCGGGTTTGTGCCGTAGGTAAAGAACGTCGCGACCGCCGGCGGCCATGGGTGCTTCAGCCGCACGACGACGGTATACGAGTCCGGCGCAAAGATAAGATCGATGAGGTCGTAGCCGCGCGTACTTTGCACGTCATTGGCAGGGTCGGTGATAGCTTGCCAGGTGAAGATGACGTCGCTTGCGGTCAGCGGTTGGCCGTCGTGCCAGCGCACGTCATGGCGCAGATGATAGATGATCGTGCGCCCGTCCGGGCTGACGCCGCCGTTTGCGCGAGTTGGAACCTCAAGCGCGAGCGCTGGCACAAGACGCCCGCGCTGGTCAATGTCAAGCAAGAGGTCGAACATGAGATGAGCTATCTGACGCTCGTCATCGCTTTGCGCGAGAATGGGGTTGAGACTGTGCGGGTCATCGGAAATATTGAACGTGATTTCGCGCCAGTCGCTGCGTGGCGCGAGGCCAAGACGCCCGCAGTTTGTCGCCGTCAGTCCGGCGGCAAGACAAAAGAGAAGTGCCAGCCGCATCACGAATCTACGCTGCATGAGACCGCCTCAGGTTGCGCTGGTCGTCATGCTTGCGATCGCCGCAGTCCAAATTGCCTATTACTACCCGCAGCTTCCCGACGTCGTGGCCAGTCATTTCGGCATTTCAGGCGCGGCGGACGCGTGGGAGCCGAAAGGCCACTTCTTCGGCTTGTTCTGCTTCATTTACGTCTTCCTCGCCGCTTTGTTCTGGGCGCTGCCGCACCTCATCATGGTATCGCCCCCGTCGCTCATCCACATGCCGAACAAAAGCTACTGGCTCGCTCCGGGCCGCCGAGCGATCACCGCACATCTTCTTGGCGACCACACGGCATGGTTCGGCGTTGCGGTCACCGGCTTCCTTATCGCGGGTTGCCAGCTGGCGATTGTCGCAAATCTCCCGGGTCATTCCGGTGGTCTGAGACCTTGGATCTGGTGGCTCCTAGGCATCTATTTGGCATTTACGCTCGTCTGGCTGATCCGACTGGTCCGCTTGTTCCGACTCCCGAGCGGCGTCATCACTCGCTGATCGGTGGCGGCAGCACGAGGCGTCGCATGTTCTTGGGATAGTTGCCGCTGGGAAAGCGCGCATCCCAATCCAGAGCGCGGACGACCAGATATTCGAAGTTTTCGTACGAGGCCGGTCCATGCTTGTGACGCATGGTGGCGATAACGGGAGCCAGCGCATCCCAATAAAGTTGTGGTGAACTACAATCCAAATATAATTCTGCTGGAATTAAGTGGTTCTTGACGTACGACCCAAGCCGCTCGTAGTACTCCATGGCGATGAGCTCTTTGTGGACGTGACTGTCGATCGGGTGCACGAGCAGCTCGTGCCGGAACGCCGGTTCCTTGATCTTGTTCGGAAACGAATGTGTGAGGAAGTCAAAGGCATCTTGAATTGCCGGCTGGTAGGCCATTTCGAGCACCTTGAGCAAGCCTTGCAAGTCGTTGCCGTTGCGCAAGTGCCGCAGCTGAATGATTGCGGCGACAGCGGCGGCGAGCAAAAGCGTGTCAGAGCCGAAGGCCGCGATCGTATTGAGCGATTCCCAATTCATGTATACCTCCCGCACGAGTTATCGCGTAGGTCGAGCCCCCGGAGCTAGAGAAGGCACGAGCTCATCGACTCTCATTAGAAGCCTTAATTGAGGATTACTTCTATACATGTCGATTTTCGATTCGTTTCGCAAGCTCTTCCAGCGGCCGCAAGAAGTCCGTATGCCGCGCCGCTGGCCGCGCATCGTCATGACCGACGCAACCGTCGTCTCACTGTCCGGCGGCCAACGCCAGCCGGTGAAACTCACGAATCTCTCCGCCGGCGGCGCGCGGATCGTGTCGTCCTTCGCGCTCGGCAGCCACGAACGAGTGACGTTGACGGTGCCGCTGGGTAGCGCAGGGCGTAAGGATTTGCCCGCCGAGGTCGTCTACTGCAAGCGAGACGAGCGCAGCCTTTACTACGCAGGCGGCCTGAGCTTTTTGAGCGCCGGGCGTGAGGGCGTCGAAGAAATATCCAACTTCATCGAGGAAGAGCGGCGCCGTCGCTCCGGCTCAGGTGGAATGTGGCAAGGCTCCCAGGGCTAGTCGGCGGCGCCAGCGGACGTGAAAATCGTGTGAAAACGTTGTGCGCTCATTCCCGTGGCGGGTGCATAAGTTTGGCATGAGGCGGTAGTCGCGCGGCGAAACCAGCGATATGCAAAAGTTTACACGCGGTTTTTTCCTCAGCGCCATTGCCGCAGGCGCGCTCATTGCCGGCATCATTAAGCTGGCAGCTGCCGACGGTCAGGCGGCAGCTCCGGCGCCCGTCGCATCGCCGTACGTCGTCAGCATCAAGGACTTCGCATTCTCGCCCGCCACGATCAAGGTACCTGTCGGCGCGACCGTGCGCTGGAAGAACGATGACTCCGTCGCGCACACGGTGACGTCCAAGGGTTTCGATTCGGGAAACCTCGATAGCGGCCGCAGCTTTACGTTTACGTTCACCAAGAGCGGATCGTATGCGTACGTGTGCACCTATCATCAAAGCATGACTGGAACAGTCGTCGTCGACGCACCGGCAGACGCCCCGTCGCCTTAAGCGCGTTTATCTCGCCGCTCTGTCTTAAGCCGCCGCTCGCTTAAGGTTGCGTCACCCAACGGGAAACTGCAACCCGCTGCCAGCGCCCGTCCGAGCGCTGCCAACGTTCGGTGGCTCCCGCCTCAGAGAGCAAGCCCTGCTCCAGCGATCGTGTGACGAGCGCGCTGTCGCCGTTGAGCAAGACGCGTACCGATGCGAGCGGGTATGGGCGAGCCGCATACTTGATCTCAAATGCGCGCTCTTCATCGAATGACATGAGAGTTATGCGCGTTGGGTCGACTGTCACACCGTCAACGTTTGTCACGAGCGTCGCATGTGCGGGCGTGGGCAGCGCTGCGATCGCGTCAAGGCTCGGCTGTACGAGTGGCACTGCGTCGCGAGCGTCGAATGACGGCGAGGGCAGTGAGGGATCGCTCGACGGGGCGAAAATCTGCTGCGCAAATGGGTTGAGCCCCATGCCGGCATCGCTGAACAGCGCTTGCTGATCCAGGCGATAAGCCGAGAGCGTTCCTTGGTCTGCGCTGCGCCGCCGTGCCGGCGTCGAACCCCACACGAGATAGAACCCGGATTGCAGCGCCGCAAAGAAAAGCTGTTCGCCTCCGTACGTGCCGCCGGTGATCGCCGCGCTTGACTTGCCAAGCGGCATTACCCAGATCGACGACCTCCCAAGCCACGGGTGTGTAAAAGCAATCCACACGCGCCGGTGGTCGAGGCCGACCGCCCCAATGTCACCCGGAAACATTCCAGCACTCAGCCACGCGACGCCGTCGCGGCTCCACCACAACGTCGATGAAGAATCGGTGAAGGCCGACTGAGTGAAGTACCTGAATTGCGGCGACGCTCCCCAGATGCGCCCGTCATCTGTCCGGCCGAGTACGGCAAACGGAAACTCCGGTGTGTGTGCAAAGACAAAGTGCCCTTTTGCATCGCCGATTAGTATGCGGCCGAGATAGGAAGCGATCCAACGATCCCCCACGGAATCGCCGATTGGATAGAGACGCCATTGCAAAAGCGCTGCATCCAATGCGTCTTCATCAGGCCGCATCGGCGGCCACAACGATTCGCCGGGTGCGACGCGCTGCATCGAATACTCGAGCGCCGATTCGCTCCCAGCCTGCGACGGTAACTCGAGCGTTTCGTGCACGTAGTGCCCATCGCGCCAAAAGGTTACTTCGCCGCTCTCCGGCCGCCCGAAGTACAACCCTCCATTCGCGTCCGCGCCGAAACCGTCGCCAACGGTATATGAAAGGTCATTGGGTACCTGCGGAAATGAATATGTGAGGAAGTCGCTTGTCTGGGCAACGATGCGTCGAACCCCGTGCGTGAACGCAAAGTACGCAAGGCCATTGCGATAGGAGCCTTGGTACACCGCATGGCCGAGCGGCACGATAGGCGTGAGCGCATCGCCGTACGCCGAACCTGCGAAGGATGGGGGCGCAACGTCAACCGGACCCTTGCGCGCAACATCCGGTCCTCGCTCTTTTGCCTCGTCGACCCACACGAGAAAGTTCCCGACAATTGCATACGCACCATTGCCCGCGCCGCCGTTCGACCGCAGCGTGCGCGCGCCGACTTGTTCAATCCAATAGCGGCCGGCGTCCGTTTTGATGACGAGAAAACGGCCATCGCCGCCTGTTGCAATAACGCCTGCGCTGTTCGCCAATCGTGGATCGGCCATGCGTCGTGATGGAAGGTCTGCGCCTGCTGCAGCATCAACGGAGTAACGGTTTCGCCGGCTCCCATCCGAAACGATGACGGTTTCGCTCCCGTCCCAGGTCGCGTTGCGCGCTTGACCGTCAATCGTGAGCTGCGTCAGCGTCCGGCGGCTTGCGTCGACAATGAACGCTTGAACGGGATCGAGCGCGCGCCAATTGCCGCTCAACGTCGCACCGGGAAATGTCGCGATGAAAACCGCGCGCGTGCCGCTCGCATCGAATTGGGCGCGTCCTTTGATTGCGCCGTCAAGGCGGCCGAGAGGAAGCGCGAGCATGTGCAGATAGGTCTTATCCGGAAGCGCCATTGATACACTTGCGCTCGGGGGAACAGCCGTCGCGGCTCCGGACAACGCGAGCATCACGGCTGCGAGCATCCACAAAGGAAATCTCACGGCACGCCCTGCACAGTCAGGCAATCATGCGCATCACGCACTTATGGCGTTACCCCGTAAAATCGCTCGGTGGCGAATCGTTGACGCACACGGCGGTCGATCGCGGCGGCGTGCCCTTTGACCGGCGGTACGTCATCATCGACGGCGACACCAAGCGCGCAGGCAAAGCATTAACCGCGCGTCTCGTCGCAGACCTCCTCGCGTATCACGCGACCGTAGCGGGCGACGCTGTGTGCGTGCGGGCCCCTGACGGGAGAACTTTTGCCATGGACGAAACGTTTTCGTCCCACCTGCAGTCGGCGCTTGCTCGTCCAATCTCCTTTGAAACTGCGGCTGCTTCAGACCAGCCCTTCCATGACGCTCACGATATACTTGTCCTGAGCGATGCGTCAGTACGTGCGTTGGAACAGGAACGGAGATTGCCGGTCAATCCGCTGCGTTTCCGGCCGAACATCATGCTTGGCGGCGATGATCTCACACCCTACGTTGAAAATGAGTGGGTGGGTCGCCGCTTCAAAGTCGGTGAGGCGGTTTTTGAAGGAGCGGCGCTCGACAAGCGATGCGTGCTGACGACCATCGATCCGGAAACTCTTGCAAAAGATCCAAGCTTCTTGCGACTCATCGTAGAGCAGCACGATCAATGCTTCGGGCTCTATTGCCGCGTGCAACGGCCCGGGAAGATAGCAATCGGCGACGAATGGCAGCCGCTATGATGGCGAAAGCATGGCTGAGAATGTCAACGGTCCTTGTGCTTGCGGCTTTTGCGCTAACGCTCTATGTCGGTGCGCAACAAAGCTTCGGACAATACCCCACCTTGCCGCAATATCCGAACAATGGCGCTCGGTATCTGTTCCGGCCTCCCGCCGGCTGGCATCGCACGCAGGCAACTACAATCGGTCTTGGAGTGTGGGTGTATCCAGGCGGGTCAGGCTACGCTCAGAGCATCAGCGTGCGCGCAGAGAATTATACCGGAACTCTCGACGATTATGCCGTGCTTGTGGCCGGGCGCGTTCGACGCGATTATCCGGATGCGAAAATGAGCACGCTCCAACGCACGACCGTCTGTTCCGGACACCCTGGAGTCTACTTCTCGTGGGAGGCGAACGCCTCAGGACGGACCCTCGTGTACGAAGACATGCTGGCAATCTATCGAGGCACGGCGTATCACGCAAGCTACACGCGTGCCGTGGCGCAGCCTTCAATCTCGGCCGCACGAACTTCCCTGACGACGCTGTGCGGCGGAAATCCGCCGGGCACGCAAGCCTCTATCGGGTCACCGACGCCGGGTACCTACACGTCGGCGCCGTCGCCATCGTCGCCGTACAGCACCCCAATGCCGCAAGCAAGTTACGGAACGGTCGTACCGACCGTCACGCCGAGGGTTGGCCCATGAAGACGGCAGCACAAACGCTCGTCCTCGCGGTCCTTGCCGCGCTCGTCCTCGGCGCCCAAGCCGCAAACGCGCCGTACGCACAGCTACCTGCGGTTGGGGACCGCGTGCGTTTCGATGGATCCGCCGGCGGCGAAAAACTGGCGTGGGCGTATCCCAATCTGAACTATCTCGAAGCATTTTTACGCAGCACAATCGACGCTGCCTTAACCTCGACGTCATACGACGACTATCAGAAGAAGATGCAGATGGTGCTCGCGCACTCGCTGACGCTTGCCAACGGTGCTGCCGGAACGGTGCAGCACGTTCAGCCTTTCTCGTATCGCGGTCACGAAGATGTTGAAGTGCAGGTGAGCGTGACCAGCGGTCAGCTGAAGCATGCAGTCGTTTGGACGACGCCGGCCGAGCTTGTCGATGTCTCCGGCCATAAATACTTAAGATAGCCGCGCCACTCGATGGCGACTTTGGCTGACGTCCTGAACGCCAACCCGGGCCTGCAGCGTCGCCTATTCTTTCTCGCCCGCCGGTTCGTGCCCGGCGAAACCGTCGATGACGCGCTTGCCGCCGTGCGGCAGCTCAACGCCCAGGGTCTGTCCGCGTCGCTTGATTTTCTTGGCGAGGATGTTTCGGCCGAAGCGGAGGCCTCGCACAACACGGCCGTCTACAGCGAAATGATAGAGCGCATAGCCGGCGGCGGCTTAGATGCCAATATTTCAGTGAAGCTCAGCGCGATCGGTCAATCGATCGCCGAAGACCTCGCGATGACGAATCTGAGTTCCATCATTGAAACGGCGCGGCCGCACGACACGTTCATTCGCCTCGATATGGAAGGATCTGTCACAGTCGATTCTACCTACCGCATCCTCGACCGGGCGCTGTCAACCTACAATCATATCGGGCCGGTCGTGCAAGCATATCTGCACCGCGCCGAGCGCGATGTCGAGCGTCTGATCGAGCGCAGGCTACGGGTGCGCCTTTGTAAAGGTGCCTATAAGGAACCACCCAGCGTCGCAATCCAAAAAATGTCCCTCATACGGCAAAACTATGTCACGCTTGCCGAGCGGCTCCTCTCAGCCGGGGTCTACCCGGGCATCGCAACGCACGACCAGTATTTGATCGGCGCAGTCAAGGGCCTTGTGGAACGCCGGCGCATCAGCCGCGGGTCCTTCGAATTCCAAATGCTCTATGGCATTCGCACGGAGGCGCAAAAGGCAATCGTGCGCGAAGGATATCGCATGCGCGTTTACGTCCCGTTCGGTACCCACTGGGCCGGCTATTTCTACCGCAGGCTGACCGAACGTAAGGAAAACGTGGTGTTCGTCCTGCGCAATCTCTTTACGGCTCGATGAGACGATGACCCGAAGCGTCGGCTTTCATTTCAGCACCGTGTACGTTCATGAGGTACCCCTGAGCCGTGTGCGCAGCGCGTTGGTCGAGCTCATGGGCGAGACCGAGCGCGTGCCGACAAACGAACGCGGTTTGGAGCCCGATGCAGATAGCTTCACCGCGCACAAACGCGTGCGCAGTTTTGCGTTGCTGCCCGAGCACGATGGCTGGGTCGCGATCCTCGAGGATGGACATGCGCTCGATGACGGCGGCGTGGCAGAAGGCCTGTCGGAGCTGCTTCATTCGGAGACGATGCTGCTTGCGTACAGCGACGGCGAAGGACTGTGGTCCTTTACCAGATATTGGGAGGGTCAGCCGCTGGAAGCGGGCGGATCAGATGACAGCGATTTCGACGCAGAGGCATTGGAATTCGTCGACCAAAATATGCTGCCCCACTTTGGGGTGTACTATGAAGAGGTCGCTGCGGCGGCTGGGGGCGACGCGCCGGCGCTCGCCGGATCGCTGTCGGTGATCGGCGACATCATTCCCAAGGTGCCCATCGGTACCGAAGTACTGACGTTCCAACGACCGGGCAGACCACTGCCGACATAGACGCGATCTCGCTAGGCGGCCTCTTTGAGACGCCGTTGCAACAGCCGCACCACAGCTTCTTCGAACGGGCTTAGCTGCCGAGTGCCCACAACTTTGGCGCGCGAGTCGAGCTCCGGGAGCCAGCGGTTGAGCGTCCCCTCAGCATAGGCGTCGATGACGATCGGATGGACGTAGCACTTGCGACAGATGCTCGGCGTGTTCCCCAGATGTTGCGCAACCGTTGCGACCGCATCTGCAGCATTCTTCTTAGCCTCGGTCGCAGAACCGGGCTCGTCGTAACCTTGCAACGCGCGCGCGCAATACACCGTGCCGATCCAGGTCCGAAAATCTTTCGCCGTAAAGTAGTCGCCGCCGACTTCACGTAAGTACTCGTTGACGTCGGCCGAGCCGACGTTTTGGCGTTGGCCGTCATCGTCGATGTACTGAAAGAGCTCGTGACCGGGCAAGTCGCGACACCGCTTGACGATGGACGCCAGCCGCTTGTCCTTCACGCCGATGGAATGTTCCTTGCCACTCTTGCCGCGAAAAGAAAATCGCAACTGTGCGCCGGACACATCGACGTGGCGCGATCGCATCGTCGTCAGCCCAAACGAGCCGTTGTCCTTGGCGTACTCTTCATTGCCGACCCGGATGAGCGTGGATTCGAGAAGCTTGACGACAGTTGCCAACACTTTTTCGCGCGGCAGCCCGGCCTTGGCAAGATCTTCTTCAACGCGTGCGCGAATGTTCGGGAGTGCTCCAGCGAACGCAACCATCCGTTCGTATTTTGTCTCGTCACGAACCACGCGCCAGCGTGCATGATAGCGATACTGCTTGCGGCCGCGCGCATCGCGGCCCGTCGCCTGCAGATGGCCGTTTTCACTTGGGCAAATCCAGACGCCGGTATATGCGGGCGGAATTGCTAATTTGTTGATACGCTGCACGACCCGTCGATCGCGGATCGCGTTTCCGTCGGGATCGTAATAGCGGAAGCTCGAGCCGTGTTTGCGACGCGTGATTCCCGGTATGAGGTCGTTGACATAGCGCAAACCTGCAGCCTTGGCCGACTCGGCGGGCTCGATTGGCAGTTCAGCCTTGCGTTTGCGGCTCATAGGAAAGGTTGTACCCGGCTGCAAGCAGCCCTAAGCTCGCCGCCAAAGGCTTCGGACCCTGTAAGATTATGTTATTGCGCGAACGGCGGCGCGAGGAATACGTGCTGGCGCAATTCGATGCCGCCCGGCGCCGTGCCCGAGACAGTGACGCGCAAGGGATCCTTGAGGCCGCTTGGGATAGGCAACCTTACACTGTTGCTTGATATCGATTTGTTATAGAGAACCGACGGACCCGAAGCGACGATCAGCTGAAGTCCCGACACTGCATTCTCGTTAAACGAGACTATCAGCGTGCGCGGATTGCTGTACTGCGCGTTGAGCCCCCACAGCGATGGTATCGCGCTTGCGCTCGCGGCCGATGCGCGACGCCCGAAATGGATGCTGTGGCTGAGCCTGCTGCCCTCGCTCAAAGTTGCGGAGATTGCGCGCTCGCCATAGCCGACGATCGTCTGCGCAGCATGCGTGCCGAACTGCAGCGCGCGCGAGATGCGTGGAACCGGCTGGCGCAATTCTGGTGACGCGTAAAAATCGCGCTGCGCCAGGGTCATGCCGAGTATAAAGCCTTCGGTGGCGATGATCATCATGAGAATCGGCAGCGGTTTTACGCGCCACCTTCCGCCGATGTGTTGGATGACTGGCCACCACGGACTAATCCGCCGCGATGTTCCGCGGCGTGCCGCAAGAATCGCCTGTGGAACAGGCGGCGGTCTTTGCAGTTGCGTGTCGGCAGCTGGTTGTGCGTGCGCGCTCGAGCCATCGGATGATGCGACCGCACTGTCGGCGGACGATTCCATTGCAGCGAGCGAGCCGGATTCAACGCCATCGTCTGCCGGAACGTCGGGAAGGCGGCGTTCGAGCACGTCTTCGCCAGGCTGCGGCAACCAGGATAAGGAGAGCAGTTCGTCCTCTTCAGCGGCAATGGAATAGATTGGCATAAACGGTTCAAGCGCTTCGGCGATGTAGCGCCACTCGATCGATGCTTTTGCCTCACCGCCGTTGTACGGAGCGCGCAACGTCACGACGTCGGGATGATGGTTGCGGCGCGCCGCATTCCAGCGCACCTCGATGTCGAACGCGACCTCGCCGCGAAAGGGAACGGACACGGCTCGCTCGCTGAACGTCAGCGTCGGGTGCGGCTCTCCCACGGGTCTGGCCGTCACGTCGATGTTCCCACGATTGGCGAGCGTACAGTGTAGCACGAAGCCTTCCGCTAGACCGAAACTCATGAGCGGGCCGCGCAGCGTGACCGTCATCGCGAGTTCCTGTCGCTCCTCGACTTCAAACGGCCGGATGCATTCGGCAAAGATAACGCCTTCAAGATCGCGCAGGCGAATGGCGGCTTGATGCACGCCGGCAGCGATCGACGTCTCCTTATGCGGTGCAAAAACAATTGAGACGGTCTTTCCCTGCCCCGGATCGAGGCTCAGGCGCTGCGGCTCAGCCCACGCCCAGTTCGCGGGGTCCTCCACGAGCACGGCGACCTCGTGGCCCTCGGAGGTTTCATTGCGAATGGAAATCGGGAACGTCGTTTGCTTTCCCGGTGAAGCAACCCAACGTGCCGAGCCATCCAGCTCGACGAATTCGAACAGCGAACCTGAATCGGTCATGTGTTCCTATGCACTAAGACTAGCGTCGCCCCTATCCCAGGAGCCCGTCGCAAGCCGCGACGAACGCCTCAGCTCTCCTTAGAGTAATCGGACGTTTTGGGGTAGGTATGATGAAAAACAGCCAAGCCGGGACGCGCACGGAGCGTGATTCCATGGGCGAAATGGACGTGCCGGGCGACGCGCTGTACGGCGCCAGCACGCAACGGGCCGTCCTCAATTTTCCGATCAGCGGTCTGCGCCTGCCCCGCGGTTTCATTCGTGCGCTTGGTCTCATTAAGCTTGCCGCCGCCCAAACCAATGCTGAACTCGGCCTCATAGACACGTCGCTTGCCGAGCGCATCGCCGCTTCAGCTCAGGACGTTATCGACGGCAAACTTGACGAGCACTTCCCGCTTGACGTCTTCCAGACCGGCTCGGGCACGTCGACGAACATGAACGCCAACGAAGTCATCGCCCACCATGCGGGGCTCAAGAGCGCGGGCGACGCTCAAGCGAAAAAAATTCACCCCAACGATCACGTCAACTTCGGCCAATCTTCGAACGACGTCATCCCAACAGCGATCCACCTGTCTGCCGCTGCTGCCATTAAGAGCGACTTGCTGCCCGCACTAGCGCTGCTGCAAAAATCCCTCGAGCGCAAATCGAAGGAGTTCTGGGGCATCATCAAGACCGGACGCACGCACCTGCAGGACGCGACGCCAATCCGGCTCGGTCAAGAGTTTCTCGGTTACGCGGGTCAGATGGAGCGGTGCATCACGCGCGCTCAGCAAGCGCTCCACGAACTTAGTGAAGTTGCGCTGGGCGGCACTGCGGTGGGCACCGGCATCAACACACACCCGGAATTCGCTAAACGCGCGACGGCGCGGCTGGCGAAGCTGACCGGCTTACCGATCCACGAAACCACAAACCATTTTCAAGCGCAGGCCTCCCTTGACAACGCTGTTGCCGCGAGCGGCGCGCTCAAGACCATCGCTGTGTCGTTGACGAAAATCGCCAACGACCTTCGCTGGTTGGGCTCGGGTCCGCGTGCAGGCATCGGGGAGATCGAATTGCCCGCCGTCCAGCCGGGTTCATCCATCATGCCCGGCAAAGTGAATCCGGTCATCGCCGAATCTGTGCTCATGGTGTGCGCTCAAGTCATCGGCAACGATGCAGCCATCACGGTCGGCGGTCAGAGCGGCAACTTTGAGATTAACTTGACCATGCCGCTTGTCGCCTACGATCTCTTGCAGTCAATTGAATTGCTCGCAGCAGCGTCGAGGAACCTCGCGACGCAAGCGGTTGACGGCCTCAAGGCAACCTCGCGCGGACCGGAGATGGTTGAGCGAGGCCTCGCGATCTGCACATCGCTGGCACCGATCATCGGCTATGATGCGGCCGCTGCGATCGCCAAAGAGGCGGCGAAGAGCGGCAAAACCATTCGCGAAATAGCGCGCGAGCGAACTAAACTCAGCGACGCGGAACTCGAAAAGATTCTTGACCCAGCGCTTATGGTTGAGCCCAGCGCGGACCGCGTCGGTGCGGGCGGCGGCTAATCTGGGTCTGTAGCAACGGACCTTTAGGTCCGTTCATGGAACCTCGCGGGCGATGATGAAAGACATTGGGCTCGTCGGCATCGGCACCATGGGTGAACCCATGGGCGAATCGCTGCTGCGTGCCGGTTTTTCTCTGCACATCTGCGCGCATAGAAACCGCGAACGGGTTGAGCGGCTGGTCGCACTCGGCGCAGCGGAACACGCGACTCCACAGGAAGTCGCAGCGCGAAGCGACGTCGTGATCACCATGGTGCCGGACGCTCCACAAGTAGAAGAAGTTCTCTTCGCGCCGGCTGGAGTGGCAAGCGGTATGCGCGAGAACGCGGTGGTCGTCGACATGTCCACCATTTCGCCGGTCGCTTCGCGCTCGTTTCACGAGAGGCTCGCGGCCCGCAAGCTGCAGATGCTTGACGCCCCCGTGTCCGGCGGACCTGCCCGCGCCAAGACCGGTGAGCTGACGATCATGGCGGGCGGCGATCCCGAGATGTTCGCGCATTGCAAGCCTGTGTTGGAAGCAATGGGCAAACCGACGCTTGTCGGCCCTGCCAGCATGGGTGAAACCTTCAAGCTCGTCAATCAAATCATTATTTCTTGTATCATGATTGCTGACGTCGAAGGGCTTGTTTTTGCAAAGAAGGCGGGCGCTGACATCGCGCTCCTGCGCCAAGTGCTCGGCACGGCAACCGCTTCGAATTATCTGCTCAACACATGGCTGCCGAAGGCATGGTTTGAAGACCACCACAAAGGTGGTTTCGCGCTCGATCTCTTGCGAAAAGACCTGCGTGCTGCGCTCGAAACCGCAAAGACGATGGGAGTTCCTTTGAGTTCGTCGTCGCTCGCTTACGAGCTGTATAGCGCGGCGGCTGCAAACGGGCATGGCGCCGACGACTACAGCTCGGTCGCTGACGTCTACGAGCGAGCCGCCGGAACCCGCGTCGCCGAATGATGAAGTTATTGCACGCAATCGCGCTCATCGCTGTTATTGCATTGACGGCGAGCTGCACCCGCGTATCGATGCACGGAGCTCAGACGGGCGCAGGTAACCCGTGGACGAAGCACGGCATCCTGCGTGTTGCAGCGATCGACGAGCCGGATAACCTCAACCCGATGGTTGGAAATCAGCAAGCCGAAGTCGACTTGTCGCTGTTGTGGGGTGCGTATCTTTATCGCTTCAACGACAAAGACCAATGGGTCCCCGAACTTGCAATCGAGGTTCCAACGCTCGCGAACGGAGGCATCAGTGCCGACGGATTGCGATTCACCTACCACTTGCGTACAGGCGTGAAGTGGCAAGACGGCGCGCCATTTTCAGCCGATGATATTATATTCTCGTGGCAACAAGTTATGAACCCACGCAACAATGTCCCCACCCGCAGCGGGTATGATGACATCGTAGCGATAGAAAAAAGGAATGACCACACCATTGTGGTTCGCCTGCGTCGCCCATACGCGCCGTTTTTGTCGGCTTTCTTTTCCATGGGCGGCACCCCGATGTGCATTCTGCCCAAGCATCTGCTCTCGCACTACGCCGACCTTAACCAGGTCGAGTATAACCTTCGCCCCATCGGCACGGGGCCGTTTATGGTTGAACGGTACGATAAGGGCAGCATGATCACGTTCGCCGCGAACCCGTCGTATTTTCGCGGTCCTCCGAAACTGCGAAAGATCTACTGGCATTTCATACCAGATACGAATACGCTGATGACGCAACTACGCACGCACGAGATCGACGCATGGTTTGCGAGCATCACGCAGTACGTTCCATCGCTTCGACAGATTCCAGGTGTTCGTCTCACGTACACCCCATTGACTGCATATAGCATGCTCGGATTCAATGTCAGCCGCCCAATGGTGGCGGACAAGATCGTTCGCCAAGCGTTGGCGTACGCGCTGGACCGGCAATCCATTCGCGACAAGGTCTATCACGGCGTGCGACCCTTGCAATATACAGATCAGCCATCGTTTCTGTGGGCGTATAACCCAAATGCGCGGCACTACGACTACAACCCATCACGTGCAGCCGCCATGCTCGAGGCGGACGGCTGGAAGCTCGCACATGATGGTTACCGCTATAAGGACGGGCAACGCTTGAGCGTTCAGGTCGTCACGACGCCCGGTGGTACCGGCGGCGACAACCTGATAATCCAACAAAGTTGGCAACGCGTCGGCGTTGAGACCCCGATCAAGATCGTTGCTGGACCAATCTACTTTGCGACGTATGGCGCGGGCGGCATCATTCAAACGGGAAAATTCGACGTGGGCTACTTCGGCTGGTTCAATGGGGCAGATCCGGATGACTCGACTTTATGGATGTGCGACCAGATGCCGCCCAATGGTCAAAACTCGTATCACTTCTGCAACCACGAGCTCGACGCCCAAGAGCGCATCGCTCTTGGCTCGTACGATCCGCAAACGCGAAAGCGTGCATACTTCAAAATCCAAGAGATCCTAAACGAGGAAGAACCCGTCATATTTCTGCTTGCGCAACAGCGCGTCGGCACGATTAACTCGGATTTGAAAAATTATAAGCCGTCACACGCCGTCAGCGTGCTGTGGAACCCATGGGAGTGGGAGATCTAGTGCGGCAAGCAGTGCTCACCAGTCCCAAGACGCTTGCATGGCATGAAGAACCGACGCCGCCCCCTAGGTCGGGGGAAGTTGTCGTCAAGGTTCGCGCTGCGTTGACGTGCGGCACCGATCTGAAAACGTATCGGCGCGGACACCCTAAGCTGGCATTTGGTCCGTTCGGACACGAGGCATCCGGCGACGTTGTCGCCGTCGGCGCAGGTCTGACAAGCGTGCAACCCGGCGAGGCGGTCATGTGGGTACAGACCGCTCCCTGCGGAGCATGCGCACGCTGCGCCGCAGGTGCAGAAAATCTGTGCGAGCGTCTCACAGATGACATGGCCCTTGGCGCGTACGCCGACTTTATACGTCTGCCGGCGCATGTGGTCGCGCGCAATCTCTTCCCAAAACCACCAGAGCTCAGCTACATTGAGGCGGCGTTTCTCGAGCCCTTATCATGCATCGTCCACGGTTGGGATATGCTGAAGCGTGCGGGCGCGCGCTCGCCGCTGCCGACAAATCTCGCGATCATCGGCGCTGGCAGCATTGGGCTTTTACATCTTATCTATGCGCGCCATCTCGGCATTCCAACGAGCGTTTTCGCTCGGCACAAAGCGAGGCTCGAACTAGCGAAGAAGCTGGGAGCATCCGCGACGGTGGTCGCCGACTTCGATTCGCTTCCGGCGGAACTGGCGGGCTCATTTGCAGCCGTTATTGAAAGCGGGGGCACGCCACAGTCGTGGCAGGAAGCAGTACGCCTGAGCGCTCCAGGCGGCAGGGTGCTTTTCTTCAGCGGGTTGCCGAAAGGTACTCACGTGCCGGTCGATGCAACTCGAGTTCATTATGAAGAGCTTACGCTTGTGGGGAGCTTTCACTTCACGCCGGACGACGTTCGAGAAGCGCGCGATCTGTTGATCACGGGTGTCGTGCCGGCGCGCGATCTCATCTCCGGCGTATTGCCGTTGTCGTCGCTCGCCGAAGCGTTCGAGCAGCTTGACGCACGGGCCGCGTTTAAGTACGCGCTTATCCCAGGACCAGACATCCCCGAATGGATCTGAGATGAAGACAACGATTCCAACGACAACGCGTGCAGCGGTATACGAAAGCGGTGGTAAAGTTACCGTCCGTGACGTTCCGCTTGCCGCACCGCAACGCGGAGAGCTGCTCGTTCGCATCAGCGCGTGCGGTTTGTGCGCAAGCGAAGCGCTTGCCTGGTACGCCGACTCCAAGGCTCCCTTCGTCTTGGGACACGAGCCCGTCGCCACCATTGTCGCATGCGGCGACGATGCGAAGCCGAACAATGGTGAGGCGTTTCGCGAGGGCGAGCGCGTGTTCGTTCACCACCACGCTCCGTGCATGACTTGCCGGCAGTGCAGTCGCGGTGACTACGTCCAGTGCGCAACGTGGCGCAGGACGAAGCTGCGCCCGGGCGCCTTGGCGCAATTCACAGTCGTGCCGGCCGAAAATGTTCTCCACGACGTGCTGCGCGTTCCCGATGACGTGAGCGACGATAAGGCGACGCTCATCGAGCCGCTCGCCACGGTCGTCAAATCCGTACGCCGCTCGAATCTGCGCGCGAGGGATCGCGCGCTCATCATTGGTCTGGGTGCCATGGGAATGCTCCACGCGCTTGTTGCGCGGGAACGCGGAGCGAGTCTTGTAATCGGCGCGGACCGCGTTGCCTCGCGGCTGGAGCGGGCAAAGGAATTCGGAGTTGCGCCGGTCGTGGACGTTGGCCACGTGCCGCTGCGCGACCACGTGCTCGCTGCAACCGGCGGCGAGGGCGCCGAGATCGTTTTCGTCACGCCCGGGTCGCGCGCCGCGCTCGAGACGGCCGCTGACTGCGTGGCTCCAGGCGGTTCAATCGTCGCATTTACACCCCTCGCGCCAGGTGAGCTGTGGCCGCTGAACGTCAACGATCTGTTTTTCAAGGACGTCAATCTCGTAATGAGCTACTCCGCCGGCCCGGACGACACGCGCGAAGCGCTTGCGCTTTTGCGTGGGGGACTTGCGGTCGATCCGCTCTTTACACATCGGTTTGACCTCGAACAAGCGGCGCAGGCATACGCGATGGTGAAGAACCCTGAAGCAGCGCTTAAAGTGATTGTCTATCCATGAAGAAGAAGTTCGATCCTCGGTCGTTTAGCTGGTCGGGCGTCGCACCCACAACCTACGCTGACGAGCATTCAGATAACGCCGGCCGGTCCTGGCGCGACACGACGCGCCACATCATCAAGGGCAAAGAGGATGGCGGCAGTTTCGACGTGCGCTACTTTGAAGTTGCGCCTGGGGGTTTCACGAGCCTCGAATGTCACGAACACATCCATTCGGTGATCTGCGTGCGCGGTTTCGGATACGCCGTCGTAGGATCGGGTACGCACGATGTCAGCGCGTTCGACCACATCTACGTGCCGGCGAATACTCCGCATCAGTTCGTTAATTCGGGAGATGAGCCGTTCGGGTTCCTGTGCATCGTTGATTCCGAACGTGACCGGCCGCGCGCGTTGACGGCTGCCGAGCTGGAGACGCTGCGCTGCACCCCTGACGTCGTCGTAAAGATTCGTATGTAGCAACGGACCTTTAGGCCCGTTTTGGCTTTTGAAAATCCATACAAGGCGCTGCGCGGTAACCGCACGTGTCGCACCATGCCCCTGCAATCGGTTGCGTATCGCGCGCGAGGAGACCGTCGCGCACCCGAACGACACGCTTGCGCAGTTCAGCATCAGAGACAGGTTCTACAGGTTCCAGGGAAAACGTATCGTCCTTCACGCGGCCGATGAAACAGAGGGCCTCCGCGAATCCGTACACGTCACGCGCCGCGGCTCGGTAAAGACCAAGCTGCAAGCCGAAGTGCGCACCGCGAGCTCCACCTGTCTTGTAGTCGACCAGGCAAATGTTGCCATGTTCGTCCCGAGCGAGTAAATCGAGATAGCCAATAACGAGCAGCGGCTTGCCTTCCTCGCCGAAATCCAGCGTGAACCGCGCTTCGGCCAAGAGCGGCGTCCACGTCTCAAACTCTCGAACAATCTTTTCGAGCGCGTGCTCGGCCATCTGCGCTTGCGAACGTGCCGGTGAAAGTGCAACCACCTCGGCGGCGTCGGCAATCAGCGTCTGCGCCGATCGCCTGGGAGCGCCAGATCGTTTGTCGACTGCCCACCGCTCAAGCGCCTTGTGAAGAACTTCTCCGTAATCACCTGAGGCGAGCAACGAGTCGTCGGGTGCTACCTCGATGGCTTCCGGCGTTTCCCAGTTACGCCGCGCTCGCTGCCTGCGCTGGGCACCGCCAACTTCGGGAAGCCGTACGACGGCGCGGTATGTTGCGCGTCGCGGGCACTGCTCGAATGCGTCGATTAGTGAGTATGAAAGCGGCGCTGCAAGCACGCTCTCCGCAACTGCTGCGGGGCTGGCGCCGACGCGCTTCACGCGCTCGATCGCGCGGTCAGTGCTGAGTACTGCAGCCGGCGCAGCCTCGGTCATCGCCGGGATCGTTTCATCGGCAACCCACCCGCGGTCCGACAGCCACTGGTAGACGCGTTCCAAAAACGGATGCGGCTTGCCGCGCGCATTGTTTTTCGATGGCCGGCCGCGCAAACCGCTGATGAAGACGCGGTCGCGTGCCCGGGTGATCGCCACGTAGAACAACCGCCGCTCTTCAGCGTCCGTGTCATCTTCCTCGCGCTCATCCTCGCGCGCGACGATCCCGTCTTCGTCTGCTTCGAACTTGGCTGCGAGAAAGTGGAAAGGACGAGACCCATCGGCTCCTTCAGCGTACAAAAGCGCGCCGTCGACACCGACGAGGAGCCGTGGACGCGCTCGCACATTTGGCCAAACGCTAAGCACGAAGACGATCGGCCACTCAAGCCCCTTGGCTGAATGAATGGTAGAAATGGTGACAGCTTCTTGCGACGGCACGTCGGCTTCACGTTCGTCGAAGTCGATGCGCTCGAGTTCATCGATGTAGCTGACGAAGTCGGCCGGCTGCGCTCCCGGACTGTCGAGCGCGAAACCGCGAGCCAATGCCTCGAGCTTGGCGAGATTCGCTGCCGACTGCGGAGCCCGCGCCTGCGAACTGGTTCGGTAATGGCGTTCGATTCCGGTGTGCTCGAAGACGGCTCGTAAGGCGCCGAGCAACGGGAAAGCCGCATACGGTGCAAGTTCATCGAGCAATCCTCGCATGCGTGCGCACGCCTCGCGCGCGGCGCTTGCGAGCTCATCATCTGCGGCAATGTCCTCGACGAGTGCGCGACGAGCGAATGACGTCTCGTCACGGTCCATGTGTTGGGCCAGCCGGGCGAGCACGGCATCTGAAGCGCCGACAGCGCAAGATTGCACCGCCCGGGCAACCGCGTGCGAATCGAAAGGATCTGCGAGCAGCCGCAGCCAGGCGAGGGCATCGCGGATTTCTGGAGCGTCGTAGAATCCGACACCGCCGACCAGCTTGAACGGAATTGCCTCCGCCAGCAGCGCGTCGGTCACAGGTTGGACGTTCGTCTTCGTTCGCGACAGAATAGCGATGTGCCGTGGAGCGATCGGCTCTCGCGCTCCATCCGGCAACTCCACGGTGCCGCCGGTTGAAAGCAGTTGCCGAATGCGCCTCGCGACTGCTTTCGCCTCGAGTACTCTCCCCTCATCAAAAGGAATGTACTCTGCTGCTTGCTCCCCTGGATCAGCCCACAAGCTCGAGACGTGCACCACCTGATCACGCGCGCTACCGCGCTCTCCAATTAAGACGTGAGCCTCTGGATGCGAAGGTACGACGGCGTGATGCGCTAGATTGAGTATTTCTTGCACGGAACGCCGGTTCTCAAAGAGGGGATATGATCGGGCCAGTGGAGCACGCTTGAACGCGTCAACGTTGCCCGGCTGCGCGCCGCGAAAGCTGTAGATGCTTTGCAGCACGTCGCCGACGACCATCACGCAGCCAAGGCCGCTCCCGAACAGCGCTTCCAAGAACCGATGCTGCGCGAGATCGGTGTCTTGGTATTCGTCCACGATGCAACAACGGTACCGAGCCCGCAATTCGCTGCGTAACGCGGGGTTCTCACGCAAAGCCCGCTCCGCATGCAGCAGTATGTCGGCATACGTCAGCGCATGACGGTCGGACAAGCGCTGGTCAAAGCGAGCAAAAATGTCGGCGACGGCGTTCACGCGAGTTTTCTCTTCGGCGATTTGCCGGGTCAGCTGTTCGTCAGTCACCTCGGCGAGAATCTTGTACTCTTCTCCGCGAACCGGGCGCTTGTGTGCGCGGCGCAACTCGCGGTACCGAACCTTCGTAAAGCTGTTGGCAGCAGCGAGCGCGCGGTCGCGGAAAGCCTCGACCGAAATAGCCTGCTCCTTGAGGCGCTGCCGCAGCGCGAACAGCTCGTGGCGGATCTCGTCGCGGTTGAACTGGCGCAGCGGAAAGCCGCTGTCGGCAGCTGCCGGATCGCGCAAGAACGCGTCAAAGACTGACCTGAATTCGACGCGCGCATTGGCGTCTTCCATGACGGACGTTTCAGGCGATAGCCCGATGTCGTAGAGATGCGACGAGAGAATGCTCCACGCAAAGCCGTGAAAGGTTTGGCAATCGGGCGCCGCTTCCCCGAGCCGTCGAGCAATGCGCGCCCGAAGCTCTGCCGCGGCCTTGCGTCCGAAGGTGAGCAAGAGGACCTGACGTGCAGAGCAGGCTCCGCTTTCGTGAAGCGCTGCGACGCGCTCGACGATTGTAAACGTCTTCCCCGTTCCTGCGCCCGCGTCGACCACACCCGGGTGTTCAAACGGGTGGTGAATGATGTCGCGCTGCGCATCAGTGAGCCGCGTCATGACCTGCGATATCACGCGAGCGCTCCTGCTCCCGGACAGATACGGGTAAAGCTGCAGAAGGTGCACGTCCGCTCATCGTGAGCGGTTGGGAATTGGAGCATCGTGCCGTTGCGGCACAGACTGATTATGCGCGACGCGATCTCGCGGCCGACGCGTTCGATCGCGTTGCGCGTCAGCGTGCGAGCATCAGATTCGCCCGATGCAGCTACAGACGTCGAGTCGACGCAAAGGTCACCGTCGTCCGCGCTCTTGCCCCGGAAATACAGATAGTCGAGCCGGCGCACGGGCTCACCGAAGGCCGCTTCGACCCCCGGTATGTAAAGGATAGTCTGGAGATTCAATCCTTCGGGAGCGTCTCCGAAGATGTTGCCACCCTCGTCCAGCCGATCGAAGGCTTTGCGCAGTGCGTTTCCAAGCATGCCATGCTGCCGCCCGGACTTGTAGTCTCGCACGACAAGTCCGCCTCGCGCGAGGCGATCGATGCGATCGGCCTTGCCGCGCACCGTGAGTTCTCCAAACGGAGAGACGACGTCTCGTTCACATGCGAGGACTGAGAATGGTTCTCTGGCAGCATCGTTGACAAGATATTCCGCGTACAAATCGAGGCGGCGCTCCAGATCTTCGCGCTCGAATCGGGCGAGCGGCCCGAGGCCCTCAATGTGCGCTGATTCGGCGCCGGTTTCCTCGGCGAGGATCTCTTGCAACGCGGCGCGATACGACGCGACCGCGGCTTGCGCATTGCTGATGTGTTCAAAATTTGATTCGATTTCGTGGAAGCGCCGCAACACCTCGTGCAGCACGCGGCCGTATTGTGTGGCGTCCTCATCTCGTTCCGGAAGATGCAAGACGTCGCGGTAGAAGAAGCGCCGCGGGCAGGTGATAAAATTGCTAATGCCTGTTGGAGATAGTGTATCCAAGGACAGCACGATGGGCATAGGAGCTGTCGACGTTAGGTCGACAGGAATGGTCGTTGGACTGGGCGGCTTTACGTCGACCGAAATGGGAGCGCTCGACCATGCGTCGACCGGAATCGCGTTTGCAAGCGGCGATAGCTGTTGATCCACCCCCTCATCGTCAACGCGTGCCGCCGTGGCAAGAACCTCAGTCTTGGCTCGGGTCAGCGCAACGTACCAGAGCGAATGCTCCTCGCGTCGCGCTTCGTCGCTGCTTGGCGACACGGAGACGCCTGCGCGGCTGAGGATACGCATGCTGTTGTCGGACAGAAGGCGGTTCGGCCGCTCGCTTGCAGGTAAAATACCGTCGATGAGCTGTGGGATGACGACGAAGTCAAACTCAAGCCCCTTCGCCGCATGGATCGACATGACGCGCACGCCTTCGTTGACACTGGGCGGCGGTTGAGTAGCGTCGGCGAGCAAGCCGATCGTCTCATCCAGCCGATCGATGAATTCACCCACATCCCCATACGCCTCCGCTGCCTGCAACAAGGCATCGAGTCGCAAAGGCGACGCGGTGAGATCAAAGCCATTGACGGGCCGCTGTTCGCGAACCGGCCGCAGCAGATCGAGTTCGAAGACGATCGTCTGGACGAGCTCGAGCGCCGTCGCCTTTGTATACGCAGCTTCGCAGCGCTTCCACGCACCTAAGAAATCTGCGATCGGGCGTACTCCGCTTGGTGCATTGATCCGTAAGGCTGCGCGTGTGTCCGTAATTGCGGACCTGCGCCCGGCGTCGAATGCAAAGCGCACGTCGATCGGCCGGAAGCCGGCGATCGGGTTTCCCAGAAGCCGGCGCCACAGAAGTTCGTCATGAGGTTGCGCGAGCAGCCGCAGCGCCGTGAGCACCGCAGCAATAAGCGAATCATCTTGAAAGCCGGCGGCGGGCAGAGCGGCGACGGGTACCCCCGCGTCGGCGAGCGCATCAATGATAAGCGCTTGATACGGACGCGTTTGACGCAGCAGCACGGCAATGGCACGCGGCGCAATACCTGCAGCAACCTTCGCGACGACCTCGTCTCGAATGAGACGAACCTCGTCATCCGTCGTCCGAGGACGCACGAGCCGTACGCTGCCCCGCCTCTCGGGATCCGAAGCGGATGTCAATGAGGCGATGTCAAGGGTCGCGTCCGCATTCGCGACGTCGAGAATTACCTGCGCCGAGCGCCTGTTGACGTGCAACGGCAAAATCTGACACGCAAAAGCGCTTCGCGCGGCCTCTACGTTGTTTGGCGAAGCGCCGCGGAAGCGATAGATCGATTGGTTGACGTCGCCGACGAAACAGAAGACCGGCGCCGGCGACGATACATCTCGCATGACTTCGAGCAGCCGCAACTGCATGAGGTCGCTGTCCTGAAACTCGTCGACCAGCACATGGCGAAAATCAGCAGTGCGCAGCCAGCGGAGAGCCGCACTGCAAGGATCGCGAAGCGCGACTACGGCTTCATTGACGAGATCGCGAAAATCGCGCAGCTTTAAGTTCGATCGTTCCGCTTCCATTGCAGCGAAGATGCCCGCAATGTCCACGAGCCGCTGATCGCCTCCCGACAGCTGGGCCAGCCGCGAAGCGTCCGTACCCTGACCTTTGAGGTGCGCGATAACGTTCAGACAATCGGTTGCAAACTGGCTGCTCTGGACAACTGCAGCGTCAAAGGACGGGAGCGTCAGCGATCCAGAGCGCATAACCTGACGCCAAAGCAACCGTTCCTTGACCGGCGTCAGCAATTCGCGCGTCTGGAGGCGTGCATTGTCGCCATCGAGCAAGCGTCCGCAAAAACTGTGAAACGTCTTCACGAAGAGTTCAGGCACTGCAAGTGCGGAGGCGCGGAGCTGCCTCAGGCGCAGCAGGACGCGGTCGCGCATCTCATCTGCAGCCCGTCGCGAGAACGTGAGCATGAGAATGCGGCTTGGCTCGACGCCATCGGCAACGAGCGATGCGAAACGGCGGGCGAGCGTTTCCGTCTTGCCTGTTCCCGGACCCGCAAAAACAAGAAGATTGCCGTCTCGATGATCGATGACGGCCTTTTGCTGCGGAGTCGGGGGAAATGGGTCCATAGAAGGTAATCTTCAAAGACGGCGAGGACAGCCCCCCTAGAATCGATTTTTTCGGTCCCGTCAGAGGAGCTTTAACAAAATGATGCGACGTTTGATGTACGCCGCGTTCGCCGCCGTGCTTGTCGTAGCGATCGCTGGGTTACGGGTCACGACCGCGAGCGCGGCGTCTCCGCCTCCAAAGTCGCATGGCATGGTGATGCCTGCCGCAAAATCTACACCGGCTCCCACCCCAGCCCCGGCAGAAGCCGCGTTTATCGCAGATGTGACGAGAACGCTGCAAGCTAAATACCCAACAACCGCCGCTGCCACGACAGCCGGCTATTACCAGATGACGAGACTCGAAGATGACGGGACGGCCATCTGGTTTAACAACAAATGGGATGCCAACGTCAGCAAGTACGCGCCGAACTTTTTATGGTACGATAAAAACGGCAAGCTCGTTGGTCTTGATTATCAGTACACGGTGAGCGCGAATCCCAAGCCTCCGGCCTCGGCATACCCTGTGAAAGCCAGCCGCTGGTCCACCATTCCCCCGCACATGCATTTTGCGTACAAACTTCCCAATGGCACGGTCAAGCGCCGCGGAGCGATGTTGCTCAAAGGTGAGACGGCCGATCCAACTGCCGCGCAGCTCAAGGCCGCGAAGCTCTTACCGCCAAACGCGTCGCTGATATGGGCGCACTACCACCCGAAGTCGTGGGACGTGGGTTTTTGGCTGGTGCCCAATCCAAGTGGCGCGTTCGCCGATCTCAATCCGCTCGTCAAACCTTAATGAAGGCGAGCGAGATTTAAATTCCGACGAGCGCCTTGATCAGGTTACGCGCAAACGGCGCGCCTAACCCTGTTGCGAGATCGTAACCTGGCCGCGCGTTGTAACCGGCGTCAAGAGTGGGATAATTGTTGCCAAGCGGCGGTACGGCGTTAAGGCCGTAAACGATGTCGTAAAAGCTCGACGCTTTTTGCGCCCCGCTGAGAGCATACAAAAGCGGCGCAGGATTACCCAGCCGATACGGGTGCGGCGTGCCACTCCACGAATGCGTCGCGCACGCAGCGGTCTGCTTGCACGCTTCAAGCACGAGAGCCCACATCGCCGCCATGCCCGGTGCTGACGCGCTCGTGCCGCCGATGCCGCCGATGAGCGCCCCACCCAGACCAGAGCAGCCCGGCGGTGCGCTTCCGCAATTAATGATGACTGTATCACTCGTGGCAGGGTCTGCATTGAGAGAGAGATCGGGCTGCAAGCGGTGGGTGGAATCGCACGGCGAACCGGTGCTCGTACAGAAGGATCCTGTCGGCTCAAATCCTGGTCGCTTGATGACCGACGAGAAGCCGCCTCCGCCTCCGCCGAACGTCTGGGTCTGCACACCCCACGTCGTTATCAACCCAGTCAGTTGTCCATTATTGCCGATCGGCGTCGTCGTGCCGCCGACCGAGACGACGTTGATATCCCCGCTCGGGTATGACACGCACAGCTTCTCAGCATTTGCACCGCCATCGCGTTGGCATCCCGACGCCCCGGTATCACCGGATGAGATGAAGACGGCGATGCCCTCGGCGGCCAAGGTTGCAAAGACTGTAGGATCGGCGCCCGCGCATCCCGTGGGACCTGACGGACACGTTAAAATCGGATTTGACGGACTCGCAAAATCCAATTCACCGATGCCATAACTGCCCGAGACGACGTCTGCGACGTTGTCGTTGGCAATCTGCTGCAGCTCATCGTCGGTTTCAGCAATCCCGAGCGCGGGCGTGCCGGCGCCGGGAGCACAGGCTCCCGGTTGAAAACACTCATTAGGGTTGTAGGCGAGGTAAAAGTTTACGCTTGCGTTTGGTGCGAGCGAGCTCGTCTGCTCTGTGTCGAGTTGCGCCTCGTTATCCTCGGGGTTACAACCAGGGAGGGACCCGCCACATGGCCCAGTCACGGGTGGCGGAGTCGCCAATCCTGTGCTGTAGCAGCAGGCCATGACCGATGTGACATTGACCTGGCTAACGCTGCCCGTTGCGCTCGTAAGTCCAAAGGTGCTTCTATACGCGGGCACATCAAAGGCCGATATGGGCCCGGTGCCGATAATCCCGATAGTGATCCCGTCACCCTTGCAACACGTTCCGTTAAGGTTGTACGCTCCCGTATAGTCGAACGCTGCGGCAAGCTGAAACCACGAATAGCCAATTTCAAATCCGGAGCCGGCGCCTTGATACGGCGTGAACGGCGCACCGACGTCAAAGTGCTTGCGGAAATGCCGGTATGTCACCATACCGCCGATGCCGCGCACCGCGAGCGGTCTTGTGAAGTGCGGAATTGTGGTCGGCGCATAAAACGTAACGCCGTTCTTACGATACCAACCGAAGTGGGTGCCGAACGCACGCTCCATCGAACCTTGCGGCCCGACGACGCGCAGTATCTCGCGTTGTTTCCATGCCTTTATGGCGAGGCCTTGACTCCAAAAGTACTGTTTCGCGATCTCGTAGTCGGAAGCAGAGGCTCCAAACGAGTCTGCGATTTGCTCAGGTGTAAGGAAGCGGCGATAATAGAGCGAGTGAGGGCTGCTGGCGAGCATTGCGTAACGCTGTAGGCCTATTTCGTCGCGCATCTGCATCACGACGTTGACGCTCACAAGGCCGAGCTGCGCGGGGCCAATATATTGGGCGCCGCGCAGGTCCTCGCCACCGTACGGAGCTGAAAAAACGCCGCGAGTCTGACCGCCGACCGTGGTTGGCGGTGCAAAAACCGGCGGCCGTTCGATGGGCCGCTCCCAAAACGGCGTTATCGCATTACCAGCCAGCGCAACTGAAGGAAGCGCCGCCACAAAGAAGGCGATGCAGCTCAACCAGCGTTTCATTTGCCAATTCCTCGCTTCAGGAGATTCCGCAGATTGTTCAATTGTTTATCGCGGATGGATAAACGCCACCGGTCGATACGCTGGCGAGCGATCATGATGCGCATTTCTAGTGACGACGCCGCATCGCGTGCGCCCAGCGGTTGGCGCGCGGCGTCGGCCCGCGCCGCTGCTTGCATTCCGATCAGCTCGTTGATGACGTTCGTTTGTATTGAACTTGGTCCGCCGAGCAACACACCGCCGCTTTGCCCGGTGAAATCATAATAGATATTGATGGTATCGCCGATACGCTGGCATACCGGCCCAACGGCGGTTACCCACGTATCGGTGGTCTCTGCGTCCTGGATTCCGAATACCACGTCATAGCGCGTTTCCAATTGTTGGAGCTGCAGACCGGAGGACCCGAATGCGGGCGCTACGCAACCGGCTGGAATCGAAGTCGTGCCGACGACGGCTGTTGTATCGGTTGCGAGGGTTTGTCCAGGCGCATACCATGCTCCCACGGGAATGACGATAGGCGCGGGCGTAGCGCCGACTGCGCTGAGAGTGTAGTTGATCGTGCCGCCGCTTTGCGCTGGTATCGTGATTCTCGTCGCCGTTCCGACACCGGGTCCGAAGAATCCAACAACGGGAATCGTCGCAGTGCCGGTAGCATCCGAATTTTGGGTTTCGGTCGTCGTGCCGGCAACCTCGTTCTTCGTCATTGTAAACGAACCATCGGCGTTGATATTTTCCGTCAGCGTTGTTCCATCCGGATCCGTTTCATTGATGATCGACTGAGCGGTGTTCGCCCAACCCGTGCAACATGGAACCTGTCCGATAATGCCGTTGGCGCCCTTATATTGCACGTCAAGGGTCACGCCGTTGCTGTCTGTCGAGGCGTATCCGATATTGACGATATTGCCCGTCGATGCCGGGAACTGAATGTAATTGTCCGTGTTTGTGGTTATGGCTTGCGTCGGCGCGGTGTCGGTTTCAGTTGTCTTGTAATCAGTTGCAGGCAATCCGTGAAACACTTTACCGCTCAAGACAGAAATGTTCTCGGCGACGGCGCTGACGACCTTAAGCTGGGGCGGCGTCGGAGCTGGAGCAAACCGCGTGACCGTCTGAGTGCTCGTGCCGGCAAGCGTGTACGACGTGCAGCTAGGCGACGGGCAGGCAAAAGGCGAGACCGTGGGCGTCGGCGAGACAACGGGCGGCGGATTGATCGTGCCTCCCCCTCCCCCGCCGCATGAGGCGAATGAAAGGCCGATCGCACATGCGAAGGCCAACGCCAGATAAACTCTTACTCTTGACATGATGCAACCGCCGCTCTCAGACTTGCGTGGTTAAGAATCTTGTAGCGATGAACGTTTCGGCCCACCACCGCATAGGGGGTTTTGGGTTCGCACGCGCTCGGCCGGTTCCCCACCGTACCTTGCAGAATAGGCTGGCAGACCTAATACCCGGGTGTGGCGAAACGTTGTCGTAACGTGAAATACCACGTCCTCGCTCCAGCGATTGTCGCTGCCTCGCTTGCCGGGTCTGTGCTTTTGGGTTCTTTTCTCGGAGCCGGCACAAAAGACGCCGCTGCTCAAGCAGCGACGCCCGCGGCAGCCCATGCCTCAACCCGGCCTAGCCCCCCAGCGTCCCCTAGCCCATCGCCCCGGCCGTCGCTAACCCCCGATGAGATCCTTTTGCGCGCCGAGGAAGTGCTGCGGTCCAATCCCGATCCGCTCTATACCGTCTACAAGATGCACGAGGTCTTCGTGCACCACGGCAAGCGCCACGAGTACGACTACCAAGTGTGGTATCGAAGCGACGGTAAGGGGCTCATGCAAAATCTCGCGCCCGGACGACGCGGCAAGAACGAGACGTTCTTCGGCTATCCATTTCCATCCGCGCCTGACAACAACATTTTGCTGTATGCGACCCCTCCGCCGGTAACAACTGCTCCGCCACCAGTCGGTTCCCCGGCGCCAGGCAGCTCGGCAGTGCCGATCACGATGCACGAGCATGTGAGCGGCGATCGTTACTACGTTGTCTCCTACGTCGGACTCGAAAACATTGACGGTCATTCCGTGTACCATCTCGCACTGCAACCCGTCAAAGACGAAAACAAGCATCCTTGGAAAGACTTGTGGGTCGACGTCGACACGTTCCAAGTTCGGAAAGCTCATGCGGATGCCAGCGGCAACGCCGGGCCGCTCTCAGGACGGGCTATCGCGGACGTCGAGTTTGCGCCTATCGGAAACTATTGGATGGTAAAGCAGGCTTCGGCCGACGCAGAGGGACGTTTCGGCATTATTTCTGATAGCGGACACTACGAATACTACTTTTCCGACTTCGGTTTTCCGAATACTCTACCAGACTGGTACTTCAACGAGGCAGACTTCGACAAACACAGGCCCTAGTCTCGGTGAAGAAACGAAGTCTGCGGTCGGTACGTTTATGTATTGACCGGGCCGCCGCTTGGCGGTATAGCCTGGGAGAGGTAGGAATCCGTGCGAGAGATCGGACCATTCGAGAAAAGGAGTCAGCGCAACGATGCGCCGGCTACCAAGGGACCGAAGCCCGACTTCGTGCGAACCACGCTCAACGCGCGAGAGCTCCACGCGTATTACATCGCGCTGATCTCATCGCCCACGCTGTCTGTGGTCCGCAACAAACTTAAACTGCAATCATTTAATTAATTCATCCTCATCAACGACTTCAAAGAACGAGCATAGGGGCCGACATACTCGGCCTCTTTTTTTATGACGCAGCGCGCGGCTCCGTACTTCTACGGTGGCGGGCTACGTATTTCTACGGAATTCCCTAGGCACGCCACTTAGGCTACAATCTTTGGTATGGAGGGGATTATGACAAACTTTCTACGTGCATCGCTTTGCGCTCTCGCTCTCGTCGTGGCGGCTGCGAACCTCGCTGCGTGCGGAAACTCAGCCCTGCCGCCGAACAATGTCGGGGCGCTTCAGTTGAAGACGCCCCTGGCAACACCGACGCCGACGGCGGCCATCGTGACTGAATTTAAACTCCCTTCCGCCAATACGTACCTTGGCGCCGTAACCTCCGGTCCTGATGGAAACCTCTGGGTTACCGAGTGCGATGCCAACAAGATCGGCCGAGTCATGTTGTCCGGCGCGATAACAGAGTTCGCGATTCCTACGGCCAACACGTGCCCGCAAATCATAACTCCAGGGCCCGACGGCAACTTATGGTTTACCGAGGGCAACTTCAATACGATCGGGCGCATTACGACCGCGGGAGTCACCACCGAGTTCCCGCTCCCGCCTCCGCTAGGGACTGCACCGCTCAATCCGACCGGAATAGTAGCGGGGCCGGACGGCAATATCTGGTTCACACACCCCGGCGCAAATGCCATCGGCGTCATGTCGACCTCGGGAACCCTTCTTGCGACGTATTCATCCCCAACTGCAAATACCGGGCCGGATCTCATCATCGCGGGACCCGACGGCAATATGTGGATCGCCGAGGGCAACGGGCCCACTAATTACATAGCAAAAAGCACATTGTCCGGGGCGATAACGGAATTTGCAGTGCCCACGCTATCGAGCAATGGCCTTGGGGGCACGATTGGTGGTATCGCCACAGGCCAGGACGGGAACATATGGTTCACGGAAAAGGTTGCTAGTAAGATTGGACGGATCACGCTGTCGGGCGTTTTTACCGAGTGGGCATATGCCACCGGAATCTACCGATTCCAGCGTGTGACGACAACTCCTGATGGTTTTCTGTGGATCGCAGAGGCAGCCACAACGGCTTCGCAGCCCAGCGAGATCGCCAAGATGAACACTCTTGGCAGCATCCTCGCCGAGTACACCATTCCGGAGACCGGAGCATGTCCAACTGCGCCCTTCTTTTGTGGCATTCGGGGGATGACAGTGGGGCCTGACAATAACGTGTGGTTCACTGACGAAGGAAACGATGCGGTCGGGATGATTACGACCGGACTGCGCACGTCCACCGTAAGACGACACCGGTAAAGGGTTGGTTTACAGATGCAGATGTTTGAGTTGACAAGCCCGCGACACCATTTGCACGGGTCTGCACACGGTTACAAGCCACGAGATCGAATTCGGATGCCGCCGCTGACATGGGGCCGCCTAGCGTCAACGACTAACGGAAAACAAGAGCGCACGCCGCGACGGCATGCGCTCTTACCTTTTCGCCTGGTCAGGCTCCGATCTGCGCGATGATCTGCGTGCAGAGCGACTTCAACACGGGATCGCCGGCCAGCTTGGCAGCGGTTTCGAATGCTGCTTTGGCTTCGTTGTTATTGCCTTGGCGTAAGCGGATTGCTCCGCGCAGGAAATACGCCTTGGCATACCCGTTGTTGAGCTTGAGCGCTGCGGCCGTCTCGGAATCGGCAGCGACCAAATTTCCAGTCTTGTATTCAGCCAGGGCTTTATCGTAGTGCGCTTGCACGTATTGCGGATGAAGCAACGCAGCGACGGCGAATTGGTCCACCGCCTTGTCTGCTTGACCGGACATGTACGCTGACAAACCCATGTCGAAATGTGCGCGGACGGACGAGGGATGCGCATCAATGATCTGTTGGAAGATCGTCTTCGCATCGTCGAGTTGGTTGAGAGCGATTTGGGTGACGCCCAGGTTAAAGAGCGCAGGCACAAAATCGGGCTGGAGCTTGAGGCACTGCCGGAAATCCTCAGCTGCCGGTTTGTACTGGCCGAGCGCGTAGTAGTCGAGTCCGCGGTCGTAACGAGCTTCGACGTTATCGCTGCTCAGCGAAAGCGCGTCGTTGAATCTGTTAATGGACTGCGTGTAGTCGCCGCTGTGGTACAAGGCGATGCCATCGCTCATGAGCGAGTCGATGCGTAACCGGTGGAAAAAGCCCTCAGCGGACGCCGCGCCGGCGGATCCGAGCGCAATGCATCCGATGAGCGCGATAACAAGAAAACGCTTCATCGCAGCATCCCTCCGTATTCCGGTCCCGCGGGCATGAAGTACGGCTGGCCATATCCGCCGCCAAAGTGCCCGTTGTCGTTATACAGTCCGCCGGTCATCGTGCTCGCCGTGACCTCGCCCTCGGCCTGCTTCTGCGTGATGCCGCCTGGGCCGACAGGGTCGATCAGCTCGTACGGGCTTTCGTCCGCGAGCAGCGCGGGCGAGGTTGCTAGAGCGTGCTCAGCAACTTCGAGCGCCCCCGGTGGCGATGCATTCGCAGGTGCGGTCGCGTGTCCGAGCGTCGCGCTTGCAGCCGCGAAGACCGCAAGCACGATGACAAGCCGAGCGGCCCGCAAGCGTACGCGCGCCATCCAATCGTTGTTCATCGTCGTTTCACTCCTAACTGCCCCATTCACATTTGACTTCATGCTGACATTGCGGGTAGGCGCACCGTGAACGTGCTGCCTTTCCCGGGTTTGCTTTCTACAGTCACCTCGCCGCCGTGAGCGCGGGCGATCCAGCGGCACAGCGGCAGGCCGAGGCCATGTACTTCGGTCGAGCCGTTGGTTGTCGCGCCGTTGAGCGTTTGGTAGCGCTGAAAGATTCGCTCAAAATCTGCCGCGGGAATGCCGTCGCCTTCATCCCTGACTGCTACATACGCCGTGTCGCGGTTTTGCCACACCGAGATGCCGATGGTCGATGCTTCGGGTCCGTGTTTGATCGCGTTGTCTACAAGGTTGCCGACGAGCTGCGACAGCTTGAGCTCATCGCCCATGACGACTGCGCTTTCTGCGCGAGCAAGCCTGAGATCAACGCGTCGCGCGGCCGCTAGGGGCTGCAGATCGCGCACGACGCCGTTGACCACGACGCGAAGATCGGTCGGCTCGCGATCCAGCGCGCTATCTGCGTCGAGATGCGACAACGTGATGAGCTGGTCGATCAAGCGCTGCATCCGTTGCGCTTGCTCGTCAATGATGCGCATGCGCTCGGCATAGTCGGCCGGGAGCGAATCACCGTCATGCAGCGCGAACGATGTTTCCGTGCGGATGACGGCAAGCGGCGTGCGCAGATCGTGCGATGCGTCGTTCGTAAACTGGCGCTGCAGGGCAATGGCGCGCTCGAGCGGCCGCAAGGTGATTTTTGCGAAGAAAGCGGCAACCGCAACCACCAAGAAAAGCCCTGCTGCGTTCGCGATAAGCAATCGGAGGGCATAGTTTTTGAGCATTGCATTGGCTGCGGCGACCATCGACGGGTCATCGCGAAATGGCTCGACATCTTGGAGAACGAGTATGGAAAGCAACACGTACACGATGATGGAGAATGTCACAAGGAGCAGCACGAGCAGACCAGCGTACGCCAAAGTCAGCCGCACGCGTGGTGCGCCGACGTTTGTCATGACGCCCCGCTTGTCGATCATGTCTTGTCGATGGTGTAGCCCACGCCCCGAACCGTCCTGATGATCTGATCGCCGCAGGCGGTGCTCAGTTTGCGACGCAGCATCTTGACGTAGACTTCGAGGATGTTGCTGTTCCCCCCGTGCTCCCCGCCCCAGAGGCGGTCCAAAATGGCGTCCTTGGTGAGGACGATGCCTGCATTTTCCAACAGGTAGAGTAGCAGCCGGTACTCCGTGCGGGTCAAGTGGATGACCTTGCCCTCGCATGAGGTCTGGTGGCGCAACACGTCGATCGCGAGTTTGCCAACCGCAACCGTGCGCGGCTTGACCTCACTCTGCGGCCGCCGCAGCAGCGCGTGCACGCGCGCGAGCAGCTCCGGGAAGGCAAACGGCTTGGGCAAATAATCGTCGGCCCCGCTGTTGAGTCCCGTGACCCGATCGGTGACGGCGTTGCGCGCTGTGAGCATGAGAATCGGCGTCGAGATGCCTTGACGCCGCGCTTCGGCGCAAATAGAAAGCCCGTCACGTCTGGGCAGCAACACGTCAAGGATCGCCACTTGATAATCGTTGCCGCACAGCTCGCTCAGGCCGTTCTCGCCATCCGTGACCGCAGTCACGGCAAACTTTTGGGCCTCGAGAGCGCGCCGCAGCGACGAGGACAGGCTCGGATCGTCTTCAACCAACAGGACTCGCATGTATGGTGCTTCGCCACACTGAGATTCGGCAGCCTGCGCCCTGCGATTTTGCCTTTCAGGGCCTTTTCAGGAACCCGAAGTTTCGCCCTCGATTTCTTCGATTTCGCCGTCTTCGAAGGCGAAGGTGCCGCTCGGGAAGCGCACGAGGTATGGCATATAAGGTCCATTGTTCATGCTTTCCAGCACGCCCACCGCACCCTTTTCGACTTTGCCGCCCTCGCCTAAGTCGAGCGAGCGCAGCGCGCGCACCAATTGGCCGACTTCCATTTTGCGTAGATCTCTTTGGTAGCAACGGACTTGTAGCGACGGACCTTTAGGTCCGTTTTCCCCGGCGCCGCTGGACCTTCAGCGCCGCAGCGTGTCACAAAGGCCTCAATTATCAGTCATGAGGATAGAGGTATCCTTATACCATGAAGTGGCTTGTCGCAATCGCTGTCGTCGTCGCATCTGCTTCCATCGTCGTTCCCGCGTTGCTCCACCTGCGCGAAGGAGCGACGGTGGCCGAAAAGCTCGACCAGATCCACGAGCTCGCCGGGTTCTAATCCCATTAGGTCGCAGCGTGCGAATACTTTTCTATTGACCCTCGGCCCCTTTAGCCATGCGCATACAGCCCTGTGTCGGCGGATCGATGTACGTTCTGTGCCACACCGGCCATACTTTGCTCGGGCCACCCCATGTCGAGCCGAAAAAGTTGAGATCGACGCCCACTTTGAACGATAAGATCAGCTGCTCGAAATGACAGGGTAGCATGGATGTCGCGGCACCGGTGCCTGTCAGCGATCCAGCGGCGATGAATGCCGTATACACGGTCGGTCCGAAGTCGAGCCAATCCGCTCCCTCCGCCACACCGAAGATGCCGGCGGGATTAACGCCGGTCTTAAAGTCGACTCGCGGAATCGACATGGCTGCAACAAAGCCAAGGGGTCCAATTGCTGACAGCTCTTTTGCTGAATCTAACCCCGCTCCACCGTGGATGCTGCCCACTTCGCTTGGACTGCCGCCGCCGCTTTCCGTCGCGGCCTGATCGCCGTTGAAGTTCACCGTATACTGAACGCGAGCCATTTCATTGTTGCCCGTAAATGCCGGTCGGATGAGGAGCCCCGTTGAGATTTCGATTGTCATCGGCACGCCAGATTCGATAAGCGGAAATGATGCAAGGGGAGGGAGTTGCAGAAAGCGATCAGCCGGATCCACCGTGCCCACGCCTGCGGTATCCTTCGAACCGGCAAAAGTAAATGTCACAGATCCTGAGAGGCCCTTGTTCTCGTAACTAAGCGAAGTCGTTCGCCCTCCGCTGATCGACATGTCGACAGCTGATGTAAAGTTGGTGACATGTCCGATACCCGTGATGTCCAAATTCAGGCCGCCGAGATCGCGCGACGCCTCGACTTGGAAGTTCAGTTGGCCCGGCACTGCTTTGAGCTTTACATCGATGTTGAACGACTTGTACTGCGTCGAAAAACCACCGGAACCGGGACCACTGAACGCATCATCAGCGAAAGCTGGGCTGTCGATTGCATCGACCACGGACCTCACCAGGCCAACGATCATGGACCGGTATCGCGAACTATTCAATTGGGCCGTAAGCGTTCCAAAGTCGACTGCATGGCTAACGCGGATGTGGCCATCTTGGATTGCATCAGTCAGTGCGGCAGGTAAGGCGCCGATAACCGTCAGGCCGCCCTGACTTTGAATGGAACCAACTTTCAACAATGCGAGGTTGGAAAAGAGCACGACGCTGCCCGGCGTAATGCGCGCGATTTGCGTCGCCGAGCCGTCGAATTTCCAAATCCGCCCCTTGTGCTCGACTCCCCTGAACGCGCTCTTGACCGTCGCGGCATCGACGACAACAGTCGAAGGCTTGTAAGTAACCTTGAAAACGTTCCCCGGCTCGTTCGTCACGTCCACAGGAGGCGCCACAAAGACCGATCCAACGGGTAAGGCGTTGCCGACCAATCCGAGAGCCTGGTTTTCTGGCGAGGATGGAGTTGCACCGGGTGCTCCGGGTGCCGAGGACTTGGCGCATGAGACAAGCGCGGCGAACGCAACGAGCGTCGCCAAATACGGTCGCTTCACGGTTCCTATCCCCAGTTCTATGCGCGAGCTAAGTCTGAGGCCGTTTGCGATGCTATATTTCTAGTCCTTTACGCGGATGAGCTTTGCGTGATAATGAAGAACTGCCACACTGGAGGAAACACACGTGAACAACTTTCTCAAGATTGTTGCCATCGCAGCCATTCTCGCTGTCGTCGCTAGCGGCCCAGCGCTGCGAGCTGATGCAGCCTCGAGTGGCGTGCAATACGACCAGCTCGTGAAACTGATTATGAGTTCTCAGTCGGCCCCTCAAGCAGGCACGTTCGAGTCGGACTGGCAGACGTCCATGAACGCGATTCAGACTGCCAACGCCCAGCCGCAGCACCACGGTTTGTTCGGCAATATTATGAACTCGCTGAACCAAGCCAAGAACGCGATGAGTATTTTCCAAACCGGCGCTCCGAGTACGGAGTATTACTGGAACGGCTGGCAACGAAGCGACGACCCAAGCTCACAGACAGCCACCATCACAAAGCCGCAGCAGCACCAAGTCATTTATCTCGATCTGAAGAACAAGACGTATCGGATTGAAGACACGTCGGTTCATCCGATCACCGAAACTCCGCCGCCGTACGAGCGGCCGCAGGGACCATCCGGCGCGCCTCCGCCGTCCCCGCAACCAGGCACGGCAAAAGTCAAGATCACCGCTTCGAGCACGTCATTGGGGTCGAAAGTGGTTGGCGGTCAACAAGCCGACGGCTATAGGTACGAGTTCAAGATCGCATCAACCCAAGCAACCGGGTCCTGCACCAACGGAACTTTTCAGACTGCCATGACCGTCTGGGACTCACGCCTTGCCGAACCCAAGCTTGCGTCAGTCGCTGGCCCGCAAGTACACAGAGCCCCAGTGGCACCTAATCCAGAGTTAGGTTCCTTTAAAATGGGCTGCAAGCCAACGGTCACTGCGCGCACTCACCTTGGACCAACCCCACCTGCGGACAGACTCGCCATGTGGGAGCTCGTCGCGCTCAACATGGGCGCGCAGACCAGCCAGGGATCGGCATCCGGTGGCTTTCAAACGATGATCGAGCGCGGCAACGTTAAAACGCTCGGGCCCGGGGATGCGAGCCTCTTCGAAATTCCGGCGGGATTTACGAAGGCGACGCCAAGCCCAAGTTCGAGTCCTTAACCCAGCGCTTACATTCCGTACGGGAATTGTAGCGGTCGACTTGTGTCGGCCGCTCTTTTCCTTAGGCGAACTTTTCGCGGCCGTGCGGGCTCGTCAAGTCTTGCGCCGGGCCGATAGGTACGATGCGCGTCGGGTTGATGTCGTCGTGTGTCATGTAATAGTGGCGTTTGATGTGGTCGAAGTTGACCGTCTCCGCAATGCCTGGAATTTGATAAAGATCCTTGAGATATCCGTAAAGATTGGGATAGTCGATGATGCGGCGTAAATTGCATTTGAAATGCCCGTAATACACGGGATCGAAGCGCACGATCGTGACAAAAAGCCGCCAATCGGTTTCCAGAGGTGTCGATCCAAAGAGATAGCGCTGCTTCGAGAGACGCGCTTCCAGCACGTCGAGCGTCTCAAAGACTCTGTATGCGGCACGTTCGTAGGCCGCCTGCGACGTGGCAAACCCAGCGCGGTAAACCCCGTCGTTGACCGTCTCGTAGATCACCTCGTTCATCCGATCGATCTCAGATCTGTGCTGCTTCGCATAGAGGTCGAGTGTGTTTGGGCTGAGCGCGTTGAACTCGGTTTCGAACATGCGCATGATGTCGTCATCGGAATTGCTGACGATGCGCTTAGTCTGCCTATCCCATAAGACGGGCACGGTCACCCGCGCCTTGTAGCCGGGATCCGTAGCGAGATACGCTTCCTTGAGAAAGGAAAAGCCGTTGATCGGATCTTTCGAATAGTCGAGTCCATCTCGAAACGCCCAACCTCGCTCGTCACGAATTGGGTCCACCACCGTCATCCCAATTGCGCTTTCGAGTCCTCGCAGTTTTCGAACGATCACCGTGCGACAGGCCCACGGGCACGCCAGCGAGACATAAAGATGATAACGGCCCGGCACGGCCGGATAACCGGATGAACCATCGGCGCGAACCCACTCGCGAAATGCGTCTTGCTGGCGGACAAACGCTCCCTCGACTGAGGTTTCGCTTGGAAACTGGGCGTGCACGCTCATGGAGTCATTGCCTCGATGAGAATGTCGGCAATCTCGGGCCGGGTAAACTCAACCGGCGGGCGCTCGCCGGCGCGAAGCATTTCGCGCACGCGCGTTCCCGAAAGATTCACTCGCTGCGCCGCCGGATGGGGACAGGTCTTGTCGGTGACCATCGCAGCACACACTTGGCACCACGATGCATTGTCAAACCGCAAAATGGCGATCCCCAGCTCGTCCTCAATGTCGTCGAATATCGCCTGCGCTTCGAATGGCCCGTAATAGGAGCCGACTCCCGCATGGTCGCGTCCCACAATAAAATGGGTGCAGCCATAGTTTTTGCGCGCAATCGCATGCAGCACGGCCTCACGCGGTCCAGCATAGCGCATCGCCGCAGGAAAAATCGAGAGCAGCGCTCGCGAACTTGGATAGTACTGCGCCAGCAGCGCCCTGTAGCACGCCATGCGAACGGTAGCTGGGATATCATCATCCTTCGTCAGGCCAACCAGCGGGTGCAGCAAGAGCCCGTCGACGACCTCCATCGCAACTTTTTGCAGGTACTCGTGCGCGCGATGCACCGGATTGCGCGTCTGAAAGCCGACGATGGTTTGCCAGCCGAGACGTTCGAACAGAGCCCGCGTCTGATGCGGCGTCCGGTATTCGCCGGGAAATCCAAAGTCGGGGGCATCCAGCAGCGTCACCGATCCAGCGGCGAGTGTGCGCCCGGCATTGTGCAGCGCAGCCACGCCGGGATGGGAGCGATCTGCGGTGCGGTAGATGGCAAGTGCCTCGCGCTCCGTTTCGGCGGCATACACTTCCGAAACGTCCATCGTCGCGATGATGCGGTCGCCGTCTGCAACCAGCGCAATGCTCGAACCTGCGCGTACATCACTTGGCACAGCAAGCGTAATCGGGATAGGCCAGATGAGTCCGTTTGGGAGACGCATCGAATGAATGACGCTGTCATAGTCGGCGCGGCCCATAAAACCCTCGAGCGGCGAGTACACCCCCGTGCCGATGCACACGACGTCACACACGGAGCGGTCGCTTAACGAAACGCGGGGAAGCTGACGAGCTCTCGCGCTCGCCGCGCTCTTGTCATTATCAGGCACGCTGCGGTCGACGAGGTTACCGCCGTGCGGTTTACCGAGCTGCTTCGCGCTCATGCACGGCACCGTCGAGCGCGGACGGAATCGAAGCATCGACAAAAGCATGCTCGCGGAGATGGTCGAGCACGTGCTGCGCGCTTTCTTGCGCACTCTCGCGGTCAGTCTTCAGATGCACGGCCGGCGCGGGCGGCGGCTCGTACGGGTCGGAAACGCCCGTAAACTCTTTGAGCTCTCCGCTGCGCGCTCGCTCGTACATTTGGACTTTGCCGGGGCGCGTCGCGCAGACCTCGAGCGGACAGTCCGCGTACACTTCGACGAATCGCTGTGGGCTAATGAGCGTACGTACTTCCTCGCGCGTTGCTCGATAGGGCGAGATGGCGGAACAAATCACCGCCACACCGTTGCGCGCGAGCAGATGCGCGACAAAACCAATCCGGCGGATATTCGTATCGCGGTCTTCGCGCGAAAAGCCCAGCCCTTTGGAGAGATTCGTCCGCACTACGTCGCCGTCAAGCGACTCCACGTTGAGACCGGCTGCGCGCAGCTGGGATTCGATGATGCCTGCGACCGTTGTTTTACCGGCCCCCGAGAGCCCCGTAAACCAGATCACAAAGCCTTCGTTGACGATCGGCATGCGATAAATTTCTCGCCCCGGACGTCAACTGCCTCGTCGCGATTAGTTATCGCACTGATGCAATGGATTTGACGGCGTCGCAGTTGGTGTCGGCACCGGCACGTTGAAGTGGATTGCGTCGAACGTCCCGGTCGCCTTCGCTCGAACGAGGTGCTTTGTGATATCGGCTGCCTGAGACGTGACGACATCGTAGCCGCCAACGTTCGAATAGGTTTGCCAGAGCTGGACGCTGTCGGTTTCCCGGTGATACGACCAGTTGAAGAATCTCTCCTCACCGGATTTCTTGTCGATGCTGACGTCCATTTGCGCAACTTCGCCGAGAATCTTCGGTACCATGTGAAGCACGTAGCTGTCCGGCTGAGTCTCAAGCGTGATGTCATAACAATGACGCCATCGATTCGCAAGCCCAACCGCCCCTTCGACCTTGGTGATGCCTTGCAGATATGATGGTGTGTTGGGGAAATCGTACACTTCGTAACCGGGTTTCGTGTAGTATACTTTGCCCTCGAGCACCGGACTCAGCCAGGGAAAATTCAATTGACGAACGTTGAGGGTCGCATGGGCCTCATAGGATCGGAGGCCTGGATTGCGATCGAGTACCATGTCGATGACGTCGTCGACCGAAGGAGCAGACGTCGCCTGCCCCTTCGGTGCCGGAGAGACCGCGTGCGAAACCGAGGGAGAAGGCTGCGCCAGCCCAGCGAATCCGATGGCGAAGACAAACCCGAGAGCCAGGACCGGGGCAACCAGGCTTTTGAGTGCACGCGCGCACTTGCGCAATCCAGTGTTGAACATTTCCTTAGAATAAACGGAAATTGAAGGCTTTCCATTCCCAAGAATCCGCTCCGATGTCGATTTCATCACAGGCTGGTACTGTACTCCGCTGTTATGACCGCGCTCACTGCGCCGCTTGGTTAGCTAGGAAATAACCAGTCTACCTTTAAGTCACGCCGTCCTGCACAAGAGCGCAACACACGAAAGCCGCCGATGATTAGACAACAGGGCGGATATGCTACATGTGTTATAGCGTTTTCTCTCTTGAGTTGTAGCGTCTCTTGCGTTGTAGCATCTCTTGCCTTGTAGCAACGGACCTTTAGGTCCGTTTAAGGGTTTCGATGACGAAGCGACCTGGTCACGGCAACCGGCAGAAGAAGACACAGCGATTCGCAACGCTGCGGAAGCGTCGCGCCGCGCGGTCAACGCTCTATGCAGCTCTCGAGCACAGGCGCAAAGAAGAAACGGTTCGTCTGCAAGCCGCTCGCCGGCGATGCGTCAAAACGACCGGTCACCCAAAAGTTGCGACGATCGATCGCCGGCGCAGAGAATATATTGAAATTCCTGCGGCGAGCCCGCAGCTCATCCCATCGCGCAGGATTCTCACATCGCTTGCCGTTGCGTTTGCGGTGCCGCTCGCTCTCGCAATAGCGGGGAATATCCATGTGCGCCAGGCGCCGCTGCAACAAGTCGTCTTGCGAGTGCATGTAGCCGTAGCGCAGCCTGCGTTCGTAACGCACTCTAAGTATGTGGCTGTTAAAGCCCGAGCGCCAGTTGCACGACCGATGCCTCGACCTCAAACTCCATTGCGGCAGCTTGCGGCCGCCCCTCGAGCAGTCAAACCTTCGCAGCCTCGAACCCAACTCACGATCGCGCAAGCGAAGCCAGAGGCCCGTCCGGTCGTGGCGGCATCGCAACCGCGCGCACCCGCGCCGTATCCTATCGCCACTGAGCCAGGCATGCAAGAGATGTCGTTCGCGCCGGAATCCGCGCCCACTCCTCATGTGCACAGCCCGATTCTCAAACCTAAGACCCATGGCCCATGGACGCTCACTCCCGATGGAACGTGGACTGCGATCGTTCACGCGCCAGCGATGCACAGCGCCGACTTCACCGCTTCGACGGGTCAAATTATCGCGCTCGAGCGATCGGCGCTCGACGGCGAGGCAGCAACCGTCACCATCGGCTGGTCGCGCCCGGTTGCGGTTACAATATCGTCGGCTGCGGGCACATCGTCTGAAACCTTGGCGGCTCCCGACGACGGCCTGGCCGCGTTTTCGGCAACTGCGAGCGCGGTTGGGCCGCATTTGGTGAACATCGGTTGGACGCCGCTCGCGCAGAGCGCCGCCGTCGCCAACTATAAGGTCTATCGAACCTCCGGCAACGGCGATGACATGGCGCTCGTCGCCGAGCTTCCGAAAATAAAGCATTCATGGCACGACCTGCAGGTGGGCGCGCAATCGAGCTACCGCTATGACGTGGTCGCAGAAACCGCATCCGGATCGGTCGACGCAAATACAGAGACGGTTACGACGCTTGGTGAATTTCCGGTCGCGCCCGCGTCCGTGCTGGCGGGCAAGGGCATGTTCCTCTATTTCTCGTCCCTCGACAACGATGTACGTTTCTTCAAACGTTACGACCCGGAAGCGGTAATCGCTGAAGCGCAAAAAGCAAACATTCGTGTCATCGAGCTGCGCATGGCCCGCGGATCGTGCGCTATGGCGCAGACATCGCAAGCACACCTGTGGCTTAACCGGCTCGTCGACGCGGCTGCGCGCGCCAACATCAGCCTGATTGCCTGGACCGTGCCGCGACGCGTGACAACCCCAGACCTCACTCAAACCATTGCCGCTGCGGCATATATCACGCCCGCCGGCAACGGTTTTGCGGGGCTTGCACTCGACCTCGAAACCGGCGATCATTACATGGGCTCCGGAGCAAAGGCGACCGCAAGTCTGGTGCAATACATCAAGACGGTTCGCAGCGCCGTCGGGCCGCATTACTTGATCGTCGCTACCGTGGCGTCGCCCGGGATGGGCGACCACACGAACTTGGACTATCCTTACGCGAAGATCGCTGCGTTCGCCGACGTGCTGCAGCCGATGGAATACTGGCATTATTTTTACGAGACGGCGCATCACGAGTACGTGCGACGAGAAGTGGCAGGTGCCGCCGCAAAAGCAGTTTCCCGAACGCGAGAACTCGCGGGCCGTGATATTCCCGTCAACGTCGCGGGGCAGAGCGTTGACCTTGAAGGCACCGGAGCACCGTCAGGCCGAGAGATCATGTGGTCGTTGAACGGTGCGAAATCCGCCGGCGGCATCGGGGAAACGTTTTTCGATTGGGCCGGTACGAGGCCCGATGCATGGGCTGCTATCCAGGCCTTTGACTGGTAGGGCGCGAATACGCCCGCGCGATGTCCGATGCAACGACAACTCTACCGGTCGAGCGCGTCGACCTGCGCGAACTGCCGTCGTGGGAGCGTCACGATCGAGTTTTAAGCTCCTTTGACCGGCTCACGCCCGGACAAGCTGCCGAGTTCGTCAACGACTACGAACCCAAGGCCCTGCGCACGCATCTTGAAGCGGAGCGCGAAGGCATTGTTCTTTGGGACGTGCGTAACGCCGGCGACAACCGCTGGATCATTCGCCTCACGCGTCTGCCTGATCCCTCGATGCAAGGCGATACGCCGCGCATCGCGTTCCTGCGCCAAGTGCGCATGTTCCGCAACGCGCCCATTGATTTGCTACGCGAGATCGATCGCGCTGCGAAAGAACGCAGCTATCACGACCGCATGGTCATTGTCGCCGAAGGCACGAACTGGCCGACTCTCGGGCTCGTGCGGCGCGGCGTCGTTGAAGTGACGCGCGCGGCCGACGAGGGACGCGAGATCGTCCTCTATGACGTGTCGCCGTACAGCATGTTCAACGAAGCCGCAGTCTTCGATGAGGGTACCGCCGAAGCGACGGTGATCGCGCGCGGTGAGGTTGAGATCATTGAATTGCCTGCGCAATTCGCGCGCGGTCTGGTGCAGCGCAGTCCCGAAATTGCACTGGGCATGGGCCGTTTTTTTGCTCAACGACAACGGCGGCTCGGCGGGGCAGCCGGCAACCTCGCATTCGGCCGCGTGCTCACGCGCATTGCGCGCGTCCTGCTGGATTACGCATCTCCCAAAGAGGGTATGTCGCCGGGCGAGGCGGGCGTGGAGCGGATCACGCAGTCGGATCTTGCAGCCCGCGTCGGCACGGTGCGCGATATGGGCAGCCGGGCGCTGTCGCATCTGGAAGACATGGGTGCGCTCGAGCTGCGCCGCGGCCGCGTCGTCAAACTCGACCGCGCCAAGCTCGAAGAAATCGTGCGCACCGGCCGCTAACGTCAAAGAAGTTTGAAAGACGCCACAGACCGGCCAGGTGGAAAGAACCCTGCCGAAATTTTCCGTAAGCTTCGCGACCAGGTGTTGGCGCTTTCTCCCAAAGACGTCATCGGAGCGCCGTTGCCAAGCGGCGTTTTCGGAGCGATGATGGAGTTCAACGCCGGCCAAACCTGGGTGAGCCTGGTCGCGATCCTCGACGGCACCACAAGTCTGTACTTCGGTACCGGCGGCGGCATTATCGGCGCTGGTAAGAGTGAGATCGTGCGCAAGGCTAACCATTTGTTCTTGGAAGTCGCAGGTCAATTCGTGAATCGATTTCCGAAAACGCAGTCGTATCCGACGCCACAGCCGGATAAGGCGCGATTTTACATTCTCACCTCGGACGGCGTGCGTGCTTCAAATGAAGTCGACGAAAGCGATCTGCAGCAGCGTGGGAACGACCTCTTTTCGTTGTACGTGGCCGCGCAGAACGTGATTACGCACATCCGTCTTGTCCAGGGCCACCAGAAACGCTAGCTATTTCTTGTCCTTGAAAAGATCTTCTGGCCGCTTGACGCGCGAGACCCGGCGCTGCCATTCGCGCATGCGACGGCGCTGCTGCCAGCGCTCCAGCCGTTCGCGCATGCTTGGGCCGCCGCCGCGCGGCAAGAGCGAACGCAGTGAGAGCCTCCCCGACGTAAAAACGTACGCAAATGCCACGGTAACGGCAATCGCAATAACCGCTGGAATCGGCCCACCGTATAACGCCGTTCTTCCAAAGAGTTCGAACGCAACCGCCAGCACGCCAAGCCAGCGTGCCTGCAAAGGGAAAATGATCAACAGCACGGTTGCATATGGGTTCATGACCGCAAACGCGACGACCATGCTGACCAGGCTTCCGACCATTCCGTAGAAGAGCGGCGAAATCGGAATCCAGGGCTGCAGCGCCAAAAGCACCACTCCCGGCACGATGCCAGTTGCAAAAAAGAAAAACAGGAACCTCGCCGATCCCCACGCTCGTTCGAGGGAACCTCCGAAGAAGTACAACACCATCCCATCGGTCAGAAGATAAAGAAAGCTTGTGAGGTGCACGAACGGAAACGTGAACGGCTGCCAGAGCATCCAGCTGTGCAACCATGGTATGGTTACCTGCCACGCCAGTAAAAGCGTCAGCGACCCGCGCAAGAAGAAGTCGGCAAGGAAGACGATTCCCATGAGCGACAGGAGCGCATACACGGCCGGCGTTTCGCCGCCGCCGAATCCCGGGCGATAACGGTAGATGCCTGGCTGCATGCGGGTCTAGCTTCCTTATGCTGCCGCGCGTTCCTTGATGCACTCCAGCACGATCTCGGCCGAGCGATAAAAGTCCGCGAGATCGATCCACTCGTTCACCGTGTGAATGTCACGCATGCCCGTTCCGAGATTTACGCTCGTGATACCATGTTTGTTAAAGACGTTCGCATCCGAACCGCCGCCGATGGTAATTGTTTCGACCGTTGCGCCTAGCCGCTGCGCTGCGCGCATGACGAGCTGCACGGCACCGGCATCCGCAGGAATTTGAAAGCTCTGATACTCGCGCTCGCACTGCTCCTCAATCCATGCGCGGCGGATCTCCCCGTTCAAAGTGATCGTGGCGCGGGCTGCCGCATCCGTAAATGCGGCGCGAATCGAGCGCATGACTTCATCGAGACGGTCATCGCGCAACGACCGGGCCTCCCCGCGCACGACGCATAGATTAGGAACGACGTTAGTCGCCGTGGGACCGGCCGCGACAACCACGTTTGCCGTGGTCTGCGCATCGACACGTCCAAGCGGCATCGCGGCAATAGCTTCGGCAGCCACGCGAACCGCTGATATGCCGTTTTCTGGGCACATGCCCGCGTGAGCCTCGAGGCCGTGTACCGTGATCGAAAAGTGATCCGAGGAAGGAGCGCCTGTTACCAGCTGCGATGCCTGAGACGAGTCAAGGACGATTGCTTCTTTGGATTGGATTGCACCGAAGTCGAGGTGCCGCGCGCCAAGCAGTCCGATTTCTTCGCAAATCGTGAAGGCAACTTCGATCGGACCGTGGCGTACATCGCGCTCGGCGATCGTGCGCAGAACCTCGAGAATAATTGTGACACCGGTCTTGTCGTCGCCGCCCAAAATGGTCGTTCCATCCGAGCGGATGCGATCTGGCTCGCAGATGGGTTTGACCGACATGCCGGGCGGAACGACATCCATGTGCGCGGATAAGAGGAGAGGCTCGCCTGAGCCTGTCGCGGGCAAGGCGGCGATAACGTTGCCGGTACTTCCCTGCACTTTTGTGCCGGCATCGTCAACCCGGACGGATACACCGAGCTCGCCCAGCGCTCGCACGAGGTACTCGGCGACAGGCTTTTCCTGTTTTGAATGGCTGTCCAGGCGGACAAGATCCAGGACGGTGTCCATCATGCGGTCACGCCGTATCATCCTCGCAACTTAGCGTCGCGCCGGGCTTTCTTCCTCCGCTTCTTTGAAAACCCCGTGAGAACGGTCACATAAGGCGGCAGCGTGCGGGTGCATAAGCAGATCACGCCGATTAATGAGATAGAAGTATATTCATTTGGCGTTTAAGGAGCATGGGGATGTTGCAGACGCAGCCTGGAGAATTCGCCAAGGGCGCAGCGGAGAAGGCCGATTTCGACAGTCAGGTCAAGCTCTTCCGCACTGGCGTCATGATTGCAATGGGGCTGTTCGGCGGCACCGTGCTCGGCGGCGTGGTTGGATTATTCGTCTATGCGAACTCACGTACCCCAACCGCGCACGACGGCGTCTTTGCCGTCATTCAGATCGTTGGCGTCGTGCTCGGTCTGGCAATGGGCTATCTCGCCGCGAAGGGCGCAGAGGCCCAAGAGCAATTGATTGAAGCATCGCAGCGTGCCGGA
>Ga0207416_1000228_pt1 | contig 104942 bp, 102 predicted proteins | sample PaiPotPPM11metaG_FD_184107 | JGI IMG/M metagenome (GOLD analysis project Ga0207416, IMG submission 184107) | Iron sulfur acid spring bacterial and archeal communities from Banff, Canada, to study Microbial Dark Matter (Phase II) - Paint Pots PPM... ... | reverse complement strand
GCCGGCAAGACAATGCCGGCAAGACAATGCCGGCAAGACAATGCCGGCAAGACAATGCCGGCAAGACAATGCCGGCAAGACAATGCCGGCAAGACAATGCCGGCAAGACAATGCCGGCAAGACAATGCCGGCAAGACAATGCCGGCAAGACAATGCCGGCAAGACAATGCCGGCAAGACAATGCCGGCAAGACAATGTCGCGATGGCGACGCCAATCGCGCAACAAGAAGACGGGAGAACGCCAATGCCCACGCATGAACAATCGCGCGTGCAACTAGACGCATCGGATAAAGCTGCATCGCAACCCGGACCGAACGAACTGGTCAAGCTCATTCGCAAATTGCGCTGGATCGGCATGGACGACGAGGCGGCGCGCCTGCAGACCGAGCTGACGCGATGTCATGCCGCCGCCGACAGCGTCGTCGCGATGTCGCGCGACACGGACTGATGACGGGCGCGATAACGCCGGCAGCAGAACGCACGTTGGACGAATGTCGTCGTCGAGGGAGGAATGCAATGGTCGCGATCATGGCCGTCGTCACCCTGGCCGCAGTCTGGGCCGTGGTGATTTGGGGCTCGATCTACTTCAACGGCAACGTGGTATAAGCGAACGACGTGCAATAGCGCCCGGACTCATCGGCGCGCTTTGTTAGCTCTCGCTCACGTCCGCGGCTTCCCGGATTTCTCGATGAAAGTCCGGTCGATCATGCTGCCCGGGTCGATGGTCTTGACCTTGGGATTTTTTGCGGCAAGCGCATCGATATTCGATTGAAGCTGCGCGACGGTCGGCATCGGCCCCACGGCGAGGACTTCGTTGACATAGAAGTCGTAGGTGAAGTCGAGTTCTTCCGTATCTTTAATCCCGAGGTGCTTGCCGATCTCGTTCTCGGCAAAGACGCGGTCGGATTTCTCGCGCTGAATCGCCTCGACGACTGCGTCGACCACGTTCTGCACCACGTCGCGATGCGCTTGCAAGAAAGATTCGGTGAACCAAAGACCGGCATTTACCGAGGGAATGTTTTTTTTGGCCAGATCCACGAGGTCCACGAGCCCGGCGCGCTTAAACTGATATGTTGCGGGCGGATGAGATAGCGCAGCGACGATGCTGCCGGCCAACAGCGAGCTGTTCACATTCGTTATGCCGCCCAACGGTGTCATGATGACGTCCGAGGACGTGAGGCCGAGCTCTTTGAGCGCCAGCAGGGTGGCGGCGTAGAGCGAGCCCGTCGTGCTGGTGATTCCGATGCGCTGGCCCTTGAGGGCGCTGGCGCTGGCATGGTCCGGGCGCGCCCAAAATTGAAAAATGTAGTTGGGAGTGAGCGTGGCGACGAGCTTCAGCTTGGCGCCCTGCGCCGCGGCGGAGGCGGCGTCGGCGCCGCCAATTCCCGCCACCTGCACCTGACCGCTCAGGAGCGCGGGGATGCCCTCCTGGGCCGGAAGGTAACGCACCGTCACATCGAGACCGTGCTTGCTGAAATATCCGGCATCGCTGGCGATCCACAGCGGCAGGAAGTCGACCGTCTTTTGGCTGTGCGAAATCGTCAGCGGCATCAAGCCGGCCGCGGCCGCGACCGGCGCCTGGAAAGCGATGAAAATCAATGCTGCGAGAAGCGGCAGGTGAATCCGGCGAATCATGTCGTCCTCCCTTGTCACACGCGCCAGGCGTCGAAGCGGCGCTCGAGCCAGCGCACGATGGCGGTCAGCAGCATACCGGCTGCAGCGAAAATCAGAAGCCCCGCGAACACGATGTCGGTCTGAAACTGCTGACCGGCGTTCTCGATCAGGGCGCCCACGCCATGCTGGGCGCCCAACAGCTCGGCGACAAACACGCCGATCAGCGCCTGCCCGATTGCGAGCCGCAACCCGCCGAGGATGAACGGCACCGAGCCGGGCAGTGCGATGGTGCGGAAGATTTTGAGATCGTCCGCGCCGAAGCAGCGCGCGACGCGCACCAGATGCGGATCGAGGCTGCGAACGGCGCTGCTGGTGTTGACGAGCACTGGAAAAACCGAGATCAGAAAGACGAGCGCCACCTTGGAGCTCAAGCCGATGCCGAGCCAGACGATAAGGAGCGGTCCAAGCGCGACCCGTGGGACGGCGTAGAGGAAATTGATGAACGGGTCGATAAAATATCCCAGCCGCGTGTACCAGCCGATGGCAAGCCCGGCGGTCACGCCGACGGCGGCGGCGAGCGCGAAGCCGTAGCAAAGCTCCGTGCCGCTCGCTGCGAAGTCGGCCCAGATATCGGAGGTGGAAAACAGGGTTCGGAACGCACCGACCACCCCCGCGGGCGATGGCAGGATGATCGGCGGTTCCACGGCGAGCGCCGTGACCAATTGCCATGCGACGAACAGCGCCGCGATGAAGGCGGTGCCCAGCGCGATGCGCTCGGCTCGCTGTCCGAATTGCACCCGCATGACGCCATGTTGCCGCTTGGGCGCTCCGGCGTCATCGAGGAGGACTGTGGCCATGACGTTTCTCCTTGCTCATCTCGATTTAGGCGCGCTGCCGCGGCCGCTTACCGGAGCACTCCGGCAACCTCCTGAACATAGGTCAGGAATTCGGGAGTGAGGCGGTCGCGCGGCTTGGATAGGCCAACGCACACTTCGCGCACGATGCGTCCCGGGCGCCTGCCGAAGATGCAGATGCGGTCGGCCAGGAATACCGCCTCGCTGATGTCATGGGTGACGAACAGCGCGGTCACCTCGGCACGCTTGCAGATGGCGAGGAGTTCCACCTGCAAGGCCTCGCGCGTCTGCGCGTCCACCGAGGCGAAAGGCTCGTCGAGCAGTAACAGCTCCGGTTCGACCGCCAAGGCGCGCGCCAGGTTGACCCGCTGCTGCATGCCGCCTGAGAGCTGGTGCGGAAAGCTGCGCGCGAAATCGGCAAGGCCTACCAGTTCGAGTAGCGCGCCGGCGCGCACGGCGGCCTCGCGCCGGCGCATTCGGCCCGACATTTCCAGGCCATAGGTGACGTTGTGCAGGACGTCGCGCCACGGCAGCAGCCCCGGCTGCTGGAATACCATGGCGCGATCGGGTCCCGGCCGCTCGATCGGCTTGCCCTTCAGAGTGAGTTCACCCGACGAGATCGCGAGGAATCCGGCGACCGCATTCAAAAGCGTGGTCTTGCCGCAGCCCGAGGGTCCGAGCAGGCAGGCGAACTCGCCGCGATCGACCGTAAGATCGATGCGATCGATTGCCAAAATGATATTGGCGTCTCGTCCCGCATAAGCGATCGAAACGTTGCGGACGTTGAGATAGTCGCTCGCCCCGCCACGCACGCGCGGCAGTTGACTGGTCGCTACAGGCGCTTCGGACAGCATGCTTGCGCCGCGATCGTCATCTGGAGCTGAAGCTTGAATGCGAACCCCCCTTGAAGAAAGCCGCCAATGAGCGACATTGGGTCGCTCCACAAAGCAGGGCATTGGCATAGCATTTTTTGGAGCTGCCGACGGGATATGCCGAACCTTCCATGACATCGACGGCGGCGTGTCGGGACTCTCGCAAGTCATTCTCCCGTGGGCCGTTCATAAGTTCAGGCCTTACCGCGCGTGCCCAAGCAGCACCGTAGAGATCGCCGGCACGTAGGTGATCACCAGGAGCGCCAGAAAATTCAGCGCCACGAACGGCAACACGCCGCGATAGATCGCGCCCATCGGCATGTTGAAGACCGCTTTCGCCGCGAACAGGTTCAGGCCGAACGGCGGCATATAGAGGCCGATCGACAGATTGACCGCCATGATGATGCCGAAGTGAATGGCGTCGATGCCGGCGGATTCGACAACCGGGAGCAACAGCGGCGTGAGGATCAGTATAGCAGGCGCCGGCTCGAGGAAACTGCCGGCGACGAGAAGCCCGGCATTGACGAACAGCAGCGTCTGCCAATGCGGCAGCTGCATCGCCGTCACGCCGTTGATGACGTTTTGCGGAATGCCGCTCGTGGTCATCAGCCAGGAATAAACCCCGGCCGCGGTGACGATGATCAGGATTTGTCCGATCAGCACCACCGAGTTGACAATGATCTGCCAGAGTTCGACCAGGCCCACCGTGCGATAGACGAACATCGCCACGAACAGCGAATAGACCACCGCCACGCCGGCGGCTTCCGTCGGCGTGAATACGCCGCCATAGATGCCGCCGAAGATCACGACGATGGTGCCGATCGCCCAACTCGCCTCCTTGGTCGAGGCCCAGATATTCTTCCAGCGCGCCGGGGCCGACAACGGCACCATTTTAATCCGCGCGTAAACCATCACATAGACGGCGTCGACGATGCCGATCAAAAGGCTCGGGAGTATGCCCGCCGTAAACAGCTTGATCGCGGAGACCTGCGCCGTCATCGCATAAAGAATCATCGCGATCGACGGCGGGATGATCACCGCGACCGCGCCCGAGGAGGTAATCAGGCTGATGGCAAAGCGCTCGCTGTAGCCGTGCTTGGTCAGCGACGGAAACAACAGCCGCCCGATGGCGACGACGGTGCCCACCGAAGTATGCGCCATGGCGCCGAACAGTTCCGAGGACGCCACCGTCGTCACCGCCAGCGAGCCGCGCACGCCGCCGACGATCGACACCACCCAGGTCACCACCCGCTCGGCGATGCCGCCCCGGCCCATGATCTCGCCCGCCAAGACGAAGAACGGCACCGCCAGCAGCGGAAAATTATCGAGGCTGCCGAACATAGTGGTCTGCACCGCGTCGGTCGGCACATGGGCGACGAAGACGATCGCGGCGAACGAGGTGAGAAGGAGGACGACGAAGATCGGCAGACCGAGGATCAGCAAAATCACCGGCAGGATGAAATAGACGAACGTCGCCATTTCAATGCTCGATGTCCCGGCTCGCAATAATATCGTCGTGGCGGATGCCGACCGTGATCAGCCGCACCGCGATCAGCAGCGCCATGAGCAGCAGCCCGATCGGAACCGCAGATTGCGGAATGACCAACGGAATGTTGGCGGTGTCGCTGCGCTGGTCGAGCTCGTAGAGCATGGTCATGACCGGCCAGGCGAACACCGCGACCGCGACGCAGGTGGCGATGGTGACGATATCGGAAAACACGTCGAACGCCTTGCGCGCGCGCAGCGGCAACAGCGAGACGACGACGTCCATGCGGATATGGCGGCCCAATGCGCCGGCCTGGCTGGCGCCGAGGAAGACGCAGCCGATCATCAGGAACAACATCGCCTCCTCGGCCCAGGACAGCGAGACCGAGAGAAAATAGCGGCCGATGATATTGGCGAAGTTGATGCCGACGCTGATCATCAGCATGGCGCCGGCGGCGACGCGAAGCACGGCCATGAGGGCGTTCGCGCCGCGCCTGATGATTTCGATCATGACTGGATCTGTCGGCGGCGATTGCCGCGCCGGCGTCTTAGTGTTTGGCAACCGCGGCGCGCACCATCTGCAGCATGTCGTGCACCGCGGGCTGATCCTTGGTGGCCTGGTCGGCGACCGGAGCGAGCAATGTCTTCATCTTGGCAAGGTCGTCGGCGGGCAGCGTATGCACGGTGCCGCCCAGCTTGGTCCAGGTCGCCACCAGGCTCTTGGTGAAGTCGATATTCCACTGCTGCGCCTTGGCCTGCGTCTTTGCGCCGGCCGCGATCACGACCTTTTGCAAATCCGGCGGCAGCGTGTCGAACCACGCTTTGCTGACGACAGCGAGCGAAATGATGTAGGTGTCGTTGGTGACGGTGATCACCTTGAGAAGATCGTTCATCTTGAAGGCGACGAACACCGACAGGCCGGAAATCGTGCCGTCGACGGTGCCCTGGTCGAGCGCCGGCACCACGTCGGACAGCGGCATGCCGATGCCGGTGGCGCCGAGTTTCGCCATCTTTTCGCGTTCGAGCTCGGTGCCGTTGATGCGCAGTTTCTTGCCGGCGAAGTCCGACAGCCGCATGATCGCTTTCTTGGCGCCGTAATCGGACGCCCCGATATCCATGGTCGCGAGGCCGACCATGCGTTTCGGCGCAAGCATGTCGAACATCGCCTTTTGGATCGACGGATCCTGGACCGTGGCAATGGCATTTTCATTGCTCTTGAACAGCAGCGGCGCGCTGAACACGCCGAAGCGCGGATCGACGCCGACAAAGAAATCGACCGGGCCGATATAGCCCTGCACGCTGCCAAGTTGAACGCCTTGGATTTCGCTCGGAATCGGACCAAGCTGGCTCGCCGGGTAGATTTGCACCTCGATGCGGCCGCCGGAGTCCTTTTCGACCTCTTCCTTGTAGAATTTGATGAACTGATGCTGCGTCTCGTTCATCGTCGCGGTGCCAAATTTCATGACGAAATCGGCGGCGGAGGCCGGAACGGCCAGTGCGAGCAAGCCGAACGCCGCGGCGGCGCCCAGCGCCAGGCAATGGCCGGGACGGAATCCGATTGTTCGTGTAGACATTTAATCCCCTCCGTGTAAGGCGCAGCGCGTCTTTTGGCCGTTTGGCCGCGCGGTTATGGCGCCGACTATAATGGAGCCCGGAGCGTTGCCAAGCGCGGGGCAGGGAGGCTTAGTGTCGCGTCACAAACGTAGAGACGAGGCTTGACATTCGTCCCCACTTCCGTTACATGATTGGGAATCATCACCTATCGCGCATGCGGTCCATCAGCACCTTGTCCTGGCCGCCGTCGATTTCGATCATGGTGCCGTTGACGAAGAAGGCAAGGTCGGAGGCGAGATAGGCGACGAGATTGGCGACTTCGTCGCATTCGGCGATGCGGCCGAGCGGGATGCTGGCCGGCGCGAGCTTGTCGGCCTCCTCATACGAAAGCTTCATGTCGCGCGCCATGGCCTGGACCAGGCCGGCCCAGCGTTCGGTGCGCACCGGTCCCGGGTTGACGGCGACAAAGCTGATATTGTCCTTGCCGTACTGGCTGGCGAGCGACTTCGTCAGATTCTGGCCCGCGGCGTTGGCGGCGCCCGGCGCGATTTCCCAATAGGAGACTTTGACGCCGTCGTTGCCGATCAGGTTCACCACGCGGCCCTTTTTCTGTTTCTGCATGATCGGCAGCGCGTGTTTCATGCAGCGCACATAGCCCATGAATTTGAGCTGCAGCGCCTTTGCCCAATCCTCTTCGCTCAAATGTTCGAGCACGCCGCCGGGCGCGGAGCCGGCATTGTTGACCAGGATGTCGATGCGGCCCAATGCGGCATGCGCGCTTTTGACGAAGTTCTCGGCGTCGGCTGGCTTGGTGAGATCGGCGGGAATGGCGACGATGTTGCGCCCGGTCTCCTTGGCGATCTCGGTCGCGGCCTGTTCCAGCGGCCCTTTGCGCCGCGCGCAAATCGCAACGTCAACACCCTCGCGGGCGAGCGCGCGCGCAATCGCCTTGCCGATGCCTTCGCTGCCGCCGGTGACGAGGGCCTTCTTGCCGGTCATCGCCAAGTCCATCGTAGCGTCTCCCCTTATAAAAATTCATACCGCGCGGACCACAAAGGATTATGCGTCTTCCTCCAAAGGCTCGAAGTGCGGCCTGAACCAAATTTGCGCGATCAACGTAGGCACGACCGCACTTCCGATTACGCCCGTCAGCAGGATCGTATATTGAGCCTGGTCGATAATGTGATTGGTGAGGCCAAATAGTGCCGAGATCGACCCGAAAGTCAAACCCGTCGACATCATCATTGTCGTGTACATGCCTTCGCGCGGTTCAAATTTGAAATAACGCGTCAACGGCAGGATGCCGCAGAACTTGGTCACCATCTTCATGCCGAGGAAAAGGCCGATAAGACCCGCGCTGGTGATCACTACGTGAGCCTCGATCAGGGAGCCGGCCTTAAGGAAGTAGAACGGCGTCAAGAATGCGAAACATATGGCGCGCATGCGCAGTTGCAGCTCTCTGTTCGCCAAGAAAAACGGCGCCAGCGCCATCCCGACCAGATAAGCCGGCAGGACGGCCTCGCTCTTACCCAGATTGGCGAGACCGCCAAGCGCAAAAAGCACCAGGAACAGGAACTTTATTTCAGGCTCGCTGGTTCGTCCGCCGAGCCACTTGAACAAGGGGCGTACGATGAAGGGTAATACCGCGACAACCCCAACAGTGGCCACCACGAACAGCACCAGATACAAATTGTAGTTAGCGAATATCAGGCCTAATGCCAGCACGGTGCCGATATCGTTGATGAAGCAGGCCGCGAGGATGATCTTGCCCAGTTCGGTTCGGTTGTAACCGGTCTCGACCATCACCGCATAGACCACCGCGACGGAAGTAGTCGACAGCGAAATGGCGCCGATCTGCGCCTGCGGCCATGGCCAGCCTAGTCCGTAACGCGCCAGCAGAAGGCAACCGATATAGGGCGCGAAGAAGCCCATCAGCCCGATCGTCACGCTTGACGCAAAATTTTTCTTGACGACGTGAGGATCGATATCGGTGCCGGCGAGGAACGTCAGCACCACCGCGCCGACGCCGGCGATGTAACTGATCCAGGGGGTGAGTGGCAGCCCAATCGTATTGCCGGCGAGCGCGCCGACGACGATCTCGAACAGCGCCGCCGAGATCGTTACGTAAAGTGATCCCGTCGCCGCGACGAGCGCGAGCGCCATCCACAGAGCCGATTGCAGCCAGACATTGTCCATCGACCTTCTCCCTCTGCACGCCCCAGATTGACTAGGCCCGCTCGCAATCGCGCGCGCTCGCGCGTTTCGCACGTTCACACGAAACAGCCCTGGAGGCAGTGGGAGCCAAAGAAAAACTCCTACCGACGCCAAAGCGCCCGGCAGGAGTCATCAGCCTTAACGGCGGTTACAGGGGGACTCCATCCCACAAGCGATTTTGATTTAAGCCGAGAATGACGCTTTGGCAAGATGGAATTGCGCTAGCCGGCGCGGCGCTCAAGCGGCCGCTCGGCGTCGTCCGGGAACAGCCGGTCCGACATCGCGCCGCTGTAGCGAAATTCGCTCTGCACGATCTTCGCGTCGTTGGCCTCGCGCAGCGCCGCATCGGCTTCGCCGTAGAGAAAGGCGAGAAACGCGTATCGTTTGCCTCGGATCACCGGCGTCACCTGATGCAGCGCGCCGCAGGAGAATACGATGGCGCCGCCCGCCGGCGCGCGATAGCTGCGGCGGCCGAACTCGGGAAAAACCAGATCGCAGCCGTCGTAGTCGTTGTTGAGGTTGATGGTGACGGCAAAGCGGCGGTGCTGCGCGCCGACATTGACGTTGTCGCGGTGCCGATAAAAATGCCCGCCGATTTCGCTGTCGTAACAGGCGACGATATAGCGGTCCATGCGAGTTGCCGAGAATTGAAAGAACCGCTCGATCGCGGGTACCAGGCGCCGCACGATCTGGCCGCGGATGATATCGCGCACGTCGGGCACAAGGATGCTGAGATCGTTGCGGCGCTTGAGCCGGTAATCGACCACGGTCGAGGTGTTGCCCTCGTTGTCGAGGAGAAAACCGGAATCCCTGCCGCCGAGCTTGTCATAGACCTTGACGAGAAAGTCGCAGAGCTCGAAGTCGAATACGCGCGGTACGATCAGCGCGGGCGCGGTGAGCGGCACGCCGGCCGAATCGTCGACCGCGGGCAGGCTCCGCAAGACGTTGCGCACCGCCTCGGCATGTCCGCCGGCATGATCCCAAGCGATGTCGGCGACCGCGCGCAACATCGGATCGAGCACGATCGTGCGCGGCATTTCCGTGATGCCGAACGAGCGGCTGATCGCACCGTCATAGTCGGCAAGGAATGAGATCGCCTGAGTGCTCATTGCGGCATAGGGCGCCGCGTCTTCCGGCGGCGCGGTAAAGATGCCGCAAAAAACGATGTTAGCCTCGTCGAAAACCTCGGTGTCGCGGAGGAGTTTTGTCAGCTCCCGATCCGCCTTCGGATCGGCAGGCGAGCCCAAAAAGCTCAGCACGATCCAGCGGCCGGCCGCGACCTGTAGATTGAACACACCGTCGCCGATGAGCGGCGCGCCGAACCACGGCACCGGATCGCCCAAAACGATGCTTTTGCCGGCCGCAATTGTCGCCATGACGGAGCCTTCGCTTTCGAATTTCGGTTGCCGGCGGATCGTCCTCCGTCATGGTAAATATTGTTCTAATCCGGCGGCCGATACGCCGGCGCCGCCTTATTATCCCCGCGCAACGGCGGTGATTCGCTGCACCGGAAAAGGCCGCACCGACTCGTGATCGAACGTCCGCAGTGTACAGCACGGAGCCCTCGCATCGGCGAACTCGATCGTGCGCTTGAGCGCGATCCCGATGCCGTCGCGGCGCGCTTCGAACGCGCAGGGCTGTTGCGCGAAGCAGGCCGGTTCGAGGACGCCAAGCGCGACTATCTCGAGCTTATCCGGCGGCGTCCGACCGATTTCACAGCGCTCAACGATTTCGGCACGCTGGTTCTCAACGCCGGCTATCGCGAGGCGGCGCGCTCATTGTTCGGCGAAGCAGTCCGGCATCATCCGCGCAATCCGACCGGCCACGTCAATCTCGGTAATTTGTTGCTTCTGCTCGGCGAGCGCGCTCAGGCGGGTCGCCACTTCGAAGCCGCGTTGCAAATCGATCCCGACCATATCCACGCCCATCGCGGCATCGGCAACTTGCTGGCCGAGATCGGCGACGATGCTGGCGCGCGCCGGCATCGCGACCGGGGTTTTAAGGACAGCTTTTTGACGGCATTGGATTATCGCGGCGAAGGGTCGGGCATCTCGGTTCTGCTGCTGGTCGCCGCGGCCGGCGGCAATATACCCACGAAATCGCTGCTCGACGACCGCTATTTTCGAACCACCGTCCTGGTCGCAGAATATTACGATGACAAGGTGCCGCTGCCGCCGCACGACATCGTCTTCAACAGCATCGGCGATGCGGATTTATGCCGGGAAGGCCTTGAAGCAGCGCACGCGGTGCTCGCCGCGACCGGCCGGCCGGTGATCAATCATCCGGCGCGCGTGCTGAAAACCGGACGCGTCGCCAATGTCGAGCGTTTGCGCGGCCTGCCGAACGTCGTCGTCCCGCGGATGAAGAGCCTGTCGCGCCGTGTCCTCGCCAGATCCGATGCAGCCAAAGCCGTCGCGGCCAACGGCTTCGCCTTTCCGGTGCTGGTGCGCGCGCCGGGCTTTCACACCGGCCATCATTTCGTTCGTGCCGAAACGCCGGACGGCCTTGCGGCTGCCGTGGTGGATTTCCCAGGGGACGATGCCTGGCTGATCGAGCCGCTCGACGCGCGAGACGGCGAGGGGGACCATCGCAAGTTTCGCGTCATGTTCGTCGACGGAGAACTATATCCGTTGCATCTGGCGATTTCGCCGGACTGGAAGGTCCACTATTTTACGGCCGATATGGCGCACTCTGCCGCCAATCGTCGTCGCGATGCCGAATTTCTCGACAATATGACAGGCGTCATCGGACCGCGCGGAATGGCTGCGCTCGCGCGCATCAATTCCGCGCTTGGCCTCGACTACGGCGGCATCGACTTTGCGGTGAACGGCGAGGGCGACATTTTATTCTTCGAAGCCAACGCAACAATGGTCGTCATGCCGCCGATCGATGACGACAAATGGGCGTATCGGCGTCCGGCCTTTGCCAACGTAGCTGCGGCGGTACAGACCATGCTCACAAAACGGTCAACTGCCGACAGTGCTGCGTAAATCCAGCCGGGTTTTTGCCGCACGAATATAAAATATCGTCAGGTACGAGGTCATTTGTGGGGGTCGTTAGGGATTCGTTAACGCTAAACTGCCCAAACTCTGTGCGCTGCCTCCGCCTGAAAATGAAGATTGCAGATGCGGCGGGTACGGCCACTTTCAACAAGGAAGCGCCGATGAACAGCAATCAGCTTGGAATTGCAGTGGCGCTTGTTGTTAGCTTACTCGGCAACGCGGCGTTCGCCCAGGACGGTGTTTCCAGCGACAAAGTCGTGTTCGGGCAAGTCGCGGCCCTGACCGGCCCGGCGCAGGATTTGGGTCAAGGGATGCGTCGAGGCATTCTGGCTGCGTTCGACGACGCCAACCGCCGCGGTGGAATTTCCAGCCGCACGCTCGAACTCAAATCGCTCGACGACGGCTACGAACCGGAGAAAACCGTCGCCGCGACCAAAGCGCTGCTCGACGGCGACAAGGTCTTCGCCATGATCGGCGCCGTCGGCACGCCGACTTCGAAAGCGAGCCAGCCGATCGCCACCGCTGCGAAAGTCCCGTTCATCGGCCCGTTCACCGGCGCGGAATTTTTGCGTAATCCCTACAATCGCTACGTCGTCAACGTGCGCGCTTCGTATTTCGAGGAGACCGAAGCCTGGATCGAGCATCTGACCAAGGATCTCGGCATCACGAGAATCGCGATCCTCTACCAGGACGACGCGTTCGGCCTCGCCGGCCTTGAAGGCGTGCAGCGGGCGATGGCGAAGCGCAAAATTTCACTGGTCGCGTCCGGCAGCTTCAAGCGCAACACCACGGCGGTGAAGACGGCACTGCTCGATATCATGAAGGGCAATCCGGAAGCAGTCGTCACGGTTGGCCCCTACAAGCCGGTCGCCGAGTTCATCAAACTCGCGCATCAGGTCAAGATAAACCCGGTATTCGTGGCGATCTCCTTCGTCGGATCAGATTCGCTGGCACAGGAACTCGGCCAGGAAGGCGCCGGCGTCATCGTCAGCCAAGTGGTGCCGTTCCCCTCGGATAAGTCGCTACCGGTTGTCGCGTCCTATCAAAAGGCTCTGACCGCGGACGACGCGACCGCCAAGCCCGGCTTCGTCTCGTTGGAAGGTTACATGGTCGGCCGGCTCGTCGTCGCAGCGCTCAAGCGCGTGGACGGGACGCCGACGCGCGAAAAACTGCTCGACGCCATTTATGGCGCTCCGTTCGATCTCGGCGGCGTCACGTTGAAATATGGACCGACGAGAAACCAGGGCTCGGACCAGGTCTTCTTCACGATCCTACAGGCCGACGGAACGTTCAAACCGGTCGTTCGCCTGATCAAGATGGCCGCAGTGCAGTGACGCGCGCCTTTTCGCTCTTTCGGCTACGAGGTCGCCGGTGCGTCCAGGCAAATACAGATTGAGCCTCGGCGGCATTCGCGGCCGGCTCGGCTCGTTCGCTTGGCTGCGCACGATCCGCTCGCGCCTGTATCTGGCGTTCGGTTTGACCGCGGGCTTGACCGTTGTCGGCTCGTCGTTCGCCCTGCTGGCAGCCGCCGATATAAGCGCGACGCTTCGCCAGATCGTCTCCCACAGCATGCCGGCGACCGTCGAGTCGTTCCGGCTTGCCGGGGACACGAACAGCCTGATCGGATCGGCCCCGCGCCTGATCGCGGTCCAGGACGAAAACCATCGGGCGAAAATCGTCGACCTCATCGCTGCCCAATCCAAAAAACTGCAGACCAGAATCGAGAACGTGCGCGCGCTTGATGGCAGCGAGAGCGACGAAATCGTGCTGGCGCGAGGCGCGATGGAGGAGCGGCTGAACGCGCTCAATCGAGCGGTTGGGGAACGCATTGGGCTTTCCGTGAAACGGAGCGCGCTCGCGCTCGCCGTCCGCAAAACACACGAAGACTTGCTGGAGGCCATCACGCCGGCGATCGACGATGCCAATTTCGATCTGATGACGAAAAGCCAGGCCGAGGATCGAACGACGCTGAATAGTTCGATCGATGCGTTGCGACGGCTACTTGAAGTGCAGGCCGACGCCAATCTTCTCGCCGGGCAGTTGATCGAAGCGTCGATGGTGACCGACATTGCCAATCTGCCGCCGCTGCGGGATTCCATCGCGGCGGCGGAGCGCGACATCGAGAGTAACTTGAGAGAGCTGCCGGCGTCGGACCAGCGCAATAAGATGACGGGCTTGTACGAAAAGCTCGCCGTGCTGTCGGGCGATAATGGGATTACCGTGGAACGGGCCAGCGAATTGGAGGACGAACACGATACGCAGCAGGTCTATGTGGCCGTGCTCGGTGACGCGACCCGGCTTCGCGCCGCCGTCGAAAGCCTGATCGAGCGGCAACGAACGTCGGCGCAGATGCTTTCGGCACGCGCTATGTCGCAGATCGTGTTTGGCCGGATCGTTCTCATCATACTCAGCGTCGCAGCACTCGCCGCCGCCGGCCTGATTGCGTGGCTGTACGTCGGACGCAGCATCGTCGGCCGTTTGACGCTGTTGAGCGGCGCCATGCGGCGTATCGCCGGCGGCGAAACCAATGTCGCGGTGCCGCTGGGCGGCCGCGACGAAATTGCCGCCATGGCGCAGGCGCTGCTGGTGTTTCGCAAAGCGATGGAAGATGTCACGGCCGCGCGCCACGCGGACGCCGAGCACGCCCGCGAGTCGGAATCGCGCCGTCAAACGATCGAACTGGCGACGCGGAATTTCGAACATGAAGTCAACGATATCGTCCAGTCGCTCGATGCCGCCTCGAAGACGATGGATCGCTGCGCGCAGATCATGGCGGAAGCCGCCGAGCACAATAAGGCGCAAGCCAATGCCACTGCCACCGCCTCGGAAGAAGCGACCACGAACGTCAGCAACGTCGCCATGGCGGCAGAAGAGATCGCGCAATCGGTCGAGCAAATCTCGAATCAGGCGCGCATGTCCGCCAACATTGCCCGCCACGCGAGCGGCGAGGCAAAGTCGATCATCAGCACGGTGGAGCGTCTCGCCGCGACGGTCGGGCAGATCAACAATGTCAGCAACCTTATTCGCGACGTCGCGGCGCAGACCAATCTGTTGGCGCTCAACGCGACCATCGAGGCGGCGCGCGCCGGCAACGCCGGACGCGGCTTTGCCGTGGTCGCTCAGGAGGTTAAATTGCTGGCGGCACAGACCGAAAAATCGACCGGCGACATCACGCAGCAGATTTCGTCGATCGAGGTGACGACGTCGAGCGTCGTCCACGCAATGAAGGCGATCACCGGCACGATCGGACAACTCGACGAGAACGCGAGCGAGATTTCGGTCGCCGTGCAGCAGCAGGATGCGGTCAGCAAGGAAATCGCCCGCAGCGCCAATGCCGCTGCCGAGCGCACGCGCGAGGTTTCGGCGAGCGTCGTGCAGGTCTCGGACGCCGCAGCGAAAACCGGCGAGGTCGCCAATGCCGTGCTCAGCGCCGGCGGCGAGCTTGCGGCGAAATCCGGCAGATTGCGCGCCGAGGTCGAGCGTTTCCTGGCGCAGGTCCGCGTCGCCTAAAGCATGAAACCAAGCGGCCCTCGCGCGTTCCGTTCATGACGCCGCCTTCTCCGGGCTTGCAAAATAGCCGACACAAGGCAATGCCGTCGCTGCAGTCCTTTATATCGGTTCTAAAGAATTACTTTCGCATTATTCTAATTTATAACTGATTGACTAGATTATAATAGTTCTAGTCCAGTAACAGTTATTGACAACACAGCATTTCCTCTTTCTATACATGATCAATACAGCTTAACCCTGCAAGTCAGTGGGAAAGCTGCGCATTTGCAGGGAGAGGCATTGCCATGGCGTTGAAAGCGGAGGTACGGCCGAAGTCGTCTGTCCGGCGGGGAATCGCTGTGGCTGCGGTGGCGACAGCGGCGGCGCTTTTGGCGGCGTGCACTGCGGCGCTAGCGTCCGATAGCCACGTCGATGTGGAGCAGCCCGCCTCGGGCAGCGTTGCAAATCAGGCGCTGCTGAAAAAGATCGATGCAATGGAGCGCCGCATCAAATCGCTCGAGACACAAGTCAAGCAGAAAGACGCACCGGCCGCCGCTTCGAGCGCATCAGCCGGGAGCGCGTCTAACGTCAAGCCGACCAGCAAGGCGAGCACGACTCCGAATTGGTCCGCCGCGGTGGCGAACGGCGCATTCCTCGTTGACGCCGCGCCTGAACAACCGGCGGATTCCGACCAGCCCGTAAAGCCGGCGGCCTCGGACACAGCGGGTCATAAGGCGATTCTCGGCCTGGCCGATTCACCGGTTCCCGGTCTGGCCGTCGGCGCGTACGGCGAGATGATGTTCGGCACAATGCAAAATCCGGCCGCAGGCGGTCAATGGCAAAACGGCGCCGATGTCCGCCGCATGGTGCTGTTGCCGACCTACGATATTACCGACAACATCATCTTCAATGCCGAGCTGGAATGGGAGCATGGCGGCAACTCCTTCGATGCCGACGACAAGCTGCACGGCGAAATCGATGTCGAGCAGCTATGGATTGATTTCAAGATCGCGGATCAATTCAACTGGCGGGCGCCGGGCATCGACCTTGTTCCGATCGGCTATACCAACCAACATCACGAGCCGACGCAGTTCTACAGCGTGCTCAGGCCGGAAATCTACAATAACCTCATTCCGTCGACGTGGATGGCGCCGGCAAGCAGCGTTTACGGAACGATCGCCGACGGCCTGAGCTATCAGGTTCAGGTGAGCAGTAGTCTGGAAGATTTTGGCGACGACTTCGGCACGCGGACGGACGCCAATACGGTGCCGCCGTTTCCAGCAGGCTATGCCCCCGGCATTGACGGCGTCAACGCGCTCAGCTTCGCGCGACCCCCGATTGGCGACTTTCGGCAACTGAGCAATACGGTGGCGGTTGCCGGCAGGCTCGATTACTCGCCCCCGTCCGTACCGGGATTTTCCGGGAGCACAAGTGCTTACTACACGCCGAGTACGACGCCACGCGGAGCCTATGCCGACACCGGCATGCCGCTCGGTGCGTCAAGCCTGGCGATATTCGATAGCGAGTTCCGCTACCGGGTTCCGGATTCCGGTCTGGAATTGCGGGGCGAAGGGGTCTTCATAACTTTCGGCAATCCCGCCAATCTGCGTGCCAACAACGATACCAATGCGACCGACAATGTCGGCAAGGACATGTATGGCGTCTCCGGCGAGGTCGCCTATCATATCCCGCTCGGCACGATCTTGCACAGCGACTGGGAGGCGGTTCCGTTCTATCGCTACACCTATGAGAACCTGCAGACGGGCAGCTACGCCGGCACCGACCTGAACACGCCCACCGGGGCCGGGCAGCTGCAATTCCACAGCGTCGGCGTAGCGGTATTTCCGTCGCCGAACCTGGTGCTTAAGGCGACTTATCAGAAAGTGATCAATCGCGCGCCCGCGGGCGCCCAAGCGGATTCCGTCCTGGGCGGCGTCGGGTTTTTCTTCTGACGGCCGGCGGATCGACAAGGGCCGCACCGACAACCCCTGAGGCACGAGCGACATGACTGGATGGATTCGTTTGACGGCGACGGGCGCGGCGGTGATATCGGTGACCGCACACGCCTATGCGGTGCAATACTTCTCAGTCGGCGAAGCGCAAAAACTTGCATTTCCGTCGGCGCATTTCACCGAGATGCAGGCCGGGCGCGTCTGGAGAGCGAGCACCGGCGGCATTTTCGTTCTCGATCATGTGATTGGAAAGCATCTCTACATCGACTACGCGGTCTCGATCGATCCGGGCGGTCGCATCCGCCGTGTCGATATCCTGCAATATCGCGAGTCCTACGGCGGCGAAATCAGAAGCCCGAGTTGGCTCGCGCAATTTGTCGGAAAAACCGGCGCCAGCGCGCTGAAAGTCGGCAGCGATATTCGCAACATTTCCGGCGCCACTCTGTCGTCAATTCATCTGACGGAGGGCGTAAAGCGGATCATGATGGCCTATGGACACCTCCGCTAGCGTTCGCCGCGCGCAGCCGCTGCTCGGAACTATTGTCGAGATCGCCGCGTCGGGCGAGGCGGCCGGCGACCTCCAAGACGCCGTCGACGAAGCCTTCGGCGCGGTCGCGCAAGTGCATCGGCTCATGAGCTTCCACGATGCAGAAAGCGACGTGAGCCGCCTCAACCGCGAGGCGTTCGCCGGCGCCGTTCAGATCCATGCCTGGACTTTCGAAGTCTTGGACGCGGCGCTTGAACTTTATCGCCGATCTGGCGGGCTCTTCGACATTGCGATTGCACCCTTGCTGCAGCGTTGCGGTCTGCTGCCGCGCAGCGCTAACGGTATCGATCTCATCCCGGAGAAAACGATACCCTCGGATCAGATCGAATTGCTTGCCGGCCACTATGTGCGCTATCGCGATCCCCGCGTCAGGATCGATTTGGGGGGCATCGCCAAAGGATATGCGGTCGATCGCGCGCTCGAAGTTCTTCGGCGACGGGGTTTGCCGCGTGGCCTGGTCAACGCCGGCGGCGACCTTGCCGCATTCGGGGCCCGGCCTGAATCGATCCATATTCGCAATCCCAACGACGCGTGCCGGGCGCTCTGTCTGGTCGAGCTGCGCAATTCGGCGCTGGCTTCGAGCGGTCGATTATTCGATCCCCTTAAATTCGCGATCCTCGGCGATTCCGCGGTGGTCGATCCAAGCACCGGAACGCCGGTTCGCGCCGTTGCCGGTGCGAGCGTTTGTGCGCCGCGCTGCACGATCGCCGACGCGTTGACGAAAGTCGTCATGATCGCCGGCACTGGGGCGACCGAGCTGCTGCAGCAATATAAGGCAAGTGCGCTTTTGGTTTCGGAGTCTGGGGATGTCCGGATTACGCCGGACTGGCAAAATGCCATCCGCCTTGCAGCTTGATTGCCGATTTCGCCGGAGCCTTTACGCGGCTTTCGCGGTCCTATTTCTGACCGGCGTCGTCTGGTTAATCGCAGACGCCTTGAAAGACTCCCCGCGCGGAGAATTCTGGCAAGCAGTGTCCGCCTATTTGCTTATGATCCACGGCGGCGCGGCGATGATAACGCTCGTGCTGCTGGGGGCCCTTATTCCGATACACATGCAACGCGCGTGGCGAAGCCAGAAAAATCGCGTCACAGGCGCGGTCATGATGACTTTCAACACGCTTCTGGTCGCGACTGCGTTCGGTCTCTACTATGCCGGCTCGGATATGTTGCGCGCGTGGATCAGCGACGTTCATATTGCAATCGGGCTGGTCGTGCCGCCCCTCATTCTCGTTCATGTCGCGGCGGGCCGGCGAAGTCGTCGGATTCGCGATGAAAGATAGAAATCGGCATTGGAGACGCCGCGGCCGAGGCCTGCGGTGAGGAAGAAGATCGCGATCGCAACGGCTCCGGCAACGGTCGGAGCCCAAAAAGCCCGCCGCAATGACGTGGTTCCGATCGCTGGTCCATCCTGAGAGCGCTGCGCTGCGCATCGGCGCTTTTCCCAATCGGACTCAGCCCTCGACGTCGGTGTCAGGCCGATCGCTGCCGCGCGCTATTTCTTCGTGCCACTTTCCGTCTTTGTCTTCCCAGGAGATCGCTCTGGTTTCGCCCGGCACATGTTGCTCTTGGGCGGCGCGCTGGGCCGCTTCGCGGGCGGCGTCATGGGACGGGAACGTCTCGGAGAACACGCCGTCGACCCGATAGGCCCAGCCGTCGTCGTGTTGGACAACATGATAGGTGACCTTGACCATTTAACGCCCTCCTTGCGCGGAATAATAATGTGTCGTGACGAAAGTTCCCGTTATGCGGCCGGCGCGGCCACTTTCTCGCGTTCGCGCCGCGCCTCGTAGGCTTGCAAATGCGCGTAGGCGATCCGCAACAGCGGAGAATCGGCGCCCTTGTTCGCGCCGCGTTGCAGCAAATCGCCGACGATATGGGCCGCCTCGATCGGCGCACCGCGCTCCATGTCGCGCAGCATCGAGGCGGCCAATGCGGAGCCCGGCGCGGTCAACATGGTTCGGCTGCGCGCCAGGATCGGTTCGCTCGGCGCAAAACCTTGCGCCGCCGCAATCGCCGCACATTCGTCGAGAAGCAACGTCGTCAACCCGACGGCCTTTGCCGCGACGATGTCGCCGACGCTGGCCCGCATCAGGCAGGTGATGCCGGCGGTGGTCGCGATGAAGACCCACTTCTCCCACATTTCCTGTACGATCGTGGTGCTGACACGGGAATCGAAGCGAGCCCCGGCCATCGTCGCGGCGATCGCTTCCGCGCGGGCCGTGCGCGAGCCGTCGCGCTCGCCGAACGATAACAGATGGGTGTCGACGAGATGGAGAATGCGGCCCTCGCCGTCGAGCGTCGTCGAGATCACGCATTGGCCGCCGAGCACCGCAGCCGGCTCAAAGCGGCGGTCGAGGAAATTCATATGCGCCATACCGTTGAGCAACGGCAGAATCGCCGTATCGGCCCCGACCGCCGGCGCAAAGGAATCTGCGGCCGCAGCGAGATCGTAGGCTTTGCAGCTGAGAATGATGAGGTCGAAAGCTTCGCGGAGTGCGTCCGCCATGACAATGGGCGGGTTCGGCAGAGCGGCATCGCCGAGCGGGCTGCGAATGATCAAGCCGGTCTTCGCAAGCTGCGAGGCGCGCCGCTGCCGCACCAAAAACGTCACATCGCGGCCGGCTTGCAACAGCCTGCCGCCGAAATAACCGCCGATTGCGCCGGCGCCGACCACCAGGATACGCATCGCACCTATCCGTTCCGCGCCATTGCCGGACGCTTCGGCACCAGCAGGTTGCCCGTGAACATCATCACCGTCTCGTCATCCTGATTGAGCGTCGTCGTGCGCACCCGGATCAGGCCGCGGTCGGGGCGCGATTTGGACGGCCGCACTTCGAGCACTTCGCTCTGCGCGCGCAATTCATCGCCGGGGCGGACCGCGCGCGGCCAGCTCAGCGCATTGAAGCCGACGCCGAGAATGCCGCCGGCCGGTTTGAACTCGCCGTCGACCATCAGGCGCATGGTCAGCGCGGCGGTGTGCCAGCCGCTCGCCGCCAGTCCTTGAAACGGCGAACTGCGCGCCGCCTCCTCATCGAGGTGAAAAGGCTGCGGATCGAATTGTCGCGCGAACGCAAATATCTGCTCCTTGTCGACGCGCAGCTGGCCGGTGTTGAAAACCTGACCGACGGCGAAATCTTCCAAGTATCGGACGGTCATTATCTTATGGGCTCCCGTGCGAGCACGACGACGGGCTTGCGCGCTTCGCTGCCTTTGAACCAGACGCCGCTCGCCACCGCTGCGGCATTGATCAGGCCGAAAGCGGCGAGTGCAACCGCCAAGGCAAGGAAAACATCGGTCAGGTTGCCAGTCCAGCGCAAGGCAAGCCAGCCGCCGCCGGCCGCGATCACGAGCCGCGCCAGGTTGGCGAGCAACGGCCACAGCAACCGCCCGGCGCCTTGCGCGGCGAAGTAGAGCGCCATGCCGAGGCCGAACAAGCCGTAAACCGGTCCGACCGCATGCAAATAGCGCGATCCAGCGTCGATCATCGCCGGGTCGGTATCGAACAGCGCCAGCCAGGCCCGCGGCGCGGCGGCGGCGGCAATGCCGATGATCTCGCATATCCCGGCGCCGATCGCCGCGCCGATCCAGGCCACGCGCAAGGCGCGCTCGGGACGGCCGGCGCCGATATTGGTGCCGACCATGGCGACGAGCGGGCCGCCGAGCCCGAAGACGAGCGGAATGAGCAAATATTCGAGACGCGAGCCGGTGCCGTAGCCGGCAATGGCCGCCGGACCGAAGGCGCCGACGAGCCCGGTGGCGATTGCGATGGTGAGGTTGGTCTGCACCGTAATCAGCGCCGCGACCAGGCCGACGCGAAGAATGTCGGCAAATAACGGCCGGCGAATTCCAATACCGCGAAACGCGAGGCCGACCACGCTTCGGCCCGACCGCAGATAGGCGGCGAGCACGAGGCTTCCCGCCGCGTAATAGAGGAGGACCGCAACGGCGCCGCCGGCAACGCCGAGCCTTGGAAACGGTCCCAGGCCGAAGATCAGGCACGGCGACAGCGGTATGAGCACGACGACCCCGGCGCAAGTGACGAGCGCGGGCACCATCATATTGCCGGTGCCGCGGATCACATTGGCGAGCGAGTTGAACAGCCAGACCAGAATGGCGCCGGCAAAGACGACGCGGGAGTAAATCACCGCCGCTTGCAGCGAAGCGCCGCTGCCGCCCATCGCCGCATAAAGCCAACGGCCGCCGCCGAGCAACGATATCGTGAATGCCAGGCCGAAGACGAGCGCAATCACCAGCGCATGCAGGACCAGTGCATTGGCGTCGGCGCGGCGTCCGGCGCCGAGCGCGCGCGCGATCGCCGACGATATGCCGCCGCCCATGGCGCCGGCCGACATCATCTGCATCAACATCAGAAGCGGGAAAACCAACGCGACGCCAGCCAGCGCATCGGTGCCGAGCTTGCCGACGAAATAGGTTTCAACGAGGCCGACCGCGGTCTGTGCCAACATCACCAGCATATTGGGCGCGGCAAGCCGGATCAGCGTCGCGGCGATCGGCCCCTCGATCAGCGCGCGCGTCCGCGGGTCGTAGGCAATCTTCTCCGCGACGCCGGCCGGGTCGGGGAGCGGTTCGCTTGCGGCCATGCTCGGTACGGACATTCGCTCGCTCCGGCGGCCGCGCCGCATGCGGTCCATTGCGGGGGACGCTAATTAAGAGTATATACGCCTATATGAAAGACAAGAGGATCGCAACAACCGCAATGCCGGCTATGACCACAAATCCGGCGGGCTGCAATTGCCTGGCGCTGCGGCAGGCCGCCCGCCATGTCACGCAATTCTACGATCAATTCCTGGCGCCGAGCGGGCTGCGCGCGACGCAGTATTCGATACTTGCAAGGCTGCAGCGCAAGGGGCCGATGACGATCAATGCGCTCGCCGCCGAGCTGGTCATGGACCGCACCACGCTCGGCCGCAATATTCTGCCGCTGCAGCGTGACGGCCTTATTGCCGTCGTTCCCGCGAAAACCGACCGTCGCAGCAAGGAGTTGCGCCTGACCGGTCTCGGCGCCGCGAGGTTTCGCGCCGCACTCAAAGCCTGGCAGGAGGCGCAGGCTCGGTTCGAAGCTGAATTCGGGACCAAGCGCGCTAAAGAGCTGCGCACGCTGTTGCAACAAGTGGTGAGTAACGAAGCGTAGGCCGGCGACGGCCTTCACGTGTAACGCGAAAAATCCCGGCCCTCTTTGACCACGAATTCAAGCAGGAATGGCGCGCCTTTTTCGGTGACGGCGACCGCGTCCTTGATCGCGCCGACGATAGCGGCGGGCTTTTCCACGCGTGCCGCAGCGACATTGAGGCCTTCGGCGACTTTCGTGTAATTGCCGCCGACGGTCATGGCGCCATATTTGGCATCTGAGATTTTCAGCACGTCACGCTCGGCACCCATCACGCCGTTGTTGAAGACCACAGTGAGAATGGCGATGCGGTTGCGCGCGGCGGTTTCGATATCCATGCCGGTCATGCCGATCGCGGCGTCACCCATGACGTTGATGCAAAGCCGCTTCGGCGCCGCGAGTTTTGCACCCATGGTGATGCCGAGCCCGTAGCCGAGCTGGGTCGACTTGCCCCAGCCCATATAGGAGCCGGGCGCTGTCGTCTCCCAGAATGGGATCATCTGCTCGCGCGGACTGCCGGAATCGTGGGTAATGATGACGTTGTCGCGGTCGAGCGTGCGCATCATGTCGCGGATGACGCGATACTGGTTGAGCGGCATTTCGTCGGAATTAAGAAACTTCGCCCACTCGTCGAGCCATGCCTTTTTGCCGGCGGCGACCTCCTCTTTCAGCGAAGCAAGCGCGTTGCCGCCGCCCGGACCCTTCTGCTTGGAGACCTCGGCGATGAGCGCATCGATGACCAGCCCGGCGTCGCCGACCACGGCATGATCGGCGCGATAGTCTTTGTTGATGTCGCTGGCATCGTTGGTGGAATGGATGATCGTCTTGCCCGGCGGTACGGACGGTCCGAAGTTCGTGATCGTAAGGCTCGATCCGATAGCCATGACGACATCGGATTTTTTCATAAAATCGGCGAATGCCTTTGAACGCGAGCGCGTCGCGCTGCCTAGCGCGAGCGGATGGCTGTCGGGAATCGCGCTTTTGCCGGGATTGGTGGCGACGACCGGCGCCGGCAGCATTTCCGCCAGTGCCGCAAGCCGGTCGCCGGCTTCGGCGTAATGCACGCCTTGCCCGGCCCATAGCAGCGGATGCTTGGCGGCAAGCAGCATTTCGACGGCTTTCTTGACCGCCGCCGGATCGGGCGCAGTGCGCTGCACCGGTACCGGCCGGTAATCGAGCGGGCCGTTGAATTCGGCGTCGAAAACCTCGTCCGGTACTTCGATGAGCACCGGACCGGGTTTGCCAGAGCGCATGGCGTGGTAGCCGCGCCGCATCAGGTCGGGCAATTCCTGGACGTTATGCGCCAGCGCCGACCACTTGGTCACCGCGCGATAGACCTCGGCGGCACGGAATACCGGGCGAACATATTGCCGCGCCAGCGGCAGGCCGCCGGAAATGACCAGAAGCGGCACGTTCTCGGAATAGGCCTGTGCGATGCCGGGAAAGGCGTTCTCGATGCCCGGTCCGGCCTGAGCCGCGAACACGCCGTTGCGCTTGCCGCGCTTGATGCGCGAATAGCCGTCGGCGATGCCGACACCGACGCGCTCCTGCCGGCACAGGATCGGGCGGATGTCGATGGCCGCGCAGGGTTCGATCACCGGATTGCGCGGATAACAGGACAGGAATTCCGTCCCCTCGCGCTTGAGAATCTCGGCAATGACTTCGGCGCCTTTCATGACTCGCTCCCGCAGCTCGGCCAAATCGACGCCGTTATCATAGGCCCGATCTCAATCGGTGTACCATCGCCAGGCCGCCTTTGGTCATCGCGGCGACGCCATTCCTTCGCGGGCGTCCTTTGGCTATGATCTTCGAGTGCCTAGAGGAGTGCACGCAATGATCCGACTTTTTGCCCTGGGCGGACTTCTCGCTTTTGTCAGCATCGCCTCGCCGGCGGCGGCGGGCGAATATGGGCAGGTCGACGGAGCCTGTTACCAGTGCATTCGTGACGCCATCTACGCGGATGTCGAACTGATCGGTCGCCTTGAGGCCGATCCGGATATCGACGATGGCGTAAAAGGTCCGCAGATCGTCGCAGCGCGTGCCGACATTCACCGCTTGCGCGTGTTGCTCGGTCCGATCGAGCTAGAGGGCACCGAACCGTGCTGCTACACCCGCAGGCCGATCTTTATCCGCTGATAGAGCCAGAGGCGCTTAACGCTCAGTTCGCCGCCGGCGCGCCGAACAGGCCGGGCAGCAGCCGGTGACGCGTCCGCAGCGACCACTGGCCCAGGCGATCCAGGTACAGATAGACGACCGGCGTCGTGTACAGCGTGAGGAGCTGGCTGATAACAAGCCCGCCCACGATCGAAATGCCCAGTGGCCGGCGGATTTCGCCGCCGTTGCCGAAGCTCACCGCCAGCGGCATGGCGCCGAGGATCGCGGCGGTGGTCGTCATCATGATCGGCCGGAAGCGTAACAGGCAGGCCTGGAAGATCGCATCGTAGGAGCTCAAATTCTGCGACCGCTTTGCCTCGATAGCGAAATCGATCATCAGGATCGCGTTCTTTTTGACGATGCCGATAAGCAGGATCACGCCGATCAGGCCGATAATGCTGAATTCGGTATGGAACAGCATCAGCGCCAATATGGCGCCGACACCCGCCGACGGCAGCGTCGAAAGGATGGTGATAGGGTGGATGTAGCTCTCGTAAAGCACGCCGAGCAGGATGTAGACGGCGGCGATCGCCGCGGCGATCAGAACCGGCTCATAGGCCAGCGATTGGGCGAAGACCTGCGCGGTGCCGGCAAGGCTGCCGTGAATCGAGGCCGGCATCCGGATTTGCTTTACGGCGTTGTCGATTTCGGTGGCCGCGTCGCCGAGCGCCGCGCCGGGCTGCAGATTGAAGGAAATGGTGGACGCGACGAACAGTCCCTGGTGGCTGACGGATAATGGCGCGTTGCCGGCATTGTAATGGCTCAGCGCGGCGAGCGGCACCATCGTCTCCATCGCGGTCGAAACCGCGGCACCCGACGAGGTCGCGCTCCGGCCGGAATTGGCCAGCGCGTTAATGGCGGCATTGCGCGCCGAATTGTTGTTGGCGTTGGCCGCCGCCGTCGCGCTCGCCGATGCCGCGGCGGCGGCTTTGCCCGTTACGGCGCCCCCCGGCGCATTCGATTGTTGCGTCCCCGACGCCCCGCCGCCGGACGTCGCCACATAAATGTCGCGCAGCGACGCCGGATATTGCGTATAGCGCGGATCGATCTCCATGACGACGTGATACTGATTGATCGCGCTGTAGATGACGGAGACCTGCCGCTGCCCGAATGCGTCGTAAAGCGTGTTGTCGATTTGCGCCGGCGTGATGCCGAGCCGCGCAGCGGTCGGCCGGTCGATGATGAGATCGGACTCCAGGCCACGCTGTTGCTGGTCGGACGTCACGTCGGCCATGACCTTCGAGCCTTCGAGCGCCTGCACCAGTAACGGCGTCCATTTGAACAGCAAATCCGGATCGTCGGCCTGCAGCGTGTATTGATATTGCGCGCTGCTTTGGCGGCCGCCGGCGCGGATATCCTGAACGGCAAAGAGGATAAGCCGGCCGCCGGGTACCATGGCGAGCTTCGGCCGCAGTCGCGCGATGACCTGATCGACCGATGGTCTTTGCTCGATCGATTTAAGCGATACGAATACCGAGCCGGTATTGATCTGCCCAAAGCCGCCGCCGCTGCCGACGCCGGTATAGCCGACGACGTGCTCGACCGCCGGATCCGCCTGGACGATGGCCATCATCTGACGCAGTTTCTGCGTCATGAGCTGGAACGAGACGCTTTGGTCGGCGACCAATGAGCCGATCAAGCGTCCGGTATCTTCCTCGGGGAAGAATCCCTTCGGTACGACGTAGAACAGCACGATATTCAGCCCGATCGCGCCGAAGAATATGAAAAGCACGATCCGGCTGTGCCGCAACGCCCAGGCGAGCGAATGCTCGTAGCCGCCCAGCACGCGGTCGAACAGAGTGCGCCGACGCGGTTCTTCGCGCCGCTGCGGCGGGCGCAGGAACAGCGCGCACATCATCGGCGTCGTGGTGAGCGAAATCACCAGCGAGATCATGATCGCGAGCGACAGCGTCATCGTGAATTCGCGAAACAACCGGCCGAGGATGCCGCCCATCAGCAAGATCGGCAGAAACACCGCGATCAGCGACAGGCTGATCGACAGCACGGTGAAGCCGACCTCGCGCGCGCCGACGAACGCCGCCTGCAAGCGCGGCATTCCGGCCTCGAGATGACGTGAAATGTTTTCCAGCACGACGATCGCGTCGTCGACCACGAAGCCGGTGGAGATGGTGAGCGCCATCAGCGACAGGATGTCGAGGCTGTAGTTCAAGAGATACATCGCGCCGAAGGTACCCAAGATCGAGACCGGAACGGCAACCGACGGAATCGTCGTGGCGCGAATGCTGCGCAGAAACAGATAAACGACGACGGTTACCAGGGCGATGGCGATAATCAGCGTTAGTTCGGTGTCATGCAGCGATTGCCGAATCGTCGTCGAGCGGTCGATGGCGATGGTGACGTTGACGTCGGCCGGCATGGCCGCTTCGAGATGCGGCAATTCGGCCTTCACGCTGTCGATGGTGTCGATGATGTTGGCGCCGGGCTGCCGGAACAGGATGACCAGGACCGAGGGCTGGCCATTGGACAGGCCGAGATTGCGCACGTCTTCGACGGAGTCGGAGACCGTCGCGACATCCGACAATTTGACCGCCGCCCCATTGCGATAGGCGATGATGAGCGGGGCGTAATCCGCAGCCTTGGTCGATTGGTCATTGGTATAGATCTGAAAGCGCCGGCCGCCGTCGTCGATGGTGCCCTTCGGACTATTGGCATTGGCCGCCGCCAGTGCGGCGCGCACGTCTTCCAGGCCGATGCCGTATTTGAACAGCGCGCGCGGATTGAGTTCGACGCGCACTGCCGGCAACGCCGAGCCGCCGATGATCACCTGTCCGATGCCGCCGATCTGCGACAGTTGCTGCTGAAACACGTTGCTGGCCGCGTCGTAGATCTGGCCTTGGGTCAGCGTCTTCGACGTCATCGCCAGAATGAGGATCGGCGCATCGGCCGGATTGACTTTGCGATAGGTCGGATTGGTCTTCAGGCTTGCCGGCAGGTCGGCGCGGGCGGCGTTGATGGCGGCCTGCACGTCGCGCGCCGCGCCGTCGATGTCGCGGTTGAGGTCGAATTGCAGGGTGATGCGGGTCTGTCCGATGCCGCTGTTCGAGGTCATCTCGGTGACGTCGGCGATCTGGCCGAGATGGCGTTCGAGTGGCTCGGCGACGCTGGTGGCAACGGTTTCCGGACTGGCGCCGGGAAGCTGCGCGCTGACCGAAATCGTCGGAAAGTCGACCTGCGGCAGCGGCGCCACCGGCAGTTTGGCGAAGGCGAGAATGCCGGCCAGCGCGATGCCGAGCGTGAGCAGTGTCGTCGCCACCGGCCGACTGATGAATGGCGCGGAAATATTCATTCGGCCGGCGCTTCGGGAACGATCGGCGCCGACGGCCGGCGTCCGGTCAGGCGCACGGCCAATCGGTCGAAGTACAGATAAACAACCGGAGTAGTGAACAGCGTGAGCATCTGGCTTACGACCAGGCCGCCGATGATGGCGATGCCGAGCGGTTGCCGCAGCTCGGAGCCGGTTCCGCTGCCCAGCATCAGCGGCATGGCGCCGAGGATCGCCGCCATCGTGGTCATCATGATCGGCCGGAAGCGTAACAAGCAGGCCTGGAAAATCGCGTCACGCGGCGACAGGCCCTCGACGCGCTCGGCCTCCAACGCGAAGTCGATCATCATGATGGCGTTTTTCTTCACGATGCCGATCAACAGCACGATGCCGATGATGGCGATGACATCGAGGTCGTAGCGCAGCAGCATCAACGACAGCAGCGCGCCGACGCCCGCCGACGGCAAGGTCGATAGAATGGTGATCGGATGGATGAAGCTTTCGTAGAGGACGCCGAGGACGATATACATCGCCACCACCGCGGCAATGATCAGGAACACCTCGTTGGCCAGCGAGGACTGAAATGCCGCGGCGGTGCCCTGGAACGCGGTGATGAAGCTCAGCGGCAGCCCGACTTTGGCCTCGGCCTGTTGAACGGCGGTAATGGCGGCACCGAGCGAATAGCCGGGTGCGGTGTTGAACGAGATCGTCGTTGCGGGGAATTGGCCGAAATGCGTGATAAGCAACGGTGCCGCGCGCTGTTCGATATGCGCGATGGCAGTCAGCGGCACCTGCCCGTTGGTCGACGACGACGAGGACGGCAAATACAGAGATTCCAGTCCGGTCAGCGACTGCTGCAGTTTCGGATCGACTTCCAGGATGACGCGATACTGGTTCGACTGGGTGTAGATCGTCGAAACGATGCGTTGTCCGAACGCATCGTAGAGGACGTTGTCGATAGTTGCCGGCGTGATGCCGAAGCGGCTCGCTGTGGCGCGATCGATGACGATGTCGACGGCTAGCCCCTGCTGCTGCAGATCGCTTGCCACATCGGTGATTTGGGGCAGTTGGCTCAGCTGCTGTACCAGCGTCGGCACCCATGTCTTGAATTCCGATGAATTGGCGTCCTCCAGCACGAAATGATACGGCGCGCGGCTTATGGTGGAATCGATGGTCAGGTCCTGCGCCGGCTGCATGTAGAGCGTGATGCCAACCACGCCGGAAACCTCGCTCTGCAGCCGGCTGATAACCTGGCTGGCGGTCAGGCTGCGCGCGTCGTGCGGCTTGAGGGTAATCAGGAAGCGGCCGGTATTGAGCGCCTGGTTGGTGCCGTCGACGCCGACGAAGGAACTGAGATTGACGACATCCGGATCCTTCAGCACCGCCTCGGCAAGCCGGCCCTGCAAGCGAGCCATCTCGTCGTAGGACACGCTCTGCGAGGCCTCGGTTATGGCCTGGATCATGCCGGTGTCCTGCACCGGAAAGAATCCCTTCGGGATCAGCACATAGAGCACAACGGTCAAGGCGAGCGTCAGCACCGCGACCGATAACGTCGCCGGCTGCCGGTCCAGCACCCAATTCAGCGCTCGGCTATAGTGCGCGACAACGTCGTTGAAGACCTGTTCGGCCTTGAGATCGAAACGGCTGCGTTCCCGATCCGGGCGATGCCGGATCAGCTTGGCGCACATCATTGGCACCAACGTCAGCGACACGACGGCGGAGATGACGATGGTGACCGCAAGCGTGATGGAAAATTCATGGAACAGGCGGCCGACTACGTCGCCCATGAACAATAAGGGTATCAGCACCGCGATCAACGAAATGGTCAGCGAAATGATGGTGAAACCGATCTGCTCGGAGCCGCGCAGCGCCGCTTCGAGCGGGTCCATGCCGCCTTCGACATAGCGGGCGATGTTCTCGATCATGACGATGGCGTCGTCGACGACGAAGCCGGTGGCGATGGTCAATGCCATCAGCGACAGATTGTCGAGGGAAAAGCCGAGCAGATACATCGCCCCGAACGTGCCGACCAGCGACAGCGGCACCGACAGGCTGGGAATGACGGTTCCCGGCAGCGTGCGCAGGAACACGAAGATCACCAGCACGACCAGGGCGACGGCGAGGCCGAGCTCGAATTCCACGTCGGCGACCGATGCCCGGATCGTTACGGTGCGATCGCTCAGGACGTGGACATCCATCGCCTGCGGCAGCGTCGTCATGATCTGCGGCAGCAGCGTTTGAATTCGGTCGACGACCTGGATGATGTTGGCGCCGGGCTGGCGTTGCACATTGACGATGATCGCCGGCGTGGTATTCGCCCAGGCGCCGAGCTTGGTGTTTTCCGGACCGCTGACGATGCTGGCTACGTCGGTGAGCTTGACCGGGGCGCCGTTGCGATAGGCGACAATCAGGTTGCGATATTGATCGGCGCTGGTGAGCTGATCGTTGGCGTTGATTGTCAAGGCTTGCGTCGGGCCGTCGAAATTGCCCTTAGGCGTATTGACGTTGAGATTGTTGATCGTAGTGCGAACGTCGTCGACGTTGAGACCATAGGCCGCGAGCGAATCCGGATTGAGCTGAATGCGCACCGCCGGCCGCTGGCCGCCGCTGATGCTGACGAGCCCGACGCCGGTCAGCTGCGAGATCTTCTGCGCCAGCCGGGTCTCGCTGTAGTTTTCGAGGTCGGTCAGCGCCAGCGTCTTCGAGGTCACCGCCAGCGTGAGGATCGGCGCGTCGGCGGGATTGACCTTGGAATAGATCGGCGGTGCCGGCAGATCGGCCGGAAGCAGATTGCCGGCGGCGTTGATAGCGGCCTGCACTTCCTGTTCGGCGATATCGAGAGAGAGATCGAGGCTGAACTGAAGCGTGATGACGGAAGCGCCGGCGGAGCTCGCCGACGTCATCTGGTTGAGCCCCGGCATTTGCCCGAACTGCCGCTCCAGCGGTGCGGTGACCGAAGACGTCATCACTTCCGGGCTGGCGCCGGGATACAGCGTCTGCACCTGAATCGTCGGGTAATCGACCTCGGGCAGCGTCGACAGCGGCAAGAAGTTATAGGCGACGATGCCGGACAGCATGATCGCCGCCATCAACAACGTGGTGCCCACGGGGCGCAGAATGAATGGCTCGGAGACGTTCATCGCACCGCTTTATCGCCGCGCTTGATCATGACCAAGGCGCGCGCCGGCAGTTTCATTGCCCGCCGTTGGGAGGCTTGTTCTGCGAGTCGCCGGAATTATGGCCTGGCGTGCGGGCAGGCTTGGCGCCTTGCGCTGGCGCCGTGCCGACCGCGGCCGGTTGACCGGCCTCCGGCGCAACCGAAACGCGCAGGCCGTCGCGCAGCCGGTCGGTGCCATCGACGACGACGTGCTCGCCGCGGGTTAATCCGGAATTCACCTCCGTCAAGTCGCCGTCGACCGCACCGGTTTTGATCTGCCGCACCGACACTGTGCTGTCGGAATTGACGACATAGACATAGGTGCCGGGCGAGCCGCGCTGGATGGCCGAGGTCGGCGCCGTGACGACGTTTTGCAGAGTCCTGATCAGAAGCCGTGCGTTGACAAACTGATTCGGAAACAGCGCATTGTCGGCATTGTCGAATTGTGCGCGCACTTTCACGGTGCCGGTCGTGGTGTCGATCTGACTGTCGACCGCCGAGACCTTTCCGGTGGCAAGAAGATGGATGTTGGAGCGGTCATAGGCGGTGACGATGAGAGCAGTGCCGGCATTGAATTGCGGCATGATCTCAGGGAGATCGTCCTCGGGGACGGAGAATATGACCGTGATCGGTTGCAGCTCCGTGATGACGGCAATGCCCGATGCGCTCGTGGTCTGCACGTAATTTCCGGGATCGACCAGGCGCAAACCGACGCGGCCGTCGATCGGTGAAACGATATGGCAATAGGAGATGTTCAGCGCTTCGGAATCGACCAGGCCTTGATCTTGCTTAGCCGAGCCCTTGTATTGCTGGACGATGAAGACCTGATCTTCGGCCTGTTGTTTTGCGATCGAATTCTGCTGGGCGAGAGTCTGATAGCGCGTCAGATCCATCTGTGCCTGGGCGAGCAAACCTTCGTCGTGCGCGAGCTGGCCTTCGTACTGCTCCTTCAGGATCTGATAGGGTCGCGCATCGATCTGCGCCAGGAAATCGCCCTTTTTGACCAGCTGACCTTCGGTGAATCCCACGGCGGTGAGTTGGCCGTTGATCTGGGTTTGCACGGTCACCGTTGCGATCGGCGTCACGGTGCCGAGCGCATTGACGATTTCGCGGATGTTGCCGGTTGCGATGGTCGCGGCGCCGACCGATTGCAGCGCGCCTTGCGGGCCGCGTCCGCCCGATGGAGACCTTATCCAGTGAACGGTTTCATAGACGGCAAGAGCGAGCAGGATCGCAACCAAGCCGACCCCGAGCCGCAAGCGCGAACGCGGCTTGGCTTCCACATCCGGTGGCGGCGCCGGCTGCCGCATATTAGGCGCCAGATCCTCATCACTCCTGCGCGTTTGCTCATCCATGATGGGCGTTTATCGATCCCGACATTGCGACTTGCTTCGTCTTATAAAATGCGCCGCTGCCGCCCGCCTAATGAATATTCGCTAATGGCCATGCCGCAGGCTGTCGCTGGCGGCAACTCGGCCGACCGAGCATAGACTCTTGCTTGCCACGCCGTTTTCTCGGAATATGTCGTCGAATCAATGGTTTGAACATGAGCTTGCGAGATCGCACCGGTCACGGGTGTGCCGCAACATAACCATCAATCAGGCCAAACGGGATACGCCAGAACAATCTCCGAGATAGCCGGCCGCGATTGGCGCATGGCGATCGCAAAATCGCTCGCGGGTCTGGCCGCTATTGTCCCGGCGGCGCGGTCGCTGGGCCTGGCGCCGTCGCATCGGCGGGCGCCGACTCGAGAAGGGTAGGCGAAGTCGGCGGCAGCGTTTGGAAGAACGAGAAGCCTTTCTGTAACTGCACCTGGGTCGGCAATTCGACCCTATCCCAGCCACCGCCCAGCGCCTCGATCAGGCTGACGCTGGCCAAGAACAGGTTCTGACGCGCCGTCAATTCGGCTTCTTCGTCCGCCAGCAAAGCGACTTCCGCGACCACAACGGTCGTGAAAGCAACGGTGCCGGCCTGAAATTGATTTAGGAACACATCCACCGCCTTGCGTTCGTCCGCCACCGCCTGGCGCTCGGCGGCCAGCTGCTGCGACAGGAAATGGATCGCCGCAAGGTCGTCCTCGACTTGCTGCAAGGCGGTGAGCACGGTCTGACGATAGTTGGCGACGCTTTGCCAATAGACCGCGCGCGCCGCGTCGACCTGTGCCGCGGTCAAGCCGCCGTTGAACAAGGTTTGCGTGCCGCTGGCGGCGATCGAACCGATCGATCGCGCGGCGGAAAACGGCAGCGGGATGGGACCGAGATATTGGATCATCGCCGACAGCGAAATGTCGGGGAAATACGCCGCCTCGGCGACGCCGATCAGCGCATTTTGCTCCTGCATGGTTCGTTCGGAAGCGGCGATGTCGGGGCGTCTTTCAAGCAAGGCCGAAGGAACCGTAATCGGAGTTTTCGGAATGCCGCCGCCAAGATCGCGCGGCGCAATTGCGAGCTCGGCCGGAGGTCGGCCGGTCAACATGGCAATGGCATGCTCGAATTGGGCGCGCTGCGAGCGCGCATTGGCGAGCTGCGCCTGCGTCGTGCGAATGCTGGCATCCGCCGTGGCGACGTCGCCCGCCGTTACGGCGTAACCGGCTTTGAACTGGTTGTTCACGATATCGTAGGTTTTCTTGTATTCCGCGATCGTGCGTCGCAGGAGATCGATCAGCGAATCCGATGCGCGAAGATTGAAGTAAGCGGTGGCAAGCAGCGCTTGTTGCGCAAGCTTGGCATTGTCAAGATCGGCGGCGCTCGCTTGCGCGGCGGCGGTGTTGCTTTCGACCTGGCGGCGCAATTTGCCCCAGACGTCGATATCCCACGTGCCGCTGATCGGCGCGGAGTATTGGGTCGTGTATCTGGTCCTCAAACCGGCTCCCACCCCGCTGCCGCCAGTGGTGCCGGCCAGTGCCCCGGTCCGCGTGCGCGTCGCGTCATAAGCGGCAGTTGCGGTCGGCAACAACGCCGCTTGCCCCTCTCTGATGAGTGCGCGTGCCTGTTCGTAAGCCGCGGCAGAGGCGGCGACGGTCTGATTGGAAATCTCGACCTGGGGCAACAACGCGTCGAGGCCGCGATCCCGATACACCGTCCACCAATCGCCGCGATCGATGTTGTCGCTCGGATTGGCGAGCTTCCAGCCCTTGAGCTCCTTGTAATGGGTCGGCACCGGCGCGGGTTCACGGGCGTAATCCGGCCCGACGGCACAGCCGGTCAGCGCGAAACTAAGGATCAGCGCTCCGAGGCCGAATGCCAAAGCTTGGCCGCAGGCTCGCGGAGGTGAGTAAGCTCTGCGTCGCACCCAACTACCCCGATGCACAACAGCATGGGCCAACGCGAGTACCGCCACAAACCCGTTGCTGTAAGCCCCAAAGAACGCAACCCGACACTATGGCCGGCCGACCTGGGTCGGCCACAGCATCGACAAGCACCATGTAGGGTGGCCTCCGCCGCAGGGCATGGCCGACAGCGGATCGTCTACATTGTGCAGGTTTTCGCTCCGATCGCCGGCTCCCAAACGATCGGTTTGATCGAGATCATATCCATGCCCGATTGTGCATGCATACATCCAAAATGCATGAGCGAGCATGCATAACTCATGGACGAATATCAACCGCGCGGAGTTTTGCCTTAAGCGATCCCCGTCGTTCGGTGGGGCAATGTGATATTCGGGCGACAGTGCATTGCAGCATCACAGTTGGGGAGGTTTCGGAACGGAGGGGACGATAGGACGTTCATGACGCATTGGAGGAAATTTCAATGCAAAAGTTGGGGAAAAAGATGAGGTCACCGAAGATTGCGACCACCCTTGGTGTGATCGGCTTGGCGCTGTGCGTGACCGCCGGAATGGCGCTCGCAGCAAAACCAGGTGGGACCGTTGGCGGTGGGCATCCTGGCGGCGGTGGCGGCGGCGGCCATCCAGGCGGAGGAGGGGGCGGCGCCGCTCATTTCAGCGCGCCGCACGTATCCGCGCCGCATTTCAGTGCCGCACCGCATTTCAGCGCGCCGCATGCCAATGCGCCGCATTTCGCCTCTCATCCGCATTTCGCCTCTCATCCACACTTCGCCTCTCATCCACATTTCGCGGCTCATCCGCATTTTGCCTCTCATCCGCATCTCGGTCCTCATTTCAACGCCGCCCACGCCCACGCCTCGGCGCACATCGTCGGGTCTCATGGAATCGGGTCTCACGGAAGGCACTTTGCCAATCCGTCCGCGCACGGGCATGCTGGCTCGCGGTTTGCGCACAACCCAAACGGGCGCGGCAACCATGCCGCGACGTTGGCGCATCCGCTAAACACGCTCGCACATCCGCTGAATAGGACCGGGCATCGGTTGGCGACTGCGGCGCATATCAGGCCGCTCGCTCATGCAGCCGATCCGAGATATTTCAGGGATCGTCGCCGGCTGGCCACCAATGCGGCGTTCCGGCCGTTTTGGCACCATGATTGGTGGCGTCACGGTTGGCACCCTTACTATCATCTCGGCTGGATCGGCCCGCTGTTCTGGCCATACGCCTACGGCGACTTCTTCTACTACGCGCTGTGGCCCTACGATTACGAATACGCCGACCCCTTCTGGGTCTATGGCTACGGCGACATCTACACGGCGATTTTCTCCCCTTACGACTACGACGACTATATCCAAGGGCCGAGCGCGCCGGCGCGCATGACGACGCTGACGGAAAACATGGCGCAAAGCTGCAACGACGAGGCCGCCGAGGTCACCGGCTGGCCGATCGATCAGATCCAGAGCGCCGTTCAGCCGAACCCGCAGCAAACCGCTTTGCTGGATGATCTCGGCAACGCCATCGTCGAGGCGAGCCACCAGATCAAGGTGCACTGCCCGACCAGTGTTGCGTTCACGCCGACGGCGCGCCTCGACCAAATGCACCAGCGCCTGCAAACGCTCGTCGACGCGGTGAACATCGTGAGACCGCCGCTGACGAAGTTCTACGATTCGCTTTCCGACGAGCAAAAAGCACGCTTCAACGATATCGCGCCGCCGGCGCCCAAAAACGAGCAAGCCAAAAACGAGCAAGCCAAAAACGAGCAAGCCTCGTCGCAGTCTCCGGGGAGCCGGCAGAGCGTTCGGGCGCAGTGCAACGCCAACGTGATGGCCTGGCCGACCGATCGGATCGACCGCACCGTCCATCCCAATGACGCGCAGCGCGCCAAGCTCGATGCGCTGCAGTCGGCGCTCTCGCAGGCCGCCGACACCATCAAGGCAGCGTGTCCGACCGAAGCGCCGGTAACGCCGCCGAGCCGGCTCGCCGCGGTTGGCAAGCGGCTGCAAGCAATGCTGCAAGGCGTTGAGACGGTGCAGCCCGCGCTATCGGATTTCTACAACTCACTGAGCGACGATCAGAGAGCGCGCTTCAACACCATGGGCAAGCAATTGTTCGCGCAGAATCAAGAATGACGGTTAGCGAGTAGCGAATAGGGCCAACCATTCGCTATTCGCCAATTCTCAGTGAAACAGCTGCGGAAACTTCGCCCGTAATTTGGCGCGCAAATCGGCGCTGACGTCGACGGTCGGCGGGAATGTGCCCTTGAGCTTCATGTCGTAAGGGACGCAGGCGTCGATCAGGATGCGGTTGTTGAAATTGCCCGGCAGAAAAAGCGGATCGCGCTTCGACGCCCACGCCTTCTGCACCAGGTCGATATCGACTTTGGGATCGAACCGCGTGCACATCGCCCATAAGACCTGGTCGAGGTCGCCGGCATCGATGTCGTCGTCGACCACCACCGTCCATTTACCGGCATAAGCGCCGCCCTGGCAGGCGCAGGCGACGTGCAGCGCCTGGCGCGCGTGGCCGGGATAGCGCTGGCGCAGCTGGATCGCGGTGAAGCGCGTGGCGGGACCGGCTTCGTGATTCCACACGCCGAGCACGTCGGGAACGCCGCAGGCCTCGAGCGCGCGCCAGATTTGCGCCGCGCCGGCGATGCCTTTGAGCAGCCCGGTTTCGTCGACCGGCTTGTGCTGCGGCGCGCAGGTCAGGATCGGATCGTTACGGTGCAGGATGGTCTTGACGTTGACGTAGGGCCGCTCCTGCGTGTCGTCGGAGTAATAGCCCATCCATTCGCCGAACGGGCCTTCGGGCTTGGTGTTGCCGGGAATGGTTTCGCCTTCGATGGCGATCTCGCAATCGGCCGGGATCGGGAAACCGGTATAGGGTCCGCGCACGACGTCGATCGGCTCGCCGCGCAAGCCGCCGGCAATGTCGTATTCGCTTAACTCCGGCAGCGGGCTCGACGACAGCATGAACAACAGCGGGTCCTGGCCGCACAGGATCGCCACCTTCATCGGCTCGCCGCGGGCGAAATATTTGTCGCGGTGGATGCGGCCGTGCTTGCCCTCGGTGATCTGGCAGCCGATCGTCTTGCCGTCATAGACCTGGCTCCTGTAAGCGCCGAGATTGAACCAGCCGTCGTCGGGATCCTTGGTCACTACGCAACAGGCGGTGCCGATGAAGCGCGCTTTATCCTGCTCGTGATGGCGCGGCACCGGAAATTTCAAAACGTCGACGGCGTCGCCCTCGATCACGTTCTCGAAAATCGGCCCGTCATTGACGAAGCGCGGCGGCAGCGGTCGCAAATCCTGCATCCGCGCGTGATAGCGCTGGACGATATCGACCTTGCGCTCATACTCGAGCGGTAAACCGAGCGTGAGCGCGATGCGCTTGATCGAGGACAGTTGCCCGTACAGCGTGCGATAGCCTTTGGCATAGCCCGGCACGTCGTCGAACAGGATCGCCGGCGCCATGCCGCGGCTCTTTTCCGTGAGCATGTGGGTGACGGCGCCCATCTCGACGTCCCAGTCGGCGCCGGACACCCGCTCGAGCTCGCCGAGGCGGTCGATGGTCTCGAGCCAGCCGCGCAATCCGCTATAGCGTTGTGCCGCGCCAGCGCCCGCCATTGCCGGTCTCCATACTGATGAATGTAAGCAAAACGGGTATGAATTGGGGTCTCAGGCGTGTCAAGCTGATGCGTCCATTCCGGCGCGGCTCGCTGCGCCACTTTCAATCCGGAGTCACATCGTTGAGCATTCCAAAACCCAACTACAATCCGCCGTTCAACGTCACGCGCGCCAGCCACGCCGTACTGCAGGTCAAGGACTTGGCGAAAAGCCGCGCCTTCTATGTCGATCTGATCGGTTTCATCGTCAGTGACGAGGACAAGAATACGCTCTATCTGCGCGGCGTCGCCGAGGCGTGCCATCATTCTCTCGTGCTCAAGCGCGGCGTCGCCGCCGAAGCCGAGCGCGTCGGCATGCGCTGTTTCACCGAAGAGGATCTGGAAAAAGCCAAAAGCTATTTCGAAAAAGCGGGATTGCCGGCGCAATGGGTCGAGCGGCCGTATCAAGGCCGAACGCTTCATGTCAGCGATCCGCTCGGCGCGCCGCTCGAATTCTGCGCCACCATGACGACCAAGCCGCGGCTCGTCGTATCCTTCGAGCATCATCACGGCGCCGTGCCGCAGCGCATCGATCATTTCCAACTGCTGGTACCGGACGTGGGGCGCGCGTTGGAATTTTACGTGGAACTGGGTTTCCGGCTGTCCGAATACATCGCGCCGGACGGCAGCGACGATCCGATGTTCGTGTTCCTGCAGCGCAAGGGCAATCCGCACGACATCGTGTTTGCTTCAGGCGCCGGGCCGCGGCTGCATCACGCCGCGTTCAGCATCCCAGAATCCTATCTGTTCTTTTACGTCTGCGATCTCGCCTTCAATATGGGTTTTGCCGAGAACATCGAGTTCGGCCCCGGCCGGCACGGACCGGGCCACGCGCTGTTCGTCTATATGCGCGATCCCGACGGTCACCGCATCGAGCTGTTCAACACCCACTATCAATGCATCGACATCGAGAACGAACCGGTGCGCTGGGATGCGTCCTTCGCCGGCCAGCGGCGCTGGCAGTTGCCGGCGCGGCGGCAGTGGTTCACCGAGGCGAGCCGCTTCGCCGGCGTCGAATCGCGCGCGCCGGCGAAGCAGGGCAATCCGATGACGCTGGAGAGGTATGTCGCGGCACTGTAGAGGCGCAGTCATGCTGCTTACGTTGTGGACGCGATGGATTGCGGCCGCGTCCGCACTGTTGATTGCGCTGCTCGCATATGCCGTGGCCGCAACGGCCGATCCGAACGCGCTGTGGAATATTGTGCATGGTCAATGCGTGCCGGACCAACGGCAGCGTGGCGATCCGAAACCATGCGCCGAGGTCGATCTGAGGCGGGGCATTGCCGGAGGCTTCGCGGTCCTCAAGGACATCAGGGGCGCGACGCAATTTCTGCTGATACCGACGAAGCAAATCAGCGGCATCGAAAGCGCCGCGCTGCTAAAGCCTCGTGCAGCTAATTACTTCGCCGATGCGTGGCAGGCCCGGCGCCTGGTCGAAAGGACCCTTGGGCGCGCGATGCGTCGCGACACTCTGAGCTTGGCCATCAACTCGGAATTGGCGCGGTCGCAGAACCAATTGCATATTCACATCGACTGCGTTCGCGGCGATGTCCGCGACGCGTTGCAGCGCGAGCGCTCGGAAATCGGCCGGCGCTGGCGGCCGCTGCCGATCCTGCTGGCCGGCCACCGCTACCGCGCCATGCGCGTAACGGGCCGGTCGCTCGTCGGGCACAATCCCTTCAAGCTTTTGGCGTGGGGAATTACCGGCGCGAGCGCGGATATGGGATACCACACGCTGGTCGTTGTCGGTATGCGATTCGCCCGCCAGGTGCCTGGATTCATCATCCTGGACGATCACGCCGACCCTGCTCACGGCGACAATGCCGGCGGCGAGGAATTGCAGGATCACGCCTGCGCATTGGCGCGGTGAGAATTCGGCCGATGACGGTAGTCCATCGCCGCCGCGCGCGGATCAAGTTCAGACCCGCTGATGCAGCCGGTGCTCGATCCATAACAATAGTGCATTAGCCAGCGCGGCGAAGCCGAACAGCACGATGGCGACCGCCACCATCTCCTTGCTTTGCGCAAGCGACATCGCGTTCATGATCATGTAGCCGAGGCCCGCCTTGGAGGCGAACATTTCGCCCAACAACACGCCGAGCAGCGTCACGGTAAAGCCGATGCGCAAACCGGTGAACACTTCCGGCAATGCGGCAGGCAACAGCACCGTCGTGATCGTTTGCCATGGCGACAGGTGCAAGGTGCGCGCCGCGCGCAGGTAGACCGGCGGTATGGCGCGGATCGCGCCCATGGTGAGCAATGCCACCGGCAGAATGCCGTGCATGGCGCCGAACGCGACCTTGGCGGATAGGCCGAGGCCGAAGATGAGCAACACGACCGGATAAAGCGTGATCTTCGGCAGCGAATAGAGCGACACCAGGATCGGCTCGCCGACGGCGCCCGACAGCCGATGCGCGCCCATCCAGATGCCGATGGCAAGCCCGATGCCGTAGGCCAGGATCAGCGCGAGGCCGAAGGCCGCAGCCGTCGCCGCGGCGTTTTCGGCGAAGCGCGCGGTCGGCACGGTCCGTATCAAATAGGACAGCGTTTCGGCCGGCGCGGGCAGGGCGGTTTCGCCGGCGACCCGATGCAGGACTTCCCAGATAGCGAGGATGGCCAGCAGGATCGCCAAAGTGTCCAAGGCGCGGCGTGTCGCGGTCATCGTCCCTCTCACCGTCCCTGTCACTGTCCCTGTCCCTGTCATGGCCCGCCGCCGCTGCGGCGCTCCGCGAAACGCATGTCGAGCGCGTGCAGGCCCGCATTGACCGCGGTCGCGACGATGAGCAGGAATAGGATCAGCGCGTACATGCGGCGGTTCTCGAAGTCGGTATAGGCGTCGGAAATGTCGCGGCCGAGGCCGGCCGGCGAGAGAATGAATTCTGCGGCGATCACCGCGATAAATGCGTAAGACACCGAGAGCTTTATGCCGGTGAAGAGATAGGGCGCGGTCGCCGGAAGCTGCAATCGGAGCGCGGTCGAGACGCGGCCGAGCCGGTGCACGCGCGCCACTTTGACCAGCACGCGGGGCACCCGGTCGAGCCCGTTGAGCGTGGCGATGATCATGGCGACGATGGCGGTCGCCACCCCGATCAGCACGATCGGCATTGGCGACAGCCCGAAGATCGCGATCAGCACCGGATAGAAGATGAAAATCGGCACCGCATAATAGGTGGCGAAGAACGGATCGAGCGCCTCGCGCAGGTGCGGCAGCGCATGGATGACGACGCCTACCGCAAATCCCAGCACGACGGACAGTGCAATCACGACGGCGATGATGCCGAGCGTGCGCTCGATATCGGCGTTGATCGATCCGGAGGCGAGCAGCGTAACGAGCGCGCTTGCCATTTCCGATGGCGCAATGACGATGCGATGATCGATGAGACCGGTCCGGCAGGCAAGTTCGAGCGCCGCGATCATCGTCACGATGACGGCAGACCTGATCAGGCCGATGCGTGTCATTCGGCGGCCAGCGCGCTTGGCGGCGCCGATTGCGCCAAGCTCGAATGACCGAGCGCCTTGAGCGATTCGCCGCGCAGTCGCTCCCACAGCCGCCCGGTGATTTCGCCGAATGCCGGCTCGGCGACGATGGTGGAGTCGCGCCCGTTCGGCCAGCCGGTTTCGATGATCTCGATAAAGCAGCCCGGCCGCGCCGACATCGCGCCGATGCGGTCGGCCAGCATCGCGGCTTCGTCGAGCGCGTGGGTGATCAGGAGCACCGTGGCGCCGGTCTGTCGCCACAGCCGCAATACTTCGTCGCCCATAAGCAGGCGCGTCTGCGCATCGAGCGCGCCGAACGGCTCGTCGAGTAGGATGAGGCGCGGCTCCAGCACCAGCGTACGCGCGATGCAGACGCGCTGGCGCATGCCGCCGGACAATTGCGACGGATAGGCGCGGGCGAAATCCTTCAGGCCCATGAAGGCGAGCGCGTCGTCGACGCGCCGGCGCAGCTTGGACTCGGCGACTCCGCTGCGCCGCAAGCCGAATGCGGCGTTGTCCCAGACCGTCAGCCAAGGGAAACTCGCGTCTTCCTGAAAGACCACGCCGATCCCGTCGGCGACCTCGCCGGACACGGCCTTGCCCTCAAACGTCACCGTGCCGGCGGTCGGCCGTTGCAGGCCGGCCAGCACTTCGAGCAAGGTCGACTTGCCGCAGCCCGAAGGGCCGACGACCGCGAAGAACTCGCCCTTGTGCAGGTCGAGATCGACCGGGCCAAGCGCATGCACCGGCGGGTGCTCGCCGCCGCCGGGATAAACCCGGGTCACGCCGGCGAGTTGTGCATGAACGTCCCGCGCCACGGCCACGTCCGTTACTTCTGCAGGTCGCTCGGCAGGAAGGACGCGTCGATCATCTTGCCGAGGTCGGGGTCCTTGTCGAGCATGCCGACATATTTCATTGCTTTTACGGTGTTATCCAGAAGCGGCATCTCGATGCGCCCCTCGCTGTAGAATTTGGCGTCGACGAGCTGCCGCATCATCGTGTCGACGTCCTTCGGCGGCAGCGGGGCATAGACCTGGTCGAGAATCTTGCTGGCTTCCGCCGTATGCTCGTAGATGAATTTCACCGCCTCGCGCCGGCCGGCGAGGATAGCGCGCAATTTATCCGGGTGATTTTTGATGAGATCGCCGGTGGCGATGCCGACCGCCGGCGGCAAGTCCGGTAGATCCTTCGGGCCCATGATGACGCGATACTTGCTGGCGCCGCCGCGCATCATGAACAGGATGCCGGGAATGGTGGTGGCGTCGACCACGTGGTTTTCCAGTGCGGTCAGCGCGCCGGACAGGTTGCCAAGCGCGACGCGCTGGATGGCATTGGGATCGAGCCCAACCTTTTCCGCCGCCATGACGGCGGTCATTTCGCCGAGCGATTTGGGATTCGAAATGGCGAATTTCTTGCCCTTCATGTCTTTCATCGATTTGATCGGCGAATCCGGCATCACGATGATGACGTTGTCGGCGAGCGAGCGCGACCCGATGTCGACGATTTTGATGTCCTGACCGCCGTTGATGGCGGCGATAATGCCCGCGCCCGAGGTTTCGCCATAGCCAAGCTCGCTGGCGATCACCGCGCGCACCGACGCGCCGCCGCCCTCGCCGGATATCACGCCGGTGATATCGACGCCGGCTTTCTTGAAGAATCCCTTTTCGATGCCGACACCGTAAGGCGCACCCGACGGATCGGCTTTGTATTGGGTGATGAGGACATCTTCGGCCAGCGCCGGCAACGGCGCGGCTATGCAAAAGGCGACGACCAGAGCCGACAGTCTAGGCTGCAACATGCTACCCTCCCTTTGGGTTTCGTTTTTAGCTTTCGTTCGGTATGTCAGGATATTATCCCACATGCGTTCGATGATCGAATCAAGCATGATGGCGCAAAATGGCCTTGATCGTTGAGGTTCTGCCGGGGATGCCATGACGCTCGTTACGCAGCGCGAAGCCGGGCCGGCGAACGGCAAGGTCGCGAAGCCGGTCTGGCTCGCATCGTATCCCGCAGGCGTGCCCGCAACCATCGATCCGGACACCTATCCGTCGTTGTCGGCGATGCTGATCGAGGCCTGTCGGCAGCATGCCGAGCGCCCGGCATTCGAATGCTTGAGCGCGCGGATGAGCTACGCCGAATGGGACCGCGACAGCCGCGATTTTGCGGCTTTTCTGGTCGAGGAGACGAATTGCCGTCCGGGCGACCGCGTCGCCATCATGCTGCCGAACATGCTGGCTTATCCGGTGACGTTTCTCGGCGCCTTGCGCGCCGGCATGACGGTGGTCAACGTCAATCCGCTCTATACGCCCCGCGAATTGCAGCAACAGCTTGCCGATTCCGGCGCGGCCGTCATCGTGATCATGGAGAATTTTGCCCATAAGCTCGAGGCCATCCTCGCTGCGACGAAAATTCGCCATGTCGTGGTGGCGCGGCTGGGCGATTTCGTGCCGATGCTCAAGCGCTGGGCGTTCAATTTCGCCAATTCCTACATCGCGCACGCAGTGCCGGCCTGGCATTTCGAAAACGTCACGATGCTGCAAGACGCCTGCGACCGGCCGCCGAGCGAGCATTATCAAGACGCTCCCGTGCAAGCCGGCGATATCGCTTTGCTGCAATATACCGGTGGAACGACCGGCGTGCCGAAAGGCGCGATGCTGACGCACCGCAATCTGGTCGCCAACACCTTGCAGTGTCTCGCCTGGACCGGACCCGACGTCAATATCGAGAATGAGCGCGTGCTCACCCCGCTGCCGCTCTATCACATCTTCTCGCTGACGGCGAACCTGCTGTCCTTTGCGGTGCTGGGCGGACTGAACTTTCTGATTCCGGATCCGCGCGATCTGCATCGCCTCATCCGCGTCATGCGCAACGCACGCATCACTTGGATGTCGGGCGTCAATACACTGTTCAATGCGCTGAACAATGTGCCCGAGTTCGCCGCATTGGACTTCAGCGCGTTGCGCGTCGCGGTCGGCGGCGGCGCGGCCGTGCAAACCGAGGTGGCGAGCCGCTGGCGCGAGATCACGGGTAGCCCGTTGGTCGAAGGTTATGGCCTGACCGAAGCATCGCCCGTCGTTTGTATCAACCCGTTTCACGACCCGAGGACCGGAACGGTCGGTCTGCCGTTGCCGTCGACCGAAGTCGCCATCCACGACGACGCCGGCAAGGCGCTCCCGGCCGGCGAGGCGGGCGAGGTGTGGGTGCGCGGTCCGCAAGTGATGCTGGGCTATTGGCAGCGGCCCGACGAGACGGTGCAGGTCCTTACCGCCGACGGCTGGCTCAAAACCGGCGATATCGGCACTTTCGACGCGGACGGATTCCTGCGGCTGCTCGACCGCAAGAAGGACATGATCAATGTCTCCGGCTTCAAGGTGTTTCCCAACGAGGTCGAAGACGTCGCCATGTCGGACCCCGGCGTGCTGGAAGCCGCGGCGATCGGCGTACCCGACTTGCGCACCGGGCAGGCGGTAAAACTCTTCGTCGTCAAGCGCGATCCCGCGCTCACCAAGGTTGATCTCGGCAAATTCCTGCACGATCGTCTCGCCGGCTATAAACGCCCCACTGTCATCGAATTTCGCGACGAGTTGCCGAAGAGCAATATCGGCAAGATTTTGCGCAAAGATCTGCATTGAGGGCACGCGTTCGCATGCAGCCCGCCGGCCTTCCTGCGCTTAACGCTGCGTGCTAACCGTAACGCCGCAGAAAATATCGGGAGGACGCCGCGCCCATGTCCAAGCTGCAGTTGTCGTTTGCTTGCGCGCTCTATGACCGGATGCAGGCGCTCTATACCGGCGAGGTGCGGCCCGACGGCATCGACCTCAATTTCATCGCCATCGATCAGCCGCGGCCGATTTTCGACCGCATGTCGGGCGGCCAGGAGTTCGACGTCGCGGAATATTCGTCATCCGAATTTATCCAGCGCTTCGCCAATAACGAATGCCCGTTCGTCGCCATTCCGGTGTTTCCCTCGATCGCGTTCCGGCTCGGCTTCATCGCCATCAACCGCAAGTCCGGCATCAAGACGCCGAAAGACCTCGCGGGCAAGCGCATCGGCGTGCCGCTTTACACGATGACCGCCGCGATTTTCATCAACGGCATGCTGAAAAACGAGTTCGGCGTCGACCTGTCGAAAGTCCGTTGGGTGCAGGGCGCAATGAATACCGCCGGCTCGCATGGCAGTCCGACGGTGCTGCCGCTTTTGAAGCAAGTCTCGATCGAGAACAACAAGACCAAGAAGACGCTCGGCCGGCTCCTCGCCGACGGCGAGATCGACGCGACTTTGGGTACGAGCCTGCCCGACGAAATCCGCAGCAACCCCGATATTGCGCGGCTGTTCCCGGACTATGTCGCACGCGACATCGATCTCTACAGGCGCAAGAAAATCTATCCGATCATGCACCTGGTCGCGATCAAGAAGAGCGTGTACGAGCGCTACCCGTTCGTCGCCACGAGCCTCTACGACGCCTTCGTCAAATCGAAGAAGATCGCGCTGGAGAAGCTCTTCAACCTGCGCGCGGTACGCACCATGACGCCGTTTCTGATGCGCGAGATCGACGACATCTGGGAGGTTTTCAACGGCGATCCGTGGCCCTATGGCGTCGAGCCGAACCGGCAGACGTTGGAGGCGCTGGTGCAGTATCAGCAGGATTTGGGCTTGATTGCCGCGCCGGTAAAGGTCGACGATCTATTCGTGCCGACCTACGGCTGAGCCCAACTTGTCATGCTCCGCGAAGGCGGAGCATCCAGTATGCGCCACAGGCTCGGTGATTACTGGGTCATCCGCTTGCGCGGATGATGACAGGCAAGTGAATCGGTGCTCAATTCAACCAGCAGCAAGCGGAAACGCCTCATGAGCCAGCTCGACGATCTTCTGCGCGACCTCGTCGTCGCCAACCGCATCCTGTCCAACGAAGACGTGGTCGATGCCTACGGCCACATCAGCGTGCGGCATCCCGACAACCCGAAGCGCTTCTTCCTGTCCCGTTCGCGCGCGCCGGAGCTGGTCGAGCGCCACGACCTGATCGAGTTCGACCAGGAGGGCGAGCCGGTCAGCGACAAGCGCCAGCCCTATCTCGAGCGTTTCATCCATGCGGCGATTTTCGAGGCGCGTCCCGACGTTATGGCGGTGGTTCATGCCCATGCCGAGGACACCTTGCCGTTCGGCATCATCGCCAAGCCGCTCGAGCCGGTGATCCATTCCGGCAGTTTCATCGGCGGCAAGGTGCCGGTGTGGGATATCCGCAGGAAATTCGGCGAGACCGATCTTCTTGTGCGCAATATGGCGCAGGGGCGCGATCTGGCGAAATGCGTCGGCAAGGGCAATGTCGCGCTGATGCGCGGCCACGGTTTTGCCTCCGCCGCGCGCTCGATCATCGAGGTGGTGCGGCTTTCGATCTATCTGCCGCGCAATGCGCGGGTGCAGATGAACGCGATGCTCTTAGGCGGTAAGGGCGGCAAGCCAAAGCCGTTGTCCAAGGGCGAGATCGCGGCGCGCGCCGCGGGCTACAAGCCGGCTTCGACCGAAACCTGGCGGGCCTGGGAATATTGGGCAAACCGCGCCGGCTGCGGCGACATGATCGGCCATCAGCACGACCACGCACCGAAGAAATAAGGGGATTTTTCGTGACGCATTGCGGGGGCCCCGGCTTTCCTTCAGCCGGTGCGCGTGGCAGACTTTGCAATACTTAAGGATATTGCGGCCGGTCCATTACGGCTGTCCGGCCTTGAAATGCGAACGTCAGTCACACAACACGAGGATATCAGCCATGACTACGCGTTACGTCGGTTTATGCGCCGCCGCGGTGCTGGCGGCTCTCGCTTTGCAAGCAACGTCCGCCAGTGCGCTGACGATGACGGAGTGCAGCGCCAAATATAAAGCCGCCAAGGCCGCCGGCACGCTCAACGGGCAAAAATGGAATGACTTCCGCAAGGCCCAGTGCGGCTCGGAAGCGACTGCTGCGCCGGCCGCCGCAGCGCCTGCGCCGGCGACTGCGTCTGCACCGGCCGCCGCGCCGGCGCCCGCGCCCAAGTCCAAGTCCAAGTCCGAGGCAAAGTCCGAGTCCAAGCCTGCCGCAGCGCCGGTTGCGGTCGGCAATGCCGTGTTCCCGAGCGCGGTGGATGCCAAATATTCGAAGGATTCCGCCGGCAAGGCGCGCATGCTGACCTGCCTCGATCAGTACAAGGCCAACAAGGCCAATAACGGCAACGGCGGCCTGAAATGGATTCAGAAGGGCGGCGGTTATTACAGCGAGTGCAACAAGCGCCTGAAGGGCGCCTGATATCGTGGCGTCAGCAGAGTGGATCGCATCACACAAGCATCACAGAAAAAGGATTTTCAAGATGAAATGTGCCATCGCAGCCGCCCTCTCGCTCGCTATCGGTATGGGGGCCGCTTTCGCGCAGACCACGACGCCGGCCCCCGCTCCGGCGGCTCCGGCCGTTCAATCGGCCGCGCCGGCGGCGCCGGCTACCGCGGGTTCGGCCGGCAAGAAGGCGATCTCGAAATCTTGCACCGATCAGGCCAATGCCAAAGGCCTGCATGGCAAGGCGCGCAAGAAATTCAGATCGCAGTGCAAGAAGAACGGCGGCAAGGCCTCATAATCGGCCGGCGCGGGGAAGCAGCGTTCATAAAAGATCGGAGCGCGGCCATTCCGCGCTCCGATTGCATTTCCGACGCTGATGTTTTCGCTAGTGCAAAACGAGCTCCGTCACCTTGCCGTTGTTTTCTCGGCCTTGCGCATAATACTGGCCGATGTTGCGCATCAGCGCCGCATCCGACACCGAATAGATCACCGCATCGGTCTTGCCGGTATTGATGTGGCGCCGCCACAGGAAGTTCGGCACCACGAACAGGTCGTTGTGGCCCCATTCGAAGCGCTTGCCGCCGACTTCGGTGACGCCGGTGCCTTCGATGCAGACGTAATAGGTGCCGGCGGTCTCGCGCTTGAACTCCGTCTCTTCGCCGGGGCGAAGGAGCTGCGCCGAATAATTCAGCGTCTTGAACACCGGCTCGCCGGTCACCGGGTTGACGAAGTCGACTTTGATGCCCTCGTATGGGTCGCCTTTCTCGTTGCGCAGAGAGTGCAGCATGTCCAGCACGTCGGCGCCGCGATAATGGAACAACGGCGCCGGCGCATGACCGACGCCGCGCTGATGGTCGACGAAAGTCGGCTTAATCCCGCCGTGGCTGTAGAGGCTGCGCGAATAGCCCTCGGTGACGGTGACCGCCTGCACGTTGATGTTGCCTTGGGCGCCGGGCATGTTGTGGTCGACCCAGGCGGCGTCGAGAAATTCCATCAGCGGCCAGTCCAGCGTGTCGATCCAGATCACCGGCTCCTCGGAATTGTTGCCGTGGTCGTGCCAGGTGCCGTTCGGCGTGAGAATGAGATCGCCGTAGTTTGCAGTGACGCGCTCGCCCTCGACGACGGTATAGCCGCCCTTTTTGGAAAGGATGGTGCGGCTCGCATTTGGCGAGTGCAGATGCACCGGCGCGACGTCGCCCGGATTGTAGATCGAGATGGCGCAGCGGATGGTGTTGGTCACCTGCAGGCGGCCGTTCAGGCCGGGATTGAGCAGAAGAATGCTCTGGCGGTCGGCGAATTCGATCGGCGAAACGTCGGCCTTGCTGGCGATCTCCGAGATTTGCTTGAGGTAGCCGTTATATTCGTTCCACTTCCACATATAGGGAACGGTCTTCATCTGATTGACGGCGACGCGGCCGCTGCCAAGCTGGCCGGAGCCTTCCCCGGAGGTTTCGCTGAACCATGGTTTTTGCGCCGGCGAATTGGCCTGCGTGCGGACCCATATATTGTGCTTGCCGGCGTCGGTGTTGATGGCCTCCATCAATTCGCGCGCTTTGTTGGAAAGCCCGGAAGGCGCTGGGGCCTTCATTGTTACCGTTGCCATGACGTTTTCTCCTCAAACGGCCCGGCCGCGTCTCTCGTTCGCCATGCGGCTTGGCGGCTGCAGCGCCGAAGCGAAGCCTTTGCGGCAGGTATAGTGGCTCGGTCGGCCGTTTGCAAAGCTATCCAGACGGCGCGCCGCGATGCGTGCCCCGTCGAAAAGACATACCGCGCGCTGTTTAGGCCGCGAGAAAGTCGCGAATGGCGCGGATGAATTCTGCCGGCCGGTCCATGTTGGAAATATGACCGGCGCCGCTAAGCGCGACGAACCGCGAGCCGGGAAGCTTGTCATGAAGCTTGCGCATCGGCGCCGTGGCGGCGTCTTTCTCGCCGCCGAGAAACAGCACCGGGCGCCTTACGGTGGCGACTGCGGAGGCGTAGTCGTGATCGGCGAGCGCTGCGGCGCAGCCGATAAAGCCATTGACCGGCGTGGCCCGGATCATGGCGCGCACTTTATCGATGTGCGGCGGGTTTTTTGCCAAAATCTCAGCCGGAAACCAGCGCGCGAGGGTCGGCTCGACCAGGGCCTCGATGCCCTGTTTCTGGGCAACGGCGATGCGCTCTTCCCATTGCTGGCTCGATTGCGGCGTCGATTGGCACGGCGAATCGCAAACGATAATGCGGTCGAAGCGATCCGGATGGCGTTCCGCCAAACCGAGCGCAGTGGCGCCGCCCATCGACAGGCCGGCAAAATGCGCCTTGCCGATTGACAAGGCGTCGAGCAAGCCCAGCGCATCGGCCAGCAGCGTGTCGTAGGCATAGCGGCCGGCCGGCGCATCGGTGCCACCGTGGCCGCGTTGGTCGTAGCGCAGTATGCGGAACGAGTCTCTCAGCGCCGCCGCCTGCTCGTCCCACATCGCCAACGAGGTTGCGAGCGAATTGGAAAATACCAGACACGGCGCGCTGTCCGGACCCTCGAACTGATAATTGATGGTGATGCCGTTTGCTTTGATCTTCATGTTGGTTTCCCGGCCTGTACTTTCATTGTGGCAGAAAATCTTCCAGCAGCGCGGCGAGCGCTTGCGGCGATTGCGTCGGCATGAAGTGGCCAGCGTCCTCGATCAGCTCAAAACGTGCGCCGGAGATCTTTTTGGCAAGCTCCGCGGTGCCGGCATGCGGCCGCACCGTGTCGTGACGGCCGGCGACCACCAGGGTTGGGCAACGGATCTGCGGCAGCATGTGCAGCATATTGGTGCGCGCCAGGCAGCGAAAGGCGAGGCCGAAACCGACCGGATCGTTGGCGAGATAGCGCCCGAGATAGGCCCCATAGGCGGCATGTTCGCCGGCCCCCTCCCTACCCTCCCCCGCTTGCGGGGGAGGGTAGGGAGGGGGATAGGAGAGCGCCAGCGTCGTCGGCAGCGAGGCGCGCATGCCCTCGCGCATGGCGAAGGCGGCGCGCTCGTCGAGCGCCGCGGCCCGACTGGCGTCGACGCCGGGCGCCGGATTGCACAGCACCAGCGCGCCGACCCGATCCGGGTGCCTTTCCAAAAACCGCAACGCCTGGGTTGCCGCCGCGGCGACGGTGACGAAATGATGGGGCGGATCGAGACCGACGCTCTCGGCGAGCGCCGCGAAATCGTCAACCAGCGCGTCGTTGGAGAATTCCCGCCGCACTTTTTCCGATGCTCCGGCGCCGCGCTGGTCGTAGCGCAACACGCGAAATCGCTGCGCCAGCCGTGGCGCGATGGCGTCCCAGGAGTGCAACGTGCCGCCAAGCTCGTGCAGCAGCACGACGGAGCGCCCGCGCGCGCCGGCAAGCTCGTAATGGAGACTTACGCCATTGGCATCGATGAACGGCACTGCTCGCTCCTTCAAAATTCGCAACCGATGAGGCGGTCGAGCGAATAGGCGCCGCCGCCGTGAACCAGGAAATAGAACGTCGCGACCAGCCACATCAACGTATATTCGAGGCCGAGCTTGTTCCAAAAATAGCGGCCGACGCGCCAGCGCTCGAAATTGGTCACGATCAGAAACAGCACCAGCGGCGCCGCGGCGGCGCGCGTGAACAGGCCGATCGCCAGCATTGGGCCGGCGATCAATTCGGTAGCGGCGATCAGTGGCGCCCATAGCCAGCCTGGCCGATACCCCCAAGTGTCGAGATCGACGGCCAGCATGCGCAGGTCGCCCTGGCGGATGCCGGTCCCCGGGAAAAAGCCGAACGCCATGCGCAAGCCGTGCGGCACCATCCACAGGCCGGTGACGACGCGCAACAGCGCCTCGCTGAACGGCGCCAGCGTCGCGTAAATGGTCTCCAATTGCGGAAAGACCAGGTGCATTTCGCTCATCTGTCGAATTTGGCGGGACCGACTTGACGATACGGAGTTGGCGATACGGGGTTGCCGATATGGATTTGGCGTTTCGCTCAATGCGCCATCAACACGGGCAATTTCGCGTTGGCGAGAATGTGCCGCGTGGTGCCGCCGAAAATCATCTGGCGCAGGCGGCTTTGCGTATAGGCGCCCTTGACGATGAGGTCGCAGCCGAGTTCGTCGGCCTTGGTCAAGATGGTCTCGCCGGCGCTGCGCTTGCCGATGGGTTTGAGGGTCATGGTGTCGGCGGCGATGCCGTTCATCTTCAGCGACCGCGTCATTTGCTCGCCGCTCGGTCCGGCGACGGTCGCGCCTTCGACCGTCAAAATGGTGATGCGGTCGGCGCGGCGCAGCAACGGCATGGCATCGGCCATCGTGCGCGCCTGCTCGGTGCTGTTATTCCAGGCGACCAGGATGTTGGCGCCGAGCGATCGCGGCGAGTTCGGCGGCGCTATCAGCACCGGCCGGCCGCTTTCGAATAAAGCGGATTCCAGCGTGATCATAGACGGGCTTTGCCATTCGTCGCCCGGCCGCGCCAGCACGATCATATCGAAGACGCGGCCGTAGCTGCCGACGAAATCGTGACCGCTGGGCGCGTCTTTAAGCCACGTCCAGGATAAAGAGGCCTCCGCCTCGCCGACGCGGGCGGCGATCTGGTGGTTGTCCATGAAGGAGTGGAACAGCACTTCGGCCTGCCGCACCATCTCGGCGTCGTTTTCCTTCACCGCGACCATGGTCAGCCCGCTGTCAGGGTCCATGGCGACGAGATCGGCGACTGCCGGGCGCAGCGGGAAGCCTTCGATGCAGCTGTCGAATTTTTGCGCCAGCAACAGCGCGGTGTCGAGCGCCGATACCATGGTGGAACCGTGCTCGGTCGGAACGAGAATGGTTTTCATGCGCGCGCCCCAGATAGTGTCGGCACAGCCGTAGAAGTTTCCCCTTGAAAGGCGCCCCTTAGCGGGGTCTTTAGCTGGCGCTCATATTGCCGCGCCGATCCGTGCCCGACAAGCTCCCGGTGACGCCGGTTGCGGTCAATGCGGGCCGCTTTCGACCTCGAAATCGGCAAGCACGAGGGCAAGCGCGGTCGGTTCCACCTTGACCGTTCCGGTAAACGGCCGATCGATGGCGACAACGATCAAAAGCTCGGAGGAGATGAGCAGCGCGAGTAGCCCCGTCATCATTATCTGCGCCCGCAGGTTGCGCGTGCCGAAGAAGAAGGTGAAAACGACGGTGACGACGGCGCCGCCGACCAAAACGAGCCATAGAAGGTCAGGGACGGTGCCTTCCGCGGCAGTCAGCCTCGCCCGGCGCGCCTGCGTCATGAGGTCGAGCTGATACAGCAGTTCGGACATCACCGGATTGCCGGCGCGTTGACCGACGTCGGATGCCAACAGCGTCTCGTAGATTGCATTGAGCGCCTGCCGTGCCGCTTGGGATCCCGCAGCGCCGCGTTGCATGGCCGGCCAGTCGGCGGCGATGGCCACTTTGAGATAATTCGTAACGGCGTTGCGGATATCGACGCCCGGCTTCTCGCCGATGCCCTGCGACAGGCGATAGATCGTCGTTGCCGCGCCCGCCTCCTGCACGACATTGGTCTCCGCATCGTTGAATTTCTGCCACACCACAATAATGGCGAAGGCGAGCAAGACCGCGTAGAGTACGCCGACCGTCGCAAATTTGAACCCGGCGATGTCGTTATTCGCCGTCAACCGTTCCAAAGTCACGTAGCGGCGCACAATGCCGGGCCCGAGCATGGACAGCGCGGTGCCGAGTCCGACGATGATCGCGCCCGAAAGCCATAGCGAGTGGCTGGTCAGAAAGAAGATCATTCCCCGCTCGTTTCGATGCTGCGGCCCGAGGATTGGGTCCACATTCTGCGGCGCGAATCGCTGCCGGACAAGCTTAAGACTTGAGGATAATTTCCGGATTAAGTGCCGTTGCGGCGATGCTCAATTCGTAACCTTTGATACAGTATGTTCGATTCGCGCTGCGATTCGTCGCGGCCGCGCGACGGGGCGAGCGCCATGCGAAACTATGGCATCCGGCAGGTCCAGACCACCGCCCGTATCCTTTTGATTTGTCCGGAATGCGGTCAGGAAAATTCGGAATTCGCCGAGGCCCTGCGCAGGATGACTACCTTTTACTGCACCGGCGAGGATTGCGATTACATTTTCGACCTCGCGCCGGGCCGGCGCAGCGATTTTGGCAAGGGCTTTGTCGACGCCTGCAAGCGGTTATATGCCGCATTCTATACGATCCGCGGCGAGCGGGCGCGCTGATCATCCCGCTGCCTGCGCGGCCGCTTTTACAAGCGCGACGGGATCGGTGAAGGCGGCGACGCCGCGCGCGCGCAGTTTTTCGATCGCCTCGTCCGTGCTCATTTTGCGCGTTGCAGCATGGCCGGCGGCAAACCCGACGAACAGCGGTTTCGGCAGCGGCTCGGCCGCGATCCAGGCGACGAGCGCGTCGATGCGCTCGGCAAGCGAGCGCGAGGCAATCACGGTCTGGAATACGATCGCCTTGATATTGGGCCGCGCCGCGAGCGCGCGAGCGATTTTCAGGCGCTCGGACATGGTTTCGTCGGGGGCGCCGCGCAGATTGTCCATAAAGCTTGCCGCACGCAGTCCGTGATCGGCCAGAAGGTCCATCATCATCATGGCAAGGCCGGCGCCCGAGGTGACCAGGACGACATCGCCGTCGGTCTCGACCAGTTGGAAGCCAAGCGCGCGGGCGGAACGCTCAAGCGCGGTCATGGCGCGCTCGGCGAGACGGCGGCTTATGGGAAACTCGTCCGGGTCGTGACGGAAATCGGCACTGTCGTCGCGGATGATTTTGGCGTCGCAGGCGACGAGACCGCCGTCCTCCGTCAGCGCCAGCGGATTGATTTCCAGAAGCTCCAAATCCTCCTGGCGGGCGATCTCGGGCAGCCGCGCGGCGAAGCGCGAAAGCCGCGCCGCCAGTTCGCGCGGAAACAGCTTGGCGAGTGCGGGAAAGACCTCTTCAGCCATCGTTGAATCCGTAATCGCGAGGCGCGCGAGCTTCGCCGACTGCTCGACGTTCTCGCCGCCCTGCGGCGCGATCAGAAGCTCGAGCAGTTGCTGCGTGCCGTCGATGCGCACCGCGATGTAAATCTCGCGCGCGATCGCCGCCGCCGCTTCGAGCAGAAGCGGGGTGTCGGCGTCATCGAGCGTCGCGAGGATCAGCCGCCGTGCATCGCGAAAATCAGTCGCCTTGTCGAAGCGGCGGATCAAGCCGCTCTTGCCGCGGCCGCCCTCGAGGACTTGCGCCTTTAGCAGAAATCCGGGCCAGTTCGCCGTCTCAGCGGGTGGGTTTTGGCCGGAGTCGAGCAGAATGCTCCGCGGCACGGCAATGCCGTGGCGCCGCAGCAAGGCTTTTCCGTCGACCTCGGCCAGACGCATAATGGCTGACTTTCTCTTGGGCGCCGTCCGGCGCTGTCTTCCGGAGGATATCGCATGTCGGGCCGGTTGCGCCTGCCGTTCCTGGATGCCGGACCGTGGCGCGTGGCGGTGCTCGGCCCGACCGGACGCTATGCGCGCAACCAGGTCGCCGGCATGATCGCGGCCGGCACGCCGCTTGTCGGCGGCATCGCGCTCGGCCGCGGCGGGACCGACATGGATGGTTTGCCGCTTTACGACCGCATCGGCGATCTGCCGCAAAAGCCCAATATCGCGGTGATCTATACGCCGGCCGAAGGCGTGCGCGACGCCATCGCCGAATGCGCTCGCGCGCACATTGCCACGATTGTCGCCGCCGCCGAATACGTGCCGGTGCACGATGCGCTAACCGCCGCGGCGCTGGCCCGCGACGCGGGGTGCTGGCTGGTCGGGCCGAACACGCTCGGAATTTTCGTGCCGGGCCGGGGATTGCTCGGCTCCATCGCGCCGAGCTTTTGCAAGCAAGGAACGCTGGCCGTCATCGTGCGCAGCGGCACCGTGGCGCTCGCTTTGGCGCGGCAGTTGACGCTCGCCGGCATCGGCCAGCGCATCGTCGCCCATGTCGGCGGCGACAGCGTGATCGGCCGCAACCCTCACGAATATCTGCAGGCGCTCGCCGATGACGACGAGACCGCGGCAGTGCTGTATTGCGGCGAGATCGGCGGCGACAAGGAATACGCCTTCGCCGCCGCGGCGCGTGACTTCCGCAAGCCCGTCATCGCCATGGTCGTCGGCCGTCATGCACCGATGCAAAAGCAGATGGGCCATGCCGGCGCGCTCGTCGGCAGCGCGCGCGAAAGCGCGGACGCGAAACTCGAAGCGCTTGCCGCGGCAGGATGCCGGGTCGCGAAGGGCCTGGAGCAGGCCATAGCGATGGCGGCGGAGCTCGCGGTGCAGGGTGGGTAAAATCGTCCGCCCCCTCTTGACCGCGTGGGCATCGCGCAAGCACGATTTTGCCCACGCGGGCATGCGCGAGAGACACCCTACGCGATGCTACAATACCAGGGACGTTCCATGAAGCTGCACTGGTCGCCGCGCTCGCCGTTCGTGCGCAAGGTCATGATCGTTGCGCACGAGCGCGGCCTGGCCGGGCGCATCACCTGCATCCGCACCGTGGCGGCGATGACTGTGCCGCATGTCGACTTGATGCAGGACAACCCGCTGTCGAAAATACCGACGCTGGTGCTCGACGACGGCACGGTACTCTACGATTCGCCGGTCATCTGCGAATATCTCGACGCGCTCGACGGCGCGCCGAGGCTCTATCCGCACGAGTCCAAGGCGCGGCTGACGGCGCTGCGCCGGCAGGCGCTCGGCGACGGCTTTTTGGACATGATGGTGATGCTGCGCAATGAACACCAGCGGGCGCAGCCTTCCGCCGTTCACATGACGAGCACTGCAGTGCGAAAGGCGGCGCTGCTGGAAAGCCTGGAGCGCGAGGCGGAATCGCTCACTACCACGCCATTCGACATCGGCCATATCGCGATCGGTTGCGCGCTGTCTTATCTGGATTTCCGCTTCGCCGACGAGGATTGGCGCAAGGGCCATCCGCGCCTCGCCAACTGGCACGCCGCGTTCGCCGCGCGCCCATCGGTGCGGGTGACGGCGCCGGTCGATGATTCGTGAGCGTCACCCCAGCGTCGGGTCGAGCACGATTTTGCCCTGGCCCTCGTGCGCCTCGATCAGGCGATGCGCCTCGGCGGCCTGCGACAGCGGCAGCACGCTCTCGATCTGCGGGATGACTTTGCCTTGTGCGGCGGCTTCCAAGCAGTGCGGCAGGTCGGCGGGCGTGTAGCCGGGCATGCCCTTAATCGTGATGCGCTTGTGATAGAGGTGGGAGAAGTCGATCGCGACATTCGGCCCGGCGTGTGCGCCGGCGGTAACGAGCCGGCCGTTCATGCCGATGGCGCGGAAGGCGAGCGGCAGCACCGCGGGATTGGCGATGTTGTCGTACAGCACGTCGACGCCTTTGCCGTCGGTGATCTTCATTATTTCGTCAGCGATGTTTCCGGTCGTGTAATTGATGCCGTGATCGGCGCCGAGTTTTTTGCCGAGCGCAACGCGCGCGTCCGATCCCGCCGCCGCGATGACGCGCGCACCGATCACGTTCTTGGCGATCTGGATGCCGATGGTGCCGAGATTGCCGCCGGCGCCCATGATCAGCACGGTCTCGTCGAATTTGAGCTCGGCGACGTGGACCAGGAGATTCCATGCCGTCGGCACGTGGCGCAGCACGACGGCGGCGCGATGGAAGTCGAGGCGCTCGGGCAGGGCGACCACCGCGCAGGCAGGAACAGCGACCATTTCGGCAAAGCCGCCGGGCCGTTTGATGCCCATCATGCCGTGCGGTCCGTCGTAGCCGCTGCCGTCCTCGGCGCAGATATCGAGCGGCATGAAGCCCGCGGCGGCGACATGATCGCCGACGCGCCAGCGGCTGACCTGCGGCCCGAGGGCATCGACGGTGCCGGCGCAATCGACGCCGGGAATGAGCGGCAGCGTCGCGCCGCGCGCGGATTCCTTGCCGGCGCGCAGGCTCACGTCGAGCACGCGATTGACCGTTGCGGCGTGCACCTTGATGCGGATTTCGCCGGCGCGCGGCACCGGATCCGGAAATTCTTCGTAGCGCAGGACTTCAGGCGCGCCGTATTGGCGAATTACGATTGCTTTCATAGTTGGGATCGTAGTTATCCTGTGAACTCGGGACTTAAGGCATAGCAGTCATGGATTTTGCCGACAAATTCGCCATCGCGGAACTGATCCACGCTTGGGGCGTCTATCGGGATCAGGGCAAGTGGCAGGAGCTGCGCGGCACCTTCACCGCGGACGGCCACATTTCCATCTCGTGGTTCCGCGGCCCGTTCGAGCAATTCGTCGAGCGGTGCAAGGCGAATTCGGCCGCCGGCCATACCTGGTCGCGCCATCACCTGTTCGCGCCAACTGTCAAGCTCGATAAGGATCGGGCGGTGACTGAAACGCCGGTCATCATCCGGGTGCGGCAAGAGTTCAAGGGCGTGCCGGTCGATCTCACGTCGTGCTCGCGCTTTCTCGACCGCCTGGAGCGCCATTCCGCAGGCTGGCTGATTGCCGAACGCGCGGCGATCTATGAGCGCGACCGGCTCGATCCGGTCGAGCCGTCGGCGGAATACGACAAGTTGTTCCTGGCCGGCGGCGCAGCGCGCTTTCCCGAGCAATACCGCTACATGGCGTTTCGTCTGGCGCACGCGCCCGGCCGCACGCTGGCGCCGATCATCTATCGCGACGGCGGCGCGGAGACCACGGACCTTTACGCACGGTTTTCCGCTTGGCTGGACGGCGGAACGGCTTGACGCGGGCACGGATACCGGGCTAGCGGCCATGCATTGGAGCCCTTTATGGCCGTCTACACCGATGTCACGGCGGAGGACCTCGGCCGCTTCCTTGCCGGTTATGACATCGGCGCGTTGCTTGCCTACAAGGGTATCGCCGAAGGCGTAGAGAACTCGAATTTTCTCGTCCATACCGGCGGCGGCAATTATATCCTCACGCTTTATGAGCGGCGCGTCGCCGAACGCGATCTGCCGTTTTTCTTAGGCCTGATGGAGCATCTGGCGAGCCGCGGCATTACCTGCCCGCAGCCGGTGAAGAACCGCGCCGGCAAGGTGCTGGGCAAGCTGGCCGGCAAGCCGGCCGCAATCGTCACCTTTCTCGACGGCCTATGGATCCGGCGGCCCAGCGCGGCGCATTGCGCGGCGCTCGGCGAGGCGCTGGCGCGGCTGCATCTCGCCGGCGCCGATTTTCCGATGCGCCGCGATAACGCGCTGTCGGTCGCCGGCTGGCGGGCGCTCTACGAAGGCTGCCGCGCGCGCGCCCACAAGGTGGAGCGCAACATCGAGTCGCTTGTCGCCGCCGAACTCGACGTGCTGGAACGCGACTGGCCGCGCGGGTTGCCGCAAGGCGTCATCCACGCCGACCTGTTCCCGGACAATGTATTTTTCCTCGGCGACAAGCTGTCTGGGCTGATCGACTTCTATTTCGCCTGCACCGATACGCTGATGTACGACGTCGCCATCTGCCTCAACGCCTGGTGCTTCGAATCCGATCATGCCTACAACGTCACCAAGGGCCGCGCGCTGTTGGCCAATTACGCCAAGACACGTCCGCTGTCGGACGAGGAATGGGACAAGCTGCCGCTCCTGGCCCGCGGCGCCGCGCTGCGTTTCCTGCTGACGAGGCTCGTCGATTGGCTCGACATACCGCCGGGCGCGCTGGTGCGGCCGAAGGACCCGCGCGAATATGCGCGCAAGCTCCGCTTCCACCAGAAGGTCAAGAGCGTCGGCGATTACGGAGTGCGCACGCCGTGAATGGCGAATTACCTCGCGTCGACATTCACACCGACGGCGCTTGCTCCGGCAATCCGGGTCCCGGCGGCTGGGCCGCGATCCTCACTTTCGGCGATCATGAGAAGGAGCTCAATGGCGGCGAGGCGAATACCACCAATAACCGCATGGAATTGATGGCGGCGATCTCTGCGCTCGAAGCGCTGAAGCGGCCGTGCCGGGTCGATCTGCACACCGACAGCCAGTATCTGCGCAATGGCATTATGAGCTACATTGCTAAATGGAAGCAGAACGGTTGGCGCACCGCCGACAAGAAGCCGGTGAAGAATGTCGATCTGTGGAAACGGCTCGATGCCGCGCTCGGCAAGCATCAGATCCGTTGGCACTGGGTGCGCGGCCATTCCGGCCACGACATGAACGAGCGTGCCGACGCGCTCGCCCGCGAGGCGATTGCGGAAATCCGCGGACGAGGCGCGTAGGAGCGGGTTTTAAACCCGCCCCTACGGCAATGCCTTACAGCATCTTCATCAGATTGTCGGCGCCCGACACTTCGGCTTTGCCCGGGGCATCTTCCACGTTGAGCGTCTTCACCACGCCGTCGTCGACCACCATGGCGTAGCGCTGCGAGCGCACGCCGAGGCCGCGCTCGGTCAGGTCCGCCGTCAGGCCCATGGCCTTGGCCCAGCCGGCGCTGCCGTCGGCCAGAAATTCGATGGCGTCGCCGCCGGAGGCCTTCTTCCAGGCGTCCATCACGAACACGTCATTGACGCCGGTCACCGCGATGGCATCGACGCCTTTGGCCTTGATTGCGGCTGCGTTCTTCACGAAGCCCGGCAAGTGGTTCTTGTGGCAGGTCGGGGTGAAGGCGCCGGGTACCGCGAACAGCACCACTTTCTTGCCCTTGAACAATTCGTCGGATGTTTTCGGCTTCGGCCCATCGGCCGTCATCACCATGAAAGTACCGCTGGGAACGCGGTCGCCAACCTTAATAGCCATGTTCGTTTTCCTCTTGCGTTCACAATAAAACTCGTCCGTCGCGATATGTCGCTGGTGCGGCGGCGCCATAAACTAGCGCGCCCGGCGAATTAGTCGAGATGGGCCGGAACCTCGATTGCGTCATCCTCGGACACCGCGGTGAAGGTGAGCGTCGCGCCTGCGGGCTTTGCGTCCGGCGGCAGCCCATCGAGATCGAAGGCAAAGCGTCGCGTCGCGCCGTCGCCGCCCGTCGATTCCGGCTGCGGCAGCGACCAATCGGGCGTCGGCCCTTCGACGAACAGATTGACCGGCGCGCCTGCAGGCGCGGCGACGTCGACGACGACGCGGCCGTGCGGCTTGCCGGGTTCGCGATGCACGGCCAGAATGGCGAGACCCTTGCTCGATCCGGTATTTGGACCGAGCGGCACGCGCCGCGGTACACGAATTTCAGCTCCCTCGATGGCTGCGTCATCGGCGCCATCGCCATTGAGCGCAAGCCGCAGCTTGGCCTCGACCGGCATGCAAAGCTTGCCGCAGACCGCATAGCCGAGCTTGAGATGCAATAACGGCTTTCTCGTCGCATCTTGGGCGGCGACCTGCACCGGCAGGATGACGCGGTCGACGTAACCGATCGACGTGCCGCCGGCGCCGTCGGGGAATCGCTTCGGCGCCGGCCACAGCACGGTGGCGGATTTCACATTGTCGGACCCGGAGAAATCGAAGGTCGGCGGCACGCCGCTATCGCCGGGATCGCGCCAATAAGTATGCCAGCCCGGATCGAGCTTGATCTCGATGCCGGCGAGCAGGATTGGCGTGGCCGAGGTTTTGCTCATCGCGCCGGAAATGAGGCGCGCAGCGGTGTGCGGTTGCGCATCCCAGTCCGAAGCGTCCTGCGCCCGCGCGACTGAACCGGCGAACGGCACGTCGGCGAGGCCGATCAGCATGACGGCCGCAAGCGTTAATCGAACAGGCGTCATCATCGCCGCTGTTTAGAGCGAATGGCGGGACGGCGCCACTGACATGATTGTGACCGAGAATTGGGAGCAAGAATCGACGCCAAGAATCGACGCCAAGAACCGGCGCCAAGATTCGTGAGCAAGACAGCAACGATTTGGCGCCACCGGATCGCCGCAATTGCGACCGCGGCCTATCGGCCGTAGGGCATATCGTGAACTTTTGTCCCGCTCGTTCGTTTGCAAATGCGGAACGATGGGCTAACCTTTCCATATGAAATTGCCGCGTGGCACATCGGGAAAATCACGGCGCCGGGGCTATCTCGACGGCCAAATGCTGATCGCCATGCCGGCGATGGGCGACGAACGCTTTTCACGCTCGCTTATCTATATTTGCGCGCATTCATCCGAGGGCGCCATGGGCATCGTGGTCAACCACCCGGCGCCGAACATTCAGTTCTCCGATCTACTGGTGAAGCTCAACGTGATTCCGGCCGCCGATGTGATCCAGTTGCCGACGCGCGCCGGGGTCAAGGTCATGCGCGGCGGTCCGGTCGAGACCGAGCGCGGCTTCGTGCTGCACAGCGCCGACTTCTTCATCGAGAATTCGACGCTGCCGATCGACGATGGCATTTGTCTCACCGCCACCATCGATATTCTCAAAGCCATTGCGCGCGGCGACGGGCCAGAGAGCGCCATCCTCGCGCTCGGCTATGCCGGCTGGGCTCCCGGCCAGCTGGAAAACGAAATGCAAAGCAATGGCTGGCTGCACTGCACCGCGGATTCCGAACTCATCTTCGGTCCGGATATCGATCGCAAATACGAAAAGGCATTGAAAAAGCTGGGAGTCGATCTCGGCATGCTGTCGAGCGAAGCCGGGCACGCGTAACAGGGATCAGTAATCGGGCATCAGGAGCCAAAAACCTTTGATCTGATACCTGACTGCTGATGCCTCGCTCCTGAGCCTGCCGCATCCGGCTCCAGCAACGCTCGCGCCCGCTCGGCGCTCATCGGCTCGCCAAACACAAAACCTTGCGCGAACTCGCAACCGAGCTGAGACAGCTCGACCGCGTCGGAATCGGTTTCGGCGCCTTCCGCCACCACCTCCATGCCGAGATCGTGGGCGAGCGTGATGATCGAGCGCAGGATCACCGGGCGCGTGCCCTTGGCCGTCGTGCGCACGAACGACTGATCGATTTTGATGGTGTCGAAGGGAAAGCGTTGCAGATAGGACAGCGAGGAATAACCGGTGCCGAAATCGTCGAGCGCCAGGCCGGCGCCGAGTTCGCGAATCCGGTGCAGCATCTGTGCGGCATGCTCCGGATTCTCCATCACCACCGATTCGGTGAGTTCGAGCTTGAGCGATCCGCGCGCCAATGGCGCGCGCGCCAGCACGGTGCGCAGGTCCTGAATGAGGTCGTGTCGGAGCAATTGGCGCGACGAGACGTTGACGCTGGCGAACACCGGCTCGCGATGGCGCAGCGTCCGCTGCCAGGTGGAAAGCTGCCGCGCGGTGCGATCCAGCACGAACAGGCCGAGCTCGACGATCAACCCGGTTTCCTCGGCAATGCTGATGAATTCCGCCGGCGACAGCCGGCCGAGCTTCGGATGGTTCCAGCGTGCCAGCGCCTCGAAGCCGGCGATGGCGCGATCTTCCAGTCGCACGATCGGCTGATACAAGATGGCGATTTCGTCGCGCTCCAGCGCCCGGCGCAGGTCGGATTCGATCGACAGCCGGTCGGACTTGCGCGCGCGCATCGCGGCCTTGAACACGTCGATGCGGTCGCCGCCGCCGCGTTTGGCATGATACATGGCGAGCTCGGCGTCCTTGAGCGCCTCCTCGGCGCGCTGCGATTCGCTGTCGGCGAGCGCCAATCCGATCGACGCGGTGAGGAATATTTCGCGATCGCGAAAGGTGATCGGCGCACGCAGGGTCTTGCGGATCGTCTCGGCCAGTGCGGTGATGCGCGCCAATTCGCGTTCCGACAGTACGATCAGTCCGAACTGATCGCCCGAGAGGCGCGCCAGCGTGTCCTGCGGCTTGATGAGCCGGCCAAGCCGGCGCGCCAAAGTGAGCAGGATCGAATCGCCGACCGCCATGCCGACCGAATCGTTGACCTGCTTGAAGCGGTCGAGGTCGATCACCATCACCGTCGGCCGGATCGCGGTATCGGCCTTGGCGAGCCCGAGCACGGCTTGCAGCCGGTCGATGAACAGTTCGCGGTTCGGCAGGCCGGTGAGGTTGTCGTGCACGGCGTCGTGGAGCAGACGTTCCTCGGCCGTCTTGGTTTCGGTGACGTCGGTCAGCGTGCCGACCAGGCGAACCACTTCGCCGTCGGAACCGACGACCGGACGCGCCCGCAGCGCGAACCACAGATAGTGCCCATCGGCGGTGCGCATACGGAAATCCTGCGACACCCGCCCGCGCCGTTGTTCGAGCACGCTGTCGAGCGTGGCGCGGAAGCGGTCGCGGTCGAGCTGATGCAGCACATCGAGCCATTTGGCGGCGGAACCGTCGAGCGAGCCGTGCTTGAGCCCGAGCGCGGTTTCGGTCTCCGGACTGGTAAAAACCTTGTCCGACGAGACGTCCCAGTCCCAGATCATGTCGCCGGCGCCGGTCAATGCCAGCGCGCGCCGCTCGACGTCGGACACGATACCGCTGGTCGCGCCGCCGGCGAAGGCGTGCTGCATCACGGTAAAGCCGATCAGCATGACGATGAGCACGAGGCCGCCGAGCAATGCCGGTCCGACAATATCGTTGGTGAGGAAGCCGAGTACCGTCAGCGCGGCGCCTATCACCCAGACCACCAAGAGGAGCCAGGTTGGAATCAACATCACCGCCCGGTCGTAGTCGTGCGTCGCGAGGTAGATGACAAGCGCAAAGCCGAGGATCGCGACCAGGAACAGCGATATGCGCGCGATGCCGGAGGCGACGGCCGGCGAGAACAAAGCGACCGCGACCAGCACGCCAAGAAAAGCGAGCCAGCCGATGGTGATGTGGGCGTAACGCACATGCCAGCGGTTGAGATTGAGATAGGCGAATAGAAACACCAAAAGCGTCGCCGCCAGGATCGCTTCGCCCGAGGCGCGCCAGATGCGCTCTGCGCTCGACGACATATCGAAGACTTTTGGCCAAAAGCCGAAGTCGATGCCGATATAGATAAGGACGGCCCAGCCAAGCGCCGCCGCGGCGGGGAACATGACGCTGCCCTTGACCACGAACAGGATGGTCAGGAACAGAGCCAGCAGGCCGGCGATGCCGATGACGATGCCTTGATAGAGCGTGAGCGAATTGAGCTTGTCCTTATAGGCGTCGGGCTCCCACAGATAGAGCTGCGGCAGGTTGGGGGTGCTCAATTCGGCAACGAAAGTGATCACGGTGCCGGGGTCGAGGGTGACGCGGTAGACGTCGGCGTCGGCGCTGTCTTGGCGCTCCGGCGGATCGCCGGACGACGGCGTGATGTAGACGATGCGCGACCGACCGAGATCGGGCCAAATGAGACCCGAGCCGACCATCCGGTAGTGCGGCGCCACGATCAGCCGGTCGATCTGCTCGTCGCCGTTATTGGCGAGCGCGAAGACCGCCCAGTTCCTTCCGGATTGGCGCGCTCGCACCTCGATGCGCCGGATGATGCCGTCGTCGCCCGGCGCGGTGGAAACCTGGATGCGGTCGCCGTCGGTGTGCTCGATCTGGGCCGCGTCGGTCAGATCGATGGCTGCGGCATCGGTGCGGACATTGACGGCTTCGACGGCTTGCGCTGCCGGCATGTCAACGAGCACCACGATGGCGAGCGCCAATATCGCGCTCAGCACGCCGCAAGGAATCTTCGCGCAAAAGGTCTCGGCGCGAACGCGAAAAGGTGTGGCGCTCAAATTGGCGGCGCGCAAAAATACCAAGAAAACCCCTCCGAGGCCGGCAACAGGCGCCGTTCGCGCCACGATTATCGATCCCGGAAGAAGTACCTACCGGGCTTTGCGCCGAATTCGCGACGGCCTGACTCTCTTCCGGCTCTCTTGCGCCTCAATCCAGCCGCGGCCGCGCACGCCACAGGCCGTTCTTAGTAGCCGCTGAAGGGTTGCGGAGCAAGGGTATTTCTCGTTTACTTTCAAAGGGTCAGGAGAAAAGCGTCATTGTGGTTGCCACGTACTCGCGCGCGGCTCTGCGATTGTCTTTAGGTCGGCTGCGTCGCAATGTGACAAGCGCGGTCGCCATCGCTAAAATTTCCGGGCAGGAGACTACGAAATGCCCGCCGTGGATGACGACGATCGGCCGAAAAAGAAGATCGCCCATGCGATCGGGCAGGATTTGATGCTGTTGTCGGCCGACGAGCTTGCTGAGCGCATCGCGCTTCTGCAGGGCGAGATTTCGCGGCTCGAAGCCGACATGGCGCGAAAGCGCGCCACCAAATCGGCGGCCGACAGCTTCTTCAAGAAGTAAGCGGTTCCAGCTATTTAGCGCGAAATCGCCATCCGCGCCTCGCGCGTGATCTGAGAAAGATTCGGTAAGTTTCTGAGATTCCTTAACCTTTCGTTAAGCTTTCTCGTTCATTACAATCATTGTCCATCTTCTGGACGTCGAGTGGCTCCTGTCCACTCTGTTTGACGCCTCCCTGTTATCACCTTGAGCCGCCGGCAACGGCGGCTCTTTTTTTATTAATCATTGTGACCGCCAGGCTACCGCGCCTGGAAGGCGTAGATTTTCTGTTCGAAACGCGGTCGAGCGGCAACTATGTCGGAAGGTTCACGCGCCGCGGTGCTGGACAGCGCGCACGCGCCGCGCGATGCTGGCGCCGTGGCGTGAGGCGTAAATGTCCGACAAGCGTGCAATGGAAGCCGGCGCGGTTTCCTTCAGCGAGCGGCTGGCGAGTTCCCAGGTCTTCGCGACCTTGTTTCGCGACGGTATGGCGCTGGTCGAGGAAACCGCGAGCTATCTCGACGGATCGGGCCGTCAGGAATCCAGGAAACTCGAACGCAGCGCCAGCCTCGTTTATGCGACCGAGAGCATGCGGCTGACGACACGGCTGATGCAGCTTGCCTCGTGGCTTTTGCTGCACCGGGCGGTCAAGGAAGGCGAGATGACGCTCGCCCAAGCCAATAAGGAAAAAAGCAAGGTTCGGCTGGCGGCCTGCGAGCCGGGCGATGCCAAATCGCTTGAGCTGTTGCCGGCAAAGCTGCAGGAACTGATCACGCGCTCGACCAAGCTCCAGGCCGAAGTGCGCCGCCTCGACAGCACGATGCACGCGCCTACGCCGGCTAGAATTGCGGCCGATAACCCGGTCGAGCGGCAATTGGGACTCTTGAAGGCGGCCTTCGAGCAGGACGCCTGAGAATTCGTCCCGCTCTTTGCCTGCGCAAGCGAGCCGGAAACCGGCCCCGAAACCGGCCCCATGGCTACTTCTTCAAAAAGCCCGAATACTTTTTCTGGAACCGCGACAATCGGCCGCCGCGGTCGAGCAGATGCTGCTGGCCGCCGGTCCAGGCCGGATGCGACTTCGGATCGATGTCGAGATGAAGGGTATCGCCGGGCTTTCCCCACGTCGTGCGCGTGGTGAATTCGGTGCCGTCGGTCATGACCACCTTGACGGCGTGGTAATCGGGGTGTGCGTCGGGTTTCATGGGTTCGATCTTCGGGTTCGATCTTCGGCTTCAATCTGTTGACGAATTTGGCGGCTCTATAACAGGAGCCGGGCATCGGCGGCAAGGCGTCGCGATCGAGCGGCGTCGCAATTGACAGGGTGTCGCAATTGACAGGCGTCGCAATTGACCTGGGTCAAGGCCGCGGGGCATGAGCATCGCCAAGACAACTCGCGGTGCCGCCATGGCGCCTCAGCGGCCGGCCGGGAATAGCTAGGATGGAACGACACGAATTGCGAGCGGCCGGCTCTCTGGCCGCGGTCTTTTCCGTCAGGCTGCTCGGCCTGTTCATGATCTATCCGGTGTTTGCGGCCTATGCCCGCAACCTGACGGGCGCCAATCCGTACCTGATCGGGGAGGCGCTGGGCATTTATGGCCTCACCCAGGGCATCTTGCAGATTCCGTTCGGTCTGTTGTCCGACAAAATCGGGCGCAAGGTCATGATCGTCCTCGGGCTCGTTCTGTTCGCCGGCGGCAGCGCGGTGGCGGCGCTCGCGACCTCGATCGACGGCGTCATCGTCGGCCGCGCGCTGCAAGGCTCGGGCGCCGTCGGCTCGGTGATCCTGGCGCTGGTGGCCGATCTGACGGCGGAGGAGAACCGCACCAAGGCGATGGCGCTGGTCGGGGTCACTATCGGCGCGTCCTTCATGATCGCGCTGGTGGCCGGCCCGATCGTTGCCAATTTCGTCGGAGTGAGCGGCATATTTTGGCTGATGGTGGCTCTCGCGCTCGTCGGCATTGCGATCGTCCAGTACGTCGTGCCGAACCCGCGCCAGCTGCGCGTGCATCGCGATGCCGAGGCGGTGCCGGCAATGATCGGCGCGGTGCTGCGGGACAAGGAGCTGTTGCGGCTCGATTTCGGCATATTCGCGCTGCACGCCATGCTGACGGCAAGCTTTCTGATCATGCCCGGCCTGCTGCGCGACACATTGAATGCGCCGGTGAACGATCAGTGGTTTGTCTATCTTCCGGTGCTGCTCGTTTCGGTGGTCGTGATGGTGCCGGCGATCGTCGTCGCCGAGAAATATCGCCGCATGAAAGGCGTCTTCGTCGGCGCGGTTGCGGCGCTGGTCGCGAGCCAGCTCATGCTGTATTTCGGCGCCGGCAATATGTTCGTGCTGTTGGCCGCGCTCGTGGTCTTCTTCTCGGCCTTCAATGTGATGGAGGCGAGCCTGCCCTCGCTCATCACCAAGGCGGCGCCGCCCGACGCCAAAGGCACGGCGATGGGGCTTTATTCGAGCTTGCAGTTCCTCGGCATTTTCGCCGGCGGCGTGGTCGGCGGCTTCGCCAACCAGCACGGCGGCAAGCCTGCGGTTTTCGCACTGACGGCGGCGGTTGCGTTTTTCTGGCTCCTTGCCGCGGCGACCATGGCGCAGCCGAGCTATCTGACCACGCGGCTGCTGCCCATTGCCGACGGCAAAGCCGGCGACGCCGACAGCTTGGCGACGAAACTGCGGCAGGTGCCGGGCGTCGCCGAGGCAGTGGTGATCGCCGAGGAAAAGCTCGCTTATCTGAAAGTCGATGCCAAAGCCTTCGATGCGGCCATGGCGGAATCGCTCGCCGGCGCGCCTTAATGTGCCGTCATTGCGAGCAGCAACGCGACGAAGCAATTCCCCTCCCTTCATCCCTCCCCCGCATGCGGGGGAGGGTTGGGTGGGGGCTCGCAATGGTGAGCGCGTTATCACGGCCGCCAGCTCATGCGGTGAACGGGCTTGCCCGAAATGGCATTGACGCCGCCGCCGGCGATGACGAAGCCTGCCTTGGTATAGAAGCCGATGGCGCGCGCATTGTCGGTGTTGACGTCGAGATCGAGGCCGCGCGGCGCAATGCGCTTTGCTTCCGCGAGCAGCGCCGCGGCGACGCCAAAACCCCAAAACTCCGGCGCCACCACGAGCTGGTCGAGATAGCGCGTCGCCGAATCGACGGTGACGATGCCGATCATCGCGGCGTTGTCGGCGTTTTGCGCTTGCGCGATCACGATCTGCGCGGCCCGCGCCAGCTCATTGCGCCAGCGCGTACGCCACCACCCAAGCCGCGCAGCGAAATCGAGCGCCGGATAGGTCGCCTGCCAGGTTTTGAGCCACAGCGCGATCGCGGCATCCTCGTCGCTCGGCTCGTATCGGCGCAGCGCAAACGCAAGCTCGCCGCTCACGGCGCCGCAGCTTCCCGGATGGCGTCCTTGCCCGCTTCGCTGCCGGCTTCTTTCAGGAGCCGCAGCAGCTCGCGATGCATGGTGTCGTTGCCGGCGACGACTTCGCCCTTGGTGAAGATGTCGCCCTTGCCGTCGCAATCGCTGACGAAGCCGCCGGCCTCGCGCACCAGGATCGACCCCGCGGCGAGATCCCACGGCGACAGATCGCGCTCCCAGTAAGCATCGAGCCGGCCGCAAGCGATCCAGGCGAGATCGAGGGTGGCCGCGCCATAGCGGCGCAATCCGGCGAAAGCTTGCTGGGCGGCGGCGATTTCGCGCCGCGCCAAAGCCAGATCGCCGCGGCCGTAATGCGGCAAGCCGCAGGCGACCACGGCGTCGGCAAACCGCTGTCTTGCCGCGACGCGGATGCGCTTGTCGTTCAGGTAAGCGCCCTTGCCGCGCTCGGCGACAAACAATTCGTCGTTGGCCGGATTATAGACGATGCCGGCGACGACGACGCCGTCACGCTCGAGCGCGATCGACACCGCGAAATGTGGGATGCCGTGCAGGAAATTGGTGGTGCCGTCGAGCGGATCGACGATGAAGCGGTGGCTCTTGTCGGCGCCGGCGCGCGCGCCGCCTTCCTCGCCGAGAAAGCCGTAATCCGGCCGCGCCTTGGCGAGCTCTTCGCGCACCGTTTCCTCGGCGCGGCGATCGGCGGCGGTGACGAAATTGCGCGGCCCCTTCAGCGACACCTGCAAATGCTCGACCTCGCCGAGATCGCGCTTGAGCCCGCGCCCGGCGCGATGCGCCGCCTTGATCATGACGTTGAGAACCGCAGAGTGCTGCATGAGCGTGTCTCGTGAAGCCTTAAATGTGCGGCGTCAAGTCGTGACGAGCCGCAAGCATTATTCCCGTCATCCTGAGGTGCGAGCGGAGCGAGCCTCGAAGGAGACGGGCCCCGGTGCCTCGGCCGTCGCCCTTCGAGGGCCGCTCCGCGGCCACCTCAGGGTGACGGGCAACAGGCAAAGCTCACCCGTCCTCACGCTCCGCCTTGGCATCCTCCCGCCCGCCGGTGTTCCGCGTCGCGTAAAAATCCTCCGGCAGGTTCTGCCGCGCCTTGCGCTCGGGGGCGCCGATATTGCGCGGCACGCCTTGGAGCAGCTCCCGTTTGACTTGCACATGCAGCCGCGGCGGCACGGTGCGGAACGCGCGCTTGAGGCAATCGGTCACGTAACCGAGGCAGCGTCGCGCCCGGCGGCAGCGGTTTTTCGGGCAGGCCTGCCACAGCGCGAAAGCGTTGCAATAGCGCCGCTGCTGGGCGGCGGCCTCGCGCCCGTAACGCCGCGCGAAGTCCGCTTCCGACAGTTTGGGGCGGTTGCCCTTGAAACCCGACTGCAGCATGGCGCCATACACCGCGGCGTTCTCGTTGATACGGTCGGCATCCTTTCGTTTCATCGTCCTCACCCGCGTTTTCCTGTCATCCGTCGCCCTGAGGTGCGACCCCCGACTTGATCGGGGGGAGCCTCGAAGGGCGACGGCCCCGGCGCCTCGGCCGTCGCCCTTCGCGGGCCGCTTCGCGGCCACCTCAGGGTGACGGGAAACAGGCAAGCTCGCTTATTCCCGCACGCCCCTTCGCATGCGGGTGGCCCGATCTCAGTCACGTGAAGCGCGGAGCCGGAGCAAACAGAACGGCGCGGCGGTGGTTGGCCTCGTTGTCTCTGTTCGCTTTTCCCGTTTCGCCAAAAGCAAAAAGGATATGGAACGCCGGAAGACGCAGGGATCGTAACCTCCGCACCTTTTACGGTGCGGCGCCGCCCCCTGAACGGGAGGGGGCAGCTCGCCTTCCGGCGTTCCACCACGGCTCTGCCCAAGGGGTGTGTGGTCCCTTGGTGCGATCCGGGCCAGGCTTCGTGGGCGAGACCGTCCAAGGGGCGGGGGTCACTCCGCCGACGATCGACCCACTTCCAGCGACGCACCTCGCATGCCGGTCGTAATGCCGGCAGGCATGATGCCCGGACCGCCCGGGAGCGGGTTGCAAGCCCGCCCGCGGGCTCCGCCTCTCGCCCCGCCGCCGCGATCTGCCTCCGCGGCGGCGTCCTTTAGCGGGCGAGATGATTCGTGCGCTTATGTAACGGAAAGGGAGACCGATGTCAAGGGGCGGTCGCACTATCGGCGACGATCAATCCCCCTACGGCAATCGCCAATGCCTCACGCCGCCGAGGCGCGGACTTCGAGATGCACGCCGGTTTTCTTCTGCAGCACCCGGATGACTTCGGACAAATTGGCTGCGGTCGGATTGCCGTTGGGGCCGAACATCCGCATCAGGCTTTTCGGCGGTATCCGTGTCGCTTTGGCCAATGCTGCAAATCCGATGGTTGCGTTGATGAAGTCGCGCAGCACTGCGCGAGCCGTGCCGACATCCCCTTCGATCAAGGTCTGCACGGCTTCCCGGAACAGGGCCTGCCGGAATTCCGGATCGGCTTCGATCCTGGCTTTGACGTGGTCCCTGAAGTTGACTGTGAGAACCATATTCACCTCACGCGCGATCGAACGCCTTGCGCGCCTTGTACTCGCTCCAACGGGCCTGGGCCGTCATGATGTCCTCGCTTTGCCGCCTCTTGGTGCCGCCGGCCAGCAAGATAATGAGCATCTCGCCGTCCTGTCCGAAGTAAATGCGATAGCCTGGTCCGAAATCGACTTTCAATTCGGCTACGCCACCGCCGACGCCTTTCACGTGCGAGCGATTGCCCTGCGTGAGCCGGTACAAGGCAACGCCGACCTTCGCCTGGGCTTGCTTGTCGATTGCATCGAGCCAGACCTGGAAGGGGGCACGGCCGTTACGATCAACAAATGACCTGATACCAATCTCGGCCATAAAGTACCATATATGTTACCTATTGGCAACGGGCTCGTCTTTGCGAGAAGTCGGGGGCACCAGCACCGCGCCAGGCCGGAAAAATCGGCCACGTTCGGCTTTGGAGAAATCGTATTCGTCTTTCATGGCGCTAAAGCATGCACAACCGGAAGGAGATTTCCAGGGGAGCTGTGCCAACAGTCGTTCTTGTGTGGGCTGGAGCGGCGGCCTGGTCGCCGATTTCGACGCCGCGGGCAACGTCGTCGGCCTCGACATCGATTCCCGCCTCGCGCAAGCTCGATCTGTCCAAGGTGGAGACGATTGCGCTGCCGCCAGTAGGGGCGGCGGAGTGAGATTGGCGCATTGCGGCTAAGCCGCAGTGCGGCGCAACAGGCCGCGCTCCTTCATCTCCATGTGCAGCGCGATCGAATCGAGGTCGAAACCGTTCGGCCAGGTCAAAATGCCGTCATCGAGAAACACGCGCGCGAAGAAGGCGGGGTTGCGCAACGGCTCGACCATCTCGCCGCCTTCGGCAATCATGTCGGCAAAATCGCGCTCGCCCTCGGTGCCGTCGGAGAAGACGACGGCAACGCGGTAGCCGCCGCGCGTCTCGATTCGCGTCACGTCGATCAATTCGAATATCTGGTCCTGGGCGTTCATTCGACGTCGGCTCCCGGAATCACGGAGGTAGTCGCGTGCTTAGTATTTTGTCCCGCGAGCGAGGATTCGAGCAGCGCGACCTCGTCGGGCGTGAGGTCGAACAGCTGATAGACGAGGGCGTCAATTTCGCGCTCGCCCTTTTCGATTGCGGCGTCAAGCTTGCACACCTCGCCGGCGTTCGTGGCGAGATAGGTTTCCCAATCGGCGCGTTCCTTCACTGGAATTTCGGTTCGGAACACCCGCTTCACTTCGTCGCGGAATTGGACGAAGTCGAGTGTCCACCAGTCCTCCAACTTACGCGACAGCTTTTTGAGACCAGGTAGCGCGAGGTCGAGGATGCGGTGGCGAATTTTTGACTGGATGTCGAAACGACGGGCCGCGGAATCGCTGCAGGCTTGCGCCAGGCGTGCGAGTTGAGATTTTGCAGTCTTGGGAATTTCGGGCAACGGCGTCTGTCGCACGAATTCCGTGCGCAAACGGAGATAGCCGCCACGAGCGATGTTCGTTACCGAAGAAAAGAAAAACCAAGCTAGTCTGCTATTAAGGTAGGCAAGCAAAGCAAGATCATCAGTTGGAACGACGTAGCAAGTATTTGCGACCAAAAATCCATCTTTGTCTAGGGAAAATGGATTTTTGGCTGTTATATCCTGATAAACGATCTTTGTGGCTGCAAAGGCCGGTTGATAAGCCAATTGTGCTTGTTGCAATTCAAACCATTCCTGCTGCGTAGCGCGCTTCTCCAAGTCCTTTTTGAACGGCAACAATTGACTGCGAACCGGCGGATAGTCGTTGATATCGACCTTGCCCTTTGGTGTATTGATAAGAAACAGTCCTTCAGGTTCGACGTGCCAGCGTTTGACATTCTCACCGCGCAGGAATGGACTGAGAATCTTTGCTGATTTTTTGTCCTGGCTCACGAGCCGATCCCGCGTAACTTGATCGACAATAAATGCGTCGTTAAGTCCCGTCTTGATGCCAAAAAGCGGCGCGCCGTAGACTTCACCCAGCGTCTTCTTGCCCTCGACGATCTTGTCGCGCAAGTGCGCCAGTCGGTCGTCCTCAAATTGCCACGAACCTTTGCCGAGCCGCGCCCGCGGCATGATGGTCGCGCTGGTCGCGAAGGCGGCGTCGAGATCCTTGGGCGGCTCGTCGCCGATCTTGAGGAACGCCAGCGTGCTACCCTCCGCCGCCCTGCCTTTCTGCAACGTGATAATCGCCGGATAGGTGGTGACGCCATCGAAAATCTGCGTGTCGCCGAAGTCGATCACCGCCTCTATGCCGACGTTGTCCCCGAGGTAAGTGCGCAGCTTTTCGCCCGAACCAGTGCGGAAGAAGGTCGAGGAGGTGATGAAACCGAGGCGTCCCCCTTCCTTAAGAAGTCCTACACCCCGTTCAAGGAAATAGGCATAAAGATCGGTACGGTCGGCGGCGACAACATATTTCTTTTCAAGATAGGGCTTGATCAGTTTGATCAATTCCATTCGCACATAGGGTGGATTTCCGATCACCACGTCGAAGCCGCCGTCGGCAAAAATCGGGCCGAACGCCTTACGCCAATCGAAGGGATGATCGGTAAATTTGGAATCGTCGATTAAGCTGTCACCGACCTTGATGGTGGCTTCGAGGTTCTGCAAGCGATGCTTGTTGCGGGCGGTCTTCAGCCACAGCGCCAACCGCGTGATCTCGACCGACTCGGCATTGACGTCCACGCCGTAAAGATTCTTGGTGACGATTTCGTCGAACGGGTCGAAGTCGATATCGTCACCGAGACTCGCCATGTGCTCGACGACCCGGCGATATTCGGCCGCCAACAGGTCGAAGGCGGCGACTAGGAACGCACCGGAGCCGCAGGCGGGGTCTACGATGTGCAATGCGCGTAGAACTGTAGCGTAATCGCGCCAAAACGCGCGCTCCGCCTCTTTTTCCTTTTCATGGAAGATCGGGTCGCCGTTGCTCGGCGCTTCGCGCCCGTGTTTGGCGAGCAGCGCACTGAATCGCTCGGCGAGTGTCACACCAATGGTGCGCTCGACCAAGAAGCGTGTCACGATATCGGGCGTATAAATGACGCCAAATTGTTTTCGCTTGGAAACCTTCGGTGGCTCTTGCCCGCGGCTTATTGCACGCAACCGCTCAATATCGGTGATCGACTGCTCGAAGATATGACCGAGGACCGTAACCGGCACGTCGCTCTTATAGTCCCAACGCCCCAGCGCGCCGAGGTCAGTGGCAAGTGGGTCAGGGATTACGACCGCATCTACAACTGTGTCGGGTGCAAACAATCCGCCGTTGTAAGCCCAGATGCCGCGACCTTCATTGCCAACATCGATTTCATGAAAGAGCGCCTGAAAATTCTTCCAATACGGTTCGGGCCTGAATTCGTTGCGCGCAGTTCCAGCGCGCTCTAGAAGCTTATCCGGCAACAAGTCAGTACGTTCCGCAAAGGCGACGAACAAGATACGATCGAGGTTTTTCTGTGCGACCTCAATGGCCGCTGTCATTGGTAGCTTCGGCCCGTCTGCCGCGTCTGTCAGAAACGAAATTAGCCGATCGCGCAGCGACTTATATTCGGTGTACAACTTATTGGTAATATCCTTGTAAGCACTGTCAGTCTCGCGCAGCAGTTTATCTGTTGTGCCGGTGAGAAGGGAGGTAGCGGACAAGATGAGCCAGAGCTTCTCATGCTCGCTGCGATCGTCGAGCTTGGTGAGATCGAAAAGCTCATAGGCGTCACGGCCGCGACCAAATGCATATAGCCTGATCTCACTACAGTTAGATACCAATACCCACCGTGCACCCGGTGTATCGATGGCGTACTCCCACGCCTGCTGAACCGGGCTGCGCCGCCCGCCCGGAGGAATTGCGTCAAGATCGGTCGTGAGCGGGCCTTTCATTTCGAATGGCGCGACGACCTCATTGCGCGCATCGCGTTCGGAGAAATGGCCGAGCGCGACATCGGCCGAACCGCCTCGTGTCGAATGCTCGAAATCGACGGTGTAGGTCTGGTCTGGATCGTACTTGCGATAGCCGAGCAACGTTCCGAGAATTTCGTCGTAGAAGCGATTTCGGACTCGGGTTTCGTTGGCGCGAAACCGCGGGCTACGGGCGGCTTCCGCATACTTCTGAGCAACCTCCAATTGAGTTTCCGTCGGCTCGAAATTGACCCGCTTCAACGCTTCTGCAATCACTTTGTAATTGAGCAGCGGAACGCGCAGCGTGCGGCCGACGCCCGACCGGCCTGGCCGGCCGCCCCGTCCACCATCACCGAGATCGATTCCTGCCGCTGCGAAGAGGTCCATGTGGATTGCGCAACTTATTGCGTGAGCCACCCCAGGTCGAGATTCGTAATGGTGAAACTAACAGGTTCCTGCCGAGGAGCCCTCCGTAATCCTACCCCGCAAGCAGGGGACGGAAGGGTCGAGTGGATAGACTTCGCCCCTCCGAATCGGCTCCTATTGCAAATTATGACACCCACCCAGCCCGACTTGTTCGGTGCCGAAGCCGCGCCGCCCGCCTATCGTCCCGATCCCGACAAAATGCGCCGTCGGCTCGAAAAAATCCTCGCCGAGGCCCGCGCGGCGCAGAAATTGCCGTGGGAATCGACGACGGTTTCACTCTATCGCACCATCTTTCCTCAGATGACTAATTGGTTACCGGAAGAGGAGGGCGCGCAACTGCGCTTCGAATTCGAGACGGAATTGGCGCGGCTGGAAGCCGCGTAAGACTTTTTCTCCCGGATTTCGCTTCGCTCCATCCAGGCTACTGACCCCTCCCGCAAGCGGGAGAACGGAGGCTGGATTGCTTCGCTTCGCTCGCAATGACGCCGTCAAGGCTTCGCCGTCCCCGCTTGCGATGGCGGCACCGGACCGGACGGTGACGCCGCCGCCTGCGCCCGCGCCGCTTGCGCCTGCTTGAGCGCCTCGAGCCACGGCTGCGCGAGCTTGGTTCCCTGCGCCACCGTTGCCGGGTCGAGGCCGGCCATGAAATCGTCGAGCGTGATGTCGGTCTCGCCGCCGGCGCGCGAAATCAGGTGCCATTTCACCGCCTGGACCGGATCGCGCGAGGCGCCGAGCCCGCTTGCGAGAATCCGCGCCAGGCGGTCTTGCGCGATGGCGCTGCCGTGCAGCGCGGCCTTGCGGAAGATTTTGGCGGCGGCGTCTTCGTCGCGGGCCACGCCGTCGCCGTTATAGAGCGCGATGGCGTATTCGACCTGCGCGTCGGTGTCGTCGGCGAGCGCGGCTCGCGCCCACAGCTTCACCGCCTCCGGCATGTCTTTGGGCACGCCACGGCCGTCCTTGTAGAAGGTGCCGAGCGCGTATTGCGCCTGCGGGCTGCCGGCGTCGGCGGCCGCGCGAAAGAGCTCGGCGGCGCGCTTGAAATCCTGCGGGAACAACTGGCCCTCGATATAGAGAAGCGCGAGATCGTAAGCCGCTTCGGGATGGCCGAGCTTGGCGGCAGCCGCCAGCCATTTGGCGCTTTGCTCGCGGTCGCGCGGGCCGGCGCGGCCGTTGAGCGCAAAGATGGCGAGCGCGAACATGGCGTTCCTATCGCCGCGCGCGGCGGCGAGCTTGTACCAGTCGGCGGCCTTGGCGTCGTCGCGCGGCACGCCGAGGCCGTTGGCGTAGAGTTCGCCCAAAAGCGTCATCGATTGCGGATTGCCTTTCTGCGCGCCGTCGGTTGCGTAGCGGAACGCGGTGAGGAAATTGCCGCGCTGGAAGGCGCCGAAGGCGAGGTCGGGTTGGGCGACCGCGGCGGCGGGTTTTAAACCCGCCGCTATCTGCGCGGAGGTTTGTGCCGTCGCGGCGGCGGGTCTAAAACCCGCCGCCGCGACGGCGATGGCGATCGCAATCCATACCGCGCGCCTCATCGCGCCGCCGGCGCGGCGAGAATTTCGGCTGCCGCTGCAACGCTTGCGGCCACGCCTTGCGGCTCGTTCCATATCCACTCGCCAAGCGCGATGAAATCGGCCCCGGTTGCAACGAGCGGCCCGACCTCGTCCAGGCTCGCCGCATAGCCGACGCAGGGCAGTTCGAACAGCTCCGCCCACCACGTCAGCCGCTCCAATAGATCGTCAAAAGGCAGGCGGCGGTCCCCACCACCCCGAGCCTCCGCATGCGGGGGAGGACCCCCACCCTTACCCTCCCCCGCACGCGGGGGAGGGGAGGGAGGGGGCGGCTCGCCGAACATCACGTAATCAGCCCTAGTCTCGGCCGCGAGCATGGCATCATGACGGCTGGAGAGCCCGCCGGCGCCGGCAATGCGGTCGGGTTTGAGCAGCGCCAGCGCCGCGGCGAGTGGCGCGACGCCGCTCAGATGGGCGCCATCGGCACCGGCGCGCGCCACGATTTCGGGGCGGCCGTCGAGCAGAATTGCGACATCGCGCCGCTGCACGATCTCGGCCAAAGCCTTGGCGCGCTCGATCAGCGCGTGCTCGTCGGCCGGCGCAAACTGCAGGAGGACCGCGGCAATGTCGGCGGCGCCGAGCGCGGATTCCAATTCGCGCGCGAAGGCCGCCGGATCGGCGACCGGCGGGGTGATAAGATAGAGGCGCTGGGGCGGGCGTGGAGGGGGCATTGCATCGTCATATACGAACTGCGGCCGTGCGTGACCCCGCTTAATCTCCGCGATCCTCCCCCATTTTCATGGGAAGGATGCACGAGTCACGCCGCTTTGCGTTCCAGGTCGGCTTGCCATTGGCCCATGGCGGCGAGCCCGTTCATCATGGCGCGATGGGCGAAGGCGCGTTGCGCGGCGGCGACGTTTTCGGATTTTCCCGACCACGTCATCTGCGGCGCATGCTGCAGCGCGCGGCCGTAGGAGAAGGTGACGCGCCACGGCAGCGGGCCCATCCTGTTCATGGCGTCTAGATGCGCGGTCGCGTCCTCGTCGGACTGGCCGCCGGAGAGAAAGGCGACGCCGGGCACGGCGGCCGGCACGCAGGCTTTGAGCACGCGCAGCGTCTTGTCGGCGACTTCCTCGACCGACGCGCGCTTGCCCGACTTCTTGCCGGGCACCGCCATGTTCGGCTTGAGCACCATGCCTTCGAGCGCGACGCGGTTGAAAAACAGCGCCTGGAAGGTCTCCTTGAGCACCCACTGCGTGACCTCGACGCAGCGGTCGATGTCGTGGTCGCCGTCCATCAGCACTTCCGGCTCGACGATCGGCACGATGCCTTCATCCTGGCACAGCGCGGCATAGCGCGCGAGCGCATGCGCATTGGCGTTGACGCAGGTGAAGCTCGGCAGGCCGTGCCCGCCGATGTCGATCACGGCGCGCCATTTGGCGAATTTGGCGCCGAGCGCGCGGTATTCGGTGAGCCGCTCGCGCAAGCCGTCGAGGCCCTCGGTGACCACTTCGCCGGGGCAAGAGGGCAGCGGCTTTACGCCCTTGTCGACCTTGATGCCGGGCAGCGAACCCGCTTTCTCGATCAGCTTGACCACCGGCGTGCCGTCCGTGGCGTTCTGGCGGATGGTCTCGTCATAGAGAATGACGCCGGAAATATATTTCGACATCGCGTCGGTCGAGCGGAACAGCATTTCGCGATAGTCGCGCCGGCTGTCGGGTGTCGATTCCACGCCAAGCCCGTCGAAACGCTTCTTGATGGTGGCGGTCGATTCGTCGGCGGCCAGAATGCCGCGGCCCGGCGCCACCATGGCTGCGGCGACTTTGTTCAATGCGGCGAGATTCATCGCGCCCTCCAAATCATTCGACATGACGTTCGGCGCCAGCGGTCCGGCGATGGCAACACCGATCCTAGACCCCGATCCAATTCGATTGAACCGGATCAGGGGTCTAGATTCTTCGTTTGAGCATGATCTTATCCGAAAACCGGTTCCCACCCTCGGATCAAGTCCGGGGGCACGCTTTTTCGGGATCATGCTCCCGCATCCTACGCACGCACCGTGTTGCAGGCCGCGGCTTTCAACACTTCGACACCCGGCAGCGTCTTGCCTTCGAGCCATTCCAGGAAAGCGCCGCCAGCGGTCGAGACATAGGTGAACCGGTCGGTGACGCCGGCTGCGTTGAGCGCCGCCATGGTGTCGCCGCCGCCGGCAATACTGACAAGCCGGCCGTCGGCGGTGAGTTCCGCCGCCGCCTCGGCGACTTCGATCGTGCCGTTGTCGAACGGCTCGTACTCGAAAGCGCCGAACGGGCCGTTCCAGACCAGGGTCTTGGCGCGGGCCAGGACCGAAATCGCCTGCGCGATGCTGCGCGGGCCGATGTCGAGGATGATGTCGGCCGGCCCGACCGCGTCCACCGCGACGACGCGCGCCGGGACATGGGCAGCGAATTTTTGCGCGACCACGGCATCGACCGGCAGAACGAGGTGACGGCCGAGCGACTTCGCCTTGGCCATGATGGCGCGCGCCGTCGGGATGAGGTCGGTTTCGCGCAGCGACTTGCCCACGGCGTTGCCTTGCGCGGCGAGAAACGTATTGGCCATGGCGCCGCCGATGATGAGCGTCTCCACTTTGGTCATCAGGTTGCCAAGGAGATCGAGCTTGGTCGAGATCTTGGCGCCGCCGACGATGGCCGCGACCGGCCGCTGCGGCGCGTGCAGCGCCTGCTCCAGCGCCTCGAGCTCCTGCTGCATGGCGCGGCCCGCATAGGTCGGCAGCAGGTGGCCGATGGCCTCGACCGAGGCGTGCGCGCGATGCGCGACCGAGAAGGCGTCGTCGACATAGACGTCGCCGAGCGCCGCGAGTTGTTTTGCGAAGTCGCGGCTGTTGCTTTCCTCGCCGGCATGAAAGCGCGTGTTCTCCAGACAGAGAATATCGCCGGGCTGCATCGCGGCGACGGCTTGTTCCGCGACCGCGCCGATGCAGTCTTCGGCAAAGTCGATCGGCCGCCCGAGGATGCGCGCCACCGCGGCGACGACGGGTTTTAGCGACTCCCTTGGGTCGCGGCCCTTCGGCCGGCCGTAATGCGAAAGCAGGATGACCTTGCCGCCGCGATCGGCGATTTCCGTGATCGTCGGCATATTGCGCTCGATGCGCGACACATCCGCCACCTCGCCGTCGGCCATCGGTACGTTGAAATCGACGCGCACCAGCACGCGCTTTGCTTTGACGTCGGCATCGTCGAGGCTGCGAAAGGACTGCATGGACGCTGGCAAATGCTGCGATGCGAAAGTCAGATGAGCTTGCCCATCGCCACCGCGGTGTCGATCATGCGATTGGAGAAGCCCCACTCATTATCATACCACGACATGACGCGGACCAGCGTGCCGTCGATCACCCTGGTCTGGTCCATGTGGAAAACCGACGAATGCGGGTCGTGGTTGAAGTCGCTCGATACGTTGGGGGCCTCGGTATAGCCGAGGATGCCCTTGAGCTCTTGCCTGGCGGCGCGCTTGACCGCATTGTTGATCTCGTCCTTCGAGGTGGCGCGCTTGGCGACGAATTTGAAATCCACCACCGAGACATTGGGCGTCGGCACCCGGATCGCCACGCCGTCGAGCCGGCCGGCGAGTTCGGGCAGCACCAGGCCGACTGCTTTGGCGGCGCCGGTCGAAGTCGGAATGATGTTGAGCGCCGCGGCGCGCGCCCGGTAGAGGTCCTTGTGCACCTGATCGAGCGACGGCTGATCGTTGGTGTAGGAATGCACCGTAGTCATAAAACCCTTGTCGATGCCGACGGCGTCGTTGAGCACTTTGGCGACCGGAGCGAGGCAATTGGTGGTGCAGGAGGCATTGGAGACGACGGTGTGCGCCTTGACGAGCTTGTCGTGGTTGACGCCATAGACCACGGTGAGGTCGACGCCGTCGGCCGGCGCCGAAACCAGCACGCGCTTGGCGCCGGCCTTAAGATGCGCCGAAGCCTTGTCTTTGGACGCGAATAGGCCGGTGCATTCCAGCGCGACGTCGATGCCGAGCTCTTGCCACGGCAAATGTGCCGGGTCCCTCACGGCCGTGACCTTGATCGCGCCGTTGCCGCAAGAGATCGTGTCGCCCTCGACTGTCACCTCGCCGGGGAAGCGGCCGTGCACCGAATCGTAGCGCAGCAGATGCGCGTTGGTCTCGACCGCCGCCAGGTCGTTAATGGCGACGACTTCGATGTCGTGACGGTCGGCTTCGACAATGGCGCGCAGAATATTGCGGCCGATGCGGCCGAAGCCGTTGATGGCGACGCGAACCGACATTCCCGGTCTCCCTCCGCTGCCGCCCGATTATGCCAAGCGGCAACGCCTATCATGTAGCGATCGTTCTACGACTTTCCTAATCGAGCCGCTGCCGCTTCGGCTACTTTTTCCGCCGTAATTCCGAAGTGACGGTAAAGACCCTTGGCCGGCGCGCTGGCGCCAAACCCGGTCATGCCGACAAAAGTTCCGGCCGAACCGATGATCGCATCCCAGCCCTGGCGGATACCGGCTTCGACGGCAACGTTGACTTTCGCTGTGCCGACGATTGCCGCGCGCCGGCTTTCCGGCAAAGCGAGCAACAGCTCAAAGCACGGCACCGAAACGACCCGCGCCGATATCTTGCGTTCGGCGAGAAGCTTTTTGGCTTCGACCGCGATGGCGACTTCCGAACCGGTGGCGAACAGCGACACCTCGGCTGCGTCATTATCCGCTGCGCGAATTTCGTAAGCGCCGGCGGCGCAGCAATTCCGCTCGTCAAAGCCGTCGCGCAATTGCGGCAGGTTTTGCCGCGTCAGCGCCAGCACGCTCGGGCCGCGGTTCGATTCCAAGGCAAGCTGCCAGCATTCGATGGTCTCCACCACGTCGGCCGGGCGAAACACTTTCAGGTTCGGGATGGCGCGCAAGGCCGCCAGGTGCTCGACCGGCTGATGCGTCGGGCCGTCCTCGCCAAGTCCGATCGAATCGTGCGTCATGACATGGATGACGCGCAGACCCATCAGTGCGGCAAGCCGGATCGCCGGCCGGCAATAATCGGAGAACACCAGGAACGTCCCGGAATAGGGGATGATGCCGCCGTGCAGTGCCATGCCGTTCATGGCCGCCGCCATGCCGTGCTCGCGCACGCCGTAATGGATGAAGGTGCCGGAATAATCCGGCGCCTGCAGCGCCTTCATCGCCTTGGTTCGCGTGTTGTTGGAGCCGGTGAGGTCGGCCGAGCCGCCGATCATTTCCGGCAGCGCCACGGTCAAGGCTTCCAGCGCATATTCGGACGCGGCGCGGGTGGCGATTTCCTTCGGCGCCGCGCTGAGCTTTTGCTTCACATCCTTGACGGCCGCCGCCAGCTTGCCGGGAAGCTCCCCGCGGATGCGCCGCTCGAACTCGGCCCGCTTCGCGGCATCGAGCGCGGCGAGGCGCTTTTGCCAGGCGAGCCGGCTGGTGCGGCCGCGTTCGCCGGCGGCGCGCCATTGCGCCAGAATGTCGGTGGGGATTTCGAACGGCGGCGACGTCCAGCCGAGCTTTTGCCGGGCGGCGGCGATTTCGTCGGCGCCGAGCGGCGAGCCGTGGGCTTTCTCGGTGCCGGCCTTGTTCGGCGCGCCGAAGCCGATCGTGGTGCGGCAGGCGATGAGCGACGGCCGGTCGGATTTTTTCGCCGCCTCGATGGCGTCGGCGATGGCCGCAGGGTCGTGGCCGTCGATACGCGTCGCCGCCCATCCGGCGGAGCGGAAGCGTTCCACCTGATCGACGGAATCCGACAGCGACGTCGGCCCGTCGATCGAAATGTGGTTGTCGTCATAGAGCACGATGAGCTTGTTGAGCCGCAGATGGCCGGCAAGCGCAATCGCCTCCTGGCTGATGCCTTCCATTAAATCGCCATCGGAAGCGAGCACATAAGTCGTATGATCGACGATGTCGTCGCCGTAGCGCGCCGCGAGGTGGCGCTCCGCGATCGCCATGCCGACCGCATTGGCAAGGCCCTGACCGAGCGGGCCGGTTGTCGTTTCGACACCGGGCGTATGGCCGTGCTCGGGATGACCGGGCGTGAGCGAGCCGAGCTGACGGAAGCGTCCGATCTCGTCGATCGTCATCTTTTCGTAGCCGAGAAGATAAAACAGCGCGTAGAGCAGCATCGAGCCGTGGCCGGCGGACAGCACGAAGCGGTCGCGGTCGGGCCAGGCCGGATCGGCCGCATCGAATTTGAGGAACTGCGTGAACAGTGCGGTCGCGATATCGGCCGCGCCCATCGGCAGGCCGGGATGCCCCGACTTGGCCTTTTCCACCGCGTCCATCGCCAGCGCACGGATGGCGTTCGCCATGCGGTCGTGCTCGGCGCCGGCAACCGGGTTCGCAGGCGGAATCTTGGCGTCGGCGGGAAAGCGGGGCGGCTGGGCGAGAGGTGCGCTCGCCGCGGCTAGACGATCCGGCTTGGTCATCGGATGGGCCAATCGCGGCGCCAAAGCGAACTGCCGCGGTCACGGGAATTGAGGCGGCGACTGATAACATGGGGCGCGCGCCAGTCAATCCGCGGCGATAGCCTTGGAGCGTCATGCACAGGCCGGCGCGCCTGCCGTTGACGCTTTCCCGCGATACGACGTAAGCTTCCTGCGATAAACAATTGTCGGCACACAATTTTCGCACAAGGCGCGACGCCATGGCCGCAATCGATGGCCAGCTGAGCGAGACCGATTTGATCGCCGCCGCGGCAGCGCGGCTATCGCTCGCGCTCGACGCGCTCGATGCCGCCGCGGAGCGCCGGCGCGAGGCCGATCGCGAGGCGCAATCGCTCGCAAACCAAGTTCACGCGCTTGACAGCGACCGCGCGCGGCTGGCGAGCGAGCTCGACGAGACGACTGCGCGCGCGCGCAGCCTCGAAACCGCCAATCGTGAGGTCGGCGCGCGCATCGATCAGGCGATTGCAACCATTCGCACCGTGCTGAATTCGGATGAGTAAGAGTTAGAAAAATGGCTCAAGTGAGCGTCACCATCAACGGCCGGCAGTTCCGCATGACCTGCGAAGACGGTCAGGAGGAACACCTCGAGTATCTGGCGCGCGAGCTCGACACGCGGATCGGCGGCTTGCGCGCCAAATTCGGCGAGATCGGCGATACTCGTTTGACGGTGATGGCGGCGATCACGGTCGCCGACGAGCTCGCCGAGGCCGGACTTCGCGTCAAGCGGCTGGAAGAGGAACTCGCCGCCTTGCAGGACGCACGCCTCGTCACCTCCGACCGCAACAAGGCCGCACAGTCCTCGATCGCAGCCGCGCTGTCCGCCGCGGCCGAACGGATCGAGGGCATCACCAAGAAGCTCAATCAAGCCGTCGGCACCAGCGGCGTCGCGCTGGGGTGATAGACCCGCGCGCCTTCGCCTTGATAAGGATCTTCTCAGCTCGCAGCCGGCTGCGTTAACGAGGACACAGCCGCTGTCTGACATACGCCGGCGTTTTTCGCGCGGTCTGGGGCATTTACGAAGGGCTAATGCTGAATCGCGCCGGCGCGCTGCGATTAAGGAGGATGCAAACAATTTGAATCAAACTCGCCACGTCAGAACAAAACTAACAAGAAAAAACTGCAACAGGCGTGGGGTGTGCGGTGTCATTGCCGAGGCGTTTAGCAAGTGCGATTGTATTGGGCTTCTGCGCCGTATCGCCGGCGCTCGCCGCCAGTCAATCAGCGCCGTCGCCAATCGGCGAAACCGCCGCGCCGCCGTTGCCCGACTATCTGTTCGCGTCGCAGCTGACTTTTCCGGACGTTCCCGAGGTGACCGGCTCGCTACCTCAATCGCCGAGCCCGTTGGCCGACGACTTCGACGCGGTGCGCGCACCGCGCGCCTCTTGGTCGTCGCCGACGTTCTGGAGCGGCTTTTATGCCGGCGGCCAGGTCAGCTACAGCAGCGCCAGCGGCGATTTTACCGACTCGACCCAGGCGCCGATCGCCTACAGCCTGCGCGATCTGACGCTGGAGAGCGAATTCGCTCCCTCGAATTGGCCGGTGCTGGGCACCGACACTCACAGCGCGGCGGGCTTCGGCGGCTTTGTCGGCTATAACTTCACTTATCTGCAAGCCGTCCTCGGGGTCGAGGCCAATTACGATCAAGCCTCGCTCTCGCTTGTCGCACCGAATTCGCCGATCTCGCGCATCACGCCGGCGGACAGCGGCGGCAATACCTATCTCGTGAACATTACGGGCAGCGGCACGGTGAACAATCTCGACTTCGGCACTCTGCGCGCCAGGGGCGGCTGGGCATTCGGCAATTTTCTGCCCTATGTGTTCGGCGGCGTTGCGATCGGGCGGGCCGATGTCCACATCGCGGAAACCACTTCGGGACAGCAGAACCCGCCGAGTTCCGGCGCCTGTAATCCTGCCCCCATACCGCCTACGAAGCCCTGCATTGCGTTCTCGTTTCCCGGCACCGCCGGCAAAGACGGCGAGTGGTTGTTCGGCGGCACCGCCGGTCTTGGCTTGGACGTGGCGCTGACGCGAAACATCTTTGCGCGCGCCGAATACGAATACGTCTATTTCGAGCCGATCGACGGCGTGCACATCGCGCTCAACACCATCCGCCTCGGCGCCGGCGTCAAATTCTAAGCGGATTCCCAAGATAGTTCGCGAGCGGCGCGCTGGGGCAGTTGTTCCACTCTTTGCTTGAGGGAAGCGCTGAGCAACCGGCGACATAGGTAACCCGCGCCTCCCTCTCCCCGCACGGCGGGGAGAAGGTGAAATGTCCATTGCAGCGCAAGTGGCGCCATCGGTCATTGCACACTACATTGTCTAAGCGGGGCTGCCCGGTGCGTCAGGAGCCAATTCTCGGGGCCTTATCGATCTCTTAGGGAGCTGTCCCTGGCCGAGCTCGTGGGTTCGGTCACACGGTGCCCACCTACATGTGTAGGGAACCCGGGATCGCTGCTCCAACGGCCGGCGCGGCTCCGCACTTTTTCGTCATGGCCGGACTTGTTCCGGCCATCCACGTCTTTAGGCTTGGCGGAGTCAAAAAAACGTGGATGCCCGGCACGAGGTCGGGCATGACGGTGGCATGTCCGAGCCCTCCGTAATTGTAGATGAGAAGGCAGTGCTCCGCCGCGACGCCGCGGCGCGGCGCGATGCCTTGCCGGCTGATGTGCGCAAGGCTGCCGCTGAGGCAATTGCGGCGTGCGCGTTCCCGCTGCCGATTTCGCGCGGCACCATTGTGTCCGGCTTTATGCCGCTCAAGAGCGAGATCAATCCGCTGCCGCTGATGAAGACGCTTGCGGAGGCCGGCGCGCAACTTGCGCTGCCCAAGATCGCCGGCCGCGGCAAGCCGCTCGTGATGCGCGCCTGGCCATGGGGGGCGCCACTCGATGCCGGGCAATGGGGCATCCGCGAGCCGAAGCCCGACGCGCCGGAAGTCGAGCCGGACATTGTCTTGGTGCCGCTTCTCGCCTTCGACCGCATGGGCCGCCGCATCGGCTACGGCGCCGGTTATTACGATATGACGATTGCCCGATTGCGTTCGCTTAAAGCCGTCACCGCCGTCGGCATCGCCTTCGCCGCCCAGGAAGTTTCCGCCGTGCCGGCGACGCCCCGCGACGAAAGTCTGGATCTCGTGCTAACCGAGAACGAAGCGATCGAGATAAAAGGTTGAGTATGCGCATTCTTTTCGTCGGCGACATTGTCGGCCGCAGCGGGCGAACCGTCGTCGCCGAGCGCTTGCCGAAGCTCGTGCGCGACTGGAAGCTCGACTTGGTCGTGGCCAATGGCGAGAATGCCGCCGGCGGCTTCGGCATCACCGAGGCGATCTATCGCGAGCTGGTCGAGGCCGGCGTCGACGCCGTCACGCTCGGCAATCACGCCTGGGACCAGAAAGAGGCGCTGGTTTTTATCGAGCGCGCGCCGCGCCTGATCCGGCCGGTCAATTATCCGGCCGGCACGCCGGGTCGTGGCGCGGCCATGATCGAGGCCAAGAATGGCGCGCGGGTGCTGGTCGTCAACGCCATGGGCCGCATTTACATGGACCCGCTCGACGATCCGTTTGCGGCGATCGATCGCGAGCTGACGGCGTGCCCGTTGCCGGGTGGGGCAGATGCGATCGTCGTCGACTTCCACGGCGAGGCGACCAGCGAAAAGCAGGCGATGGGATTTTTCTGCGACGGCCGGGCGAGCCTCGTGGTCGGCACCCATACCCATGTGCCGACCGCGGACCTGCGCGTTCTTTCCGGCGGCACCGCGTTCATGAGCGACGTCGGCATGACCGGCGATTTCGATTCGGTGATCGGCATGGCGAAGGACGAGCCGCTGCAGCGTTTCCTGCGGCGCATATCGTCGGCGCGGTTCGAGCCGGCGGCCGGGCCGGCGACGCTGTGCGGCGTCGCGGTGGAGACCGATCCGGCGAGCGGCCTTGCCGCCCGCGTCGGCGCGGTGCGGCTTGGCGGCGGTCTGGAACAGGCGGCGCCGGCGTTCTGGGCCTGACCCGTCGCATGCCGCGGCCGACCGGTGGTGCAACAGACGCGACGGCCGCAACGACGGCCGCGGCGCGCTGGCAAGCAGCGCAGCCGTATGTTCGCGCCGCGGCAATCTTTCTCTGCTCGCGCCTGATCGTAATCTTGGCGATCAACATCGCCGCAATTTATCTGCCGCTGTGGAAGTCGGATGTCTGGCAATCCGGCTCGCGATGGTACGACCATCTCTTGCGCTGGGATTCGCAATGGTATGCCGGCATCGCGGCGCAGGGCTATCATTACAACGGCGATCCCAATGACCTGCAACCGGTCGTCTTCTACCCGCTCTACCCATTGGTTTCGCGCTGGGTCGCCGCGGTTTTGGGGATCGGCGTAGCCGAAGCGCTCCTGGTGGTGGCAAATCTCGCCGCCTTTCTCGCGGTTCTGCTCTTTTGCAAGCTGGTCCGGCAGCGATTCGGCGACCAAGTCGCGCTGTGGTCGGTCGCGTTCCTGAGCTTTTATCCCGGATCGCTATTTCTGTCAGCCGGTTATAGCGAACCGCTCGCGCTTTTGTTGATGCTGTGCTGCTTCGCGCTGTTGAACGATCGCCGCTATGTTTTGGCATCCGCCTGTGCCGGCCTCGCGGCCGCGACGCGCTCCACCGGGATCGTGCTGACGGCGGTGCTGTTGTGGGAGCTGTGGCTCAGGTTTCGGACCGAGCGCGGCCGCCTTGTCCTGCACGCCATTCCCTGCCTCATCCTCGCGACTTCCGGCTTGTGGCTCTACATGATTTATCTCGGAGCGGTTTTCGGCCACCCGCTCGCATTCGCCGACGCGCAGGCGGCGTTCAACGGCGCCACCTCGCTGGCTGGCCGGCTGGGCGCAGCCGTGACGCTGCAACCGTTTCGGCATCTGCGCTTTACCGACGTTTCGCCCGCGGGATTGGACCAATGGTTTTTCATTCTGTTTCTGGCGCTGACGGTGCTGGGGTGGAAGCGGCTTTCCTCGTCGCTCGTCCTGTTCATGCTCGGCCTGCTGATGGTGCCGTATTTGACCTTGAGCGGCGGGCCAGGCGGGCTTACGTCGATGACGCGTTTTTGCGTGCTCGCGTTCCCAGCCTTTATCGTGCTCGCCGATCTGTGCCGGCGAGCCGTGTGGCTTGGTCTGGCCTTGATCGGACTTTCGGCTGCCGTGCTGGGGCTTTGGTCGGCGCTGTTCGCGCAATGGTATTGGGTCGGCTGAGCCGGCAGGACGGTCGCAACCATTCTTGAACTCCGCCGCGTCCGGCCATTATAACCGCGCCCAACAAGGTCACCGCAGGACGACATCGGGATCGGGTTCATGGCCGGACATTCACAGTACAAGAACATCATGCACCGCAAGGGGCGGCAGGATGCGGCGAAATCGAAGCTGTTCGGCAAGCTGGCGCGGGAAATCACCGTGTCGGCGAAGCTCGGCGTGCCCGATGCGGCGATGAATCCGCGGTTGCGCGCGGCGATCATGGCGGCGCGAGCCGAAAACATGCCGAAGGACAATATCGAGCGCGCCATCAAGAAGGCCTCGGGCGGCGATGCCGAGAATTACGAGCAAATCCGCTACGAGGGCTACGGCCCGGGCGGCGTTGCTGTGATCGTCGAAGTGTTGACCGACAACCGCAACCGCGCCGCCGGCGAGGTGCGCGCGACCTTCACCAAGGCCGGCGGCAATCTCGCCGAGACCGGCGCGGTGTCGTTTATGTTCGACCATGTCGGCGTTACCGAATACGACGCCAAAGTGGCGAGCGCGGAGGCGATGTTCGACGCGGCGCTGGAAGCCGGCGCCGACGACGTGGTGTCGAACGAGACCGCGCACGAGGTCTATGCCGCGCAAGCTCATTTCGGCTCGGTCGCCAAGGCGCTGGAAGCCAGATTCGGCGAGCCGCGCAAGGCGTCGCTGGTCTGGCGGCCGCAGAACACCGTGGCGGTCGACGACGAGCAGGGCGAAAAGCTCTTGAAGTTAATCGAGAACTTGAACGACAACGAGGATGTGCAGAACGTCTATGCCAATTTCGAGATTTCCGACGCGCTAATCAGCCGCATGAGCGCGTAATTCGCTTTAGCTCACGGCAAACAACACCAGCGCCACGGCTGCGATCGCGAGGCCGGCGCATTTTCGTAAATCGACGCGTTCGCGGAACACCGCGATGCCGAACAGCGCGGTGATGACGAAACTCATCTGCGCCACCGGAACCAGCACGCTCGCCGGCCCGAGCGCCAGCGCGTGCATCAGCAGCACAAATGCGCCGAACAGGCCGAGCGCGGCGGCCGCGGCGTAGCTCCAGCCGCGCGGCGGAATCCAAATGCGCCCTTCGCGCAGAAAGCCAAACAGCGTCGCCAGCGAGCAGAACGTCCAGGCCTGCGCCGCCACCATCGTCTCCGGCACCGCGCCCTGCTGCAGGCCGATTTTATAGAACAGATTGGTCAGCGCCATCGTCACGGTTGCGAGCAGCACGCGGCCGAGCGAGGCGAAGCTGAATTTGCCGCGCTCGCTGCCGGCTTCGGCGAGCAGGAGCCACACGGCGACGAGCGCACTGGCGAGCGCGATGGCCTTCGGAACCGTCAGCGACTCGTGCAGGATTAGGATCGCCAGCGCCGCGGTGATGGTGAAATTGAGCCGGAAGATCGGCGCGTTGGTCGAGACCGCGCCGCCATGCAGGCTTTGCGTAAAATTGTAGAGGGCGACGAACAAGAACGCGCCGGCCAGCGCGCCCCACAGCGCGGAGAGGTGAGGATCGAGGTTGCCGCTGAGCCACGCATAGAGCGTCACGCCCGGACAGAAAATCCAGGCCTGCAGCATGAGGAAATCGCCGGCCTTAATGCCGGCCGCGGCGCCGCGCTTGTAGATGATGTCGCTGACGCCGAAGCAAAGCATGGCGCCGAGCGCGAGGGGAAGGCCGGGAGTCACGCCATTTCCGTAGTGGGGCAAAGCCGTTAATCGCCGATGTTGCGCCTGCTTATCAGGACTGCGGTTGTCCGACGAGCGGCGCGTGAGCATTGCCGGCATGCTATTAATGACGCGGCATGACCCGCCCGATTCGCATCCTCGGCATCGATCCCGGGCTCCGCCGCACCGGCTGGGGCATGGTCGAGATTGCCGGCAACGCATTGAGCTTCCTCGGCTGCGGCTCGGTGACCACCAACGACCGCGACGCGCTGGCGATGCGGCTTCTCGCCATCCATGACGGGCTGATGCGGATTCTCGACGACTTCCGGCCGGACGAAGCCGCAGTCGAGCAGACTTTTGTGAGCAAGGATGCGCGCGCAACACTAAAACTCGGCCAGGCGCGCGGCATCGCCATGGTGGTGCCGGCGCGGGCCGGCGTGCCGGTTTCCGAATACGCGCCGAACCTGGTGAAGAAGAGCATCGTCGGCGCCGGCCATGGCGACAAGGCGCAAGTGCGGATGATGATCGGCGTGCTGTTGCCCAAGGCCGACCCGTCGTCCGACGATGCCGCCGACGCACTCGCCATCGCGGTGACGCATGCGCATCACCGGCAGAGCGTGGTGCTTCACGCGGCGCTGAAAGTAGCGACACGATGATCGGCAGGCTCAAAGGCATCATCGACTCCTACGGCGAGGATTCCGTCATCCTCGACGTCAATGGCGTCGGCTATCTGGTGCACTGCTCGGCGCGCACCTTGCAGGAATTGCCGCGCGCCGGCGAGCCGGCGACGCTGTCGATCGAAACTTATGTGCGCGAGGATCAAATCCGCCTGTTCGGCTTTCTCACCGACGTCGAGCGCGAATGGTTCCGGTTGTTGCAGACCGTGCAAGGCGTCGGCGCCAAGGTGGCGCTTTCCGTACTCGGCACGCTCAAGCCTGCCGATCTCGCTGCCGCCATCGCCATGCGCGACAAGGCCATGGTGGCGCGCACGCCGGGCGTCGGGCCCAAGGTCGCCGAGCGCATCGTCACCGAATTGAAGGACAAGGCGCCAGCCTACACCGATATCGATCCGGCTTTGGTGCGGCTCTCCGGCGCCCTCGACGAACAACGCGCGCCGCGGCCGGTGACCGACGCAGTCTCGGCGTTGGTCAATCTGGGCTATGCACAAGTGCAGGCCGCCGCCGCCATCGCCGCCGCGTTGCGCAGTGCCGGCGAGGGTGCGGCGACGACGACGCTGATCCGGCTGGGTTTGAGGGAACTGGCGAAGTGAAAAGACCTGCGAAACTCGGCACAGCGGAGAAGGCGCTGATCGCAGCGGCGAAAGCGGCGATCAAGCAGCGCTACCGCGACGACTGGCAGGAGGTCGGCGCCGCACTGCGCACCCGTTCGGGAAAAATCTTCACCGGCGTCAATCTCGATGCCTATCTCGGCCGCATGGCGGTGTGCGCCGAGGCCGTCGCACTCGGGCGTGCGGTCGTCGATTTGGGCGACGATGGCATCGATCTCATCGTCGCCGTACGGCATCCGCCGCCTCAAGAGAAGGACCAAACCGTCGCGGTGGTGTCGCCGTGCGGGGCGTGCCGCGAATTGATCTTCGACTACGACCGCAAAGCACGCGTGATCGTGCCGAGCGGCAAATCGCCGGCGGTGGTGCCGATCGCCGAATTGCTGCCGAACAAATACACCCGGGGGCCGGAACGGTGACGACCGCGCCGTGCCAACTGGTCACGCCCGAGCGCCGCGACGAAGACGCCGCGGAAACGAGCTTGCGGCCGCAGCGGCTTGCCGAATTCATCGGTCAGGAGCAGGCGCGCCAGAATCTCGGCGTGTTCATCGCGGCGGCGAAGGCGCGGCGCGAGCCGCTCGATCACGTGCTGTTCGTCGGCCCGCCCGGGCTCGGCAAGACCACGCTGGCGCAGATCGTGGCGCGCGAGCTCGGCGTCAATTTCCGCGCTACGGCGGGTCCGGTCATCGCCAAGGCCGGCGATCTCGCTGCGCTGCTGACGAATCTCGAAGAGCGCGACGTGCTGTTCATCGATGAAATCCACCGCCTCAATCCGGCGGTCGAGGAAATCCTTTATCCGGCGATGGAGGACTTTCAGCTCGACCTTATCATCGGCGCAGGACCGGCGGCGCGCTCGGTCAAGATCGACCTCGCCAAGTTCACGCTGATCGGCGCCACCACGCGCGCCGGGCTCCTCACCAATCCGCTACGCGACCGCTTCGGCATTCCGGTGCGGCTCAACTTCTACACCGAGGCGGAGCTGGAGCAGATCGTCAATCGCGGCGCGCGCGTGCTCGGCATTGCCATCACCGCCGACGGCGCCAACGAGATCGCGCGCCGCGCCCGCGGCACCCCGCGCATTGCCGGGCGGCTCCTGCGCCGGCTGCGCGACTTTGCCGACGTCGCCGGCGCCGCCGCCATCGATCGCGCGGTCGCCGACAAGGCGCTCGCCGCGCTCGAAGTCGACAGCGCCGGCCTCGATGCCATGGACCGGCGCTATCTCAGCACCATCGCGGTGAATTACGGCGGCGGCCCGGTCGGCGTCGAGACATTGGCGGCAGCGCTGTCGGAGCCGCGCGACGCCATCGAGGACATCATCGAGCCTTATCTGATCCAGTGCGGGCTGTTGCAGCGGACGCCGCGTGGGCGTCTGATCACCGGCCACGCCTTTCGCCACCTCGGCCTGCCCGAGCCGGCGCGCGATCCGGCGCAGTTCGGGCTGTTCGGCGCGGACGACAATGACTGACGCAAGACCGCAGACCTACGAAGGCGGCTGCCATTGCGGCCGCGTGCGGTTCCGCGTGACGGCGGATTTGTCGCGCGTCACCGAATGCAACTGCTCGATCTGCGCCAAGAAGGGTTTTCTGCATCTTATCGTCGCGCCGGAGAATTTCGCGCTGCTGAGCGGCAAGGACGCGCTCACGACCTACCGCTTCAATACCGGCACGGCGCAGCATACGTTCTGCGCCACTTGCGGCATCCATCCGTTCTATGTGCCGCGCTCCGATCCCGATAAGATCGACGTCAACATGCGCTGCCTCGACGGCGTCGATGTCGCCGCGATAAAACCCCACTCGTTCGACGGCAACAACTGGGAGCGCGCGATGAGCCAGCGGGTGCCGTGGAGATAGCCGGTATTGGCGTGTTCCCGGTTCGATGATAGGATTTTGTCATGAAAACGACCGGCGAAAAGGCGGCTGAAGCGCTTGAACTGCTCCCCGAAGAAATGCGGGAGCCCGCCGTCGCGTGTTTGCTCGAGCAAGCGGAAAGATTTCGCGTGCTCAAGGAACAGATCGGTGCGGGCTTGCAGGATGTCGCAGCGGGCCGCGTGTCGAAGTGGGATTTTGCGGAGTTCCTGCGCCAAGCACGAAATTCGAAGGTCAGATAGTTGCCGGGGATGCGACTTGTGATCTCCGAAAAGGCCAAGTCAGATCTACTCCGTCAGATCTACTCCGTCAGAATCTACTCCGTATGTATCGTTATATTGAAGAACGTAGCCCCGAATGCCGCCAACGCCTTCGGTCGGAGGATCGATGCGAATTTCGCGAACTTGGTCCGGTTTCCATTCATCGGCCGCGAGCGGTCGTGGCTCGCACCGGGAATCCGGTGTCTGGTAGCGGATCGTCATCTTAATCCTTTACATTGTCGATTCCGAGCAAATCACAATCGTTCGCGTAATCAATGCCCGAATGGATGGCGATGAAGAATTCTACCGATGAATGACCAGCGTTCTGTTTCTCTCGACGGCGAAATCCGCGACGGCCGCCACGTGCTCACGGTGCGCGTCTATTACGAGGACACCGATTTCACCGGCATCGTCTATCACGCCAATTACCTGCGCTACATGGAGCGCGGCCGCACCAATTATCTGCGGCTGATCGGCGCCGATCATCGCGCGCTGTTCGAGGCGACCGAACGGGAGGCGCCGGGCTTTGCCTTCGTGGTGCGCTCGATGACGCTCGATTTTCTCAAGCCCGCGCGCATGGACGACGTGCTCGACATCGTCACCGAGCCGGAAGTGGTGAAGGGCGCTTCGACCACGGTGCGCCAGCGCGTGATGCGCGGCGACGAGCTTCTGGTCGAGGCGCATGTCCGCGTCGCTTTCGTCAGCGGCGGCCGGGCGCGGCCGATCCCGAAACCGCTGCGCATCGCTATGAAGGCCGATCAGAATGTGCTGGAGGGACCTAGTTAGGGGCGACTCGCCTGGGGCTGGAGTAGGGGTGGAGTGGCTTGGGAACACGTCTGAACGTCCGGTACCGCGGCCTCCCGGCACTCGCGCGCGCTCGCCGGTAATTGGGTCGGCAGAGCCGCTTCCCATGCTTTGGCGGGGCCCCCTACCGCGGCCTTAACGTCCCATTAAGTACAGTCGGGCTTCGTTAGCGTGATCGACCGGTGTTGCGCCCTAGTTTGGACATGTTTCGCGATTGATTTCCGGTCTGCCGGTGACGGGTCCGGCTCGGGTCCTCGCGAAATTTCGGGTCTTGGTCGGCGCGCGCGAAGCGGCGGCCTGTCTCGATCCATTGGTCCCGACCCCGTGCGCCGCGCCGGTCATGGCCAGTACCTGTACCTGGCGGCCTCCAATTGGCCGTTATGCCGGACCGCCGAAGGGGACGTCCCATGAATCCAGCCGACATCTCCTCGTCGGTCGCGCCGTTGACTTCCGCCAACCTATCGCTGTTCCACCTGTTCTGGCACGCCCACTGGATCGTCGAGTCGGTGATCGTCGGCCTGCTGCTGTGCTCGGTCTGGGTCTGGGCCATCGCGATCGATAAAACGCTGCTGTTTTCGCGGCTTCGCCGCGCCGGAGACAGTTTTGAGGAGGCGTTCTGGTCGGGCCAGTCGCTCGAGGAGCTGTATAAATCGCTGGCCACGCAGCCGGGGCATTCGACCGGCGTCTTGTTCGTCGCCGCCATGCGCGAATGGAAGCGCAGTCTGGAGGGCCACGCCCGCTCCTTCGCCGGGCTGCAAATGCGCATCGAGAAAGTCATGAACGTCGCCATCGCGCGCGAAGTCGAAAACATGGAGCGGCGCCTTTTGGTGCTGGCGACGGTGGGTTCGGCGGGGCCGTTTGTCGGCCTGTTCGGCACGGTGGCCGGCATCATGACGAGCTTCCAGTCGATCGCGGCGTCGCAGAACACTTCGCTGGCTGTGGTCGCGCCGGGCATCGCGGAATCGCTGTTTGCGACCGCAATCGGCCTCGTTGCCGCCATCCCGGCGACGATTTTCTATAATAAGTTCACCACCGAGGTGAACCGGCAGGCACAGCGGCTCGAGGGCTTCGCCGACGAGTTCACGGCGATCCTGTCGCGGCAGATCGACGAACGGGGCTGAGGGCAGGGGTTATGGCGGCAGGCACCGTGAGCGCGATCTCGGCCGGCGGCAAGCGCCGCCGGCGCCGCGCGGTCATGAGCGAAATCAACGTGACGCCGTTCGTCGACGTCATGCTGGTGCTGTTGATCGTGTTCATGGTCTCGGCGCCCTTACTTACAGTCGGCGTGCCGATTGATCTGCCGCAGAGCGAGGCCAAGTCGTTGCCGCAGGACAACGAGCCGCTGACGGTGTCGGTTAATGTCGACGGTCAGATTTTCCTGCAGAACGCTCCAATCAAGCTTGACGATCTGGTGGCCAAGCTCAAGGCGGTGATCGACGCGCGCCACGGCGACCTCAACGAGGTGATCTATGTGCGCGGCGACCGCAAGGTCGACTACGGCACGATGATGCGGGTGATGGGACAAATCTCCGGCGCGGGCTATCATCGCGTCGCGCTTGTCACCAATGTCGAGCAGGACGGGAAATGAAGACCGGCATGACCATATCCTGCGTCGGTCATGCCGTCGCGATCGGCTGTGCGCTGGTGGCGATTTCGGCGCAGCCCATGGAGGTGCCGCCGGTCGACTCGCTGCCGGTGCAGTTCATCTCCGATAAGGACTTCACCAAGCTCACGCAGGGCGTCAAAAACGCGCCAAAGCTGAAAATCGATATGCCGAAGCCGCTCGCCGACAAAGTCGACGCTGCGAAGGCGATCGACCAGCTGGCGCCCAAGGTCGCCGACAAGCCGGAAATCCGCACCGATTCGAGCAAGTCCAAGCCGTTGCCGAAACCCGACAAGCCCGATCCGAAGCAGGCGCAGAAGGCCGATCAACCAAAGCCGCCGCAATACAAACCGGACCAGATCGCCGATCTGTTGAAGAACGACGCCGCGAAGAAGCCGGCAAAGCCGGACGACCAGTCGACGCCGCAGAAGGCGGGCTCGCCGAAATTCGACGCCAATCAGGTCGCCGAACTGCTCGACAAGCGCGATCCGCGGCGGCAGGTGGCCACCAATGAAACCCTCAATGACAGGGCCAATCTCGGCGCCGCGAGCGGCGCGCCATCCGCCCAGATGTCGCAGAGCGAGATCGACGCATTGCGCGCCCGCATATCCAGTTGCTGGAGCCCGCCGCCGGGCATCGATGCCAATTCCAAGGTCTATGTCGTGCTTCGCGTCCTGTTCAAGCCGAACGGTACGTTGGGCGGCGATCCGGTCCTGGTCGAAGCCACGGCGTCCTCGTTAGGTCCGGCATTGGCCGAGAGCGCCAAGCGTGCGCTGCTGTTGTGCCAACCCTTCACCATGCTCAAGCCCGAGCATTACGACCAATGGAAAGACCTCGAGCTCAAGTTCGATCCTCATGAATTACTCGGCGGCTGACCAGGCGGATTCAAGCACATGACGCTTCGACGTAGATCGAATTTCATCATGACGCGGCGGCGTGCGCTCGCACTCGGCGCGGCCGCCGGCGGTTTGACGCTGCTGCCGCGCTACGCCGCCGCGGTGGTGCGCCTCGACATCACCCAGGGCAATTTTCAGCCGATGCCGATCGCCGTCGCCAAATTCATCGGCGGCGGCGAAGGCGACGACGATACCGCGGCCGGCGTCACGCAAATCATCACTGCGAATTTGCAACGCAGCGGCCTGTTCGCCCCGATCGATCCGGCGGCTTTCATCGAACACATCGCCAGCGTCGATACGGTGCCGCGCTTTCCCGATTGGCGCAGCGTCAATGCCCAGGCGCTGGTGACCGGCGCGGTCACGCGGCAACCCGACGGGCGGCTGAAAGCCGAATTCCGGCTGTGGGACGTGCTTGCGGGTCAGCAGCTGGCGGGCCAGCAATATTTCACCACGCCGGACAACTGGCGCCGTATCGGCCACATCATCTCGGACGCGATCTACGAGCAGCTTACCGGCAACGGCGGCTATTTCGACAGCCGCATCGTGTTCGTCGACGAAACCGGTCCGGGGACGGCGCGCGTCAAGCGGCTCGCCATTATGGATCAGGACGGCGCCAACGTGCGCTATCTCACGCGCGGCGACGACCTCGTGCTGACGCCGCGGTTTTCGCCGTCGTCGCAGGAGGTCACCTATATGGCTTACGGCCAGGGCGATCCCCGCGTCTATCTCTACAATATCGACACCGGGCAGCGCGAAGTCGTCGGCAACTTTCCGGGCATGAGCTTTTCGCCGCGGTTTTCGCCGGACGGCCAGAGCGTCATCATGAGTTTGCAGGAAGGCGCCAACTCGAACATCTTCGTCATGGATTTGCGCTCGAAGGCGACGACGCGGCTGACCAACACGCAGGCTATCGACACCGCGCCGTCATACTCGCCCGACGGTACCCACATCTGCTTTGAATCCGATCGCGGCGGTCAGCCGCAAATCTACGTCATGGCGGCAAGCGGCGGACCGGCGCAACGCATCAGCTTCGGCGACGGCACCTACAACACGCCGGTCTGGTCGCCGCGCGGCGATTACATCGCTTTCACCAAGATTGCGAGCAACACGTTTGCCATCGGCGTGATGAAACCGGACGGCAGCGGCGAACGCATTCTCACCGAGAGCTTCCACAACGAAGGCCCGACATTCGCGCCCAACGGGCAGGTGATCATGTTCTTCCGCGATCCGGGCGGCAATTCCGGACCGTCGCTGTTTACCGTCGACATTTCCGGCCGCAACGAGCAACGGGTTCCGACGCCGAACTACGCTTCCGACCCGGCGTGGTCGCCGCTATTGTCATAAACCGCCGATTTAATCGGCGCCGGTTCCATAGAGTCGCCGCATTGACGCCTCATTAACCATTGCAAAAGCTTTCCAGGGAATCCGCGGGGTCGAGGCATCTTTGCAAGGCCGCATCAAGGTTGACGGAACCTTCGCTTAACGAAGGCGCTGCTAGACCGGCTCACGACCAAGCATGTGTCCGGTCACAATGTATGCATGGAGGCACCGGAATGAACATGGCGAAAGCGCTCCGTGGCGCCAAGTTCGTCGCCGTCATCATGGCAACGCTCGCGATCGCGGCGTGCGCCAAGAAGAATGATCAAACTGCCATGGGTGCGGCTGCCACGCCCGGCAGCCAGCAGGACTTCGTCGTCAATGTCGGCGACCGCGTGTTCTTCGATACCGATTCGTCGAATCTCTCTGATCAGGCGCGCGCGACGCTCGACAAGCAGGCGCAGTGGCTCAACAACTACAACAGATATTCCTTCACCATCGAAGGCCACGCCGACGAGCGCGGCACGCGCGAATACAACATCGCGCTCGGCGCCCGCCGTGCGGAGACCGTGCGCGAATATATGATCTCGCGCGGGCTTTCGGCGTCCCGCATGCGCACCATCTCCTACGGCAAGGAGCGGCCGGTGGCGCTGTGCAACGATATTTCCTGCTGGTCGCAAAACCGGCGCGCCGTCACCGTGCTCGATCAGAGTTCTTGACGCCGCGCTGCTCGGTTGGCTGTTAAGCGATCGGCGCCGTCATGGCGCCGATCGCGTTTCGATGCCATGCTTCGCAAGCGATGTTTGGCCTTGCCAAGGCGGGGCTGAAATCGGATCGTAGCGTCGTGGCCGCACGGCATCGATAGCGCCACTTCCGGCTTTCGCAGGTCGCTCAAAAAGGGTTCGGCCATGACCCTCGGTTGGATTGCCCGCATCGCGCTCGTTTTTGCCGTTTGCGCCGGCGCCGTTGCCTGCGGCCGGGGCAACCAATACGCCGCGCCGCCGCCGCCGAAGGTCACGGTCGCCGCGCCCATTGCGCAGGACGTGACGCGCTATTTCGACGCGACCGGCAACGCCGCGGCGGTCAATTCGGTCGATCTGGTCGCCCGTGTGCAAGGCTTCGTGCAGGCGATCAGCTACAAGGACGGCGATTACGTCAAGAAAGACACCTCGCTGTTTACCATCGAGCCGGAGCCGTACAAGCTGAAAGTGGAGTCTGCGAAAGCGGCCGTCGTCAGCGCGCAGGCCACGCTAAAGCAGGCACAGGCCGAATTTCAGCGTCAGGCCGACCTGATTATTAAACAAGTCTCGACGCAAGCCAATTACGACAAGGCGCTGGCGCAGCGCGACTCCGCGCAAGCCGACCTGCAATCGCAGCAGGCCAACGAGCGGCAGGCCGAAATCAATCTCGGCTATACCGACGTGACCGCGCCGTTCGACGGCGTGGTGACCGCACGCCAGGTCTCGGTCGGCCAGCTAGTCGGCGCGAGTTCCCCGCCGACGGTGCTCGCCACCATCGTGCAGCTCGATCCGATCTGGGTGAATTTCACCGCCAGCGAGCGCGATGTCCTGCAGGTCCGCGCCACTCTCGCCAGCCGCGGCGAAACAACCGCCGCGCTGATCGGACTTCCCGTCGAAGTGGGGTTGCAGAATGAAAGCGGCTACCCGCACCACGGCAAGCTCGATTACGTGGCGCCCAACGTCGATCCGTCGACCGGCACGCTGGCGGCGCGGGCGACTTTGCAGAACGGCGATCGTCGGCTCTTGCCGGGCTATTTCGTGCGGGTGCGGATTCCCTCGAAGCCGCGACCGGCCTTGCTGGTGCCAGACGTTGCGCTCGGCACCGACCAGGGCGGCCGCTATGTGCTCGTCGTCAACAAGGACAATATCGTCGAGCAGCGCAAGGTCGAGCCGGGACAATTGGTCGGCGATCTGCGCGTCATCGAAAACGGTCTCGCCAAGGACGACCGCGTGGTGGTCGGCGGCATCATGCGCGCGATCCCCGGCGAGAAGGTCGATGCCGAGCAGCGCACTGCGGCGGCAGCGAAGTAACGGCAATGCGCGAGCGCATCCGCCACTCCTTCTCGCTCGCCCCAGCGAAAGCGGAGACCGGGAGCTCTTCGCCGCCGAACTGCGCCCGCCACCCGGATTCCCGCTTTCGCGGGAATGAGCGGAAGGGGCGCGCGCGATGATCTCTAAATTTTTCATCGAGCGTCCGGTCCTTGCCAACGTTCTCGCCATCCTGATGATCTTGATCGGCGCGGTCGCGCTCTATGGCTTGCCGATCGCGCAATATCCCGATGTCGTGCCGCCAACGGTGCAGGTGACGACGCGCTATCCCGGCGCCAGCGCGCGCACGGTGATGGATACGGTGGCGCTGCCGATCGAGCAGCAGGTCAACGGCGTCGAGAACATGATTTACATGCAATCGACCAGCGCCAGCGACGGCTCCTATACGCTCACGGTGACCTTCAAGATCGGCACCAATCTCGATAACGCGCAGATTCTGGTGCAAAACAGGGTGGCAAGCGCGCTATCGGCGCTGCCGCAGGCGGTGCAGGCGCAGGGCGTCAACGTGCAGAAGCGTTCGACCGCGATCCTGCTGTTCGTCACGCTGACCTCGCCGGACGCCCGCTATAACAGCCTGTATCTCGCCAACTACGCCACCATCAATCTGCGCGACGAACTGGCCCGGCTTCCCGGCGTCGGCGACGTTCTGGTTTTCGGCGCCGGCCAATATTCGATGCGGATCTGGCTCGATCCGGAGAAATTGAAGGCGCGCAGCCTGAACGCGCAAGACGTGGTCGCGGCGCTGCAACAGCAGAGCCAGGAGGTGACGGCGGGCCAGGTCGGCATGCCGCCAACGCCGCCCGGCGTCGACTTCCAATACACGATCGTCCTGCAGGGCCGGCTCACCGACGTCGGTCAATACGAGAACGTCATCGTCAAGACCGGGAATAACGGCGAGATCACGCGGCTGCGCGACGTCGGCCGCGTCGAGCTTGGCGCGCAGACCTACGGCCAGTTCTTCGCTCTGGATGGCAAGCAGGCGGCCGGTATCGGCATCTATCAGTCGCCCGGCGCCAACGCGCTCGACGTCGAGCACGCGGTCAAGGCCAAGATGGCGGAGTTGGCGAAGCAATTCCCGCAGGGCCTGGTCTATTCGGTGCCGTTCGACACCACGCTGTTCGTCAACGCCTCGATCCACGAAGTCTACAAGACGCTCGTCGAGGCGGCGGTTCTGGTGCTGATCGTCATTCTCGTCTTCCTGCAGGACTGGCGCGCCATGCTGGTGCCGGCGACGACGGTGCCGGTGACCATCGTTGGCGCCTTCGCGATGATGTGGGCGCTGGGCTTCACCGTGAACTTTTCCACCTTGTTCGCGATCGTGCTGTCGATCGGCATCGTGGTCGACGATGCCATCGTCGTGGTCGAGGGCGCAGCGCATTATGTCGAGAAGGGCATGAGCGGGCATGACGCGGCGATCCGCGCCATGAACGAATTGCTCGGACCGATCATCGGCATCACGCTGGTTCTGATGTCGGTGTTTCTGCCGGCGGCGTTCCTGCCGGGCCTGACCGGGCGCATGTATGCGCAGTTCGCCCTGGTTATCGCGGCGACGGCGCTGCTGTCGGCCATCAATGCGGTCACGCTCAAACCGACGCAGTCGGCGATGTGGCTGCGCCTGCCGGTCCCGCCGGAGCGGCGCAATGCGTTCTACCGCGGTTTCAATGCCGTCTATGCCCGTCTCGAGCGCAATTATGCCGGACTGATCCATCACATGGTCGAACATGCCGGGCTGATGACGATCGTCGCTTTTGCGATCATCGGGCTCGCGGTCTGGGGCCTGTCGCGCGTGCCGACCGGGTTTCTGCCGCTCGAAGATCAGGGTTACGTCCTGGTGAGCGTGCAGCTGCCCGACGGCGCCTCGCTCGCCCGCACCCAAGAGGCGATGCAGCAGGTCTCTGCCATCGCGCGCAAGGACCCGAGCGTCGACCAGGTGATCTCGATCGCCGGCATTTCGGTGCTGAACAACAGCGCCACGCTGGCCAATGCCGGCGTCGCCTATGTGGTGCTCAAGGATTGGAGCGTCCGCGACGACCTGCGCACCATCTTCGCCCGCCTGACCCCGACGCTCGACGCCGTCGACGCACGCGTGATCGTGCTGCCGCCGCCGCCGATCCAGGGCATCGGCAATGCCGGCGGCTTCACCATGCAGGTCGAGCTGCGCGACGGCTCCACCGATTTCGCCAAGCTGCAAAGCATCACCAGCACTATCGTCGCCAATGCCCGATCGCAGAGCGCGCTGCAACGCGTCTCGACGTCGTTCCGCGCCATCGCGCCGCAAATTCGCGTCGAGGTCGACCGCGTCAAGGCGCAGACCCTGCACGTTCCGGTCGATCAGGTGTTCTCGACGCTCGCCACCTATTTCGGCTCGACCTTTGTCTCGCAGTTCAACAAGTTCGGCCGCGTCTTCCAGGTCTACGCCCAGGCCGATTCGAAATTCCGGCTGCGGCCGCGCGACATCGAGAATCTGTCGGTGCGCAACCAGCAGGGCGACATGATCCCGCTGGGGACGATGGTCAAGATCGAGCCGCTCGTCGGCCCGCCGCTGATCAGCCTGTACAATCTGTATCCGTCGTCGAGCATCATCGGATTGCCGGCGGCCGGGTTCAGTTCGGGTGAAGCGATCCGTCTGATGGAGCAGAATGCGGCGGCGACGCTGCCGCCCGGCACCGGCACCGACTGGACCGCCATGTCGTATCAGGAGAAGATCGTCGGCAATCAGATGTATTTCGTGTTCGCGATGGCGATGCTGCTGGTTTATCTGGTGCTCGCCGGCCAATACGAAAGCTGGTACGCGCCGCTGGCGGTCATCCTGTCGGTGCCGCTGGCGCTGACCGGCCCGGTGCTGGTGCTGGAAATGCTGCGCATCGACAACAACCTGTACACCCAGATCGGCATCATTCTGTTGATCGCGCTGTCGGCCAAAAACGCCATCCTGATCGTCGAGGTCGCCCGCGAGCACCGCGTCAACGACGGCAAGCCCATCCTCGAAGCGGCGGTGGACGCCGCCCGCGCACGCTTCCGCCCGATCCTGATGACGTCGTTTGCGTTCATTCTCGGCGTCGCGCCGCTCGTCATCGCCAGCGGCGCCGGAGCCAGCGCCCGCAAATCGATCGGCATCACCGTGTTCTCGGGCATGATCGCCTCGACCTGTCTCGCCGTGCTGTTCGTTCCCTCGCTGTTCGTGGTGATCCAGCGGTTCGAAGAATGGCGCGCCGCGCGTAAAGTACCCCGCATCCAGCCGGCGGAATAGAGCGCGGCGGCCGGTCACCATGCGGCGGCGCTTGGGCCACGGCTGCGGCCACAGTCACAATTTGGACGCAGGACGCGCTATGTTAGGGCAGGAGAAAACACCGGCAATGCTTCAAGCGATGAGCCGCTCCACACCCGTCTTCGTGATCGCGTTTGCCTGCGTGCTGTGGGCTCATGCCGCCCGCGCGCAGGACACCCCGAGCGATATCGTCACCCGTCTCGACCGCCTTGAAGAGACGGTGCGCGATCTCACCGGTTCGGTGCAGGAATTGCAGTACCGCAACCAACAACTTGAACAACAAGTGCAGCGTCTGCAGGGCGGCGCGGGGGCGGGGGCAACTTCGTCAGGCCCGCCGATTGCGGCGGCGCCGTCGCGATCGTCAGTCTCCACATCGCTGCCGCCGCCGACGGCAACACCCTATTCGACACCGCCGCAATATTCGCAGCCGGCGCCGGCGGCGCAATACGCGCCGCCGCCGCAATAT
>Ga0207416_1000227_pt1 | contig 104974 bp, 94 predicted proteins | sample PaiPotPPM11metaG_FD_184107 | JGI IMG/M metagenome (GOLD analysis project Ga0207416, IMG submission 184107) | Iron sulfur acid spring bacterial and archeal communities from Banff, Canada, to study Microbial Dark Matter (Phase II) - Paint Pots PPM... ... | reverse complement strand
CTCGAAGTCCGATCCTGATGAGATCAATCGCCGAGCCGTCATGGGCATACGATAGCGGCTCGCTCGTACCTAAGAAGTCGGCGAGCGGCTCATGGCCTCGTACCTACGTGCAAAGCCCGAGCCTGTCTGCCGACGAATCGACGCCGGTGACGCTATTCGCTCCTTTCCAGGCGAGGGCCCCTGTAGTGAATCCCTGACCGCACGCACGCTCGAGGACGTCATGGCCAGCAAGGTCACGTACCCGACTATCAAGGTCATTGGGCAGCTGCCCCCGACGTTTGCCAAGATGGGCCATTTCTCGGTCGGGCTGGCGGGCGCTCAATCGAGGTCGACGATCGTGCCCCATCGGGCAACAGTAATTGTGCCGTGATAGAAGCGACGAGCCGCCTGCTCGGCGGCCGATGGGTCTGAATCGGGCAATAGGTGGGTGAGGATTAGATGCCCGACCGCGGCTCTGGCGGCGAGCTCCCCAGCTTGCTGGGCGCTCGAAAAGTGGCGGGCCGAGCCGGTGGGCACCTTCTCAGGGAAGGTGGCCTCTGCGAGAAACAGATCGGCAGAGCGCGCGAGATATACCAAGTCGGGACTCGGCCCCGTATCCCCGGTGTAGGCAAGGGTCCGCCCGCCGACAATCAGTCGAATCCCAGCGTTCGGGACGGAGTGCGGTAGCAGCCAGGTCTCGACCTGGAACGGGCCAACGCGGAAGCCCTCGCCGGCGGCGAACTCGCGGACGACGTATGCGTCGTCGAGCATTCCGGGGCGGTCGAGGGCCAGGACCCGGTCGACGGCATCCGGCAGAGTGTAGACGGGAAGACTGGGTGGTGGATCGTCTCGCAGGGCTCGGGCGCGCAGCAGGGGGTGCAGGTCAGCGCAGTGATCCGGGTGGCCGTGGCTGACCAATGCCGCATCGATCAGCTCAGCGCCGGTCACCTGCAGCAGCCGCGGGAGGGTCGCATAGCCGGGGTCGATGAGGAGTCGGAAGTCGTCGTGCTCCACCAGGTAGCCGCTGCACGCCTGTCCGGCCGCCGGCCAGGCACCGCAACCACCCAGCACGCTCAGCCTCATCTTGGCCAGTGTAGAGATCTGGTGCCGTTGCTGGCTCCAGCTGGGAGTTAGCGCCCAGGTGCTGACCGTTGTCCCGCGCGACCTCGAACGGGACGGTCTTGATCAACACCGGTAACCCTCACGAGGCGCCTGCGAGGGCTAACCACCGGGCTGGCGTCAGACCCTACGTCCGCTCGAACTGGCGGGTCATGTGACTTTGGTCTGCGAACCCGGCCCCGGCGGCGGCTTGCGCCAGTGACTGTCCACTTTCGATCGGGGCACGCGCGAGCGCCAGGCGGCGCAGCATGCGGTATCGGTCTGGGCTCGTTCCAAACGCCCATCGAAAGCGCCGAGCAATGGTGAAGCGGTCGGTGCCCGCAATCCCTCGCTCCCAGCGTTTCCAGTCCTCGCGTCGCCACCGCATGGGGGTCGGCTGAATCATGCCTGCCCGGAGCAGGCAGCGATAGATCGCTGAGGCCGACGGCGTCGGGGTCACGCCTTTCTTGCCCAACTCCAGGACCAGTCGATGCGGGCCCCAGAACGGCTTGTGACGCCGCATCTTCAGCACCCGCACCTCGACCAGCGCCGGCATTTGATGCGGGCACCGGGTCGGCCGGTGCGACCGGTCGCCCATCCCCTCCATGCCCTGCAACTCGTAGCGAGCCAGCCAGGCGTGCATCGTCTGCCGGCTCACTTCCCAGTCCCGCGCCACCTCCGTCACCGTCCGCCCGCCGCTGAGCACCGCCATGACCGCCTTGTACCGCTGCTCTCCCACGCTCAACTCCTTCATGCGCAGGAGTGTCAAGCATCAGCGAAACAGCTGTTAGGCATCAGCCGAATTTGTGTAAAGCATCAGCCGAACACGTTTTGCCGTGCTTCAGCCGAAGTCGCACAAAAAAAGGGTCAGCCGACGACAGGATTTGAACCGGCGAGACTGACGCGTGTCGGTGGGTTTGCCAGAGCTTGGCGTCGGGCGTCGAGCTGGAGGAGTTGGGCCCACGAGCAACGAGCCGCTAGATAGCGAGGGCCGGAGGTTCAGCTTTTCGTGGTCGAGGAGTTGGCATAGCGTCCCACGTGTGGCCATCGAGGAGCCGACCGGCTTGCTTCTTCCTTACTCCGCCCCATTGCTTAAAGAAAAACGCGACCCCGGCAGCGCGACACTGACGGCGGATGGACCGAACCCAGGCCGGTCTCATCGGCCGTGCGCCGGCGCCGCTCTCGCCGCCGACGATCACCCAGTCAATGTTGCGCAACGGTAGATCGTTCAGGCCAGAAATGAGCGGCTCGCAGGAGAGGAAGCGAACGGGCGCGTCGGTGCGCTGCAGGTGTCGGATCCGGCTGTAGTAGGTCGGCGCCTCTATGCTGACGCCGAGCCAGACATTGTCGGGAACATCCAGCCTTCGGGTCACCCGCTCCATTCGGTCAGCCCGCTTGGTGAGCACCTGAAACTGGTGCTGAGGCGCCGCCGCCATGGTGGCGAACACCTCACGGATGAAGGGCTCCGGCACCGCGACGTGGAAGAGGTCGCTCATGGAGTTGACGAATACCCGCATGGGGTGCTTCCAGCGCAGTGGCTGGTCGAGCCGATCGGGACGGAGCGTCACCGCGAAGCCTCGCTCGTATGGGTGACCGGGAACGCCGATCCATCGGTTGGCGAAGGTGCGCGCGTAGCAGTGATCGCAGCCGGGGCTGACCTCGGTGCAGCCCGTCACCGGATTCCAGCTGGCGTCGGTCCACTCAATGGAGGTGGTATTCATTGTTGCCAACGAACATATGTTCGCATGTTCCGAGAGTATAGGTGCAACTGGCGCTCATTGCACGAACTGCATCCGGGTGCCAGGTGGGTAGGTTCGGGATTTCTTGCGCGTGGAGAGCACCTTCAGTTGGCCCTCGGTCTCGGCCGGGATCAGGATAGGCTTCCGCAGGTGGGACGGGATGTATGCGGTGTCCACGAGGGTGAAGCGTTCGGCCTCCTCGATCGTGAATGGCCGGGTGCCGACTTGGTCCCGGAGCGCCGTGCGGAGTGGGTGAACATCGACGGCATCCTGGAATAGGACGAGCTGACCAGTCGTGGTTGAGTCGGCGAAGTGCTGCCCGGTGATCGGGTCGAGGCTCCACATCGCCTCCTTCATCCGTCGGAGTCCAAGGTCGTTATTTGTGCCAAAGAAGAGGTCGTAACCATGGCTAGCGTCCGACTGGATCTCGAATGATCGCACGAATTTGCTGCCATTTGAGCGTAGCTGCTCGCGAAAAAGGTCGTGCAAGAAGGTCCGCCGCTTATCCCCATTGAGCTTGGCGGCTTCCTGCCAACGGTCAGTGCCGAACAACGATGTCATCGCGCGCTCCTGGCCGGCACGCGTCACGAAGCGTGCGACGAACGGCAGCGGCATGTAGACGAGGACCTCACAGCCGTGGAACTGGAGGAACTGGCCGGTGAGGTCCATGGAAGCATCGGAGTAGCCGAATGGGTCGACGAAGGCGAAGGTCGGTGCTAGCTGCTTTCCCCCAGCTCGGATCCCCTCCAGCTGGGTACCGAAGACGTCCTGGTAGCGACCATGCTGGAGGTGGACTTTGACATTGTCGGGCAAGGTGATCTTGACGATCTCCGATCGCAGGTGTTCAACCCGGTCCTGGCGCTCTTCGATGAAGAGGTAGACGACCTCGGATTTCATCTTCGCTCGGTAGTGGTGGTTGAGGTAGGCGTTAAGCAGGATCAGCGGAGATCCCTCCTCGCCCCCCAGGTAGCGACCCGGGCCGGCGAAACCATCGACGATGACGATGCGCGGGTTGGACATGGACATGATGGGCAGCCACGCCTGGATGTACCGTCGCAAGATATGGTGCTTGCCCTTGGAGTGAGCCTCAAGATCCCATAGCGTGTCGGCCGGTTTAGACACCGCCCTCAGAGTAAGCGGCGCGGTCCGCCGGATGCGCGCTGCCCGCTTTCGTGCACATCTATGTAGTATCGCCGCGCTGCACTGGCCGCCAATGCCGACACCACCGCCCCAGCAGACGGCGGGGAGCCAGCCAATAGCAGCTGTTTTCAAACAGCTGCTATTGGCCTGTTGCCGAGCTTATCGCCCGTTCTTAACTCCAGGGAGGACGCCTTTAAGAGACACATTTCAGTCTGGTGGCTACATCGGTCGCTACATCCTCTCAGGCCCTCGTACTCAGGAGGCGGATCTTGTAGGCGGCGCTGTAGACGCGGTGCTTCGCCTTCGCCGGCACCTCCGGGTCGGGCTCGGACCCATGCGCTCGCTCCGTAGACTGCTCCACCAACGGCATTGCCACCATGACGAGATGTTCTCCTTTCCGCCCCCTCTTGGCCCACTAATTTCGCAGAGGGAGATGTCTCACGTCAGGTTGACACAGAGGGAACGCGCCGCATCACGCCATCACGATTTTCCGCAGGGGCCGACTACGGCGAGCAGTTCCATGCCGGGTTGAAAAGGCAATTGGGCCTCCAACTCAACTCGATTAGCGATCACGGAACGGTGGCGAGATCGAGCGCCTGCGCCGCATCCTTGGCCACACGACCTTTGTGATGGTCATGCGCTACGTCCAGCTGGACAAAGGAGACCTATACGGCGACTTCGACTTGCGATCTCCGTTCTGACCTCAAAGAATGACCAAGAGTCAGTGAAAGGTGATCTGCGGCTCAGCCAATTCCCGTACGTGGAGGCAGGTCTGGCTGCCGAAGGTTGACTAGGGGGCCCGGGTCGCTCCTCCTGTCTTTCGATAAAAGACCGTGTCCGGCCCCCTCTGTTTGGTCCATTTCCTTTGTGGTGATCGTCTGAAATGAGAGGAAATGGAGGTGGAGGATGCCGAGCAAGCGATATCGCGTGCAGCAGATCACTGCCAAGCCGCGCGAAGCGGAGAGCTGCAGGGTCAAGGGGCTAACGATCCCGGCGACCTGCAAGCGATTAGGAATTTAGGACCAGACCTTCTACCGGTGGTCTTCCTTCAGCGCCCAGCTTGCCTGCAGGAATTTTCCCGCGCCATTCGCGGGTTCTCTCCCACCCTTAGCCGGAGGTAGGTGCGGGCTTGAGATGGGTCCGCACCGCGTTACTGGGCGCTGTCGGCGAGTTAGGCCGTATGCAAAAGCTGGGTGGCCTGATCTGGTAACAGGTTAAAAAACGCTGGTTAAGCCCGGTCGTTTGCGCTTCCCAGCTCACGGTGTAACCGCCTCGAGGCCGACCATGTAACGAATCGCGCCGTTGCCCGTTGTGTAGATCAACATGCTTAGAGGAGCGCACAACTGGACCCTGATCGAACGTGGTTCGAGCCGCTAGCCCGGAGGTTTGAGCGGCCCGCCTACCACTTTGCAGTGATGCTGACGCACAACCGCTCGATTGCCGAGGAATTGGTACAGGAGGCGTTTGCGAGGGTCTGGTCCTCGCCGAATACGCCCACGGCTGAGCCCGATTTCCGCCGCTGGCTGTATCGGGCCATCACCAATCTTGCCCGGGACTACCATCGACGCCGCCTGCTCGAAGCCACGCTTCGCTTCTGGGATCCGCCCGCAGTCGATCCGGTCGATGAGGTTGTCCACCGCGCCCAGGATCGCGAAGTGCTGAACGCGCTGCTGGCGGCACCGTTCGCCGACCGCCAGGCGATCTACCTACATTACGTTGACGGCCTTTCGTTCGCCGAGGTTGGCGAAGTGCTGGGGTCCAGCGAAACCGCCGCTCGAGTGCGCGTGCATCGGGCCCTGAAGCGACTGCGTGGCCGGCTCGGTCCGGAGTCCGTCGCCGGGGAGGTGCCGGCATGAGTGGCCCGCCGATTGAATTGGAAGAGGGTTTGCGCCGACTGGGGCCGGCCTTCAAAGACGGTACCGAGCCGCCGGCGAGGCTGCACGCCAGCATCATGGCGCGGACACTGGCGCCCCACCATCCGGCGCGTCGCTCGATGCTTCGGGAGCTGATGATGGCCGCCGCCCTGCTCATCTTCGTGGCGCTGGTAGCGCTGGGGTTCTCGCGGCTGCATAGCATCACTCCAGGACCGGTCAAGCGCTCGCCCTCTCCCTCGCCGGTATCCGGCGTCATTCCCTGGATCCCGCTGCCGGCAAATTCCTCGACCGCCCAACCGCCGAAGATCATGTGGCCCGATCAGGCCGCGCAGGACATCCGGCAAACGGTCATCGATGTCCAGCCGGTGCTCCTGCCGACCGCGATTCCTGCGGGGTTTCAAGCCCGGCTTTACGATGACCCAAGTTCGTTCAGCGTGGACTATCTCGCCCCCGGGGGCCGCAAGATCTCCTTTGCGATCGTGGTACCAAACCCACCTCCGGGCACGTCAAACGTTCGCCAGTCGCGTCCGATCTATCGCGGCGTACGCGCCGACTACCAGGTCGACGATGCGACCCTGACCACCAGCCATCGGTGGTTGATTTGGAACGAACCGGGGACGGCCGTCGGCGGACAGCCGGGTCCTCCATATTTCCTCTCTACTGAAGGCTTAACCGAGTCCGAGTTCTGGAATATCGCGAACTCGATCGCTCCCATCCCCGCTCCAAAAACGGTTCGGAGCTGTGGCGTCAACGATCTCTACGCCGTCGCCAATGGCGCCAGCGGGGCCACCGGGCACATCCTATACAGCATCGCGCTCGCGAACCACAGCGCGACGGCGTGTGCCGTACAAGGCTTCCCGGATTTGTCGCTGATCAGCAAGCAGGGTACGGCCCTGCCGCTCCAGGAATCGAATGATCCCGGGGGCATCGTGGGCAATGGCGGGCGAGACATTCCGATCGGCGTGCTTCAACCGAACCAGCCCGCCCCGGTCCCTCATCAGGGTGGCCCGAATGCTTACGTCCTCTTCGAGTGGTACTACTGCGGCGGGACGCCACCGGACATCGTCGCGGTCGACCTCACGATCCCCAGCAGTGCGAGGTCGGTGCGCGTGCCACTTCTGAACGAGGGGCTGGCGTGGGGTCCCTCTCGTTGCGACGATCCGTCGCAAGGCCGGCGGCTCCTGGTCGGGCCGATCCAGCCGCCTGCCGCTGACCAGGTCGTCACCCAGGCGCCGCAGTGGCGGGCCGGCATGCATGCGCCGGATCAGTTCGTCGCCGGCAAGACGGTCGACTACACGGTGACGCTCACCAATATCTCGGGCGCGCCGATTATCTTCGACACCTGTCCCACCTATGACGAGGGCTTTACCCCCGATGGGCTGGTCGCGTATCAGCTCAATTGCGGGCCGGTCGGGACCTTGCAGCCCGGGACCAGCGTCACGTTTGCCATGCGGTTCACCGTGCCGTCCAAGATGCCGGCCGGCCCGGAGAAATTCGGTTGGGCCCTGCGCGGGGCCGACCCGCTTGCGTCTGCCGGCAAAGTGGTAACCGTTACCGCCCATTGAGCCGTGCCGATTTCAGAGCGACCGCGAAGCTTGGTGAACTCCGCGGACCGAAGACTAAAGAGCCGAGACGCGGCATCCCGCCCTGGATTCGATCACCAGCAATTCCCGTCGTCGCCTTCTGGAGCGGCGGCGCACCTCGGTGCAGAAGGCGACAGGCTGCCCAATGGAAGCCTGGAATGGGATTCTTGACCAGGCCGGAGCCAGGGGTCGCGAGCGATGAATGAGTCTCACCTGAGGTTCTGCTCCAGCCCAGAGTGGGCTCGTTATGTGGCTGACGAATTGCTGCCCTGGGTACTGGCCAGCTATGAGCTGGGCGATGACGTACTCGAGATTGGCCCGGGCCCGGGCCTGACGACCGACGTGCTGCGGCAGGTAGTTCCACGGCTTACCGCCGTTGAGATTGACGAGACGCTTGCCACCAAGCTTGCCCGGCGCCTTGTCGGGACCAATGTCACGGTCGTGCACGGTGATGGCACCCGGCTGCCGTTCGAAGCCGCTCGCTTCAGCGCTGCCACGCTGTTCACCATGCTGCATCACGTCCCGTCGGCCGGGCTGCAGGACCGACTGTTGGCCGAGGTGTGCCGAGTCCTGCAGCCTAATGGGCTGATAGTGGGCACCGACGGCCTGGATACGCCGGAGCGCCGGGCGGTGCATATCGAAGACACCTTCGTCCCGGTCGATCCGGCGGCGCTACCAGGTCGACTGGCCGCTGCGGGGTTCACGGATGCGCTCGTAGAGCGGGCCGGAGACCGGATTCGCTTCGCGGCTCTCGCTCCGAGGAGTTGCTGAGGTACCGAGGTCATCAAAAGTGCGTCAGGGGATCAAAGAAGAACCTATCGCTCCTTCGCCGCACGAGCGTTCATCGGCCGTCGCCACGCCCGGGCGGTACATGACGCTTCCGGCGCCTGATCGTGTCCTGTGGGCATGGCTCTCATCCTCAGCCTATGCTGACCAGGCGCTCCAGCACCCCCCCGGCGGTTAACCAGTAGTAGCTCACATATGCTCCGGTGATGAGCAGAAGCAGGGGGCTGACCATCGAGACGTAGCCTCCGAAGCGGCGCACGTGTCGAACAATGCCAAAGTCAAACAAAGCCGCCGACAGCGTGAGAACCGACAGGACAACGCCCAAGCCGAGCCCGTAGAGAACAAACTGGAGCGCCATTACCCAGAAGCCAGGCGACGCCAGCCCACCACCGATCACGCTAAGGAAGATGGGCAAGGTGCAGCCGATCGACGCCAGGCCGTAAGCGACCCCATAGGCCGCGTACCCCGCAAGACCTGGCCTGGTGGCAAAGCCGCTAAGACGTTGGGCCAGCTGATCACCGAATCCGCTATAGACTGAGCCGCCAGAAACCAGATAGGAGCCGGTGGCGATTATGAGCACGCCAACGACCAGGCCCACCCAGGGAAAGACCAGTCCGATTACAGAGCTGGTTGCGCTGATCAATAGACCGGCAATCCCGAAGAGGAGGACGAAGCTGACGGTTACCGTTGCGCTGACCAAGATCGCGCGCCTCGCGCGGCCTCTCCGGGCCACTTGATGCCGGTCGCCAAGGTAGAGACCCAGGTAGGCAGGGAGCAGGGAAAAGCCGCAGGGATTGACGGCCGCCACCATCCCGGCGGCGAAGGCGTAGCCCAGGGGAAACACGGAACCGACTCCCCGTAGTGCCGCGCTGGCTGAGGCCGACGCCGATTCGCCGGCGCTCACGACTCGGCCGCCTGTCGGCCCGGTCAACAGCGCACCAATCACCACAATAGCGAAGGTCGCGACTGCTAGTCCAAGAGCGAGCCATCGATTTCTCGAGACACCGGCATCTGCCATGAGTTCGCCGGGTTCCCGCACCGTCGCTCAGGAGTGAAGCAGCGGGTCGATATCCTGATGGAGCTGATCGGTGGCCCCGATCACCGGCCGACCGCTGCCGACGAGCGGACCGAGTTGCTGGTCCCATTGCGCCTGAGTGCCGTATAGAAAATACGCGTCCCAAACCGTGCCACCCTTCTCGTTCGTAACGTGCTGGTCAAACCAGTGTCCGATCAGCTTGTTTTCATCCCATAAATTCGTGACCCGCCGGTCGTTGAGGAGCTTGAGGTCGACGAACAGCTTCGAATCGCCCGGCAGCATGTTGAACCAGACGACGAACACCCGTAGATGGGCATTGGGATATTTCTCCAGGATGTCATCGCGTACCCAACGGGCACCAGCATGACAGGTGGATCAAGTGGGGGAGAAGAGCAATATGAGTCGGGGCGTACCGTCAGCCCGATTGAACTCCGACTGCAACTGGTTCACGCTACTGAGCTCCGTCAAGGTGGCCGGCGCACCTGGCTCTCTGAACCGGTCGATCAGTTCCCCCGGGAGACCTCGTCCGACCGAGGCGGCCGCGGCCACGATGACCAGGCTGACCAAGAAAAGTCCTGCGGTCTTCAGCAGAGCCCGCCGCCGCCACCAATGGGGATTATTAGACAACGTCCTGCCTCACGTAAACCGCGCCGGCCTTATCGACGGTACGCGACGGCCTGTCCAGGATGAGGGGCGCGAACCTCTCGTGGGCTGCCTGCCTGGTGACGCCCAAAGACTCTCCGACGGCTGCCCACGTGTGACCGGCCTCGATCGCGTTTCGGACCATGACCATGAGCCATTCGTCCGCCTCGTGGCGCAAATCACGAACAAGCCGGATGTGGTTTGTCGCGTCGCCTAACTCGACCCCGCGCGATTCGGCGAGCTGCTTCATGGCAATTGTCAGAGCTCGGCGTGCGTCGGCAATATGCTGCCCGGAGCATCGCTTCCTGAAGATGACGTCAGGATAACCTGACATACGGCTGCTTGTCAAGAAATCCTGACGCGGCTCGGCGGCGCCGTCTCTCGTTCCAAACGCGTGACCGGCCTTCTGAGTTTTTCCCAGTGGCGCGCTCGACTCAGCCAGTGCCGAGCCGCAGCACGTTGCTGCCATGGCGCGCTTTCCAGATCGCTTCGAACCCGTGGCCGGCCAGGGCAATGACCAGGAATGCTGTCCACGCGCCCCCGCGGATGTCGTGCCCGACAGCCACGGCCCCGACGCTCACAATGGCCAGAGCTGACCAGCCGAGGCCAGTCACGATGCAGTGTGCCTCCCTGCATCGAGCGAAGTTGGCGAGGCAGTAGGTGCCAAAGATCAAGAAGAAGGCCCCTTCTACCAGGAGACCATCAGGCGAGCCGAGCCCTCGGCTGACGAACCAGGCTACGGCGACGGTTAGAAACACGAAACAGCCTCGGAGGAAGGGAGCTGTCAGGCTGGTGTACCTGTCCAGCGCCCGTTCGAACCGGGTGCCGGGAGGAGCTGCCGGCGGTGCACATGTACCGCCCACACACGTCCACTGCGCCCACCAGGAATCCACTCGTCGCTGGTTCAAGCCCGTCTACCGCATGAGCCAATCCAACGCACGATCATGCGAGATTATTCAACACTTGGCTCGACGAGGCGGTATCGCTTCCATGTACGTTCGATGAGGAGTGGTGCGATCCCGTTCTCGACGTAGTGTGCGAAATGTGGGGTCTTTCGGTGCCACTGGAAGGCCGCTTCGTCAACGTATTGCTCGTACAGCACGAATCGATCGGGGTCATCCTCGGAACGATTTACTAAGAATTGGGTGCATCCCCGCTCGGCCCGAGTTAGCGCGACATGCCGGGCGAGAATCGCGGCGACTTCGTCGCCTTTGTCAGGCTTGGCGTGGTAGTTAGCGATGACTGTCAGCACGGTTACCGCCATTGAGAGTGGAGCCTGCTCACGGCGCGGCTCCCTCCCCAAGACGCTCTTCTGGCGCAGTCCCTTCGCCCCCCATATTGCCGGTGTTCGGCGTGCCAAAAGGCTCGATCAGCAGAAGTTGGCACACACCGGAAGCTCTGGGGCAATGCTCAACGCTTTTGGGCACGACCAAGAGCTCCCCGGGCTCCAGTTCCACATCGCCTTCTCGCATCTGCATCGTCAATCGACCCGCTATCACAAGAAACAGTTCGTCAGTCTCGTCATGCTTGTGCCAGACCCACTCCCCGTCGACCTTAACGAGCTGAACCTTGTAGTCGTTCAAGTCAGCAATGATCTTCGGCCTCCAGAGATCGGCGAACTGGCTGAGGCGTTGTCTGAGATTCACCTTGGGCATGCGTTCCTCCTAGACATCCGAGCGGCGGCTTGCACAGGTTATTCCTCAATGGCCCCGCCCACGGCTCGCAGGTGATCACGGAGAGTCAGGGTCGCCTCTCTTCGCCCTGAGCACCGTAGCGGTCGCGTCCACAAGAGGTCATCACACGTTCGCTGACGCGGGTTCGCCCACCATAGCGTTCGGATTACAAGCACGTCAACCATTGTCGCCATGACCTTCCCTCGATTCGAGTCCGCGCTTGGCCGACAATAGGGCACTCCAGAGCGCCAAGCCCCGGCGCCGTGCCTCGTTGAGTTCGATGACCTCGCCCTCAATCTTGCGCTGCGCCGACCAGGAGAGGGCGGCTTCCTGGGTCTCGAAGAAGTTCGAATTGGCGCACCAGCCGTCGATGGTTCGGGCGGCACCTCGATCATCCGGAAAGAAAACGACGACCGACGTTGCCGGCGGCCAGCCTGCCGCAAATTGCAGGCGGATCGGCGCCCCTGTTGCCGGGCTGCAGGAGAGGCTCCGGGCGTCGACCTCCAACGTCCCGACAATGCCTACGACATCGTAGGCACACCAGGTCCAGAATGGGCGCGAGCCGAGCCACAGCTCATGCGCGGCTGGCGCCACACTCAGCCCGGCCGACCCGACGACGTGTCCCTCCCCGCTCAAGCGGATCCGCCCAGCTGCGTCGAGCCGGCGAAGCTCACCTTCGACGCCCGAGGACGCGGCGTTGAGCTCGCCCGCAATCTGCTCCGCCGAAAGGGCTTGGCCGGTTTCGAGCAGCAGCCGGAAGGCTGCAGCTCTGACTTGCTGCCCTACGTCATCCATTGCAGGCGCCTCCGATTGCCGAGCCTAGCTCCGGACACTGTTAAAATATACGGCATGCCAGTTATGTTAGGCAAACCGGAGAGTGCAGTCAAAGCCAGCGCCCGGTTCTTCAAGGGTCTTGGTGATGCCACGCGGCTGCGCATCCTCGAGCTCCTGCTGGATCGGGAGCGCACGGTCGGCGAGCTGGTCGAACTGCTCGAGCTTCCCCAAGCCCGCGTCTCGACCCACCTCGCGTGCTTGCGCTGGTGCGGCTACGTGCAAGGTCGCAAGGAGGGCCGCCGCGTCTGGTATCAGGTCGGGGATCGTCGGATCAGGAGGCTCCTCCGGCTTGCGGATGAGCTCGCCATCCCGCATGCCCAGCACCTGGGCAGCTGCACCCGCATCGGGCCGGAATGGGTGTAGGCCAGCGCCACCGCGCGGTCCACAAGGCGGATGAAGTCGATGGCTGAAAAGTAATGCTGGTGAAGAATATGATCCCGTCCGCCGCGAGCGGCTCAGAAAGATTCCGACCCATGGAGTATCAGGCGAACACAAGATCGAGGAAAACAGACGCGGATGATGGTCTGGGGCATGAACTACCTTCTGCAACCGGCACCTGGCCCCGCCCTAAAGCCGCTCGGGGCTCAAGACGCTGGAGCCAACTTCCTGCGCGATGAGGCGGAATTCACCTTAGCCTCGGGTGAAGGCCCAGGGGGGTTGACCCGAGCGGTGAGAGCGGCTGATCAATCTGGGAGGCCCGGGAGTAAAAGCGCCACCCGAGCGCCAAGGCGAACGCCATCGGCGAGCGGATCGTGCGGACCGTTCGGACCGAGTGTCTGGACCGCTTAATCGTGATCAATGAGGCCCACCTGCGGAAGGTGCCGGCAGCATTTGCGGACTACTACAAGCGCGAGCGACGCATCGTAGCCGTGGCCTCCAGAGCCGTGACGCTTGGCTGCACAAGCCCTCCACGATGGCGACGGAGATCAATCCTGTTGCTCCAGGTTGAGCATCGGCGAGCGCGACACGCGCCTGGGCCCGCGGTGTCGCCACGAATCACTTAACCCTGAGGTCAGAGTCTTTACATGGCGGTGCTGCCTCAGTTCATCCCCGAGCATTTGCTCCCACTGATCGTTCGTAGCCTGCGGAGTGCACCTTACCAAGCTGCCCGACTTGTTGGAGGGGGGACAGGCGGGACTGCGGAGCTGTGCCTTGGGCTAATTTGCACCATGCCACGCCGGTCGCCTGAACGTGGCTCAAAATTTGCTATCAATTCGGACCCGGTCAGACTGAGTCGAGATCGACGATCAGGCCAGTCCGCGCAACCGTCGTGGTGCCATCGTAGCCGCGCCTTGCGGCTCGCTTGGCCGCATCTGGATCAGCGCCTGGCAACAAATGGGTGAGCATTAGTTGCCTGACTGATGCACGAGTGGCGACCTGGGCCGCCTGGAGCGCACTTGAAAGGTATTCGGCCGAGTCGGCCGGCACTTGTTCGGGGAAGGTGGCTTCGGCAATGTATATGTCGGCATTGTGGGCGAGGGCTTCGAGGTGTGGACTGGGTCCTGTGTCTCCTGTATAGGCAAGTATCTGCGCTCCGGTGCTTAGCCTGATCCCAGCGTTCGGCACCGAGTGCGGGAGCGGCCACGTTTCAACCCGGAAAGGTCCTATCTCAAACCTGTCGCCCTCGGCGAACTCATGGATCGCATAGGCGTCCTCGAGCAGGCCTGGCCGGTCGAGTGCAAGAACCCGGTCAACCGCTTTAGGCAGTGTGTGGACCGCTAGCGCTGGTGACGGATTCTCGCGCAAGGCTCGCGCACGCAGGAGCGGGTGAAGGTCGGCGCAGTGGTCGGGGTGACCATGGCTTATTAGAACTCCATCGACACGTTCCGCACTGATGCACTCCAGAAGCCGAGGCAGGGTCGCGTAGCCCGGATCAATAAGCAGGTGAAAGCCGTCGCTCTCGACGAGGTAGCCGCCGCACGCCTGACCCGCTCCGGGCCACGCTCCGCAACCTCCAAGCACTTGCAGCCGCATCCTAGTCAAGTGTAGACAGCATATTCAAGGTCGCGTGGGATCTTTCGCCTTTGTAGCGGCTTGGTTGTGGCGAACGCGACGGGTCAGCGGCGAAGCGTCGTTCTTCCAGGATTGCTTGAGCTTGAGACCGGGAGGTGAGGGATCCCGGCCAGACCCGCTCGGAGTGCCTGAGCCCCGTGTCGCGCCGAGAAGCCGAGGACCTGCTGAAAGTAGAGGCTGGCAAAGAAGATCATCGCGAGAAACGTTGCCCCGGTCAACAAGAGCCCGCCACTCGACGCCGCGAGGAGGCGCAATCGAAGCAGCGCCAGTGGGATCAGCGGCGTGCGGGCTCGCCCTTCGACAAACAGGAACGCCGCGAACAGTGCCGCGGCCCCGGCAAAGACTGCCAGGCTCGGCGCCGCCAACCAGCCGACATCGCTGACGCGCGCCAGCCCGTAGACGAGGAGCAGAAGGGTGGCTGTGATCGTGGTCGCTCTGGGCAGGTCGTAGCGCTGCAGAATGCTCGGATCAGCTGCGCTCCTTGCGGACCGCGGCGGATCTTTGGGAACGAGCAGCAGAGCAGCCGGAATCACGGCCACGCCGACAGGAACATTGACGAATAGGATCCAGCGCCATCCGAGCCCGTTCACCAGCAGGCCGCCTGCGACGACGCCCAATGTGCCGCCGACGCCAGCCAGCGCCCCCCATAGCCCCAGCGCGAGGCGCTGTTCCCGAGCCCGCTTGAACATTGTTGTCACCAGTGCCAGCGCAGCCGGGGATAACAGCGCGGCTCCGAGGCCCTGGGCGCCCCGGGCGACCACAAGCGACCCCTCGCTCCAAGCGAGATCGCCCACGAGGCTCGCGACGGTGAAGAGGATGGTCCCCACGAGGTAGACGCGGCGACGGCCCAAGAGGTCGGCGGCGCGACCACCCAACATGAGAAAGCCGCCGAAAACGACCACGTAGGCGGTGATGACCCATTGAAGACTGCCCGTTGCAAGCTGAAAGTAACGGCCGATTGAAGGGAGCCCGACGTTCACGATCGTTGTGTCGAGGATGGTCATGAACTGCGTCATGGCAAGGACGGCAAACGCCAACCAGACCCCGCGAGCAGCTTGTCGTCCTCCGCGGTCGCCCGTCATCAGCACCGGACACCGGCCGCGACCCCATGGCAGATTCGTTCGCAAATGAATGATGCGTCGTGGTGCACAAACCCGATCAGAGATGAGCCGCGCGACTACTGGTTGTGCATGCCAAGGAAATAGAGGCCGGGAGCTCGGTAACACCCCGGCGATGGACCGGCGCGCCGCTCCCAGTGACACTTACGCGCAGGCAAGCGTAGCCTCGCTGAGCGAAGTCGCCCCCTGAGCGGCGCGTACGGCGTCCTGCGTCAACGCCTTCTGCGAAAATCAGCCTACGATGGTGGCCCCCTGGAGCTATAAAAAGATAGCAATGGTGACAACATGGCAGGAAGCTAGACGCGAAGCCATGGTGCGCGCGGCCCCAGAGACCTTCGCGTTCGACGTGCCGAGCATGCCCTTCCTCGAGGTCCGGCTCGAAGCCATCAGCCGGGATGAGCTCATAGGACTTTTGCGTGAGGTGTGGCGACTCGCCGCTTCCAAGTCCATGGTCAGAGCACTCGATTACGCAGAGGCAGAGACATGACCGGCCAAGACGCAGTGCGGGACGACGCGGTGGCAATCGTCATGGCGGATCCAGACGGACGTATCACCCACTGGAGTTCCGGCGCCGAGCAGCTGTTTGGTTACTCTGCGGACGAGGCGCTGGGTGCCAGCCTCGATCTCATCGTCCCCGCTGACTATCGGGAGCGGCACTGGCTGGGTTTCCGGCGCGCCATGATCACGGGCCAAGGCCGCCTCGACGGAGCCGCCACCAACATTCCCGTCCAGTGCAAAGCCGGCGACGTGCTGGCCTTCCCCGGTCGCTTCGCGTTCGTCCGTGACGGCCACGGGCGGATGGTCGGAGCGATGGCCGTGTACACCACCCGCCGCGGAGGCGAGGAACCGTGGAGCTCCGTGGGCCATTCCGTCTTGGAGTAGACCCGACCTCGTCACGGTGCCGACGTGGGCCACTATAAATAGGGGTGCGCAGTCTTCAGGGAGTCCAAGCGCTAAACGCTTGGAGTGATGCAGGAGGTAAAAGTGAGTGCGCTGGATGACCTTGATGGAGTAATCGAGCAGTATCACCAGGCTCTGGATGAGTTCTCCAGAGGGGACCCTGAGCCCACTAAAGCGTTGTACTCTCGTCGAGACGACGTAACTCTCGCGAATCCATTCGGCCCGGCCGTGCGCGGGTGGACGCAGGTCTCAGAGAGGCTGGACTTTGCCTCATCTCGATTCAGGAATGGCGAGGTCACTAACTTCGAGGGCATAGCGAAGTATCTGACGCCGGGGCTCGCGTGCCTTCTTGAGCTAGAGCGTTGGCAGGCCAAAGTCGGCGGTAGGGATGACGTCGCCCCCTTTGAGCTGCGAGTCACGAGCACCTTTCGACGCGAAGATGACACCTGGAAGCTCGTGCATCGACACGCGGATCCCATAGCCACGCCTAATCCTGACGGACCCTTGCGCGGTTCATCCGGCTGAACCGTCCACGCGCGACTACGCCGTCGCTCTCTGACAGCGTTACCCGCACCCCGGGCTTCACGATCTGCTCTATGAGGAAAAGCCGAGCTCGCTGCGTCATCGGACGAAGGTGAAGAAGCGGAAGCCTGGCTTGAATGCTGCCGGTGCTGTTGTCAGCCGGGCTGTGCCGATGCCTGAGGCTGTGGCGTTCTCGGGTGCGTCGAAACTCAGCTCCTCGAATCCGCTTTCTCCGAGCCAGCGTCGAATCCGCTGTGTGAGATCAGGCTCGCGCCGATGGCGCGTCCAGATAATTGAGGCTCCGCTTCCGCAGATCATCGAAAGGTTGCGCGTCGTGTTCTCAACATCGAGATCGGAGATGTTCCCGAAGATCCCGCAAGCCAGGACGATGTCGGCCGGGATAAAGGGTGCGTAGATGTCGCTGATGGCAGCGTCTCCTTCGATTACCTTGACCTGCGTCAACCCCGCCTTCGCGGCCGCGCCACGGGCCAACTCGACATTGCGCGGATCCAGCTCCACCAGGATCGCCGTGACATCAGATTTCCGACCGTGCCCTGGCAGGATCCCAATCAGGTCGCGGCCCTGGCCGGCGCACATGCTGATGACTCGGATCGGGCCAACTGGTGCCTCGTGTAGAAGCTCGCTGAGTCTCGCCTGTACGATTCGCAAGCGCTGCGCAAGGGAGGTGGCTCCGTCGTCGTATTGATCGTGCCACGCTTGATAGTCTCTGAGCATCTCGGCGCTATGTTGACAAACTGGCTCGCGCGCACTGGTGCTGGCAAAGGGCACCAGGATCCGATAAACTTGCCGTAGTCAAGTAAATCTTTGACGCAGGCAAAGTATTTTGTCCACTCCCCCAGCATCAGTTCCGCGGCCCGACGATCGGGTGAACGCCGTTCGGGCGTTCAGTCGGTTCTATACCAACCTGATCGGCCTGATGCGCGAGGGGCTTCTCCGCAGTCCGTATTCGCTTACTGAGGCGCGGGCAATCTTCGAACTGGCCCAGCGACGATCCATGGACCTTGCCGACCTACGTCAACTGCTCGAGCTCGACGCCGGGTACCTGAGCCGTATCCTCGCCCGATTCGAGACAGACGGCCTGGTCACCCGGGAAAGTTCCAAAGCCGATCGTCGACGCCAGATCATCCGCTTGACCCGGCAGGGCCGGACTGTGTTCAAGACGCTCGATACCCGATCCACGGAGCAGATTCGGACGCTTTTGTCGCGGCTGAGCGAGGAGGACCAAAGACGGCTCGTAGGCGCGATGAAGACTATCCAGGGAGTGGTAGATCGCTCCCCGCGGCCGGAGCCTTACGTTCTTCGTCCGCCTGGACCAGGAGATTTGGGCTGGGTCGTACAGCGCCACGGCGTGCTCTATGCGGAGGAGTATGGCTGGGACGAAACGTTCGAGGCACTGGTAGCGCGCATTGTCGCCGATTACGTAGACCATCGCGATCCCAGACGAGAGAGCGCCTGGATCGCCGAGGTCGACGGGGAGCCGGTCGGCTGCGTCTTCTGTGTGAAGAAGGAGGAAAAGACCGCCCAGCTACGCCTCCTGTTGGTTGAGCCACGCGCCCGTGGCATGGGCATTGGCAGCCGCTTGGTGAATGAGTGCATGCGATTTGCCCGGCGGGCGGGATATAAGGAGATGACGCTGTGGACCAACGACGTCCTGGACGATGCCCGCCGGATCTACGAACGCGCGGGCTTCATGCTTGTCGAAACGGAGCGGCACAACAGCTTCGGCCACGACCTCGTAGGGCAGAACTGGTGGCGCGCACTCTAGAACGGTACTTGCGATCGGGTTTTGCAACCGTCCGAAGCTACCAGGGCGAGGTACTGGGCCGGCGGCAGGAGTCGGGCCGCGGCCGCCATCGAGAGCACATAGATGGCGATGAAGTTTGCCGCCGGTAGTGGCAAAACCTGGCCGATTTCCAGGTGAGTGACGACGGTTGGAGCAGCGCGGCAACGTAGAGGACAGCGATTGCGAGCAGCGCACGGCGCGGGATACCGTTTGGTATGGACCGAGCCACGCCGGCAGCTGTCGGCGGCGTCCAAGCGTGGTCGCGAGACGGCTCATGCCGGCGAAGTAAGCATTAGGTCGTGGCTGGCCGACACGGCGTCGGTGACAGCCGGGTCCAAGACAAGGTGCCCGACTCACAAGCGCGTAGCGTTATTCCAGCGCCCGTCGGGCGCTCTCCTGTTGCCTTGATGGTCTCCAGGACCATCCTGATCGCTCGCTCCCGCAGTTTAGGTGGGTACCGTCCCTCGACGAACGCTTAGATGGTGGCGGCTTCGATGCTGGCATGGGCTCCATCGAAGTCAGGACACCCCTGAGTCTCCACCAAACCCGGGGCAGTTCAAGCGCCCGGTACAGTATGCAATTCGATCGGACATCAATACCTGTTGCTGGGTGAGCACCTGTTGCTGGGTGAGCATCTGCATCAAGCCACGCTCCTCGTTGGGGTGTTGATCGTCAGTGATGTGGCACTGCCTCAAGTTTGGCGTCGTTAGTGAGTTCAAAACGTCTCAGCTGCCGGCGATCCCGGCCACGACCGTGCTTTGACCTAGCCCAGCAAATTGTGGGGCGCTGCAGGGAGCCTACGTCTGACTACACTGTCGGGGTTCCGCCGAGACGGGTTAGGTTTCCGGGAAGCTCAGTCATGCCAGCGCGAACGTCTACACTGGACTCGATTTGCTATCGATGGTGAATTCGGGTGCGGTTCAAGAACGTACCTCGCTTTTGTGAGCAAGTAGGTCGAGGCAACCACGAGCGTGTCGGATGGCCTGAGGACGTCGGCCGGAAGCCTCTGCAAGGGTGCGAGCAGGCTGAGCTGATCGCGAAATGACCCGAAAAGCGCGTGACTTGATGATCCTGCCACCGGATCTTCCGGTCCCGATCGATGATGGGGCGGCTGACCATCTCCGAGGGTCGGAGGTGCCAGACCTGGCCCTGCCCAGCACCGACGGCGGTCACCTCTCTCTCGCGGCCACTGGTAATTCGCGGGTGGTCGTCTATGCGTACCCGCGCACCGGGCGGCCGGGCGAGGCGTCTCTGACCGCAGACTGGGATCTGATTCCGGGAGCACGGGGCTGCACGCCCGAGTCCTGTGGCTTCCGCGACCACCACGCGGCGTTGCTAGCGGTCGGCGCAGAGGTGTTTGGTCTTTCCACACAGGACACTGCTTATCAGCAGGAACTAGTCGCGTGCCTGCACCTGCCGTTCCCGATTCTCTCCGACGCCGAGCTGAGGCTTACGCGAGCATGGCGCTTGCCCACCTTTGATGTCGCCGGCCAGAGGTTGCTGCGGCGGTTCACAATCGTGATTCGCAACCGACGCGTTGAGCATCTATGGTACCCGGTCTTTCCCCCGGATCGTCATGCCGACGCTGTGCTCGAATGGTTGAGGAGAAACCCTCTGAGCTCGTGAGGGACCGCCTGATCAGTCACAAAGGCGCCGGCCTCATCGGGCGCTGGTTCGCGCCGTTAGGATCGAGCCAGCAACTCTCTGCGAACCACCCGAGCGACATCAGGCCGTCTCACCAGTCGCGGACTTGAGGGATTCGGCCCAGACACGGCGCGAGGATATCCTCGCTGAGGCGATGGCGGCCCAGTCGCGCGGCGCTGTCGGATCGAGTCGCTGCCAATATCCCGATCCTAAGGTGCGCCGCTCAGTCCTAGGCGACGCTCGGCGTGCCTCAGCCCGCCGCATTTTTGCCGGCCTGCAACTTGAACGTCGTGTCTTTTGCCGCGCCCACAACACGACTTCGCATCGGCGCCAGCGGAGGTGGAGGGCCACCACTCGACAAATTGATTCGCGGCTTGCTTTGTCCACCAGAGTGGGGCGACCCCGACCTTGTTTAGGCGGTCAAGGCGGCCCGCGTTTAGGATCCCGTTCGGCTAGCCGGCACGTGCGCCACCCGCCTGCAGGAGCGGTAGCACGGCAAGGTGAGAAGAGAGGTCGCGGAAGCTCCAGAACGACCAACTCACGTCGTGTGCGGTGCTGAAGTCCAGTTCTGCCTTCGCATCTTGTTGCCAGTTAGAGTCGGGACAAGACGACGGTGTGGCAAAGGCGTTGAATTCCCCGATCCAGAGTGGTTGGTTGAACGATGCAGCCCTCTGGACGTGCGCAGTGTAGAACGGTAACCCGCTCGCGGCCTTGCCCGGCGGGCAGTTGCTCGGCACCCGAGAGTTCCACGTGGCAGGATAGGCGTGGGCGGAGTAAATTGAGTTCGGCAGCGAGAGGGCTGTCGACAGCAAGAAGCCCGACAATGTGTAAGACTCGAACGCGTAGTCCTCATAGATCAGGGCCGCGTCGCTATTCACGGCGAGGATGCTGCGGCCGATCCGTCCATAGATTCGCAGCATGTCGGGGCCGACCTGTCCCGCACAGGTGGTTCCCACGACCGGTGGCGGCTCGTTGAGCATGTCGAAGCCGATCACACGCCCATGTGAAGCAAGATTTGCAGGGGCGAAGTAGCCGGCCAAGAAGGTCTCCGCCGCAATCAGCCCGTCAACGGGCTTCTGGGCGACGCCAGGCTCGGGCTGGTCTTTGTAGAAGTCGCAAGCCGCCTGTTTCACCGACAGGCCGCCGGAAGCGTTGGGATACGCCCACATCGGCATGCCCGAACCCTGGCATTCGCTGGTGATTGAGGAGTTGGTGGCATTGAACGCGGGCGACCAGTACACCTGGTGAAAGTCGAGGATCACCGCGATGCCAGCCTGATTGTACGCTCGCACAGCCGAGGTCATCGCGGTCAGGTACGCGCCGTCCCAGTGATGCACATCGCCGGACGGTGCGGTCGGCTCCAGATTCTCCCAGGTTATTGCGATACGGACCTCATTGAAGCCGTCGGCTGCCTCAGTCGTGATTTCGCTCGCCGGGATCGCACTCCACGTGTGCCCGTGGCAGGCGGTGGTGGCGGGCCCAGGACTGAGGGAGAAGGTGTCAATGCCGATGAGTCGGACCTTCTTATCCGACGAGTCATAGATTGATGAACCCGACGTGTGGATGTAGCCAGTGATGGGCGGGTGTGCGAGGCCCTGGGTTGAAGATGGTGCTGGTGAAAACGCCGCGGTCGATGACGGCGACCCGCCGCACGCAGAGCCGAGTACGGCCACCACAGCGGCTGTCCAGCCAAACGATCCGCCGGCCCAAGTTGGCCGCCTAAGCCGTCTGTACGTCATCTGTCACAGGGTCAACCTGACATAGCTGGTCAGCACGCCGGAAGTGTACGGTTTCCAGCAGGTTAGCCGTGCACCATCCTGGCCGTAAAGACATGCACGAGTCGTGCGGAGTGATGTACACGTTTGTTGATGCCCACTCATGGAGGCGCTGTCAGGGGCGGCGCGAACGCCCTGAAACCCCTGCTTGATCTTGCATTCCTGAGTCGACGACCACCCGCGACCTGTCGATGAACTCGAGCGCATCAGCAGCCTCTGGCGACTCCTCTTCGAAAAGCCGCTGGACTCGGACATCGTCCCAATCGACGAAAGCCTGGCGGCGGAGCTGCGCCATGGTCCTCGCCGACTCGGTTACGCATCCGGGGGGCGCGAGCCGAGCCTGGGACGATCAGGACCAGCGGGCCTTCGCTGCTTTTTTCAACGATGGAAAACCTCGGACCGACCGACAGGTGCTCTCCTACTTCCGCGAGCTACTGTTCAGGAAGTCAGCGGTCGGGTAGGCGAGCGGGCTGGCGATGCTGGGCGCCTAGCTCGCCCGCGAAGTGACAGGCCGCCACCTGGTCTTGGCGGCCGTGCGGCTCCAGCGCCGGCTCCTGTTCCGAGCAGACGCCCGAGACTCGAGCGATTGGACAGCGCGTGTGGAAGCGACAACCGCTCGGCGGGTTGACCGGCGACGGGATCTCGCCCTTGAGCGGAATCGGCTCGCGCCCGGCCTCGAGCCGAGGGTCGGGAACCGGGATCGAGCTCAGCAGTGCGCTCGTATAAGGATGCTGCGGGAAGTCGTAGATGTCCGCCCGGTCGGCGATCTCGACGATCTTACCCAGGTACATCACGGCGATCCGCTTGGAGAGGTGGCGGACCACTGCCAGGTCGTGTGCGATGAATAGGTAGGTGAGGTTGAACTCCCGCTGCAGGTCCTGTAGCAGGTTGATGATCTGAGCCTGGATCGACACGTCGAGAGCGGAGACCGCCTCGTCGCAGATGATGAAGGAGGGATTCAGGGCCAGCGCTTTCGCGATCCCAATCCGCTGCCGCTGGCCGCCAGAGAACTCGTGCGGGTAGCGGTTGGTGAAGGTTGGATTGAGTCCCACCACCCGCAGCAGCTCCTGGATGCGGAGCTGCCGCTGCCTGCCCTTTGCCACGCCAAAGTTGTCGAGTGGCTCAGCGATGATCTCCCCGACGGTCATCCTCGGGTCCAGCGATGCGAATGGGTCCTGGAAGATGATCTGCAACTGCCGTCGCACCTGGCGAAGTTTGTTGCCCCGCAGCTTTGTCAGGTCCTGGCCCTCAAAGATGACGCTCCCCGCGGTGGCGCGGTGGAGCGCTGCCAGCACTCGGCCCAGCGTTGATTTGCCGCTTCCGGACTCGCCGACCAGGCCCAGCGTCTCGCCGCGGCGAATTTCGAAGCTGACACCATCGACTGCTCGCACAACGTCGCCGCCCACACCGCCGATTGGAAAGTGCTTGACGACGTCCGTGACCCGGAGGATTACGGGGTCGACGCGACTGTCTATTCCCGGCTGAGCTTCTGCGGCTTTGCCCAAGCGCCTAGGCCTTGTCCGCCTGTTTCAATTCGGCGGCCGCCTCGTGCGAAACCTCTGCAGCCTTGGTCTCCTCTCGCTTCTCTTCCGGGACGTTGCGCATCAGCACCCAGCAGCGCGCCTCCTGATCCGGGGCGACTTCGGCAAGCGGCGGTTCTTCGCGCTCACAGCGCTCCACCTTGAAGCGGCACCGCGGGTGAAACTTGCAGCCCGGGGGGAGGCGCATCAGGTCCGGTGGAAGTCCTCGGATGCTGACCAGGCGCTCGGCGCGGGCCACGTCGATGCGGGGCACGGAGCGCAGGAGCGACCAGGTGTAGGGATGTTGTGGATTCTCGAAAATCTGATCCACCGGACCCTCCTCCACGATCCGGCCGGCGTACAGGACGATCACCCGCTGGCACATGCTGGCAACCAGCGCCATGTTGTGGGTGATCAGGATGATGGCCGCGCCCACCTCACGGTTGAGCGTTTTTAGGAGCTGGATGATTTGGGCCTGCACTGTCACATCGAGGGCGGTCGTTGGTTCGTCCGCGATCAGCAGCTCAGGCTCGTTGGAGAGACCCATGGCGATCATGGCCCGTTGGCGCATGCCGCCGGAGAACTGGTGGGGATAATCTTTGACTCGCTGTTCCGCGGCCGGGATCCGGACCTGCGTCAAAAGCGGAATTACGCGGGCCGCCGCCTCTTTTACGGAAAAGCGCTCGTGGGCCGTCATCGCCTCGTCGATCTGAACCCCAACCTTGGTAACCGGATTCATCGAGGTCATCGGGTCCTGGAAGATCATTGCCACGTCGTTGCCCCGATACTCGCGAACCTCCTCGTTGTCCATCGTGACGACGTCGCGGTCCTTGAACATGATCTTCCCCGAGACGATTCGGCCGGGATCGGGCACCAGCCGGAGGATGGAAAAAGCGGTCATCGTCTTCCCAGACCCGGATTCACCGACGATGGCGACTGTCTCCCCGCGGTTGATGTGGAAGGTCACCCCATCCACTGCCCGAACAATACCGCGAGACGTGAAGAACTGGGTCCTGAGGTCCTCTACACGAAGAAGAGGGGACGCCACGCGATCTATCTTGCCACGGCTGGGTCTATCGCCGCATCCGCGGGTCGAGCGCGTCCCGGAGTCCGTCGCCGATGAAGCTGAAGGAAAGCATCTTGATAGCGATGGCTACGGCCGGGATAAAGACCTGGTGCGGATAGGAGAAGATCGCATGGTAGCCGTCCTGAAGAATGACACCCCGGCTCGGCGTCGGGGGCCGACTGCCAACGCCTAGGTAGTTCCCACGGACCCTGTTGACAAATGAAGAGCCTCTCTGCACGGTTTTGGGTGTCCAAATCCAAGCCGACAGGAGGCTCCTATGCAGCATGGTAGACCGCGTCTCAGTCCGTTTGGCAGGCGTTTGCTGGTCGAGCGGGTCCAGGCCGGATGGACGCCAGCGACGGCGGCCGAGGCCGCCGGCGTCTCCCGCGCCACGACCTACAAATGGCTGCGCCGGTTCCGCCAGGAAGGGGGCAGGGGCTTGCTCGATCGGAGCAGCCGGCCACACCGAAGTCCGACCCGCCTCAGCGCGGGCCAGGAGGCGGTCCTGCTGGCGCTCCGGCAGGAACGGAAGCTCGGGCCTCATCGGCTGGCGCCGTTGACTGGCTGTCCTCGTTCGACCTGTTATGCGGTTCTGCGTCGCCACGGGCTGCATCGGCTGGATTGGTTGGACCGTCCGACCGGGTTGCCGGTGCGCCGCTACGAGTGGGCTCACCCGGGCGATCTGGGACACCTGGACGTCAAAAAGTTGGGCCGGATCCCCGAGGGAGGCGGTCACCGCGTCCGGGGCCGAGCCGGTCGCTCGGGCAAACTCGGGATGGGCTACGACTACATTCATTCGCTGGTGGACGACCACTCCCGGCTGGCCTACAGCGAGGTGCTTCCCGACGAGCAGGGCCCCAGCTGCGCCGACTTCCTGCGCCGGGCCGGCGTCTTTTTTGCCGCCCACGGGATCCGCTTGACGCGGCTGATGACCGACAATGCCTGGGCCTATCGCCGTTCGATGGCATTTCAGACCGTGCTCCGTGACCTGCAATTGATCCATCGGCCGATCCCGCCGCACCGACCCCAGCGAAATGGCAAGGTGGAACGCTTCAACCGCACTCTGCTCGAGGAGTGGGCCTACGTGCGCGCCTACTCCAGCAACACGGAGCGTGTCGACTCGCTCGGCGAGTGGTTGCACCGCTATAACTACCATCGTGCCCATACCGCGCTTGGCGGGCTCTCGCCAATCCAGCGTGTCAACAACCTCTGTGGGAACCACATAGGTAGCTGAGCACGGCCTCCAGCTTGGCGACGATCAGCGCCGGCTGGCAGCGCGGCCGGCGCACCGGGAGCGGTTCTTGGCACTACGCGCCCCTGGGCAGTTGGTGGTGGCTGGGCCGTGGTCGGACGATTCCGGCGCCCTGCGGGTCTTCAACACGGACTTGGAAAGTTTGGAGCGGATCGTGGCCGAGGACCCTTATTACCAAACGCTTGGCGTCCATATCAAGTTCCTGCCTGAGTGGAAACCGATCGTGAGCGCGACGAATTTGTTCGACGCGGCCCGAGATTCAGGGCACGGGATCCGGCCGCGCATTCGCTCCACCCGAGTGCACTGGCCGAAGTCGCCGCCCAACCGTAGAATCTGGCTCAGCTCGCCGCGTTGAGGCGATTCACGAGCCGAGCAGCGATTGGACTCGAGAACTTTGTTTCTGGGAATCGGCGAAGCGAGGGAGGATGAACCATTGGCGCTGGAACTCTATATGGTTGGCTTGGTCGCGCGCGACATCGAAAAATCACGGGAATTCTACCGGCAGCTTGGCCTCGCTATGCCGGGGAGCAGTGAAGGAGAAACACACATCGAGATCAAGATGGGACGCGATCTAACCTTCTTCTTGAACGCACCAGGACGAGCCGGTATATCGGATAGCCCCCACGTTGTGCTGGAGTTCTACTTGAAAGCGCGTTCTGCCGTTGATGCAAAGCATTCCGAAATGACGCGTCTTGGCTATCGCAATTACCACTCTCCCTTTCAGACCGCGTATGGAATGTACTTTGCGATGGTCAATGACCCGGATGGGAACATCGTCCTGCTTTCAGCAGACTAATCGGCGATGAGAGACGAGGTTGCAATCGTGTAGTTACGTCGGTATCGCTTGGACCGTTAGGAACCGCGATAAGTCAAGGTCGACTTGCATGCACTTACCACCGCACTTGGGGTGATCTCTCGTATTGCTGTCCGGGGAGTCGGCACGGCTGCCGGTGTCTCAGCCTTGCTCACTGCCTCGACCGTCGCGTACACGGTGCTTCGCCTCGCAGGAGCCACGTACATCATCATCCTGGGCATGCGATTTCTGCGAGAGGTGTGGCGAGCGCAGCCGCTGGCGACCATGGCCGATGCCGATCCCAGGGGCAATGGCGGCAGCATTGCGAGAGCCTGGCGGCGCGGCCTCCTTAGCAACCTCGCCAACCCGAAAGTTGGAGCTTTCTATGTGGCCTTGCTGCCGCAATTCATTCCCAACGAGCTCCGCACCTCCTCGTTGGTTTGCTGGTTGCGATCATTAACATCCTAGAGGATTTGGTATGGTTCGCTGGAGCTCGCGGTTGGATCGCAAACCTGCGTCTGCAGCGAGCTGTCAACGCAGCGCCGGCTTCGTGTTGATCGGCTTCGGAACAAGATTAGCGGTCCTGAGCGATAGATCGGCGGGGTCCTCGAACATGACCGTGTCCGGATGGTGCCTCGACGAGCTGCGCCAACCACGCGCAACAGTTGCCTCACCGGGGTACATAGGTGTCGCGCCTCGGAGGGTACGAGCCGGACCGAAAAGGATAGCGTCAACAAACTTCGGCTGGGACCAGGCCAACCATCTGACTGGCTGCGGCTCCGCCGCTACCCACAGCTTCAACGGTGACGGCTTGCGCATGATCAAAGCCGCTTCGGGATCGGATCGAGCCAGGCAACTCTCTGCCGAACCGGCCGAACGCCGATTAGGCCGGCTCGCCAGTCGAGGACGTGAGGCATTCGACCCAGACACGGGTGACGCTACTAACCCAGTGGGGGTCACCGCCGTTGCGTGCCTCAGTGGCAAACCTGGAATGCAATCGCCAGCCAGGGACCTTGCCGCATCGCCAGCACGGCTTCTTCGTCGGCCCACCACTGCTCATCGTTGACGAGCTTGGCTATGTCCTAGTCACGTCGCCGATATTGGCACCTAGGCCACCGTCAGCGCAAGCCGGGTTCAACAGTTCACCGAAAAGGACATCGCAAGGTGTGGACGGCGCGACCATTCGCGTCGTGGCTACCTTCCAACCCGCCAAGGAGGGCGGTGCGGTCAGCGGCCCGCGCACCAAGTGTTTCGGGCCACACATAGAATAACGATATGTTGCCCCACGTAACCGAACAAAACCGTCAGCGGTCGGAGACCACCGAAGGGATACTGGTGCGTGGCGATGACCCTCTAGCCGCAGGACAGGACACTGGGCGAGACCTCCTGGTCGAAGGGTTGAGCGAAGGGATGCCAGTTCGGCTGAGTGACAATGATCACCATCCCGTAGGAACGAGAATCGATAGGAGGATGCCCAGTGGAGGTTAGGAAGGTGAACGTGGAGGAGAAGTTCGGGCGCTTCCAGGAGTATTGGAGGCCAAAGATTATAGGCGAGCTCAACGACTCCTACGTCAAGGCGGTCAAGCTGAAGGGTGAGTTCGTCTGGCACGAGCACGAGCAAGAGGACGAGCTCTTCTTCGTCACCAAAGGGACGCTTATCATCAAGCTCCGCGACGGCGACCTTCAGCTAGCTGCCGGTGAGTTCGTCATAATTCCGCGACGCGTGGAGCATCTGCCCGTTGCCGACGATGAGGTCCACGCGCTGCTGGTTGAGGCGAAGACAACCGTCAATACCGGAACGGTTGCTAACGAGCGGACGGTCGCCGAGCTGGAACGGATCTAGAGGCCATCCCGCATGTCCGCTGACCGGAACACCGCAGGAGCCGCCAACACTGCCTGCGCTCTCCTTTAGCCTTCGTCCAGTGTTTCAGATCATCTGGCCTTATCTCGAACGGCACGACTGGACGAATTCCTCACGGCCCGAACAGCTCGCCGCTGAAATACCAGCTCCTCGTCGGAAAGCGACCGCCAGCCCCGCTGTCGCCCGCGGCTTCGCCCAAGGTGACTTGGATGGGCTGCAGCTGCTGCCGTTACAGGCTGACAGACCGCCGAAGTCGGGCATTCTGGTTAGGGCCTCACTGGGCCAGGGGCCATGAACAAGATCTCGGACCATGCGCGTGGATTGCAGCCCATTCGTCCTCCAGGAGCGCCACGTCGACCTCGTCACTCCACGCGCCCTTAAACCACTCGTTCCGGATCAGATGCGCCTCCCGGCGCATCCCGAGCCGGTCGGCAAGGCGCAAGGACAAGACATTACGGGCGTCGATCCGGGCAGTCACTCGATGAAGGCCAAGCCGATCGAAGGCAAGATGCAAGATCGCGTGGGCGGCCTCGGTGGCATAGCCCCGCCCGGAGTGGCTAGGATTCATCACCCAGCCCACCTCTCCACCCCGATGCGCGGCGCTGGTGAAGAACAACATGACGTCGCCGACGACGCTTCCGGCCTCCGCCAACTCGACGCCGAGGGTTAGAGCCTCCCCCTCGGCCTTGATCGCCCGCCGGGACCAGCCACCGGCGAGCCTCTCGGCGACAACCGCATGGTTCATCGGCTCGAATGGGACGAACCGGCACACCTCCTCCAAGGACCTGTAGGCAAGCAAGTCATCGGCGTCAGAGGCGCCTAGAGGCCGGAGCCTCAAGCGGAGTGTAGTAACGGGATAATTAGGACACAGCTCCACTAATTGATTATGGCGATCGAGCCGTTGCGCGGGTACGCCCACCAGTAGTTGTGGATGCCACTGCGGCACCTCGACGTACGGGTCAATTGCGGAACCTTGACCTTGGGCTGGCCCCTGTGATTTGGTCATTTAGCAGACACGAATGCCGGTGGCCGGCGGCTCTATTCCGCAACTGCTGACCGCCGCCGCTGCTGATAGAGGAGGGCAAGGGTTGCGACTGCGGCAGGCCACAACAGGACAAGCCCCAGGAAGAAGAGAACCGCCGCACAGGTGATGAGGGCGATCAGGGCGAGATAGCGTGCCGGCGGCGGAAGCAGCCGGGCTGCGGCCGCCATCGAGAGCACGTAGATGGTGATGAAGTTTGCCGCCGGTAACGGGAGAACCCGACCGATATCGAGGTGAGTGACGACGGTTGTAAGCAGCGCGGCAACATAGAGGACCGCGATTGCGATCAGGGCGCGGCGGGGGATACCATTCTCTATGGGACCGAGCCATGCTGGCAGCTGCCGGCGTCGTCCAAGTGCGGCCGCGAGGCGGCTCATGCCGGCGAAGTACGCATTGAGCGTCGGGAAGGTAAGGAGAAATCCCCCCAACCCGACGATCGGCCCAGCCAACTGACCGAAGGAGGCGATCGCCATCTGCGCGACGCTGGCCTGGCCCGCCGGTCCGCTGCTGTAGGCGTGGGTGCCGATGGTTGCGACCGCGAGGGCGATATAGAGCAATCCCACGAGTACGAGCGTGATCACGCTCGCTCGCCAGATATCGATCGGATCGCGGAATTCGTCCGCAAGCGGTGTAATGGCTTCCCAGCCAACAAATGCCCAGAATAGCTGTGCCGCCGCCAGCCCGACGGGCGCGAAGCCGAATGGAAAGAACGGGACGAAGGCATCCGGCCGAACGTTTAAGAGCGCCCGGCCGACCACCAGCACGACGCCAGCCATAAGCACGGCCAGCGTCCACATCTGGACATTGGCGCTGAGCCGCAAGCCAAGGAGGTTGAGAATCAGCGCACTGGCCACCAGCAGCGCGCCGCCCGGAATCACCCAGGCCTGGTTGCCGAACGCTGTGGCCGCGTACTGCCCGGCAGCTAGGGTGACGACCACCAGTCCGGTCGGGACCTGGGAGACAAACAGCCAGCCGGCGACCGCGCCCCATCGCGCCCCGAAGGCCCGTTCGATTGAGTCCGAGAACCCCGCGGCGTCTGGTCGAGCACGGCTCAGGGTCGCGTAGGTGAAGGCAAGAGGAGCCGACAGGATGATCAAGGCGATCCAGGCAAGCAGGGAGGCTGGACCGGCGGTGAGAGCAGCTACTGCAGGGAGAAACAGGATCCCGGCGCCCAGCACCGCGCCTACGTATAGCGCGATACCTTGGGATAGGCCGATCTCTCCGCGACTCTCGTTCATGAGGCTACAGCTCGGCGTTCAGAGATCGTCGGCAGAGGGGGTGAACATTGGGCCTTCATTCCGCGGGGCCTGCAGCGTTTCCCGCGCGTCCCGGCCATCCTTCCGCGATGCGGTGGTAGAATCGATTGGCGGTTTGTCCGGGGGGACCATCAAGCAATCGACCCGGTTACCCCTTCCCCGCAGAGTGGTGGCGGGTTCGATACGCTCGACCCTTGGCATCGTTGCCGCAGTCGGCCATGTCGCACCACCGGCCGGACCGATTCTTCGACGCATCGTAAAAAGCCCATTGACAAGCACCGTTGGCGCAGCTCTTGAGCCGTCGCCAACTGCCGGTGAGCATTGCCACGAAAGCGGTGGTGAGGATCCGCGCGAGCCCCGCCTCAACACCCGTGACGGCCGGGTCCAGCCGCGCGACTCCGTCATCTCCGAAGGCGACCACTATCTGAGTGTCGCGTGCCAGCCGGTTCAATTCCCGTACCGTCCGGCCATCAACACCTCCACTATTGTTGGCTAGCGCTGCTCGCCTGAGTGCCTCCCGTAGTCGGATCGCCTGGTGGCGGTCCCGCGCCGTAACTACCTCGCCTCTCTTGATGAGTTGATGATCCAGGAGCCATCCGTGCAGGGCGCTCGCTGTGGCGAGCCCGTCGGATCCGCTTTCCAGGTCAGCGGTATTGATAAAGGCTTCCACTAGATCAAGGGGTGGCGGGGCGAGATGTCGTTTGATTGTCGAGGGCCCCACGCCGCTCATCTTAGCGCACCATCAAAAACACTTGACAGGTTATGGCGCACCGGCGTAGGCTTTATGCCGGTTAGCTATGCCTGACTAACTCAGGGGAGGCCGAAAATGAGGGTCGGCGCGTGGCTGGAGGCCTGCTTCAAGCGGTTCCAGTCTTCGTCGGACGACTACGCCAGCGACTGGCGGTACGCGGCGTGGCGAGCCAACTATGATGAGGCGCGCGCGATCGCCCGGTACTTTCGGTGCTGTCCGAGCGGAGGGGTCAGTTCCGCGCAGGTGGCACTTCAGGACAAAGTTCGTAATTTGCGCAGGCATGTCGCACCTGTTTGATATCTGATCTGATGCTCATGGAGAGCTGCAAAATACGCGCCCTCAAACTCTCGGAGCGTACACATGGCGAAGGCTGCCGACACTGACCGCGAGGCTACTCGGCCGGCGGGTTGCGAGGGACCGACGTCTAGAACCGCGACCGACCGACCGTTCGCCTTGGGCTACATAGTCCCATTTAGCCGGCCTTGAACATGCCGGCGGCGTAGGTGCCGCCCGGAACGATGGTCATCTGGTATTCGCCCGCGCCCTTGAAGTCCGTCGGAACCTCGACGGCGGCGTCCTACGTGAGCTTCTCCGATGCAGTGATACCCGGATCGTCGTGGCTGATCCTGGTTCCTCTGGCATCGCCATGTCGCGGGCGGATTGCCGCCACCAACGCGTGGGCTCCAAGATAGATGAGGTAGGCGGCGCCGGCAAGTTTCAAGACGGTAAATACGGGCTCCGATGCGATGATGAGGGCGGCGAGACCGGCGCTCGTCGCGACCGTCCAGATGAACTGCCCGCTTGCCACGCCCGCGGCGGCGAAGACCCCGGGTCCACGGCTGCCCACGAGGGTGTTGCGGAGTGTCAGCGCCGTGTCCTGGCCGGGGGTGACGATAACCGCGATCAACACGCTAAGGAAGGCCGCCATATTGACCGCCATCAGCTCAAGATAACCTCGAGTACACCGGAGTGGCTTCCGATTGGAGCACGCGGCTGCCGGTTGGAGCACAGCGGCTGCCACCACCGCTCTGCTGCCCGCTGCAATCTCTAACGTACGCCACATACTTCGCAAAATGTACGTCCTGGAACTCGAGTTTGGCGATGATCAGCGCCGCCTGCTAGCGAGGCCGGCGCACCGGGAGCGGTTGCTGGCACTACGCGCCAGTGGGCAGTTGGTGATGGCTGGGCCATGGTCGGACGATTCCGGCGCCCTGCTGGTCTTCAACACGGACCGGGAAAGCTTGCAGCGGATCCTGTCCGAGGACCCGTATTACTACTCGACGCCGGGCGTCCATATCAAGTTCCTGCGTGAGTGGAAACCGATCGTAGCGCCATGATCTCGTCCGCCTCACCCGATCGTAGCGGCTGAAGTGCCGCCCAGCCATAGAATCGAACCAGCGCGGTGAGGCGACTTAGGGGCCGGTAGCGATGTGGCTCGATGGCTTGTTCGTGGAATCGAGCGAAGCAAGGGAGGATGAACTTTTGGCGCTGGAACTCTATATGGTTGGCTTGGTCGCACGGGACATCGAGAAATCAGTGGAATTCTACCGGCAGCTTGGCCTTGATTTGCCGAAGGGCAGCAAAGGAGAGACACACATCGAGGTCAAGATGGGACGCGATCTAACATTCTTTTTGAACGCATCTGGGCGAGCCGGCATATCGGAGAGCCCGCACGTTGTGCTCGAGTTCTACTTGAAAGAGCGTTCAGCGTTGATTCCAAGCATTCCGAAATGACGCGCCTTGGATATCGCAATTACCACTCTCCCTTTCAGACCGCGTATGGAATGTACTTTGCAATGGTGAATGACCCGGACGGCAATATCGTCTTGCTCTCGGCAGATTAATCGGGGAACGAGCCTGTAATCAGCGGACTGGCACACTCTGCGCTCTAAGTCGTGGTCCAAAATCGCTTCATTCGCTCCACACCTGGTTGAGTTTCGTCTTGCTCTGGGGGGTTAGGCCCTTGCCGAGCCTATTGAGAGCATGAGCGCTATGAACATCGCCGCACTCGCGGCGAGCGGCCTTCCCAACCAAGAGGCGGCTCGCCTGGAGTCGATCTATCGGGCGGAGTTCGAACGCCTCCGGGCCCGGGGAACAATGCTGACCGGGAGTCTGGCGGAGGGAGAGGATCTCGCCCAGGATGCCTTCATCGAGAGCTTACGTCGGAGTGTCGACGAGCCTGGATACCTGCGCGACCCGGCCTGGCCGTGGCTGCGGGTCACCCTGGTTCGCCTGGCATGCGCCGCCGTCGTCGGCTCGGTATCGAGCTCGTCCAGTGGACTTGCCGCTAGGGTTCTGAGTCTCCAAGAACCTGACGGTTCAGACCGGGTGGCCAGCCATCGTCACCAGCGCATTGCGCAACCCGATGCGGTCCGTGCCGACTCCAAGAGAACGGAATCAATGGCCGATGAGGTCGAGCCACCCCAGGATGGTCACTGGGCAGGAAAGTGGCCTCCTTGGTGAACTCGGACCAGTGGTCGGTACGGCGCCCCAGGCACGTTCCGCGTTGGCGGCTTGGTAGATGAATTGAGCGGCAGATGCACCGGAGCGGGTAAACCAGTAGATGCTGACTGTAGGTCAGTAGCTCGTCGATGTCGACCGCATCTTCAGGGAGCTCAAACGCACCGCTCGTCCCTTCCTTGAACTTCTCGACGATCCAGGCGCGTTTACTGGAGCTTGAGGTAGTCGATTCCGTCCGATGTGGTAGCTCGCCACTCGTCCGAATTCTAAGGGCCGGCGATCGGTTCGGTCGACCTGCACGACCGGCCTATGTCTTGCGCTCTACGGGGCATCGACGTTCTGATCCGCAAGCAGACTCTCTCGTCGCTGGAAAGCAGCAGGGTTGCATTCTCAGAATAGGGGGATCTGTGACACTTCAGATCTTCAACCCCGCGGAGTTGCCCACGCCCGAATCCTACAGCCAGGTGATTGTGGCCAGCGGGCGCCGGCTCGTCTTCGTCGCTGGACAAGTCACGACTGACGCTCGCGGGAACCTCGTGGGCCCGGGACTGTGGTCCACGACGGGTTGCTCGCGATCGCCATAGGTGCCCGGCCGCGTCGACTGGTCATCTGGGCTCGAACAGGCGGGTTACCCGGCCAGTTCGGACTGGTTAAGCTCGCCGAATCTGCCTTCGAGGAGTTCCGCGAAATTGTGCCGCGGTCGATAACCGAGCGCTTCGCCAGCACGGTCGACCACGTAAACGCGGTCGATGCTGGCTGGGAGACGCCAACCGAAGTCGCGGAAGACCCGCTGGGCGTTGGGGAAGTAACGCTGGATTACCGCCGGCGCGTTGCTGTAGAGCTCCTCAACGTCGGTACGAGCGAACGGCGATTGTGCGGAAATGTTGAAGACTTCAAACCGTATTTGGTCATCGGACAGCGCGAGAATGTGAGCACGGGCCGCGTCGCGTATATCGACGCCGCGATACAGCCGATAACTCGCAAGCCGTTCGGGGGGCTCCGGAAAGTAGCGAGCCACCCGCAGGCACACTATGGAGAGCCCCTCATTCGCCGCGAACGTCCGAAAGAGCTCTTCTGCGGCGAGTTTTGTCTCGTCATAGATGTCGCGCGGTTTGGATGGCAGATCCTCGGTGACCCATACGGCGCGATCGACCGGCTCGAGACTGTGCCCATATATCGAGGTCGTGCTCGTATAGACGATTCGCCGGACCTTCGCGGTCGTGGCTGCCTCGAGCAGAGCGCGAGTCCCCTCGACGTTGACTCGCCGAAACTCATCGGGAGAGCGGCTCACGAGGTCGGGTACGTGAAGCGACACCGTGTGGATGACTGCGTCGACCTGCTGGACGAGGTCTTTGAGGATGTGTGGATCAGTCGCGTCGCCCACGGTTGAGGGAGCTGGGCCAGGGATCAGGTCGACCCCGAGGACCTGGTGAGCCCTCTCAAGCTGTCGTGCGATGGCACTCCCCAGGCGACCAGAACTGCCGGTGACCAGGACTTTCATGCTGTAAATCGCGGTCAGTCCCTAGCGACCGATTAGATCACATTCGAGACCGCAGTCGACTTGCCGCCGACGGCGGCCAGGGCCGCGGTCATGGAGATCCGTCGACCGCGTTGAGCCCGGCGGGCACCGTAACCTTCGTGTTCCTTCGCTTCAGCGGACGGCCACATACCTACTGTTGTACCACCGCGGTAGCTGATCCGCTGGGTCGGGAGGTCCTCTTCCCATCAAGGTTCGCCGCCATCGAGCGAAGCAGCGCTAGGTCCGATCTGAGCCCTCGGCTTTAAAGTGCCGAGCGGCCGCCCGAATCGATGTCAAGTCTGTTGACGCGGACTTTCCACCCATGCGATACTGGCCGCCCGAGGCATTATGTCTGACATCTCGTTTCTTCACCGCGCGCTGGTTGCGCGAGTGCTCGAAGGGGATGGCCGCGCCTCGCAATCGATGCGCAGGTCGGCTTACGACAACGCGGGACTCGATGACCCGGTGCGCACACTGATTGAGAAGGTCGCGTTGCACGCCAATACCGTCACCGATGCGGACATCGCCGCAGTCCGGGAAATGGGTCTGAGCGAGGAACAGATCTTTGAGATGGTCGTCTGTGCCGCGATCGGCCAGGCAACTCGGCAGTATGACCGTGCGCTTGGGGCCCTCGAAGCTGCGATGGGGGAGAGATAGGGTGCGCCTCTCCGTCCTGGATCACGGGCATAGCCTCCGCGCGAAGGCGCTCATGGCGCTCATCCGCCTGGTGTCCCGGCATCGAGTGGTCGACGCAGTCAAGTTGGCGCTCTATCGTCCCGATTTCTACTTTGGGGGAAGGGTCACGCAGGAGGCGATGCGCGGACCGTCTGAGTGGTCGGTCGCCGACCGTGAGCTTATGGCCGCAGTCATCTCCACCGCGAACCAAACCCCATTTTGCATCATGGCGCACAGCGCAACATCGGCAATCGCATATCGAGATCACGCCAAGGTGTCTGCCACGCTTGCCGACCTCGATACGGCGCCGGTCGACGAACCGCTCCGAGCCACCTTGCGAATTCTCACGAAACTGGCGCGCGAGAACAGCTTGGATGCTGACGACATGCGGATGGCACTGAGTGCCGGCGCCTCCTCCGAGAAGATCAAAGACGCGCTAGCCGTCTCTTTCGCCTTCAATGTGACCGATCGCCTTGCCGACGCGTTTGGTTTCGCGGTTGACGATCCTGATGCGATCAAGTCTGGCGCTAGGTTCCTGTTGTCTCGTGGCTACGGCTGAGCGCGCGCCAGATCACCGAACACGTTTCGAGCGAGGCTTGCGGATCTCCGGATGACGGTTGAAGCCTCGGCTACCGTGGGTCTCGGCTCAGAGTGCGGCCGGGCCACGAGTTGCAGACGTGACGGGTCGTCGGCCTTGTTGGCGGGCAGGTGACGGGCAACGCTGCTCAAGTGTCGACACGAGCCGGGGACTGGCTTGGACGCGTACTCGTGGGAGCTCGAATCGAGAACCGACGGCCATGTGGATTATTTCAATCAACGGGGCTACCGGTAGCGATCACCATCATCGACTTCCGGTTCCAGCGCCAGACGCCGAGCTTATTCAAGATCATGGCGAGCCAGCCAAATGGAGGGCCCTCTTAACCCCGCGTCCTCGAGAAAGAGCAGCTGCATCCAGTCGGCCCAGGGATCGCCGGTGAGGTGCCCGGCAAGCGTCAATAGGGCGCCGGGATTGCCGTCGGCGAGCTTGATCATGGCCGACACAATTGAATCGCCAAGCGTGATTCTGGCTTCGTCTTTGGCGCTCAAAAGTAAGGCCATGATATGCAGTCTGTACCTGTGCCTATCTAACAAGAGCCTAATAATTCGGCCGCCTCTCTAACGACCTCTAACAAGCGCCTCTTAGCCTCGACCTATCGGCAGTGTTCTCACGTTGCCAGGTCATCGATAAGGGATAAGGGAGGTCGTGCAAGAGGATGGATGGAACCCGCGGTACGCTTAAATCGCTTCCCATTACTGCCGTGCTGTCGATCACGGCTCTGCTTGCAGCTGCTTGTGGTTCAACCAACACGAGTAGCAACGGTGGGATGGCACCCAACGCTCAGCAGATCCTGCGCACGAACAGCGCCACCGAACCCAACAGCTTCGACCCGGGTCAGATGACCTATGACTACGAGAACCTTATCGGCCGCAATGTATTTGAGACGTTGCTCAAACCCAAACCGGATCTCACGGATGTGGAGGGCGCGGCAGCGTCATCATACGACGTCTCCTCAGACGGCCTGACCTATACCTTCCACCTCCGGCCGAACGCCAGGTGGAGTGACGGCCAGCCGCTCAGGGCGCAGGACTTTTTGTACGGGTACCAGCGCCTCCTCGATCCAAGCCTCGCCGCAGGCTATGTCGACCCATTCTTCGATACCACGATCGCGGGGGGCGCCAACTACGGGAACATTGACCCGAAGAACACCGCGGCAGTTCAGAGTTTCATCCAGGGCCTTGGTCTGTCAGCCCCCGACGACCACACGTTTGTGATCAAGCTGGCCCAGCCGGCCGGTTACTTCAAGTGGGTCGCTGCCTTGTCGGCCGGAGCCCCGATACGCAAGGACCTGGTCGGCAGTCGCTACACGAGTTGGGCCAGCAATCCGGCCGGTATCGTCAGCAACGGCATGTTCAAGATCTCGGAGGAAGTCCCGAAGGATCACGTCACGTTAGTTCCTAATCCGTATTACTGGGGCCCCAAACCTCACATACAGAAGTGGAACGACTACTTCATCGCCGACGCAAACCAGGCATTTAGCAAGTACCAGACGGGCGAGTTAGACGCGCTCCAGGTGCCGCTCGGAACGCAGGACGCCGTAAACGCCGACCCCAAGCTCAAAAGCCAGCAGCACAGGTACCTAAGTCTGGGGATCTTCTATCTGACGCCAAACCTTCAGGTCAGCCCCTTCAACAACGTGCATGTCCGCGAGGCCATCGCCCACGCCATAGATCGGGACACGCTCGTGAATTCAGTTGCAAAGGGACAGTACGTGGCCCGTCAGACCTATATTCCTCAGGGGATGATCGGCTATACGCCCTCGTTGGGAAGCGCGCAGAATTACGATCCGGCGAAGGGCAAGGCGGCCTTGCAGGCTTCTGGCCTACCCACCAGCGCCTATGACAAGATCAAGCTCCTTACCAGGGCCACCAGCACCAATCAGTTGATCAACCAGTACCTCCTCAACCAGATCAACCTAAATCTCGGCGTGCATTGGACACTGGATGTCGTCGACAGCAAGACGGTCACCGACCGGATTCGAAAAGGTAATTTCCAGATCTACGGCCCGGACGGTTGGGGCGCCGACTATCCTGATGAACAAGACTTCTTCGATGTCTATACCACTGGCGCATGCCACGGCCTTAACTGGGGATGCCCGAATAACAAGACCTACGACGACATCGTGGGCAAGGGCGACGCCGCGCTGAAGCAAAGCGACCGCCAGCGTTACTACGACCAGGCGGCCAAGATGATGGAAGATCAGTACTGGGTCGCCTTCCTCTACAACCGATATGACGTTACGCTGGTCAAGCCTTACGTACAGGGAATAACCTCCACGGCCATCGACGAATCGAACTACCTACCGGGCGACTTCAACACCAACAGCATCTACATCGCCACGCACTAAGCCATGGCAGCGACTGCAAAGGGCGCCCCCGCGCGGGGCGCCCGACTCTCGCTCCGGCCTCGGAAAACCCGCGCGGCGAACCTTGCGTTTTATATCGTGCGCCGCATCCTCTGGATGATCCCGGTAGTCCTCTTCGTCATCAGCATCACGTTCGTGCTCATGCACCTGGCGCCCGGGAGTCCATGGGATCGAACCGGAGGTCGCCCACTGTCAAAGGCGGTAATCGACGATCTCAACGTCAAATACGGCCTTGACAAACCGTTGTGGAACCAATTCCTCCTGTACGTCTGGAACGTGGCGCACTTCGACTTCGGGCTCTCGTACCAGTATCAGAACCAGACGGCCGCCCACGTCCTTCTCGAAAGCTGGCCGGCGACGTTAACCATAGGCGCCCTGGCCTTCGTCCTGATCGTGCCGCTCGGCGTCGCGCTGGGCGTGATCGCTGCCCTTCGGCAGAACAGTGTCATCGACTACATCGCCGTCGGATTCAGCACCTTTGGCGCATCCGTACCCAACTTCGTTATCGGGATCCTGTTGATCATCGTGTTTTCAGTTGAGGCCTATCACCTCACAGGTGGCAGCCTGTTCCTTCCGACCGGCGGCTTCGCGGTTGACGAGCACCTGATCCTGCCGGTGATCACCCTTTCGGTGCTTCCAGTTGCCTACATCGCCCGCATGGCCAGGTCGAGTACCCTGGACGTCCTGCGCCAGGACTACGTGCGCACAGCCTGGGCAAAGGGACTGCGCGAACGGCTTGTAGTGTTGCGTCACATTGTCAAGAACTCCTTGATCCCGGTCGTCTCCACACTCGGTTCAATTTTCGCGCTGATGGTTACCGGTTCGGTGATCGTGGAAACCGTGTTTGCCATTCCTGGCATCGGTCGGAGCTTCGTCGTTGCCGTGAGCTCCCGTGATTACCCCATGATCCTGGCCACAACCATCTTGTTTTCCGTGGTCATCGCGGTCGCGAACCTGATTATCGACCTGCTGTATACCGTGATCGATCCGCGTGTGAGGCTCGGTTAGTGGCGGCGGCAGTCACCGACAGAGTGCAGGAGATCGATTGGGAAAACCCCGAGCAAGTCGGGCTCTGGAAGGATGCCTGGCAGCGCTTTCGGCGTAATCCAATTGCCGTCCTGGGCTTAGCGCTGGTAGCCGTCATCGTCCTCGCGGCGATCGGGGCCCGCGTAGTTTTCGCCTTCCACCTGCCGATTCTCAGAGACTATCTCCAGCAAGATCCGGCCAACGCGGACCTTGGCCTATTTAGTCCCGGCCACATTCTAGGCAGTGACGAGCTGGGGCGCGACATCCTCAGTCGCATGCTTTATGGCGCTGGCATCTCGCTGACGATCGGCGTCCTGACCCAGTGCATCTATCTGGTGATCGGGGCGGCGGTCGGGCTGACAGCCGGCTACTGCGGCGGCCGGCTGGACAACCTGCTGATGCGCTTCGTCGATGTCTGGTACGCCTTCCCCGACCTTTTGTTCCTCCTGGTCGTGGTCTCGGTTTTCGGGGCGAGTTTGTTCACCATCTTCGTCGCCATCGGGATGATCTACTGGGTTGACCTTGCACGGCTGATACGGGGGCAGGTGCTATCGATCAAGGAGAAGGAGTACGTCGAAGGGGCCCGCGCGGCGGGTAGCAGCCCACTCAAGATCATCCTTCGCCACCTCGCGCCAAACGCGCTGGGCCCGGTGATCGTCGCTGTAACCTTCGGGATTCCCCGTGCTATCTTCCTGGAGGCGACCCTGAGCTTTCTCGGGGCCGGCATCGTTCCTCCTACGCCGAGCTGGGGGGTAATGATTCAGCAGGGCTATGAGTCGATCTTCTCGCACCCCATGGAGGTAACGTTGCCGGCGGTGTCAATCGCCATCACGATGCTCTCCTTCACCTTTATCGGTGATGGCCTGCGCGACTCGCTGGATCCCCGAATGCGTCGCTAGTCAGTATGGACGGACCGGCGAACTCGCGCTAAAACGTGGGTTGCGGCGGAGCCCGAAGGCGCCGACGTAGAGCCAGCAAGCGGGAGGCCGGTCCTATGAATGAGAGTACAACGCGTTACCTGGGTTTGGATGCACATGCCGCCACCGTGACGGTGGCGGTGGCGGAGGAAACGGGGCCACCAGCCTTGTATGGGACGGTGCCGAATCAGCCGGCCGCGATTCGAAAACTGGTCGCTCGCCTGGCTCGATCGAGCCAGCTGGTGGCGGCATACGAGGCAGGTCCGACGGGCTACGACCTGTATCGACAACTGCTCGAGCTGGGGGTCCAGACGATCGTGGTTGCTCCCTCGTTAACCCCGACACGGCCGGGTGATCGAATCAAGACGGACGCCCGCGACGCCCTCAGTCTGGCACGGCTGCTGCGCAGCGGCGACCTGACCCCGGTATGGGTACCGGACCGGGCGCATGAGGCGTTGCGGGATTTGGTGCGCACCAGGGAAGACGCCAAGGGTCATCTGCTGCAGACGCGCCACCACCTCAGCAAGTTCCTGCTTCGTCACGGGATCCGCCCGCCGGCGGGCTGCTCGAACTGGACGTTGCGCTATTACGCCTGGCTCCGGCAACTCCGCTTTGAGCTGGTGGCGGAGCGGCTGGCTTTCGAGGACTATCTGAATGCCGAGCAGGCGGCGAGAGATCGGATGCGCCGCCTGGAGGCCGCGATTCGAGAGTGCATTACCCAGAGTCGGCTTCTACCGCTGGTCACTGGGCTGCAGTGCTTACGTGGGATCGCCTTCCTTTCGGCGGTCATCATCGCGGTGGAGGTCGGCGATTTTCGTCGTTTCGTTCATGGCCTACACGGGGCTCGTCCCTTCGGAGCACTCCAGTGGTGAGGCCCGCCGTCGTGGTCACATCACGCATACGGGCAATGCTCACCTGCGCCACGTGCTCATCCAAGCAGCCCATAATGCTCGCCGCCGACCGTCAGGGCACGCCGAATTTCTGCGCCGGCTTGAGGGCGGCCCACCTGATCTCCTCCAGCTTGCGCTCCGTGCCCAAGCACGCTTACACGATCGATACTGGCATTTGCAGCGCCGGCTCGGCAGTGCCAAAGCCGTTACCGCTGTGGCACGTGAACTGGCTGGCTTCGCGTGGGCGGTCGGTTGTCGAATGGAGATTTCGGCTTGCGCATGAGCGACGGCTTTCAGGTCGCGGTCGAGGTCGGCAGTCTTAGCCGAGCACCCTCGCCCGAACTATGCGATTCCAACTCGCGATGCTAGTCAGAGGCAGCTCGGTGACGATTCACTGTCATGCGGCAACGGCTCAGCTGACCCGCGAATATCAGAGTGATTACCGTCGCCTTCCTCTGACCTCGGTCGCGACCTGTGGGCCCCCGCTTGACACGAATGTCCATATCAGTTCTGCTCCTACTAGACTTCGTTTAAGGAGGTTCGACGCTTGGGAGGCTGGTACGTCAACGCGGTTGGGCTGCCGGCAGGCAAGCCGGTCGAGTTTTGGACCGAGAACGATCGGATCAGCTTCCAGCCAGTAGCCGGGGCGGAGGCGCTGACGACCGGTGGCTACGTGCTGCCGGGACTGGTGGATGCGCATACACATCCGGGAGCCCAAACTCCCCGGGGGCCACTTGATGAGATCCTCTTGCGCAAGGACCTGGAGGCTCACGGCAAGGCCGGTGTAACTGCGTTGCGAGTCGCGGGCGCGCCACGCCGACTTCCGGCATGGGCCGCGAGGGCAAGTGACCTTCCTCGAGTCGTCGGCGGCAGCCCCTGGCTATTTACGCCCGGCATGTTTTTTGCCGGATGGGGCCGGGAAGTTTCAGATGCTGACCTCGCGAGCGCGGCCGTAGAGGAAGCTCTGGCAGGCGACGGGTGGGTCAAGCTGCGTGGTGACTTCATCGTGGACGAAGTGACGTACGCTGACCCGCCCCTTCTGGCTGAGCAGGTCCTTTGCGAAACGGTCCAGCGGGTGCACGCTGTCGGTGGGCGCGTGGCGATCCACGCCACCCACGCCGAGGCCTGTCGCCGTGCGGTTGCCGCTGGGGTTGACAGCCTCGAACACAGATTGTGGCTCGACCATGCGCTGCTGCCTACGATGGCAGTACAGGGCACGGCGCTAACCCCGACGCACACTGTCTGGGCCCGCCAGCTGGAGGCCATCCGGAACGAGTTGCGGTCACCGGCGCGCGAATGGTTTCTGGAGGGTTACGCGCGATTGGGTCCGCTGACGGTCGCGGCCGATGCCGCTGGTGTAACGATCCTGGCGGGGACTGACTCCCGGCCGCAAGGAAGCATCGCCGAGGAAGTTCGCCATATGGTCGCGGGTGGCTTGCCGGCTTCTGTGGCCTTGGGCGCAGCATGTTGGAGAGCGCGAGCCTTTTTCGGCCTTCCCGGCATCGAGCACGGTGCACCCAGCGACTTCGTTATCTTCGATCGTGACCCGCTCGAGGATCTCGACGTTTTGGCGCATCCTACTCACGTTGTACTCAACGGACGTCTGTTAAATGGGCGGTATGGCTTTGGTTGTCCAGACCTTTAAGGAGATGACCATCGGCAGGTTCGCGCCGCACCGGCGTGCCACTTAAGACCCGTGAGTACGAAGGCCCGGGTTGATATTCCGGCGGCCTCCAATCGATTAGCCGCTGACTACGCGAAAAAACTACGCGCTTAACCTGGGCGTGTACCGATACTCGGGAAAAAGCCGCCGGCTCGATGGAGTCGCCAGCCGATCCAATCCACCGTCAAGGCGACTAGAGCCGCGCTCAGGCCGACGAAGACACGGGTCATACAAGCCTTAACTGCCGCGCCGCTTCCAACTTCTGCACTACGGCCGCCGATACTCGATTGGAAGCGCTGGAACGGCGTTTATTCCGGTATCGGACGAGGCCCGTTTGTAGACCTTGCCACGATCAGCCGAACTCATCAACGGGCGTTCCTAATGCCTCTCTAACAATTCGAATGACCGGTTAACAAGGTCTAACAATCTCTTGGTCTGCTAGTTGTCGTTTAGTGGTCGAACGTTGCATAGCTGGGGAAACAAGGGAGGGTCTACATGAGCGCCGACGTAACTTTGGGAGGAGCTAGATGACCTCGCAGAAGCCACAGAAGCTCACTCTGTTCAGCGCCTGTACGGTCGGTCTATTGCTGCTGCTGCTGGCAGCCTGTGCCGGTGGCGCCAGCAATGGCGGCGGGCTGGCCTCCAGCCAGGTCTTGAAATTCCCCACCTATCAGAGCCCTGGTTCCTGGGATCCCGGGCAGTCGACCGCCGAGGTCGACAGCGAGATCATGCAGAACGTCTTCGATAATCTCTGGCGGTTCGACGACAACCTGAAGCTCGTTCCCGACATCGCGGCCACGGTTCCAACGCAAGCGAATGGCGGGATTTCATCAGATGGGCTGACCTACACGGTGCACCTGAAGGCAGGCGCCAAGTTCAACAACGGGGATCCAATCACATCCAAAGACGTTGTCTACTCATGGAACCGCGCTGCAGCATTGCAGGGTCCATACGCATCGAACCTGAGCGCGATCGCCGGCTATAGCGATGTCCAGACGGCGGCCGGCGCGCCACCCTCAAACAGCAGCGGCGGTGGCACAGTGAGCTTTCAGCAGAACATCGAAAACCGTCTGGCTGCGAACGACCCCAAGTTCCAGATGAGCGGAGTCAGCGCGCCTGACGCGACCACGGTGCAGATCAAGCTCGCCCATGCATGCGGCTGGTGCCTCACCGCCTGGACTCTAGAAGGGACGACGGGCGCCATCGTCGACGAGAAGACGGTCCAAACTGACCCGGTAAACTGGTGGTCGAAGCCCGTCACGCCGGGCCAGGAAGGCGGCATGGTTGGGGCGGGCGCCTTCTATCTCGCCTCTTTTACCGCCAAGCAATCGATGGTCTTCAAGCGGGTGCCTGACTGGTGGGGTTCTCCCAAACCGTCCCTTACCGAGGTGGACATCGCGATCCACGATCCTTCCGCCATCGCTGCCGACGTGAGTGCCTGGGAACAGGGGAGCTTTGACCTGCTCGGCTACGGCGGGAACAGCGGCACCTTGACCTACCCGCTGATCCAGGGAATCAAGGGCAATTCGCGCTTTGCCAGCCAGTTTCTGACGCAGCCGAAAGGCCGCACCACCTGGGTAAGCTTCAACGTCGGCTATCCAACCACCGGTGGCCCATTTCTCGGCGAGTCGGCGACCGCCAAGGGTTTGCGCCTTGCGTTCGCCCTGGCGGTGGACAAGAACGGGCTGGCCTCGACCGTCTGCCATAACGTCCTCTGCAGCGCCGCCACCGGCGGAGTTATCACCAAGGGCCTCATCGGCTACCTGGGTGACGGCACAGACCCGCTGGCAAAATACGATCCGGCGCAGGCCAAGTCGCTGCTACAGCAGTACGACCCGACTGGCAGGCTGACAGCGAACCTCAAGTACTCCTACAACGCCGGCGGCCTGAACGACCCGGTGGCCGCGTACCTGCAGAACGAATGGCAGACCAACCTCGGAATCCATGTCTCCCTCAATCCGAGCAGCGACGCCTCCCAGTTCATCAACAACCGACTGGCCGGCAAGTACGTGATATCGCGTGACGGCTGGCAATTCGACTACAACCACCCGCAAGATTGGTTCGATAACCTGTGGGGCTACGTTGCCACTGCGGGTGGCTCGAATACCAGCGGGTTCGACGACCCGACATATGACAGCATCCTGAAGCGGGCCGACGCGCAGCCGCTTGACCAGGCTGTGGACCTTTACAAGCAGCTGTCACAACTCCTCCAACAGGATGCGGTCTACATCCCGCTCTACTATTCCGACGGCAACTTCGCCATCCACTCCTACGTGAAGGGGGCCGGATCGAACACGGCATTCGACCACTACTGGAACGAGATCTCGATCCAGTCGCACTGAAAGTCGGACCGACAGAATAGGGGCGCTCCAGCGAAGCGGGGCGCCCCTGCCCAAACCGATCCGAGAGGCAATTACTGATGGTTACTCGAGGGACCCTGATCTACATCGGGCAGCGGCTGGTCCTCATCGCCTTCACCGTGCTGGTGGTGTCCTTCGGCGTCTTTGCCGTCGTCCATTCGCTCCCCGGCAACGCCTTCGTCAGCGACCGGGTGCACGGTCGAGCGCTGCAGATCCTGCTGCACGAATATGGCCTTGACCAGCCGATTCCTGTCCAGTACTGGAGTTTTCTCAGGGGGGCGGTCCATGGAGACCTGGGCGTCTCGCTTTACGTCCGTGGCCTGCCCATCACGCCGCTGGTGCTTCGCGAGCTGAGCGTGAGCGCCTTGCTTGGCGGCTCTGCGCTGATTGTCACCATCGGCCTCGGGGTCACGTTCGGGGTGCTCGCCGCCGTCCGGCAGAACAGCTGGGTCGATTACCTGCTGACCAGCATCGCCGTCGTTGGCTACAGCGTCCCGAGCTTCGTGATCGCCTCGCTCGGGATTCTGATCTTCGGGCAGTGGCTGAACAACATCACCAACGGAGCGGTTTTCTACCCGGAACCGTGGACCGGAAACTACGGCACCCTGACTGAGCTCTCGCTGCCGGCGATCGCGCTCGGCTTCTATTCGTCAGGGCAAATCACCCGCATGACCCGAGCCGCGATGCTGGACGTTTTCCAGCAGGACTATATCCGGACTGCGCGGGCCAAGGGCCTGCAGAACCGGATCGTCGTCCTTCGGCATGCACTGCGTAATGCCCTCGTGCCGGTGACCAGCATCCTCGGGCCGACCATCATTGGCGTCGTCACTGGCAGCGTCGTCATCGAGAACATCTTTGGGATCCCGGGCCTCGGCAAGGAGTTCGTGGAGAGCATCTTCCAGCACGACTACAACGTCACCGTCGGCGTGTTCACTATCTATGCCGTCCTGATCGGGGTTGCGAACCTGGCGGTCGACCTCGTCTACACCGTGATTGACCCGAGGATTCGATACTGATGGCCACAGCGCTTCCGACACCAGTGACCGTCGATTACGCCGGCGGCACGCTGGCACGCGAGCAGGTGAGCTTATGGCGCGATGGCCTGCGGCGCCTTCGCCGCAACAAGCTCGCTCTCGGCGCGGTAATTTACCTGGTCGTCCTGGCCCTCGTCTGTCTCGTTTCATTGTTCTGGACTCCGTACGAGCCGAACGTGATCGGCACCTGTCAGACCTACCAGCTGCCAACTGCCATGCACCCACTGGGTTGCGATGATTTGGGCCGCGACTCCCTGAGCCGTCTGATGGTGGGTTCGCAGGTATCGCTTGCGGTCGGCCTGGCAACCGCTTTTATCGTCCTGGTGGTCGGGGTCGTCGTCGGCCTGGTCGCCGGCTACTTCCGCGGCACTGCCGACGCCATCATCAGCCTTCTGATCAACATCTTTTACGGCGTCCCGCCGCTGCTCGTTGCCGTGGCGCTTTACGTGTTGCTCGGTTCAGGCTTGATCAATATCATCATTGCCATCTCGGCCACCGTCTGGATGGACATGGCGAGGCTGGCTCGCGGTCAAGCCCTGAGCCTCCGCGAGCGAGAGTTCGTCGAAGCGGCCCGCGCCGGTGGAGCGCGCTGGGGCAAGATCGTTTTCGGCCATATCCTGCCCAACGCGCTGGGACCGATCATCGTCCAGGCGACATTTGTGATTCCAATCGCGATTCTCACCGCTGCCTTTCTCACCTTCCTCGGCTTCGGTGTCCCGCCGCCGACCGCTGACTGGGGCGGCATGGCAAATGAGGGCCTGTCGTCGCTCCAGGGTGGCTTCGATCCGTACATCCTGTTGTGGCCTGCGGTGGCGCTTTCCCTGACGCTGCTGGCCTTCAATTTTTTTGGGGACGGACTGCGAGACGCCTTCGACCCACGGCAGAAGCGCTGATGTTGCAGAACGACCGCGGCGGAGGAGGGTCGGCTGGCTAAACCTGTTCTCCAGGTTCAAAGCCTGAGCACCTCCTTCTTCACCGACGAGGGTGAAGTCAAGGCGGTTCGAAACGTCAGTTTCGACCTGTTTCATGGCGAAACGCTGGCAATCGTCGGGGAGTCAGGGTGTGGCAAGAGTGTCACGGCGATGTCGGTCCTCGGCCTGGTGCAGCGTCCGGGAAGGATCGTGGCCGGAAACATCCTGTTCAAAGGGCAGGACCTAGTCCGGATGCCGGCCGACGAGCTGCGTGAGGTCCGCGGACGTGACATCGCGATGATTTTTCAGGACCCGCTCAGCTCGCTCAACCCGGTGCTGCGGATCGGCTTTCAGATCGACGAAGCGATGCGAGCGCACGACAAGATTCCGCCCACCCAGATCGAGACCCGAGGGGTCGAATTGTTGAAAGAGGTGCGGGTCCCCGACGCGCCGCGCCGCGTCAAGGATTACCCACATCAGTTCAGCGGTGGCATGCGGCAGCGAGCCATGATCGCCATGGGCCTCTCGAACCGTCCCGAAATCTTGATTGCCGACGAGCCCACCACCGCGCTCGACGTGACTGTACAGGCGCAGATCCTCGAGCTGTTGCGGGATCTCAACCAGGAGATGGGCACGTCGATCGTTCTCATCACACACAACCTTGGCGTTGTCGCGGGCCTCTGCAAGCGGGTGCTCGTGATGTACGCCGGCGAGATCGTGGAGGAGGGACCTGTCGAGCAAATTTTCGAATCGCCACAGCATCCGTACACCTGGTCGTTGCTCCGGTCAATCCCACGAATCGATGCCGACCGCCGCCGGCGCCTGCGCTCCATAGAGGGGCTGCCTCCCGACCTGATCGCGCTCCCGCCGGGTTGCAAGTTCAGCCCACGCTGTCCCTTTCGTATCGAACGCTGTTTCAGAGATGAGCCAAAGCTCGATGAGGTGCAGCCTGCCCAGAGGGCGTCCTGCTGGGTCACCATGAAACGGGCCTACGCAGAGATGGGTGCGGGCGACATCATCGACACCAGGCCGGGCGCGGCCAGTGGGGTCCGGCCGCCCAAAGGAGTGGCGGCGCGAGTGGATGACCAAAGAATGCTGGAATCGCCTGACATCGGGCACGCCGGAGAGCGATGAGTACGCTCGCGCCGACTACAGCAACTGAGAGCATCCGGGCTCGCGAGCCGCTCCTTCGAGTTGTCGACGTGGTCAAGCACTTTCACGCCGGGGTGGCGGGGAGTGTGAAGGCGCTCGACGGCGTTAGCTTCGAGATCCAGGCCGGCGAGACCGTCGGGCTGGTCGGTGAATCGGGCTGCGGCAAGTCAACGCTCGGGCGCGTGGTGGCCCAGCTGCTTCCGGCTACGTCCGGACAGGTGATCTTCGATGGTGTCGATCTCACGCGCCTGCACGGTGAGAGACTGCGCCAGCAGCGAAAGCAGTTGCAGATCATCTTCCAGGACCCGTTCGCCTCGCTTGACCCGCGCATGACGGTCGGCGACATCATCGCCGAGCCGCTCGTCAACTTTGGCCTGATACAGGGTAAGCAAAAGGATCAGCGGGTGCAGGAACTACTGCGCGTCGTGGGTTTGAATCCCTACTTCAACAACCGTTACCCACATGAGTTCAGCGGCGGTCAGCGCCAGCGTATCGGCATTGCACGCGCCCTCGCCCTCAACCCGAAGCTGATCGTATGCGACGAGCCGGTTTCCGCGCTAGACGTTTCGATCCAGGCGCAGATCATCAATCTGCTCGAGGACCTGCAGCGGGAATTCCACCTTACTTATCTTTTCATCGCGCACGACCTGTCCGTGGTACGACACATCGGTAATCGGGTGATGGTGATGTACCTCGGGAAGATCGTCGAGGTCGCGGGCAGCGAGGACCTCGACCGTTCGCAGCAACATCCATACACGAAAGCGCTGCTCTCGGCGATCCCCGTGCCCAACCCACGCATTCAGCCCGGGCGGCGGCTAATCGCGTTGTCAGGAGAGATTCCCTCACCCCTTAATCCGCCCTCCGGGTGCCGCTTCCACACTCGCTGTCCCATCGCCCAGATCCCAACCCCCTGCGCCCACGAGGAGCCACCGCTGGAAAGGAAGACGGCGAATCACTTCGCCGCCTGTCACTTCTCGGAGAAGGTTGATTCGATCAACTGACGATCGGATTAATCGAGGGCGATGCACTAACTGGACTGTGCCCGCATCTTGCTTACCGTAAAAACGGCACCTTGTGAATCTTCCAGGACCGCATAGCGGAAGCTACCGCTGTCCCTTGGCTCTAACACCACGACGCCGCCCAGTTCGGCAGCACGCTCGCTCACGAGGTCGACATCATCGATCCAGAAGTCGACTCCCCATTGCGGGTGTTGTCCGGGATTCACTGATTGCATGATGGCCACGACATCGCGAGGTACCGGCTGGGTCGGCTCGCCACCAAAATAGCCGGGCAGCCGAAATATCGTTAGCTGGCCGCCGCTCAAGACCTCTGCTTTCCAGCCAAAAACTGAGCCGTAGAATTCCTGGGATGCCCTGAGGTCATTGGTGTTCAGCGTGCTCAAAGCCCAGGCGCCGGCTTCGTTGATGACCTGAGCCCCCCGGCGGTGTTTCGGCTTCCACACCGCAAACGTCGCCCCGGTCGGATCCGCCAGGAGCGCCATCCGGCCAGCGGGCGTCAGGTCAAACGGCTCGATCAGCGCTTTGCCGCCAGCCGCTATGGCGGCCGCCAGCGTCGCGTTGGCGCTCTCCACACGAATGTGTGTGGTCCAGTTCGGCTGAAGGCCGGCAGCCTTTCTTAAAAGGGGGCCAACACCGGCAACGTCACGGCCTCGCAGCTGGGCGACGTAGTAATCGCCAGGCGGCTCTTGGCGGATTTTGCCGCCCGAGATGAATTTCCAACCGAAGAGTGATTCGTAGAAGCGAATCGTGATGAACGGGTCCGGCTGCAGCGTGTCAACCCAGCACGGCACACCTATGGGGTAGTCTCCGCGTTCGCTCACCGGATCAGGGTCACTGCAGGTAGGTTTGAAGTGTCCGGAAAATGTCGGAGGGAAGAGCCTGCCGAATCTCGAAGCTCATGCGTCGCTCATCCATGCGCAGCGTCACGAGGCCGGCGTCGCGCAGGATTATGAGCTGGGAAACGAGGGACTGGGCCGATTGGCCCAGGTCCCGGCTGAGGCTCTCCGCGGTTTTGTCTGTGTGGACCAGTGACCTCAGAATCCGCAGCCTGCCTTCGTCAGCGAGAGCTCGATGAACCTTGACGAGCTTCGCCGGAACTTCGGCGCCATCAGGCAATTCATCCGGCATGGGGTAAAAGAAGAAGCGTGTCTGTTCGAAGCGGATAGTAACAATGGACGGCCTGCATATGATGGACGGAACAAGAAGAATGCACTTGACGGCGCGACGGGGAAGGTAGTGAATGCCAATCGCACTCGCGCGCAATAATCGGCTTGGGGCTGATCCTCCGATTATCCGTTTGATCCGAGCATCGCTTGCCAGGCGGACAGCCAGCTCCCGCTCTTCGCTACGGAACAGCTCCATGTACCAGCCATTGACGATTCGCACAAGCAATTCTTTGACGCGGCGCGGCGGCATCGCCAGGAAGCGCACCATCTCGCGGTCCTCGGCCGGCTCGTCGGGGAACAGCGCCTTACCGATTTGGAGCCGGGCAGTCGAATTCCCACTTACTGCCTCCTGCACCAGGCCGGGGGTTATCGAACCGGAGTCCCCGCGACAACCAAGTATGTATTCATACAATTGCTGGTCGCCCATCGAGCGTAGCTGCTCAATGAATTGAGGTGCGTGAAGCGACTGTCTACGACTGCGCATTTCCCGCGCCAGGAATAGGAGGCCGTGCCAGAGCCAGCAGCGAGGCGAGAGTTCGTCAAAAGCCGATGCGACATCGGCTGATAGACGTGCGCACATGGCGCTGTGCCATTCCGACACCCCCGGAAAACCGAGGCCGTAGCGTCCGTAGCCAAATTCGAGCAGGCAAAGGAGCAACTCATATGCGGGGCTCCAGTCGATCTCCACGGTCGGGCTGTCGCCGTTCAGCCTGGACGAAGTTGGTCGAGCCGAGTCGGGTAAGACGCTTGCGCGAGACTCTCGAACAATCGACCGCGGCTCAAGTCCCCGTAAACGCCGCCTATTGTAGCTTGAGCTCGATCTCCTAGAACTCACGAAGGCGCAACCCCCAGCTGGATCCTGCACCGTGATCGTGAGGCTGGCTGGCCAGACATCCGTCTCATTCCTCCTTCATAGGCTTGCGCCGCCGATCCAATTACTTTTAGCGCACGATTGTTAGAAGTTTTCGGATGACACCTGAATTATTAGGGACTTATTAGGACCATGATGGCTTGCGTACCCAGGGTTCTTGCAAGGCACAGACTGATCGGCTAAGCTGCTAGCGGCGCCATCCTGCGCACGACCTCCAATCCAGTGCTCACGCCGCTGGCTGACGCGGGGGTAAAAGGAACTTCAAGTTCTTGGGATACCTGTACTGGCCATTCGGCGGAGCGGGAGCGTGAGTTTTGGCTCTGTCGGTTTGAATGGACCAGGGGATGACTAAACAGCGTACGTTCAAGCGCCGGGTTCGCAGCCGTATGGCCAAAACCGGCGAAAGCTACAGCGCCGCCCGCCGGAGGTTGCTTTCAAAAGCGAACAGCCCCTTCCGGGCGAACCTTGTGGGCGAGCCTACTCTTGACGCGGCGTCCATTCACGATTCGGTCACCACCAATTCCCTTCGTCGCCTTCTGGAGTGGCGGCGCACCTGGGTTCACAGGGCCACGGGTTGCCCAATGGACGCCTGGATTGACATTCTCGACCAGGCCGGAGCCAGGGCCTTACGCCACCGGGAAATTTGGCACTGGCTAGCCGCCTCGGGGCAGGTCGGTGATGGTGCCGTGCGCGAAGGGATCGTGATCATGTACGAACAACACATCGGTCGGCGGGTGATCGGTCAGAGTTGTTATAGCGACTACCCGGCGCAGATGACGAAAAGACTCAAAGGGACGATGGACCAACTGCTCGACCAATGGCTTGAGTTGGTCGGGGGCAAGCGAACACTCAACGGCGCCGGCATTTTGTCCGAGCCGTTCGTCAGCCGGACGGATAAGTTCAGGTACTGGCGGGCGAAGCTGGAGGACGGGACCCACGGTTGCGGCGACTATCTACGGGCTGTCCGGCGGTCGCACTTCGTTCGGCATCCAGCAGCGGGCATTTCCTGACCGGGCTTCAGCAGACGTTTCCAGGGGGTACTGGAAGCAGTTCATTGCTCCGCTGCAGTCAGCACATATCAATCAGAGTGAGGTTCAGCCAAGATTATTGCCGGTATAAGCCAGGTAAGTATGCATGTCTCCGTCAGCGATCAAGACCGGGCCAAGTCATTTTGGACCGAAACTGTTGGATTCGAGGTTGTCGACGGCCAGAAGATGGGTCACGAGCGCTGGATCCGGGTCACTCCGCCGGATCACAAGGTCGTGCTGGTGCTGGGAGGGCCCAACCCGTTCCTGGCAGACTTCCAGCGCAACCTACCGGGCCAACTTCCACACAGTCCAGTGTTCTTTGCCTGCGACGGCATCCAAAAGACCTACAAAGAGCTTGCGGCCAGGGGCGTCCAGTTTCCACAGCCGCCGGTCCAGATGCCTTTCGGTTGGTGGGCGCTTTTCAGCGACCCCGATGGCAACCGGTACGCCCTCAACCAGTCAGCTGCCCGGACCTGAGCTCGCGGCCTCGATAACGCCTCCAAGGATGGCGCCGATGCGCTGGGCGGCGGTGGCTCGATCCGGCTGGCCGGCATCGAGCCATGCGATCACCGCTTCGACCGCCAACGTGGGTAACAGGTTCGAGGCCCAGCGGGTCCACGCCGGACTGGCGATTCGTCCTGCGATCGCACGGCGCGTTACCGTGACCATGTCGCGCCGGAGAGCATCCATGTCCTGACGAAACTCCGGCTCGCGTGCGGCATGGCGGAACAGTAGCCGGAACCCATCCGGGTCAGCGGCTGCCGCCTCGAGCAAACCGGCCACACTCCCGGCGCCGAACCCTGGTGCCTCGGTCGCCGCGGCGAGCCGGTCACCAGCCCGCCGCAACACTGCCCGGTAGAGGTCCGCCTTGGAAGCGAAGTGTCGGTACAGGATGACGCGGTCGACGCCAGCCTCTGCTGCGACTTGGTCCAGGCCGGTCGAGCTGAAGCCGGCCCGGGCAAACGCCTGCGTGGCAGCGATCAGGAGCTGCTCGCGCCGCTTTGCCCGGGGAAGCAACTGCCGCCGGCTGCGCCCCGGAGTTGTGGCTCTCGAGCCGGTCGTGCGCCCCATCTGCCAGCGTCTATTCTGGCATATTGTCAACACTCAGTGTCTATGCTAGAGTAGACACCATCGAGTAGACAGGAGGCGGAAGTTGCAAACGATCCTGGAGACAGTCGCGCTGCGCAGGAGCTTTGCCAGCCGGCGCGGAGTAGTTGAGGCAGTGGCTGGGGTTGAGCTGCGCGTGAACGAGGGCGAGATCTTTGGCTTCGTCGGACCCAACGGCGCGGGCAAGACGACCACGCTGCGCATGCTGGCGACGCTGCTGCCAGCGACGGGGGGCAGCGCGCTCGTCGCTGGCTTCGATCTGCGCCGGGAACCCGGTCGGGTCCGCGAGCACATCGGGTACGTAGGTCAGCGAGCCGGGGCTGACGCGACTCTGAGTGGGCGAACCGAGCTGATCTTCCAGGGCCGGCTTTACCGGATGTCGGCTTCCGAGGCACGGCGACGGGCGGATGAACTGCTCTCGACCCTCGAGCTGACAGACTGTGCCGATCGAGCCACCGAAACATACTCTGGCGGACAGCGCCGGCGGCTGGATGTTGGTCTCGGGCTGATGCATCGACCGCGGCTCCTTTTCCTCGACGAGCCCACGGCTGGCCTCGACCCTCAGAGCCGCGCCCGCCTCTGGGAGGAGATGCGACGGCTGCGGGAAGGTGGAACGACCATCTTCGTTACCACTCATTACATGGACGAGGCGGATGCTCTTTGCGACCGAATCGCCATCATCGACCACGGCAAGATCGTCGCCGAAGGCACGCCTTACGCCTTAAAAGCGGAGGTCGCAGGAGATCTGGTCCTCATAGGCATTGGCGAGGGGGGCGATCGTGCTCTTGCACTGCTGCGGGACAAGCCGTTTATCAAGGAGGTGCCGGACCAAGCCGCGTTGAACGGGCAGATCCGTCTCTATGTCGACCGCGGGGAATCCGCGATGCCGGCAATCCTGCGGCTCCTCGATGGCGCCGGCCTTCCCCTGGAAACCATCTCACTGGCCAGGCCAAGCCTGGACGACGTGTTCCTGCGGAACACAGGCAGGTTGCTTCAAGAGGCGGCCGCCTGATGATTCAGATTGTTCAGGAGATTTTCCTCGTGTTCTGCCGCTACATGGTGAAGGCATTGACGAGCCCCATCTTCTTGCTCGTGAGCCTCTCGCAGCCTGTCCTTTATGTTCTCCTCTTCGCGCCGCTGCTGACGTCGGTCGCGCGGCTGCGGGGCTTCCCGCCGGGAGGCGCTTACAACGTCTTCATCCCTGGTTTGCTCGTGCAGCTCTGCCTCTTTGCGACGACCAGCGCAGGCTGGAGCTTGATCGCCGAGCTCAAGGCCGGCGTTACCGAGCGCCTGCAGGTGACGCCCGTCAGCCGCGTGGCGCTGCTGCTGGGACGCGCCCTGGCCTCAGTCGTCACGCTGGTCCTTCAAGCGCTTGCGATCATCGCTATCTCGCTGCCATTCGGCCTCCGGACCGATCCAGTCGCGATCGCGGTGGTGCTTCTCCTCATCGCGTTGATCGCGCTGATGATGGCATCGAGCTCGTACGCGATTGCGCTGCTGGTCCGTAACGCCGATACGTTTGGCGGTCTCGCCTTCAGCATCACGCTCCCGTTGCTCCTGCTATCCGGGGTGTTGCTACCTATGAGCCTGGCTCCAAGGTGGCTGCAGATGCTCGCCGCCTTCAACCCGCTGAGTTATGCCGTCGACGCGGCGCGGGCAGCATTCAACAATCGCCTAGGCGACGCCAGTGTCCTGAAAGGCTTCGCCCTGATCGGCCTGTTGGCGGGACTTTCATTGGTGGCGGCTGTACGCCGCTTCTCTCGGACCCTGGCCTAGAGGGCGTGAACCAAAATGGCAAAGAAGGAAAATGCCATGGAGAATCTGCCCCTTTTCCGGACCGGACCCGTCGGCCGGCTCGTTCGATTGGGCTTTGCCGCGGCGTCCGTGCTCACACTGGCGTCGATTGTCGGCCGCTCGGGCTCGGCCCGTTTTCGGAACCCCCACATCCTTACTGAACCCAGCGCGTGGTTTCTCCACGGACTGATGCTTACTGTGTTCGTGTTGACCGTCGACGCCGTGGCTGCGGTCATCGTCGGAGACAGGCTCGCGCGGCGCCTGCAGGTGGCGTCAACCGGTGCGATCACTATTGTGGTCGGCGTCGCCGGTGCGATCGGGTACGTCCTGACCGGGTCGGTTTGGGGGTTCCCACTGGCCGACCTGGTCTGGTACTTCGATGTTGTCATCTTGAGCGTCGAGTTAGGCGCCTTCCTCCTGGCGGTTTTCCTGGGCACGCCCGGCTGCGAGATCGGCGTCTGGCCAGAATTGATTTCCAGAGCCCGCGGGGAGAGGGCAGGGCGGATCGCAGGACTTACCTGCATTGCGGGGGTGCACCTGATCGACCGATGGGAAGCCCGTCGTCACGCATCAATCAACCAGTGGCATGCCCGACCTCCGGTTGAACGCTGACCACATGCGAGCGCCCTCGGAAGACAGTTGTTGGTGCGGCAGGTGAAAGCTAATTGCCTGCACGCGCTGACCTACACCGACGACGCCGCGAGGTGGAAGACGTGCACACCGACCGCAATGCTGTCGGTAACGTGTTTGCCCTTTGCTCCATGCCAGAATCGACAAAGTCGCTTCTAATCGGCAGTCGGTGCGGCGGGATCGGTTGGCGTTTCGCGGGCGACCGCTACAAGTGGCGCCGACGCTTTCGGCTGGAGGGAGCGGCTGGGTTGCGTGACCGTAGCTCATGCGCCCACCGCCATCCCGGGCTCTCAGCGAGGCGGTGGTCGTCGGGGTGTTGACTGCCCGTCGGGAACAGGAGCTTGGGCCGCATCCACTCGGACCGGGATTGGGATTGGCTCGATCGACGGTCTGCGCGCATGGGCTCTCGCGTCTGAGCACGCCGGATCGAACGACGGCGGCGCCGATCCACTACGTGCGGAGCCGGCCTGGCGAACTGATTCGCCTCGACGTGAAGCAGTTGGGGCGCATTCCACCCGTGGCGGTCACCGATTCCTCGGCCGAACGAGTCAGAGCCTATGGCCGGTTAGTGGGAATGAAGGAAGCCATGGGGGTCGGTTCGTCCTTGAGGCGATAACCTCTCGGCGGTATCGGCATTGCCAATGTCATGGTGCTATGGCCGCAGAACTCCCGGCTCGGCGTGGCGATAGCCATCCCGAAGACAAGAGCGCCATCGAACCAGTTCAAGAAGTCGAAGACTCACGTTACTAAAGTGAAGTCCGAAACTTGCCAGACATCGAGGCGCCTTCCGGGTAGAAGTAGCTACATGAACGCGCGGTCAACAGCCGGATCCACGAGACGGTGATAATCATGCCTTGGAGCAGAAGCGGGCGCCTCGACGTCGAGTTCATGGGGCTTGAGCCGACTGGCGACGACAACATCTGGATCGCAACCTACCGTTCCACCAGGCGGACTGCCGAGCATTGGGTCGACTACGAGCACCGCGCGGCCTGATGGGCGCGCTCAGTGCGGTGAGAATCGGACCCTGAGCTGGCCCCATCGATCGATACCGCGGCAATGAAGCCCAACGACGAGCGGCTCTACCAGGCTATCCGCGACAAGGACGTCCGCTTCGATGGACTCTTCTTCTCGGGGGTGGTGACGACTGGCGTCTACTGCCGCGCCGTGTGTCCCGTGCCGCGTCCAGCCAAGCCAGAAAACGTACGATTCTTCACCTCCGTGGCCGCGGCCGAGGGCGCCGGCTTCCGTCCCTGCCTGCGATGTCACCCGCAGCGCTCGACCGGGACCCCGGTTTGGGGCCCCTTCCCTCCGGTCGTCTCGCGTGCGCTGGGGCTGATCTTCGACGGCGCCCTCGAAGAGGGTGGCATCGGGGGACTGGCGCGGCGCGTCGGGCTCGGGCCGAGGCAGCTGCGGCGGCTGTTTAACGAGCACCTCGGGGCGCCCCCGCTCGCGGTGGCGAAGAGCCGGCGCGTGCACTTCGCCCGCTGTCTCATCGATGAGACGAATCTGGCGATTGCCGACCTGGCGTTCGCTGCCGGCTTCGAGAGCGTGCGTCAGTTCAACCACGACTTCCGCAAGACATTCGGCCGGAGTCCGAAGGAGGTTCGCAGGCGCCCTGAGAAAGTGACCGATGGTTGGATCGCGATTTCCCTTCCCTACCGTCCGCCGCTCGACTGGCCGCGGATGGTCGAGTTCCTCCAGCCCCGCGCGACGCCCGGGGTTGAGGTCGTAAGCCACGATCGCTACCGACGCACGGTCGAGATCGACGGAGAGGGGGCCGATATCGAGCTCACCCTCGTCCCGGACCAGCCCCGGCTCGTGCTGCGCATTTTGACCCCCGCGCGAGTACCGCTGCGGCGTATCGCGACAAAAGCGCGGCGGCTGTTCGATCTCGATGCCGACCCGATGCGGATCGCCGCCGATCTGGGAAGCAGCGGCATCCTCTCGCGGTTGGTCAAGGCTCGTCCCGGCCTGCGTGTGCCCGGCGCCTGGGATCCGTTCGAGCTCTCGGTCAGGGCCGTGCTCGGTCAACAGATCAGCGTTCGTGCCGCCACAACGCTTGCCGGAAGGCTGGTCGAGACCTACGGCCGGCCGCGCGAGGGCTTGGTGGCCGGCCTGACCCACCTCTTCCCGCGGCCCGAAGCGCTGGTGGACGCCAACCTGCGGGCAATCGGTGCAACTGGCTCCCAGGAGCGAGCGATTCGGGCGATCTCCCGCTCGGTAGCCGCCGGTGAGCTGTCCTTCGATGCCTCGCGCGGCCTCGACGATTTCGTCGAGCGGTTCTGCCGGCTGCCCGGAGTAGGCTCGTGGACCGCACATTACGTTGCGATGCGAGGCCTCCAGGAGCCCGACGCCTTCCCTACAGGCGACCTGGGACTCAGGCGCGTGCTCGGTGATCCCGGCCGTCCGCTATCCGCCCCTGCGCTGGCAAAGGTCGCCGAGCGGTGGCGGCCGTGGCGGGCCTACGCAGCGATGTACCTGTGGATGAGCGCGAGAGCCGCTCGTAAAGGAGGCAAGCCATGATCGAGGTATCAGGGCAGACCACGCCGATAGGCGAGGTCCGGATTGCCCTTAGGGGCGATGTTCTAGTCGGGCTGGGTTTCCTCGATGGATGGTCGCGGGTCGAGAGGCACCTGATGAGGCGGTTTCGCGACGAGGAACTCAACGAGCTGGCGAGGCCGACCGAAGTCGGGAGCCGTGTGGACGCCTACATGAAGGGGCAGTTGGACGCGCTGGCTGGTAGCTCAGGAATCTCGGTCGATACCGGCGGGACAAGCTTCCAGCGGCGCTGCTGGTTGGCGATCTCACATGTCGCTACGGGGCAGACCCGCTCCTACGCGGAGCTTGCAGCTGCGGTAGGCGCGGCGAGGGCTGTGCGCGCCGTCGGGACCGCCTGCGGCGCCAACCCGATCGCCCTCGTCATCCCCTGTCACCGCATAGTGCGCGTCGATGGCGAGCCCGGCAACTACGGCGCCGGCGTCGAGCGTAAGCAGTGGCTGCTGGCCCACGAGCGTCGGCACTCCCGCGGGACAGTGCGTTTCTGGACTGGGCCAGTGAGTCTGACAGATTCGCAGTGAGGGGCTCAGACCGCTGCCGCGGGTGCCATCCCATCTCTCCCACTGATGGGCTGCGCGGCGGGCGGGTTCGAGGAGGGCACCGATGAGGTTGACCGCTGGACCCCTTGGCACGGTGCTCCGCCAAGGCTCGTTCCGGAATTTCTGGATCGGGTTCACGCTTTCAGGGATCGGCGACGCCATGACTAAGACGGCGCTCGTCTGGTATGTGTTCCAGACAACGGGCTCGCCGGTCGCGGTCGGTCTGCTGCTGCTCGCCTACGCGGGGCCGGTGACGGTCGGCGGGCTGGTCGCCGGGTACCTGCTCGACCGGTTCGACCGCCGGCGGGTGATGCTGATCGACAGCGTGGTGCGCGGCATCGCCGTCGCGTCAGTCCCTGCAGTATTCACGCTTGGACACCTGTTCCTGTGGCAGGTGTACGTTGTCGCCTCGGTCTACGGCTTCCTCTTCATGATCGGGCTCGCCGGCGTACCGAGTGTCATCCCTTCTCTGGTGGATGCCGAGTCACTGAACGCGGCCAACTCGCTGGAGACCCTGGGCTTCACGATCAGCGGTGTCGCCGGGCCGGCGGTGGCCGGCTTCCTAATCGCGTCAGTCGGCGCACCCTACGTGCTGGCGCTCGACGCCGTCTCCTACGGGATCTTCGCGGCAGCACCCTTCACGATGCGCCTGCAGCCACAGCAGGAGGGGCGGGCGGCCAGGGCCGGGGGGGCGGCGCCGTACCGAATGGCCGACGCTGCGCGGCTGCTTCTTGGGAACAGCGTCCTGCTTGCCACAACGTTGATGTTCATGTCGTTTAACGCCGGCGCGGGCTTCCTGTCCGTCTGGCTGCCGATCGACGCCGCGATCATCGCGCCCAACCACGGCGCGGAGCTGTACGGCATCCTGCTCACGGTGATAGGGGTCGGCGAGACATCCGGGGCGCTGGTGGCGGGAGCGATCGAGCTCCGGTTGTCGGCGGGCCGGCTGATCTGCTTCGCGCAAGTGCTGGCCGGGCTCGGCCTGGCACTAGCACTGGTCGGGCGCAGCGCCGTCTGGACGGCGCCTGCAGTATTCCTGGTCGGGTTCTTCAGTGCGCCGATGACGGCGTGGGCGCAGACGCTGCGCATGCGCGTCATCCCGGCCGAGCTGCGGGGCCGGAGCTTCGCACTTCTACGCACGCTGATGCAGGCGAGCGCGCCGGCGTTCAGCGCTATTGGCGGCGGGCTGATGCCGCTGGTCGGGTTGCCGGTGATGATTGCACTCTCGGTGGCGCTGATCGCGGTGCCCGGGCTGGCCGGCAACCGGGTGCGGGAGCTGGTGACCGCCGCCTGATGGCGTGTGCGCCGGAGCTGCGTTGCCGCGAGGCCTTACAAAAACCCTACCACCACATCTGAACGGGTGCAGATGGTCGCCGCGGTGCGCGATCTTGATTCCCCATGTGCCAAGTCGGCCGAGGCCGATCCTCAGTCCGGCAGCTGACGTCGCAGCGTTCGCCGCCCATCCAACCACGCCACAAACCACAGCGCCCGCAGCGGCGCTGTAGGGTGGCAAAATGCGGCACGCTCAGGCAGCCCGAGCGTTAGACATGGTGAACGCCGCCGAGCACTGAGCGCGCGACCACCCGGCCGGCCGGTTGCGAGATCTGACAATGGGACTTCGCAGCCCGAGGCTACGGTGTGGTCGCTCGTGGTTATAGTAGTCAGCAAATTCGGCCAGCACGGCCTGTAGACGACGCTCGTTGATCACGATGATGTGGACGAGACATTCAGTTCGAATCGTCCGCACGATCCGCTCGCCGATCGCGTTCGCTTTGGGCGCCCGCGGCGGCGTTCGTATCCCCGTCAGTCCCAGATTGGCCAGCCGTTCGTCGAAGTCGCCGCCATAATCCGATCAGATTAGCGAGGCGCGGAGGGCCATTCTGGCTCGGATTGCGGCCGGCCGCTGGCAACAGCACGACCGAGTCCGTACCGAGCTGCTCCGGCAGTCGCCGTCATACATACGACACGAGCAGAGAAGGAGTAGCCAAGGTTTCGAGCGGGCCGTGCAGAGGCGCCGATTCCTGGAGGAGCTGGCCAACAAACAGGCCAATGACTTGGTACTTCGGGAACGTGAGTTATATGGGAAAGGATCCAGCGATTCCGTCCGTTAGCTGTTTCAGCTGCGAGAAGACGTCCACGACACCCCAGGTTTCCGCGATGCGCCCACCGGCGAACGGGAAGATGAGATCTCGTGGTAGGTGACGGATTTACCGGTCGGCGGCAGTCCCATGTATTCACCCGTGTGCGTCCCCGTCACCGTGTTTCGGCTGACGACCTTGTCGCCCTCTTCGACCAGATCGTTCATCGTGACGTGAAGGTCGCCGAAGATGCGATGGAGCCGCGCCCATACCTCCTTCAACGCTTGCGCGCCGGTTGCCTGGATCGGCAGTGGCGTGCGGATCCGCGCGTCGCGCTCGACGAGCTCGTCGATCATCCTGGAGATGAGCTCGGCATCGCCGGTGTTGGCGGCGTCATGGAAGCGCCTGATCGCCGCCTTGTTGCTACTTATCTGTGGTGTCGGCATTTGACCCTCGCACCAAGGAGCCCAGATCGGCCGTGGGGCCGAGGTGGGCGAGCTTGTCGGGGTTGACGATCGAGCTGATGCCCTGGATCTCATCCCGACTGATCTCGAGCACCAACACGCTGATCAGGCGCTCGGCACCGTCGAGGACCAGGGTGCCCGGCATGCCGTTGACCTCCGCCGCCCGCAGCCGGATTTCCGCCACGCGGATGCCGAGTCGGACCCACTTGAGCAGCGCGCGAGCGACGCAGCTGCGCCCGTGCAGCGAGCGCGCCAGTGCAGGCGCCTTTCTGCCGCAGTCACCGATAAGTACGGCGTCGTGGGCGAGCAGCGCCTCGAGCCCGGCAAGGTCGCCGTTCTGGGGGGCAGCGAAGAATCGCTGCGCGAGCGCCTGCTGCTGCGCGCGAGAGGCGTGGAAGCGCGGGCGTCGCTGCTCGACGTCGCGTCGTGCACGCGCGGCCAGACTGACGGACATTGTTCTGGCTCTTACCGATGATCTCAGCGATCCTCGGGTAGTCGTAGTCGAACACGTCGTGCAGCAGCAGGACCGCTCGCTGCTCCGGGGAAAAGCTCTCCAGCAACACGAGCATCGCCATCGATAGCGAGTCGGCCATCTCCGCGTACTGCGCGGGGTCGTCGCGGCTGTTGTTGAGGATCGGCTCGGGCAGCCACTCGCCGACGTAGTGCTCGCGGCGCACTCGCGCTGAGCGAGCTCGTTGAGCTGACGGCCGGGTGGCGACCCAGCGTCCTTCTCCACCCCGCCGGGGCAGGGCCCACCGTAGGGGCTCTGCTCCGAGCAGCGTGCGAACAGGATCGCCTTGCTTGCCGGGTCGAAGCGGGAGAGCCGCAAGATCGCGTGGGAGCAGGGCAAGGTGGTTATCACCGGCCTGCGGACGAACCCACGGTGTCGATTCTGGCAGGCGAACGGAAGCTTCTGCTGGAGCATGTCGATGAACTCCGTCGGCTGCTGGTCCAGGCGCAGGCTCATCAGGTCGTTGCGCTTGTCCTTGAACCAGGCGTTGCCGACTCGTCCTCCGCGACCTCGCGGTGCTCCAGAGATCGAAAGCCGGGTGGTCACCGTGTCGCCGCCTTTGATGGCGCTTTGCTAAGGCCTTCAGCACAGCAGTCGTCTGCAACAAGCACCACCGCACCGATACCTCCGTACAGGCGTCCCGGGATCTACGGCCTCAGCCTGCTCGACTTTCTGGTCTTGTGCAAAGCCATCAGCTCGGACTCTTAGACCGTCTCACTGGATGGCGCATGCGCTGATAATGTCTATCAGTCTTCGCCTGGTTGCCACATGTGGCCATGCCGCACCAGCGCCGCGAGCGATTCTTGCTGGAGTCGAGGAATAACCAGCCGCAGTTTTCCCCGGCGCAGATTCCCAGCCGTTCGAGGTCCTCGGATCAGTCCATTTCCACCGCCATCCCTTCTCGGTCAGGTGAGGCCGACGCTGCCGCTGCAGGTCAACTCCCGCCGCCTCCAATCTGCCGACGTCAGCCGGAATCGGAGGTAGCCGCTCTGCCATCGCTCGGAGCACACGATATAGCGTCTCCCGTAGTGAGATGGCGGCAGGCAAAATGGGGTTTGGTGGTTGTAGGGCCACCCCGCCGAGGAGCTTAGAGTTGGCAGGTCGTCGATTGAAGGCGAACCCCCGACTGTACCGAGTCCGTCGGCCAAGCACGCCAGGCCGGAACCTAAACGGCTTCGGCATGGGCATTAAACTGATGGCGCCGCTCGCCATTGGTGACGTGGTTGACGGGATGGCATTCGGTGCCCTGGCAGTCGCTGCCGGCTTCGGCCAGTTCGCTCTGTTGTGGTCATCGACCCGAGGCTAGCCGGTGTTATTGCTGGTGGGGTCGTCGCCTTCTTTCGTAAACCGATACTACTTACGTTACTCGGTGCAGTCGTCACCACAGCTCTGGTCCGCGCCGCGACATGAGGCTTGCTAACAATGATCCGCACGACAAGCGCTCGGAAGAAGAGGCGGAAAGTGTTGGGGTATACGGTCACGTTCGAGCCATTGCTTAGAAAGTCGGCGACGCATCGAAATTGACACTTCGCGTCCACTCTCCGACGTTGTCGACGGGTTGATCAGGAGTCTCGGACCACCGAAGTCGGGCCGGTAGCGGCCTCGCTCCTGGTTTAAGTGCGCAGCAATGTCATTCGGCGCTGTAGGGCGGGCAAAATGGGGTGCTCTCAGGCAGCCCGAGCGTAGGTGTGGTGAAGACCGCCGAGCACTGAGCGCGCGACTACTCGGCCGGTCGGTTGCGAGGGTCTGACGGGGGCGTGCATCTGATCGACCGATGGGAGGCCCGTCGTCACGCATCAATCAACCGGCGGCACCCCCAAACCTCCGATTGAAAGCTGACCCCTCATGATGCTGGGTCGCTCCGGACGGAACGGGCCACCAAGAGTCAGGTACCGAGAGGCCGTGGGTTCGTACGTTCAGGCTTGCCGCCTCGGATGGCCAGTAGGAGAAGCAGTCCCGGAACGATCAGGAACGCCCGGCGCAGCCCTAACAGGTCCGATAACTGAGCCAGGAGAAAGGGCGCACCACCGATCGCAAGGCCCGAGGCGAGCGCGGCGCGGGCGGCGGCGCGGTCCGGCGCCTGGGGCCAAGCAGCGACGACTCGACTCAAGGCGGTCGGATAGAGGAGCGCAATCCCAAGGCCGGACAGGAAAAGCCCTAGGGCGGCGAACCCGAGCGTCGGCGCGGCCCAGAAGAGTGCGAAGCCAGCCGTCGCTCCGCCAGTGCAGGCGAGAATGAGGGCACGCTGATTAGGTATGCGGCGGATGATCTGCACGGACGATATACGGGCGGTCGCCATGCCGAGTAGGAATAGTGATGCAAGCGTTGGCGCTTGGGTTGCTGAGGCGTGGTCCCAGGCGATGACCGCTGAAGCCGCCCAAAAGACGATGCAAAATTCGATGCTCACAGCTACGAGCAGGTCAACCCAGCGCCCGAGCATCGGTGCCGATGCGACGGCATGAATTTCCCGAGTTGAACTGGTGGCACCTGGTATTCGGAGCCGCCGGGCCAGAAAGGTGATTCCTGCGAGGCCCACCAGGGGAGGCACAAGATACCCAGGACGCCACCCAATGCCCGCCGCGAGCGCTGCGGCCACCGACAGCGGCGCGAGGATCGACGCGGCGCTGGCAAGCCCGTTGGCTTCACCAATGGCCCCAGCAGGCGCACGCGGATGAAGCGCGCTAAGCCCTGCTGGGACTAACTGGATCAAAAGGGCTGCGCCCAAGCCGACCGAGAGCGTCCCTACCAAGGTCACCGCCGGCGCCGGAGCGGCTAGAAACAGACCGCCAAGGATCATACCGGCGAGGGCCAGGCGCAGCGCGGCCTCTCGGCCAATCCAACTAACCAAGCGCGCACCGGCGACGCCCACAAGGATGAGTCCGGCCGCGAAAACGCTCGGGTAAATCCCCACTACGCCGCGGCTGACGTGGAGATCCTTCTGCAGCGGATTCAGCACGGCCCCGAGCCCGTTGAGAAGGAAGGCCATGCAGCCGAACGCTCCGTAGAGCAGCCATGTGGCGGATCCGCGCGACAGCGCTCCGTCTCGTTCCACGATTGGGACCCTAACAATGTAAGGCATTAGCCGAACTGCGTAAAGCATCAGCCGAACGCGATTTGTTGTGCTTCAGCCCGAATCAGACCCAAAAGAGGCGACGACAGAATTTACCCGCGACCCACGTTTAAAAAAGTCAGCCGGCAATTGAATTCAGCTTGGAATTTACCCTTTCCAGGTATTGGTAACGCTTCAATATGGTCTCAAGTATTCGTTTCGTTTGGCCATAGAAAATCGTGCTCCCTTCGGGCCCCCAAGTCCTTTAGTTCGAGTCACGCAGCGTATGCTTCGCCTCCAACACATGAGTCGATGTCGAATACTGCGACCCAGTGCCCAAGCGCACGGGGAAGCTGCGTTCAGTGCGCCCGCTCCCAATCGCCTCTGGGTGGCTGACCTGACCTATGTGAGCACCTGGTCCGGCTTCGCCTACACCGCCTACACCGCCTTCATCGTCGATGCCTTCAGCCGAGCGATCGTCGGCTGGCGCGTGGCCACCTCGTTGCGTACCCGACCTCGCGCTGGACGCGCTCGAGATGGCGATCTGGGCGCGCCGGCCCACCGCGGAAGACGCGCTGGTTCATCACTCCGACCGCGGTGTGCAGTATCTCGCGATTCGCTACACGGAACGGCTCGCCCAGGAGGGTGCCGTCACCTCGGTCGGCTCGCGCGGCGACAGCTACGACAACGCGCTCGCCGAGACCGTGATCGGTCTCTACAAGACCGAGCTCATCCGCCGGCGCGGTCCCTGGCGCACCGCCGAGCAGGTCGAGCTGGCGACAGCGGAATGGGTCGACTGAACCGGCGCCGACTCCACAGTGCAGCGAGCAACCTCCCGCCGGCCGAGTTCGAGCAGCGTTACCATGACCAACAAGCGGCCATCGAGGTCGCGTGATTCCAACCGCCCGAGTCTCCACTAAATCCAGGGCGATTCAGTCCTTTGCCGGCTGGCCTGCCCGGAGTCAGGTCTTCTACGACGGCGTCCTGAGGAATGACTGAACGCCGCCACGGAGGCGGGGACCGCCGGCCCATATTGATACGGTCGTTATCGACCCGGCTCGATGCGACGCCTTCCGAAACATGTAGGTTGCGACCAGCCCTATCTGAGAAACCGGTCGTTTCTGCCGAGATAGGCCTTGCTCACGCCACTGACCGAAGGCTGGCTCCGAGTTGTATTCGTGACGTCTCAGCTCGACGGCAATGGCCTGGTCGTTGCGCAGGCAGAACACCGCTGACGCGCGGCGCACGAAACGGGAGACCCGAGCATCACGGCGCGGTTCCGCAATCGGTAAGCGCACCATCCACCCAGACGAAGGCCTCCTCATGCGACGGATAGACCTGGCCTTCATTGACGACGGCCAGGATTCCGGCACGCTGGCTCGTCGCGGGAAACGAGAAATCGCAGAGCGGCGGCGAACTCGGCAGTGGAACGATGTCCAGCTCGCCGATCGCGCGGCTGGATCCATCGGTGCCGACATGGAGCAGGGCCGCCTGCACCGCGTCCCGCGCGTGCACGATAACGTCGGAGGGATTCATCGTCTCCTCGGCAGGCCGTAGATCAACGCGTGCCTGACCGGCGGTCCCAGCGATGCGAAAGGTGACGACCGCCGGTGGCAGCGCGGCGGTTGGGATCGCCGCCAGATACATCGGGGGTCGGGCAGCCGCTCCCGCGCCGGGTGCACATTGACCGGGCGCGTTCACGTGCAGGGTGACCAGGCTCGCCCCGGTGAGCTGGGCCGTTATCGACTTGACTGTTGTGCAGAAGCGCACGGCAATGCCGAGGTAGACGCGGCCTCCGACACTCGCCGAGTTATCCCACGGATCCGGCTGATGGAACGCGACCGCGACAGCATGCAGGAGGGCGTCCAGCTCCGGCTCCGAGCGCGCGGCCACCAGTTCGGGAGGCCCCGCCGAATAGGGGCCCCCGGGGCCGATCAATTCGATATGGAGGCTTCCCGATGGTAAGGCAGTGGGTGTCGGCGTGGGACGGCTGTGTGTGGTTGCCCCCAGGCCGAGACATCCGGTGAGAAGGACGCCGAACGTGGCCGCCAGCGGCGCCAGAAGCTGAGTGCTCTTCATCCGAAGCCTATAACTGACAACCGCAGTGTATCCGTCGCGCCTTAGGCCAGAACTAGCTCTAGACCGGCCGCTGAGAGTGCGCTACACTGCCCCAACCGAAGCGAATCGACGCTCAGAGAGGAGAGGGGAAGGTTGGGGGGCACTGTCACATCCCGTCGGCGGCCGCCACTGTGGAGAACCACCTCGGTCATCGCTGCCGCCATGCTCGCGGTGCTGCTGCAATTGGGTACCGGGGCCGCGGCGTTTGCGGCAGGGCCCAAGCCGCTCCCCAAAGCTCACTCGACCCCCAAAGCGACAGCCGGGTCGACCGCCGTTGGGCCGAGCCTGCACGGGGTGGCGGCTCCTAAGGGCATCTACAACGACGGCAATGCCCATTTGACGCTGAAGCGGGGGGCTCATGTATCAGGGGCATCACAGCAGTCGGGTCTGAACTGCGCGCCGGGCCAGGCGTGTACGAATCTCTCCAACCACGGCGGCAGCGTGATGCACAGCGCGACGGCCTTCCTCATTTTCTGGCTGCCAGGCGGCTCGTCAACTCCCAGTTCGGAATACGAGCGACTGCTCACCCGCTACTTCTATAGTGCTGGAGCAACGCCGTACTTCGGATTGCTCGGCCAGTACTGTGACTCCAGCGGGTGTCCCGCCAACAGTGTCAGCCTCGGCGGTACCTGGGTGGACCACACGAATGCCTATGGCCATGCGGGCACCCAAAACGACCCGTTGCAAGACGGCAATATCCAGGACGAGGTCAACCGTGCCATTTCGGCGAATAACGGAAGCAACAATGCCTGGGCCCCCACCAATTCCCGCATCTATCTCGTCTACACGGCGCCCAATATCAACAGCTGCAAGAGCGGCAACAGCTGCACCTTCCCGACCCCCGGCCCGCCCAGCTCAAATGGCTATTGCGCGTATCACAGCCATTACGGCACCGGACTTTTCGGGCTCGGACAAGAAGTGATCTACGCCAACATGCCGTACGACGACTCACTCGCAGGATGCGACATCAGCGGCGTCCCCTCGAGTGGACCAAACGCGGGCTTGAATGTGGCGGCCAGCCCAAGCAATGACCTGGCCGCGGACAGTGAAATCAGCGTGACCTCCCACGAGCTCTTCGAATCGGTGACTGACATGAACGGCGATGCGTGGTATGCGAACGACACCAATAGTGACGAGATCGGCGACCTCTGCAACTTCTATCTTGGCGCCGGGATCAATGCCGACGGAAGCAATGTGGCCTTGCACTACGACGAATTCGCGGTCCAACAGGAGTGGAGTAATCGCAACAGCGGTTGTTTTCTGCCGCAAAGCACCGCGACGGCCCTACAGGGCGAACCCGCGACCGCGACCCTCAGCGGCCAGACCGCTGCCACAAACGGATGCACGCAGAACCCCTTCCCGGCGAACGACGATGGTTCAAGCCTGTCCGGGAGCTTGCCTTTTACCCTCAACTTTTTCGGCACCCAGTACAGCCAGCTGTACGTCAACAACAACGGCAACGTCACGTTCGGCTCGTCGCTCGGAACCTACACACCCTTTGGACTAACCTCCACGAGCATCCCCATCATGGCGCCCTACTTCGCTGACGTCGACACCCGGGGGGCCAGGTCCGGGATCGTGACGTATGGCGGCCAGCCGGCCAGCGGTGTTACGCCGGCCTACTTCTGTGTCAACTGGGTCAATGTCGGCTACTACGGAGAGAACACCGACAAACTCAACAGTTTCCAGTTGGTCTTGACGGACCAATCGAAGGCGACCGGCCATGCCGGCGATTTCACCATCACCTATAACTACGGATCCATCCAGTGGGAGACGGGGGATGCAAGCGGGGGAAGCGGAGGGTTGGGCGGCTCGTCGGCCCGCGTGGGCTATTCGAACGGCGTGAGCCAGTCACTGGAGCTCGCCGGATCAGGCGTGAATGGCGCGTTCCCGGACGGCGGCTTCGACGCTCTGGTCTCGAATAGCCTGAATTCAGCCCAGTTGGGCCGGTACAGCTTCGCCGTCACGAACGGGGTGACGCCAACGGGCGGAACGATCACGGGTCTGGTGACAGACAATGCGAGCCCGGCAAAGCCAGTGACATCGGCGCTGGCCCAGCTGTGCGGCGTTGGGACGATTGCCACGGCCTGCACGCTGACGACGACAACCAGTGCCGGCCGGTACACTGCGGTTGGCCTGGCACCGGGAAGTTATGAGGTCACCGTCTCCCCGCCGAGTGGGAGCCCCTTATTCCAGCAAAGCCAGGGTCCCGTGAGCGTTGGTCAGGGCGGAACCCTGGAGCTCGACTTCACGCTCCAGGGTCCACAACCACTGCCAGCCGGGTCAACGATCGGAAGCAGCTTCACGAACCCCAATGGGACGCCGGTCCTGTACTGGCAAACGTCGAATCCGCTCACGACGGAGGGATGTCCAGGTGGAACCGCGACTTTCTCCGTGACGGCGACCGACAGCAGTACCGGAGCGTCCGGGACGGTAACCGGCGGCCTGAGGGAATCACCGACTGGTAGCGGCAGCTATGCGGGCACGGTTCCCGCGCTCTATCCGCTCCATGGGCCCGGGCAGGTCGCCATTACGATCACCTGTCCCGAGCCAACGCAAAATAGCTCGAGCAACTTCAGCATCTACATCGATCCGAGCGGCACCGTCGTTGACACAGCCGGCCACCCGATCGCCGGAGCCACGGTGACCCTGCTTGGGGCCGATTCGGCGAGTGGACCGTTTGCGGCAGTGCCAGCCGGCTCAGCCGTGATGTCGCCGGCGAACCGCAACAATCCCGACGCCACGTCCACGTCGGGCACCTTTGGCTGGGACGTGCTCGCCGGTTTTTACGAGGTTGAGGCGTCGGCTCCAGGTTGCGTATCTCCGGCTGAGCCGGCGCAATCCTCGGTCGAGAGTGCGGTGTTCCGGGTGCCGCCCCCAATCACAAATCTTCAGCTCGTCCTGAATTGCAGCCTCGCCGCCGCGCAAACCATCACGTTCAACCCATCGGCGAATGCCACTTACGGCGACGCACCGTTTACCGTCTCAGCGTCGGCGAGCTCCGGTTTGTCGGTGTCCTTCTCATCGGACACGCCGAGCGTATGCTCCGTCGCGGGATCGACGGTCACGATCGGTGCCGCCGGCATGTGTACGGTGCGGGCGTCGCAGGGGGGTAACACGACCTGGTTGCCGGCGCCCGATGTGACTCAGAGTTTCACCATCGCGCCAAAGCCGGCAACCGTCAACGTCGCCCCGGCTGCCGTGGAGTACTCAACTCTCCTGCCGAACCTCAACGTAATTGGCTCGATAACTGGCCTGGTCGGGAATGACACCCTGGCCGGCTCACTCAGCGGATGCACCGCCACCGGTGTCCAGTTGGGTGCCAACGCAACGGTGGCGTCCCCCGCGGGCACTTACCTCTTGAGTGGGTGCGGCGGCCTGAGTAATCCAGACTACACGGTCGCATACGGTGGGAGCCTGACGGTCAACCAGGAGGAGTCGACCGCTGCGTACTCCGGTGGAATGTTCTTCTCCACCGGGTCGGCGACCGCAACCGCGGGCCAGGCAACGTTAACCGCAACGGTTACCCAGGACTCGGATGGTTACCCCGGTGATCTCTCCAAATCGCGTGTCGAGTTCGACGTCTTTTCGTCCGCAAATTTGTCGGCGACGCCAGACTACACCTTCTATGCCCAGGCCACGACGTCAGGCGTCGCCTCCACTGTTCAGAGTCTTGCCGTGGACAACTACACCGTGACCGTGCGGATCGACCCCTCCAACGGCTTCTTCACGAGTCCTTTCTCGGATCCCGTTGTCGTCACGATTTACGCGCCACTCTCCGGCGTCTGGGCGACCGGGGGCGGCTGGATTAACGATCCCTCATATCAGAACCGTCCGGTTGCCATCTCCCCAACCAACTCGCATGGAAACCTCGGCTTCAACGTCCGGTACAAGAAGGGGTCGACCACGATCCCGCAGGGTCAGTCCGTGTATGTGTTCCGCGGCATCGACGGCTATGACTACATTGTCAAGTCGAACAGTTGGGAAGGCGGCGGCGCAGCGTTCACGAACTCGACGGCGAGTTTCTCCGGCAAGGCCAACGTGTCGATCGTCAACCCGCTCACGGGCGCCATCATCGGTGGTGGCGGCAGCTACACCTTCCGGGTGGACGTCAGCGGCGCCAGCCCGAACACCTACGCGATCTCGGTGTATGCGCCGGGCGGAGCTCTTTACCATCAGGCCGGCGTCCCAAATAGCGAGATTCAGCTCGGTGGAGGCCAAATCGTCGTTCACGACTGAGGCCCGGGCTGCGTTCAGCCCGGGTTCTCGACGACGAGCACCGAACCGCGAACCGCCAGGTCGCGTGGCGCGCAGAAGCTGAAGTGGGCGTCGAGCGGAATCCGTTCGACGAAGACGAGGTCGGCGGCGGATCCGTCGGTGCGGTTCTCCTCGAGGATCTTGAAGCCGGCGGTCTCGATTGGTAGGCGCCCAGGATCGCCGATGCCGACGCGAGAACACCACGGCAGGAAGACATGCCGCAGCGGGTAGCCATACGCATAGTCGACCGTCTTGGGCGAGAGGCCGCGCCGACGGCAGTCGGCTAGGTACTCCTCTACAAGCGATCCTATCGACAAGCCAAACGGCGCCGGCTCAAGCAATTGGTGGACCCAGGGGACCGTGGAATCCATTTGTGGCTCACTCCTCAGCAGGAACTGTGTGGACGCTTCTCCTGAAGTGGAGCAATTGTGTTTTGCAAAGGCCTGGAGTCAAAGGCTCGGAGGCCACGGCGCGAATTCAGATGAGCCGCTGTTTCTGAAACAGCTGCTCGGGCGCGAACGGATATTCTGGCGGTAGTTAGCGCCGCGTCATCGCATTTAATGAGTGCCGGGCTGACAAAATCGTATTCAAAAATGAGCCGACGGGGAGACTCGAACTCCCGACATGCTCTTTACAAATCAGGCGGCAATTGAATTCAGCAGCGAATTTTCGCTTTCCATGTATTCGTAACGCTTCCATTGACTAGTAACTATTCCTTCAGGTTGGCTACAGAAAATCGAGCCTCATCGGCGGGCCGATGACCCCTCGTCGCGTGCCAGGACGGGTCGGTTAGAGCATCGAGCTGAGGTCTGACGCGCTGGTCGGGTAGGCAAACACTGTGTGCTTGAGATCGCTCGCACGTATCCCGGTGCGGAGGGCGAGCCCAAAGAGGTTGATCACCTCCTCAGCGTGCTGACCCAACAGGTGGGCGCCCAAAATCCGGCCCGTTCCCTCCTCGACCAGCGTCTTGAAACCTGTATGTCCCAGTGCTACCCGTCGCGAGGTATACCAGTCCGACGTGTCTCCGTGGTGTGTCGCATAGCGCAGGCCTCGGCCTGGGCCGCCTCTTCGGTGAGACCCACCCGTGCGAGTGGCGGCGTGGTAAAGACAACACTGGGGATGCCGGCGTAGTTCGGGGTTCCGTGTGTCCGGCCCCCCTCTATTCGGTCCATTTCCTTTGTGGTGATCGTCTGAAATGAGAGGACAAATGGAGGTGGAGGATGCCGAGCAAGCGATATCGCGTGGAGCAGATCATTGCCAAGCTGCGCGAGGCGGAGAAGCTGCAGGGTCAGGGGCTAACGATCCCGGCGACCTGCAAGCGACTAGGAATTTCCGACCAGACCTTCTACCGGTGGCGGCTCAAGTATGGGGCGTTGAAGGAGGACGAAGCGCAGCGGCTGAAGGCGCTGGAGCAGGAGAACTCGCGGCTGAAGCGGATTGTGGCCGAGCAAGCGGTGGATATTTCGATGCTCAAGGATCTGCAGCGGGGAAAATGGTGAGCCCGGCGCGCCGGCGAGACGCGATCGCCTACCTGCAGCGCCGACACCGGGTGTCGGAGCGCCGGGCCTGCCGTCTGCTGGAACAGCATCGCTCCACCCAACGCTATCGGCCGGCGCATTCGGACGAGGAGGTCCGGCTAGTCCGCCAGATGAACGCGCTGGCCGAAGCGCATCCGCGCTATGGCTATCGACGGATCTGGGCGGTGCTGCGGGGTGATGGGTGGCGGATCAACCGCAAGCGGATTGAGCGGCTCTGGCGCCTGGAAGGGCATCGGGTACCACCGCGGCGGGCTAAAGCGAGCGGCCAGAAGGCGCGGGGCGGCGCCGACAACGCCATCTGGAACCTGGCGGCCAGCCGGCCCAACCACATTTGGTCGTATGACTTCATGAGTGGGCGCACCCGATCGGGCGGGCTGATCCGCATCCTTAATGTCGTTGATGAGTTCACCCGCGTGGCGCTCGGCTGTCACGTCGATCGTTCCATCGGGGCACGCGACGTCATCACCCAGCTGGGCAAGCTGTTTGAGGTGCATGGCAAGCCGAAGCTGCTCCGCTCCGACAACGGGCGCGAATTCATCGCCGCCTCGATGCTGGACTGGCTCGCCGAGCATCGGGTCAAGCCCGCGTTCATCGAAAAGGGCAACCCGCAGCAGAATTCCTACGTCGAGCGCTTCAATGGCACGATGCGCGACGAGCTGCTCAATGGCGAGGAGTTCAACAGCGTCCTCGAGGCGCGGGTCGTGATCACCGGCTGGATGGAGGAGTACAACCAACGGCGACCGCATCGCGGCCTGGGCATGCTGAGTCCCTCTCAGTTCGCGCAACGCTTGAAAGTGGGGAGGAAATGAGAGACACTCCCCTCATTGCCGGTGGACCAGTTAAATCCGGGCGCAACGGCCCGCCGATCGCCGATCGTCGACCCCAACAGGCTCGTCGACTCTCAAAGAGAATGGACCAAATTCTGGGAGCCGGTCAGTATCGAAATGTGTTGAGCCACTGGCGCCGAGCTATGGTGCACCGAGACTTCAGGTACGTGTGGCGCGACGAGCCGCCCCCACGCTTCGGTCCCGGAGACTGGACATTCCGACGGCTGCGGATTGCCGAGACTGGAGTCGATCCCGACAGCGGAGGAACCTACAAGATTATGTTGCCCGAAGACGTCTTCGGAGTCGTCGCCTTTGCATTCGAGCAAGTCGAGTTGTTCTGCACAGCCTTCGAGGCATCTTTGCCGTAGGTCAGGACGGAGACGTCCATAGGCTCAGGAATGCGGCAGACTCAGCTGCCCGGGTCCGCGGGTGGCGGACCGCGCTATGTGCCAATGATCCCTGAAGCAGCACCCGAGCGGTTCTTGCGTCAAGTGCGCCAAACCCCGCGTCGGTCTGGCGGGCGCGATCTACGAAGTGATCAGCCGCCCGGCCGAGTGCGCGCGCCATCGCGCTAGCTCTGCACGACTGTCAGCCCCGGCATGGACCACAGGATAGTAAGTAGGTTCGTGCTAGCCCTGCGAACGCCCGAAGCACATAGGCCCTCTCGTCTGCAGGCCGTCTTGTCGCCAATCGCTCGTCTCTTCGCCTTCACCGTACGTCGCGTGGTTACCCTTAGTCCCGGACATCCGCTTCCTCCACGGAGCCGAGGTAACGCCCGATCGTCCTGACTTGGGCGGTAGGTGAGTCCCACCATACGCCCTCGCTAATTCCCTTAAACAGGTGCCGCGCGTGCACGGGCACGCCGGAGGTCGGTCCGACCAGGTCGTAGCAGGGATTCGCTCGTGACGTCCGGAGGGCGAGCTCGAAATCGATGAGGAGGGGCCGAACTCCATCGACGACGACGTTGTCGACGTGAAGGTCCTGGTGGCAGATGCCGAGTGCATGGAGGCGCCGAACGCAGTCGAGCAGGGAGCGGGCCAGCTCACGCGTATGCTCCGCGCCCGCCCCATCCAACCACCGGTGGAGCGGCCTGAAACGCTGCATTCTGATCGTAACTAGGCGCACCTTCGTCGGCTCTCCCTCAATTACCTCAAAGTGGGGCGCGCAGCCAGCCGCGACGGCTTCAGCCATCATCTCCCTCTCAACGTCTGACGTCCGCGACCTCTCCACGTGGTTGTCAAAGAACTGGATTCGATCGGTCACAGTCGCGCGGGCCTGGCGCTACTCGGTGGGCCCGAGCAGCCGCTCCCGTTTCTGACGCATCGCTCTGAGGCCGGTAGCACGTATCTCAACCCTCCTCACGTCACCTTGGCCGCGCTCGGGAAGCTCCTCGGATAAGACTGGTCTGTGGCTAATGCCGGGCATGCGAACCCTTGGATCAGTCAATGACAGCCTAAAGGACCCGGTTGGTCAGGATGTGCCGGTTGGCCAGAAAACTGGCGCCCTCTTGAAGCGTCATGAGCACGGCACCGCCCGAAAACTACATCAAATCCGGGCGGTTTGCAGCGTATCCGGGCGGCCGTCACGTCATCTTCTCCGTCGAGCCATCCTCAACTCTGGTGGGTGATAAGCCGGCCGGCCTCAGCAGCCCCTTTGGTCTCGGTCAGCAATCCCCGACCCTACTTCGTGGCGGCATTCGTACCTCGGCAGCGCTTGTTTATGACTCAGTGGCTAGCGAACTGGCCGGCCGAGCAACGGCTGCCCTACCGGTAAGAAAATCCCTTGGAGAGCCTTCTCGTTGTCCCATCTGGATTCGTCACGAGTACATCTACATCTCCGGCTGCGTGCGCTGGCGCAATGCCCATCAGCACCGATCCGTCCGGAGCGATCGAAATTGCTTCTAACTGCGCTTCGCCAAGCGTGGCGGTCGCGTGAGGATCGATGCCCATCCCATAGACGGCCACTGGTCCTCCACCAGTCGGGCCGGCTCGGGGAAGGATCCCCGAAATGTTAAATCCGGCGCTAGAACTGCCACCACTTAAGCTGGCCGCCCGAGCCGCGGTGCTCCCGAAGATGAATCCGAAGAGCCCGGAGAAGATGGCTATGACCGCCGCGCCCAACGCATTCCCCAGGGCGAGGGCGACCAGAGCTAGGATGGCTAGCGCGCCGATTCCGAAATGAAGCAGGAACCAGGTTATGTACGGCGTATCGAAGAATCGAGGCCTGCCTCGAGCAAGCACCACCGGCAGCACCAGCACAAAAGCCATGAGGATAAGCAGGACGAATTCAATGACCGTTAGTTCTCCGCCGTGGAGGATGCCGGTTGGGAAATCAGATACCGGCGTTGCGGAAGTTGAGGCCGATGGAATCGGAGCGGGCGAGGACGATCCAATCGGAGAGGGGGATGGGGAGCCAGTTGCCGCCGCAAGCAGCAACGTGCCTGCTGTTGCTAGCATGATCTGCAAAGTTGGGGCAGGCAGCGCAACGTAGGAACGGTCTCGAGAACGATTAAAGAGCACCGGTACCAATACCGGGCGCAACCCCCCGTCACTTTTTGCTCCCCTAAGCTTCGACCCTTCTTAAGCCAACTTCGCTGGCTGCAGAATAGGAAAACTGACCGGTGCTGTCAAGCACCGCCCGTGAGTAGCAGGGCTTTCGGCAGCCCGGCCGGTCGGAGGTTAACCGAGTCGTCAGATCCGGGACGCCCCAACACCGTAATACCTTAGCTCTGAAGCCGATACTCGGTCGGCTGCGTCGAAAGGCGCCCTTGCTCCGCATTCTTCTCAGGTAGTTCATCGGCGGGCCAGCCGCGCCTCCCGGATTTCCGGGGCCGCCAGTCCTCCGGTGATTTGCGAGATGTTTTAAGGCGACTCAAGCTGGAGTGCGGCCGCTGTAGAGGAATCGTTTGGCACGCGTTCTCGACAATGAGTACGCAAACTTATCGAAGAGAAATCTGCACAACGTTTGCCACTTGACACTGGTGACCCATGGGGCTTAGATGGCGCTCAGCAGTCAGAGGCGGGGGTTCGCGCCTGAAGTACGAGTAGGGCGCTGAGGGGGCTCGTTTTTCTGTGGGGGCTTCGCGCGTGAGTAGGCTCGTACCTACTTCCTGGAAAGCTGGGCGCACCCGGCGCACGCTAATCGGGTTTCTCGCCTTATCGATGCTCGTGCCGATGATTCCCTTGCGGAGCATCCCTGCGCTGGCGGCTGGCTACAGCAGCGCGATCCTCGCTGACTCGCCGGTGGCGTACTGGCGTCTCGGTGAAACCTCGGGAACTGTGGCGGCCGATGCCACCGGGCACGGGAACGCGGGCACGTACGCCGGAGCCGCTGGCTCATACACGCTCGGCCAACCAGGGGCCCTCTTCCAAGACGGTGACACCGCGACGCAGTTTGACGGACGGGCTGGGTACGTCGTGGTTCCGAACTCGACCGGCCTGCAGACGAACCAAGTCAGCATCGAGCTGTGGATCAAGAAGCTGACCGAGACGCCGTGGGGGACCTACATAAGCAAGAACGTTGCCTACGGCGGGAAGTCGGGAAGTGGCTGGTTCCAGCTGCTCAACTATGGATCGACGGGCCGCCTGCAGTTCCGCGTCACCGGTGAGGACGCCGCCAGCAGTCTCCAGTCAGCGTCCACCTTGTTGCTAAATACCTGGTACCACGTCGTGGCCACTTACGACGGGACCACGGCGCGCCTGTACGTCAACGGAGCGTCGGACAGTTCGTTATCGGTAACGGCGACGCCGGCACAAACTGGCGATCCCCTGTACATCGGCCGGCGGCCCGACGGCTACTACAGCAATGCCGTCCTCGACGAGGTGGCGATTTACTCCTCGGCCTTGAGCGCCGCACAGGTGATGAATCATTGGGTGGCGTCCGGCAACCCGCCAGCCTCCCCAACCTCCGTGACAGCGATCTCGCCAGCCAACAACCAGGCCAAGGTGACCTGGGTTGATCCCGTCACAGGCGGCGCGACGAGCATAACCGGGTACACCATCACGCCGCACCTGGGCTTGACCATCCGGACGCCGGTGACGGTGAGCGGGGCAACCGCGACGACGACCACGCTGATCGGCGTCGGCGCCGGCACGTACACGTTCACCGTGGTCGCGAACAACGCCAATGGGACGAGTTCGCCATCGGCGGCGACGGCCAATCTCGTGGTGGCCGGGTCGACCTATGGTTACAGCGCCACCGTGCTGGCCGATTCGCCGGCCGCCTACTGGCGGCTGGGGGAGGCGACCGGCACTGCGGCCGCAGATGCGACCGGTCATGGAACCACGGCCACCTACTTTGGAACGCGCACCCAGGCTTCCGGCGGCGCCATCTTCGGTGACCCGGACACCTCGGTTTCCTTCGACGGGTCCACCGGCTATGTGATTGCGCCCAGCGTCTCATCGCTGAACACGAACCAGGTGAGCATCGAACTCTGGCTCAAGAAGGTCACCGAAACCGCCAACGGTGCCTACGTGAGCAAGAACTTCAACCCGGGCGGTGGCGCCGGAACCGGCTGGTTCGAACTGATGAACAACAACACCACTGGGCAGCTGCAGTTCCGGGTCACGGGCGACACGGCCGACGTCAGCCTGAATTCCATCACCAAGCTGGCGCTCGCCACCTGGTACGACGTGGTGGCGACCTACGACGGGACGACGGCGAAGATCTATATCAACGGAGCACTGGATAACTCCTTGAGCCTGAGCGCGACGCCAACGCAGACCAGCGACCCGCTATACATCGGCCGGCGATCGGATGGCTACTACAACAACGCCTTCCTCGATGAGGTCGCGATCTACGGATCCGCCCTGAGCGCCGCGCAGGTGAGCACTCACTGGCAAGCCGGTGGACTGGTTCCAGGTGCGCCAACCGCGGTGGCGGCGACACTGCCAAGGAAGACCACGAACCAGGCATCCGTCTCGTGGACGGCCCCCGCCTTCGCGGGCTCGTCGGCGATCACTGGCTATACCGTGTCGATCCAGGGCGGCCCGACGCAGCTCCTCCCGGTTTCGGCGACGGCATCGCCGGTCACGATCACCGGCCTCAGCGGAGGTTCCAGTTACAGCTTCAGTGTCGTCGCCCAGAATGGCTCTGGAGCTGGGCCCGCGTCGACAGTGTCAAACGCCGTGACGCCGACGGGAAGCGCCGTTCCGACGGTGCCGACGAGCCTCTCAGCCTCCGCCGGCAATACTCAAGCGACCGTATCATGGAGTGCGCCGACCTCGAACGGCGGATCGGCGATCACCGGCTACACCGTTACACCGTTCGTCGGCGCAACCGCCGGCACGGCCAAGACCGTGACGGCGACGACGCTGTCGACCATTATTACGGGCTTGGTCAACGGCACGACCTATACGTTCCAGGTCTACGCCGGCAATGCGGTGGGCCCAGGGCGGGCGGCATCGACCACGGCGACGACCCCGGCGGCCGCACCCGCGGCCCCCGCCAACGTCACGGCGACCGCCGGCGACGCGCAGGCGCGGGTCAGCTGGACCGCGCCTGCCAATGGTGGCTCGGCGATCACGGGGTACACGGTCACGCCCTATGTCGGGACAGTGGCGCAGACCGCGACCAGCGTCAGCGGTTCAACGACGGCAGTCACAATCACTGGGCTTGCGAACGGCACGACCTACAGCTTCCAGGTCACCGCGACCAACGCCGTCGGCACCAGTGCGGCGGGCGTGTCAGGCCAGGTCGCGCCCGTGGGGACCGGACCGAGCGTCCCGGGACCGCCGACCAGCGTAAGCGCGAGCGTCGCAAATGGGGGAGCCGTGGTGACCTGGCTGGCCCCGAGCACCAGCGGTTCGGCGATCACGAGCTATACCCTCACGCCCTACGTCGGCACGACGGCGGGCACACCCGTGACCCTGGTCGGATCGCCCCCCGCAACGACACAAACGATCAGCGGGTTGACCAACGGCATCACCTATGTGATCTATGTCAGCGCTGCCAACAGCGTCGGCAGCGGACCCGCCGGCACCTCGAATCTGGTCACGCCGGCGGCCGTACCGGGGATCCCAGCCGCCGTCACCGCGGTGGCCGGAAACGCGCAGGCGACCGTAACCTGGACCTCTCCCGCCTCCAATGGCGGAACTATTCAGACGTATACCGTGACGGCCTACGCCGGGAACACGATGTTCTCAGCCTCGACCGTGACCGGTGGCGTGACAAGCCTTGCCATGGCCGGCCTGACGAACGGGACGTCGTACTACTTCACCGTAGTTGCCACCAACGCCGCCGGCTCGAGCTCAGTCGGAACGTCCAATACAGTTACGCCGGCGACGATACCGGCTGCGCCGTCCAGCGTCAGCGCTGTCAGCGGGAGTGCGTCGGCGACCGTGAGCTGGACTGCTCCCTCTGGCAATGGGTCGGCAATCGCGAGCTACACCGTGACGCCGTTCGCTGGCTCGGTCGCGGGCACGCCGGCAACAGCGACCACAACATCGGTGACGATCAGCGGCCTGACCAACGGCACGGCGTACACCTTCCAGGTGACTGCCACGAACGCGATCGGGACGGGCGGCGTTGGCATCTCCAACCTGGTCACTGTCGGCACCACACTGCCTCCGACTAGTGTGAGCGCGACGTCACCGTCGGCCAACCAGGCGACCATCAGCTGGACGGCTCCCGCCGGCGGCGCCAGCGCTGTTACGGGGTACGTGGTGACCGCATATTCCGGCCTTCAGGCGAAGAATTCGATCGGTACCGGAGTGACCACGACCGTCAGTCTCACCGGCCTGAGCGCCGGTATCTATACCTTCCAGGTCGCAGCGCTCAATGCTTCGGGAACGAGTTCGTCCTCGTCCCCATCCGGATCGCTCACGGTTTCGGGCGCGACGAGCACCTATGCGTCGACGATCCAGGCGGACGGGCCCTCGATCTACTACCGGCTGGACGAGAGTTCGGGGACGGTGGCGGGGGACTCGTCGGGCAATGGGCGGTCAGCCGGGTATGGCGGTGGTTACACGCAGGGGGCGGGCGGAGCATTGCTGAACGACCCGGACCCTGGGGTGAGCTTCGCCAACGGCTGGGTCAGCCAGCTGGTGCCGGGGCCGGGCTTGCCCACCGGGAATGCGGCGCGTTCCTTGGAGGCCTGGGTCAAGACCACGAGCACGGGTCCGATCGTGCGCTACGGCAACCTGAATAACGAAAACCAGTTCAACCTCAAAGTCGTGGCGGGGAACCAGCTGCAGCTCTATGCGTACAACGACAGCGTCACCTTCACGACGCCGCACGGGGTGGGGGACGGAGCCTGGCACCAGGTGGTGGCGACCTACGACCCGAGCAACGTCCTGACGATGTATTTCGACGGGATCTCGCTGGGGAGCCAAAGCTTCCTGGCCACGCTCAACGCCATCGTGAACAACAACGGGCTGGTGATGGGCAACGACCAGAATGGGACGCTCACCGGCAGCGTGGATGAAGTCGCGCTCTACCCCTACGTGCTGACGGCGGCGCAGGTGGCGGCCCATTTCAATGCCAGCGGCAACAGCCGGCCGACGGCGCCGAGCGGGGTGACAGCGAGCTCGACCTTGGCCAACCAGGCGACGGTGAGCTGGACGGCGTCGACGGCGAGCGCGGGGGCGCCGGTGTCGGCCTACCTGGTGACGGCCTTCGCCGGGAGCAAGGCGCAGAGTTCGCTGGGAGTCAGCGGCTCGACAACCAGCGCGACCATCACCGGGCTCAAGGGCGGCACCGCCTACAGCTTCCAGGTGATGGCGATGAACAGCTTTGGCAACAGCCCCAACGGAGTCTCGGGGACGGTGACGCCGACTGGCGCGACGAGCACCTATGCGTCGACGATCCAGGCGGACGGGCCCTCGATCTACTACCGGCTGGACGAGAGTTCGGGGACGGTGGCGGGGGACTCGTCGGGCAATGGGCGGTCAGCCGGGTATGGCGGTGGTTACACGCAGGGGGCGGGCGGAGCATTGCTGAACGACCCGGACCCTGGGGTGAGCTTCGCCAACGGCTGGGTCAGCCAGCTGGTGCCGGGGCCGGGCTTGCCCACCGGGAATGCGGCGCGTTCCTTGGAGGCCTGGGTCAAGACCACGAGCACGGGTCCGATCGTGCGCTACGGCAACCTGAATAACGAAAACCAGTTCAACCTCAAAGTCGTGGCGGGGAACCAGCTGCAGCTCTATGCGTACAACGACAGCGTCACCTTCACGACGCCGCACGGGGTGGGGGACGGAGCCTGGCACCAGGTGGTGGCGACCTACGACCCGAGCAACGTCCTGACGATGTATTTCGACGGGATCTCGCTGGGGAGCCAAAGCTTCCTGGCCACGCTCAACGCCATCGTGAACAACAACGGGCTGGTGATGGGCAACGACCAGAATGGGACGCTCACCGGCAGCGTGGATGAAGTCGCGCTCTACCCCTACGTGCTGACGGCGGCGCAGGTGGCGGCCCATTTCAATGCCAGCGGCAACAGCCGGCCGACGGCGCCGAGCGGGGTGACAGCGAGCTCGACCTTGGCCAACCAGGCGACGGTGAGCTGGACGGCGTCGACGGCGAGCGCGGGGGCGCCGGTGTCGGCCTACCTGGTGACGGCCTTCGCCGGGAGCAAGGCGCAGAGTTCGCTGGGAGTCAGCGGCTCGACAACCAGCGCGACCATCACCGGGCTCAAGGGCGGCACCGCCTACAGCTTCCAGGTGATGGCGATGAACAGCTTTGGCAACAGCCCCAACGGAGTCTCGGGGACGGTGACGCCGACTGGCGCGACGAGCACCTATGCGTCGACGATCCAGGCGGACGGGCCCTCGATTTACTACCGCTTCTCCGAGACAACCGGGACGCTGTTGGCAGACTCCTCGGGCAACGCGCGGCCGGGTGGAGTCTACGGGAGCTACGCGTTGGGAGCGAGTGGAGCTCTGCCGAATGACCCCGACGTGGCCATCAGCTTGAGCGGAGGCGCGGTCAATCAGAGCGTCGCCGGGGCCGGGCTGCCCCTGGGGAATGCGGCGCGCTCGATGGAGGCCTGGTTCAAGACCGTCGGGACGGGGCCAATCATGTGGTACGGCAACGGCAGCACCCGCGGGCTCTTCGATCTGAGACTGTCGGCCGCCAGTCAGTTGCAGCTGGTCGCCTACAGCGATGACCACAACTTCACGACGCCCTACTCGGTGGCGGACGGAGTCTGGCACCAGGTGGTCGCCACTTACGACACGACGACGCTGATGCTGTACCTGGACGGCCAGACGTTGGGTACCGCCACCTTCGGGGGACCGCTGAACACCGTTCCTGACTCGAACGGCTTTCTGCTCGGCAACGATTACTGGGCACGCTTGACCGCGACGCTTGACGAGGTGGCCGTGTATCCGAAGGCACTGACAGCAAGCCAGGTGGCCGCCCACTACACAGCCAGCGGAAACGCCACGCTCCCGTCAGCTCCAGGGGCAGTCAGAGCCGCCGGTGGAAACGCTCAGACGTCAGTTAGCTGGAACCCATCCTCCGGAAACGGGGGGACCGTGGCCAGCTATACCGTCACGCCATTTGCCGGCACCGCGGCGGGGACTCCTCAACAGGTAACGGCTCCGGCGACCAGCACGACCGTCACAGGGCTTACGAATGGGACCACCTATACCTTCCAGGTGACTGCGACCAGCAACGTCGGCACCAGCCAACCGGGCATCTCCAACGCCGTCACCATCGGCGCGCCCGGGGCGCCCACCGGCGTGAGCGCCGCCGGCGGCAATGCGCAGGCGACGGTCACCTGGGGCGTGCCTGCAGCGAACGCCTCCGCCATCTCGAGCTACACCATCACGCCGTACCTCGGCACCACCGCCGGCACCGCGACCACCGTGTCCGGCGCGCCACCGCCGACCTCGGCGGTGATCGGCACCCTGGTCAACGGTGCGACCTACACCTTCGCCGTGAGCGCAACCAATGGCTACGGTTCCGGACCGGCCGGGACGTCGAACACGGTGATGCCAGGCGTGCCTGGCGCTCCGGCCGGCGTCACCGCCTCGATCCCCGCAGTGACCAACACCGCGACAGTTAGCTGGACGGCGTCGGCCTCGAACGGCTTGGCAATCACTGGCTATGTGGTTACCGCCATCACGAACCTCGGCGTGCCGCAGAATACGATCGCGCTCGGCGCGGCGGCCACCAGCGCAACCATCAGTGGCCTGGTCGGCGGTGCGAGCTACTCCTTCCAGGTCGTGGCGACCACCGCCTCAGGTAACAGCGCCGCCTCCGTGTCCGCGGCGGTGACCCCGACCGGAAGCACGACGACCTACGCGTCAACCGTGCTTGGCGACGGCCCATCGATCTACTACCGGCTCGGCGATCCATCAGGATCCCTTGCCGCCGACTCGTCGGGCAATGGCTCCCTCGGGACATACAGTGGGACCTACACGCTGGGCGCGGCCGGCGCGGCGCTGAACGACAGCGACACGGCGGTCTCGGTCAACGGCGGGCAGGTCCAGAATGCGACAGCCGCCGTTCCGCTCGGAAATTCATCTCGAACCCTGGAGGCCTGGGTCAAGACGACAGGTGGGGGATCGGCGGTGCAGGGGCTCGTGGGGTACGGCTCACAGAGCACGCGTGGCATGTTCGATCTGCGGCTTTACAACTCCAACCAGATCGGGGTCGCCGGCTGGGCGGACGACCACTACTTCACGGCTCCATACAGCATCACGAGTGGTTCGTGGCACCAGGTGGTCGCGACCTACGACGGATCGATCGTGACGGTGTACCTCGACGGCCAGAGCCTGGGAACGGCTTCCTTTAGCGCCCCGCTGGCCACTTCCCTGGACGGTAATGGCCTGATCCTCGGCCGTGATTCCTGGTGGAATGGTGAGTGGCTGAACGGGGCCCTCGATGAGGTCGCCGTCTATCCGCAGGCCCTGAGCGCGGCCCAGGTCGCGGCCCACTTTAACGCCAGCGCCAATGCCCGGCTAACGGCCCCCGGCGCGGTGACTGCCACCACGGGTACGAACCAGGCGACTGTGACCTGGTCCGCGCCTTCCGGCACCGTCAGCCGCTACCTTGTGACTGCTTACCAGGGCGCCTCCGCCCAGAACTCAGAAAGCCTCAACGCACCCGCGACCAGCGCTGTGCTGACCGGCCTCAAGTCCGGGGTGCCTTACACCGTCCAGGTTGTCGCATACAACGGTCTGGGCGCCAGTCCGGCAGGCGTCTCCGCCGCCGTGACCCCGACCGGCAACAATCCGATGTACGCGCCGACGGTGCTGGCCGACGGGCCGGTCGAGTATTACCGGCTGGGCGATCCATCAGGAACTGTTGCCGCCGACTCTTCCGGAAACAACCAGCAGGGGACCTACTCTGGGACTTACGGACTGGGGACGAGCAGCGCCTTCCCCAACGATCCTGACAAGTCCACCGGCTTCAACGGTGGGATGATGGTGGCGCCGGACGCCCCGCTGCCGATGGGCAACGGCTCGCGGACGATCGAGGCATGGCTCAACACCTCGAACGGCGGCTGCTGCAACGCCCAGGCGATCGCCGGCTATGGCTCGAGCGGTACGCGCACCCTCTTCCAGATGCACCTGACCTCAACCAACGTGGTGAGTGTCGTGACCGGCAACGATGACCATTACTTCACGGTGCCGCGGTCTCTGATCAATGGTCAGTGGCATCAGTTCGTCGCCACCTACGACGGCCCGAGCCTCACCCTGAAGCTTTACGTCGACGGCGCCGTCGCGGGACAGGCGACTCTGGCCGATGCGCTGGGCACCATCTCGAACGGTAGCGGCCTGGTAATCGGGCGCGAGTCGTCGGCGCAGAATTGGAACTGGATCAACGGCTCGATCGATGACGTCTCCGTATATGGCACGGCCCTATCGGCAGCCCAGGTGACGACCCACTTCCAGGCCAGTGGAAATGCGCAGCCGGCGGCGCCGACGGCGGTAGCGGCGGTGGCCGGCGCCAACCAGGCGACGGTGAGCTGGACGGCGCCAGCGGGCACCGTGACCGGGTATCTGCTTACAACCTCCACCGGCTCCAGGGCGCAGAACGCGATGGCGGTGGGCAACGTGACGAGTGCCACGATCTCCGGCCTCAACCTGGGGAGCGCTTACACGTTCCAGGTGGTGGCCTCGAACAACTTTGGCAACAGCCCGCCATCAACGGCGTCGGCACCGGTCACGATCTCAACCGGTAGTGCCGGCGGCTACGCGCAGACCGTCATCGGGGACGGACCGATCGAGTATTACCGCCTGGACGATTCGGGTAGTGGTGTTGCCGCCGATTCGGCCGGCACCGGCCAGCTGGGCACGTATACCGGCTCCTACGGCCTGGGTGCGGCGAGCGCCTTGCCAAACGATGCCGACAAGTCGGCCTCATTCAACGGCGGCATGATGAGTGCGCCGGACGCGCCCTTGCCGATGGGCAACAGCTCCAGGACGATCGAGGCCTGGATCAACACCTCGACGGTGGGCTGCTGCGCCGGCCAGGCGATCGCGGGCTACGGGTCGAGCGCGACACGAGATCTCTTTCAACTCCGCATGACCGGGACGAACACCATCGGCATCGCAACCGGGAATGATGACCACTTCTTTGCGGTGAGCCGGCCGCTGACCAACGGACAGTGGCACCAGGTGGTCGCCACCTACGACGGTCCGAGCCTGACATTGAATGTTTATGTCGACGGCACGGTGGTCGGCCAGGCGGCCGTTGGGGATGCGCTCGGCACGGTCTCGAATGGGAGCGGACTCGTGGTCGGACGTGAGTCCTCGGCGACGAACTGGAACTGGTTCAACGGATCGATCGACGACGTCTCCGTATACAGCGCCGCGCTCTCGGCGGCACGTGTCACGGCGCACTTCCAGGCCAGTGGCAACGCGCAACCCGCCAGCCCGACGGCGGTCACGGCGGCTGCCGGCGCCAACCAGGCAACGGTCAGCTGGACCGCCCCGGCCGGCACCGTGACCGGCTACCTCGTCACGGCGACGACCGGCGGCAAAGCGCAGAATGCTGTCGCCGTCGGTGCCGTGACCAGCACCACCCTTACGGGCCTCACCATCGGAAGCGCCTACACCTTCCAGGTGGTCGCCACGAACAACTTTGGTAACAGTCCACCGTCGGCGGCGTCGGCCCCGATCACGATCTCGACCGGCAGCTCCGGTGGATACGCCTCGACGGTGCTGGCGGACGGGCCGGTCGAGTACTACCGGCTCGACGATTCGGGCAGCAACGCCGTTGCCTCTGACTCGTCCGGGTCCGGGCAGACCGGGACCTACTCGGGAACCTACACATCCGGTAGTGGCAGCGCCTTGCTCAATGACAGCGACAAGTCGGCCAGCTTTAACGGCGGCCTGATGACGGCGCCCGATGCCCCGCTGCCGATGGATAACAATGCGCGCAGCATCGAGGCCTGGTTCAACACGTCCACGGTGGGCTGCTGCGCCGGCCAGGCGATCGCGGGCTACGGCAGCACTGGAACGCGGACGCTGTTCCAGGTTCGCCTCGTCGGCACAAACCAGATCGCGGTCGTCACCGGCAATGATGACCACACTTTCACCGCCGGCTACGCGCTTACGAACGGAGTATGGCACCAGATCGTGGCCACCTACGACGGCACAACCCTCGTTGTCTACGCCGATGGTCAGAGCATCGGCCAGACGACGCTGGCTGACGCGCTCGGAACGATCTCGAACGGCAGTGGGCTCGTGGTTGGACGGGAGTCCTCAGCGCAGAACTGGAACTGGTTCAACGGTCCTCTAGACGACGTGGCGACCTACGCCAAGGCCTTGAGCCTTACCCAGGTCTCGGCACATTGGGCAGCGGCCGGGTACCGGCGTCCGAGCGCGCCGATCAACGTGCAGGCCTCGGCTGGCCCGCAGGGCGCGGTCGTCGCCTGGACCGCGCCGACCGACCTGGGCAATCCACTCTTAACCGGCTATACGATCACGCCCTTTGCTGCCTCGGTCGCGGGTACGCCTGTGAGCGTCGGCCCGAACCTGACCAACGTGACCATCACCGGGCTCAGCGCGCAGACGGCGTACACCTTCCAGGTGAAACCGAACGCGATCTACGATCCGCCGGTCAGCTCGTCGGGCGCGATTACGACCGCGCTCGCCCAGACGCCGGTGCCTTCCAACAGCGCCTACGTGCTCGAGACTGCCTACCCCGACAATTCGCATTACGGCCAGACCTTCCTCCCCAGCCCCTGGCAAGGCGCGCCGAATACGACCTTCATCGGGGATGCGGGTCCGTACGACAGCGGGGCGATCCGGATTCACGACCTGTCCGGATCCGGACTCACGCTCAACGATTTGCAAGTCGACATCGGCCCGTACCATTTCGCCAATACTTGGGGAACGAACCTTGCCGTGCCTGCGGGCGGTGACCTGATCCTGACCGAGATGTCGAACCTCGGCTTCGACACGTCGGACACTCCCCCGAACAGCTCATGCACGGGAAGCGGGTATATCCCGGTCATTCACGCCACCGTGAACGGGCTCCACATCGACTGGAAAGACTTCGCTCAGGTGCTGAACACGGGTGGAATCGACTGGGGAGATTGCATCTTCCCGCCGGCTGAGGGCCGAGACTGGTCGATCGTGCACAACGGTCCCTTGCCGAGTCAAGTCATGGGACCCAACGGGAGCATGAAGATCTGCTGGACCTGCATGGGCCTGCCCGTCAACACGGCCTCGGGGGATTTCTGGCACAGCTTCACCGACTTCGACATCCCCGGTCGCGGATTCAATCTGCACATGAATCGCACCTACAACTCGCAGGCGGCGCCCTACGACAGCCGCTTCGGGTACGGCTGGAGCGATTCATACAACATGTTCCTGAGCTTTGATGCGGCCAGCGGCATGGTGCTGGTGCACCAGGAGGCCGGCGCCAGTGCCAACTTCACCGTGAGCGGAACTGCCTATACACCCACCTCGGGGATTCTCGCGACGCTGGTGCGTAACGGCGATGGCAGCTTCACCTTCCAGCGCACTGACCTGGCAAAGTACACCTTCAACCCGAGGGGCGAGTTGCTCTCGGAGACCGACCGCAACGGGTACGTGACCAGCTTCAGCTATATCAGTGACCAACTGACGACCGTGACCGAACCGGCCGGACGTACCCTGAACTTCACCTACAACGGCAGCCACGTTAGCCAGACCCATGACACCGCCGGCAACCGAACGGTGAGCTACAACTACGACGGCAATGGCAACCTGACCTCAGCGACCGACGTGGGCGGCGCGGTCACCAAATTCACCTACGACGCCAGCCACCTGATGCTGACGATGACGGAGCCGAACGGCGGCACGGTGACTAACGTCTTCGACAGTTCGGGCCGGGACACGAACCAGACGGATGCCATGGGTCGGGTGACGCAGTTCGCCTACACCCAGGGCAAGACGACCATCACCGACCCCAACGGCAACCAGACGGTCGATGTCTACGAGAACGGTCAGCTGATGCAGGAGACGAAGGCGGCCGGGACCCTGCTGGCGGCAACCTGGTCCTACAGCTACGATCCCATCTCTTGGGGAGTGACTACGGTCAAGGATCCGAACGGCAACGTCACCACCAACACCTGGGATGCGAACGGCAAGCTGCTGACCAAGACCGACGCCCTCTTGCAGAAGACGAGCTACACCTACAACAGCTTCAACCAGGTGCTGACCGCAACCGACCCGCTGGGCGTGACGACCAGCAACACTTACGACGCGAGCGGCAACCTGACCAGGGCGTTTACGCCGCTTACCGGCACCACCCAGTACGCCGTCACGGGCTTTACCTATGACCCGACCCACGCAGGCGACCTGACCCAGATGACCGACGCCAACGGCAAGCTCTGGCAGTATGGCTATGACGCCTACGGCCTCCGCAACAAGGCGATCGATCCACTCGGTGACACCACGAGCTACTCCTTCGACACCGTCGGCCGCCTGCAGTCCATCGTCTCGCCAAAGGGAAATGTGCAGGGCGGCAATCCCTCGGCTTACACGACGACCTTTACCTTCAATGCCTACGGCGACCGCCTTTCGGCGCTGGATCAATTGAGCCACCTGACGAGCTACAAGTACGACGCTAACCGAAATCGGATCGCCCTCATTGATGGCAGCAACCACCAAACGAGCTACGCATTCGACGCGGACAACGAGCTCGTGCAACTCGTCCGGCCCGACGGATCGAAGCTTAAGACCGTCTACGACAATGACGGGAATGTTACCCAGCAGATCGACGGGTTAGGCAATCCGACCGCCTACCAGTACAACGCGCTCAACCAGAGCACGCAAATTGTTGATCCGCTCAACCGAGCGACCCGGTATGCCTACGACGGCGTTGCTAACTTGCTGACGGTCCAGAATCCGAAGGACAGCGGCGTCTCGTACACGATGACTTACGACCAGGCCAACCAGTTGAAGGCGGTCACCTACTCGGACGGGCTGACACCAAAGGTGAGCTACGAGTACGACGCCGACGGCCAGCGTCAGCAAATGGTCGATGGGACCGGGACGACTAGTTACAGCTTCGACTCGCTCCATCGTCTGGCCCAGTTTAAGAATGGTGCCGGCGCCCAGGTGCAGTACGGCTACGATCTTCTCGGCCACCTGACGAAGCTTGTCTACCCGGGCGGAATCAACGCCGTAAACCGGGCCTACGATGACGCCGGTCGGCTGGTGTCAGTGACGGACTGGCTGGCCAACACGACGCGGTTCGGGTTTGACCCGAACGGCAACCTTGGCACCCAGAGTTACCCGAATGGGGCGCTCGCCACCTTGACCTACGACGCCTCGGATCGGCTGATGCAGATCGTGGATACGGCGAATGGCAGCCAGCTGCTAAATCTCACCAATACGCGGGACGCCAGTAACCGACTAACGGGGGAGAACTCCACCATCTACGGCTACGATTCGAACGATCGGGTCACCGCGACCACCACCGCTGCCAGTCCGACGACCTACGCTTACGACGCGGCAGACAACCTGACGAAGACCAGTGGCGCTAACACAACCAGCCAGGTGTACGACGCGGCTAACCAGCTGCAAACCGCCACCACGATGAACGGTCAGACGCTTGTCCAGCGCTACACCTATGCGAATGATCCAAACGGTAACCGAATCAGCCGTACGGACAAGAACGGGGTCGTGACCAACTATGTCTGGGACCAGGCCAATCGATTGACCGGTGCCGCTACAACGGCGACCTATGTCTACAACGGCGACGGCCTGCGGATGAACAAGACCGTTTCCGGCACTCCCGAAGCCTTCACTTGGAATGTTGTCGGTGGGCTTCCCACGATCATCCAGGATGGATCAACGAGCTATGTTACCGATGACTCAGGTCTTCCAATTGAGCAGATCGCAGGCGCCGCGGTTTACTACTATCACCACGATCAGCTGGGTAGCACCAGAGCACTCACTACCTCAGCCGGAAGCATGGCTGCGATGTACACCTACGACGCCTACGGAAACGTCAGCGTCACGGGAAATGTGACCAATCCCTTCCAGTTCGCCGGGCAATACGCGGACGGTGAGTCCGGGCTAACTTACATGCGCAGCCGGTTCTACGACCCCGCTGACGGACAGTTCCTCTCAGTGGATTCACTGAGGGCGCGGACACGGGAACCCTATGCCTACGCGGTAGACAGTCCGCTGAACCGCGTTGATCGCTCTGGCGCGGGACCGGAGCTGCTGTGCGCCTTGCTCCTGCTTCCTGGAGCAGGCGAGGTTGCCTGTGGCCTAGGCATCGCTGCTAGCCTAGTCTTGGTCGGCATCAGCGTCGTAATGATGTCCAGGGCCGCCAACCCGCGCGACCCCATCGTTCCCCCTTCTCTCTTAAATCACAGTGATGATATGGGTAACCCCGCTCAGGGCGGCGGGGGGGGCGGTTTCTTTAAGAGGGCCGCGGCTGGCCTCACGGTGATTATGGCCGTTATCGGTGGTTGGGCTATTGGGCAAGGTGAGAACGGGCCGCCGCCCGTCCCGGAGCCCGGTCCGCGCCCAAGTCCATGCCCGAGTCCAAGTTTAAGTGGGTCTGCATCGCCAGATCCCTCATCTGGCCCGCCTGCGCCGACTCCGTCTCCTATGCCCGGCCCAGATCCCGGCTTAGCGAATCGCTAAAGTCCTAACTAAACGGAGGATCTACCCATGAACCGGCCCATCCTCATGCGAATGATCAAGCCCAACGAGGGCCGAGACGTTGCCCTAAACTCTCGGGCTCGCGATCGAATTTTGGCCGTAGGTGTCGGCCTTGAGCTCGCAGCGATGGTCGACATATTCGTGGTGAGACGAGCGCAACGACCAGTAGGGGGAACGTTGATAACGACAGGATGTGCCCTCTTGATGACGTACTTCCTCCTACGGGCTTTTGCCCAGGCGACTTACTCGCAGATAAGTAGGTTGCCTTTTGTCTTGTCGATCATAGCTGCAGGCAGCTGCGGAGGGATCGCCTTGATTGAATTGGTCTTCACTGTGTTTCGTGCCGGATCGTCAAGCACCAGGTCCTTTTTTGTAGGTGCCGTCGTCGTCGTACTTGGTGCCTCAGTATTGCTCGTGCTGCTGGCAGACTCCCTTCTGGAACGGCGCTCGCGAGCCACCAGGCCCTGAGTGCCGTCGTCGCTGGCGGCTGCAAACGGTCGCCCCACGACACGCGGCGCCACGCATTCAGGATCCGTCCGGAGTGGGCTGACGCTTAAGGGTTGTGGGAGGGCAAAAGTCGATCCAACTCGGCTGGCCCGCCCGTAGTCTTGCGAAGACCACCCAAAGCGAACGTGACACCACCCGTCACAACGCTACCTTCCCGTCGCCCAGATCCTCGCCCCAATGGGACGCACTTTTGCCCCCCTAGCGTGAACAGATCTCAAGATGAGGCGACAGGTGCGGCTCATCTTGGGCGCATCTTCCGAGCACCGTAGACGATAGCGGCGGGGGTCCGGCCGTGGCTGCGGAAGCGGGTGTGGGCGCGCTCGCGGTTGTAGTAGTGGAGGTAGCTGTCGAGGTCGCGCCGGAGCGCGGTGAACTTCGGCACCAGCGAGCGGGCAAAAGTGGGGCGCCAGCATTCTTCGAGGATGGTGCGCTGGACCCGCTCCACGCAGCCGTTGGTTTGCGGTCGGCCGGCTCGAATGAAGCGATGGGCAGCACCCAGTTGCCGGACCGCGCTCGTGAAGGGCGCGGCGCGAAACTCTGAGCCGTTGTCGGTAGAGACGGCCCGCAGCTTCCAACCTGCCGCGGCCAGGTCCGCGGCCTGAAGGGCGGCAGAAGTCCTTCCAATTCGGCCCAGAGGCTGCACCGGACGGTCAATTGCTAGGCTGACGGATGATCCAGCTGCTTCTCCTTCTTCTTCGGACCCTGTTCGCTGCCGCCCGGTCGCGTCGGGATGTCGTACTCGAGAATCTGGTCCTGCGCCATCAGCTCCAAGTCGCGTTGCGCACCAACCCGAAGCCGCGCCTCTGTGGTCATGACCGAGTCCTCTGGGTTTGGCTTCGCCGCTTGTGGCCTGGGTCCTGGCGACAACACCTGCAGACCGTGCAGCCTGAGACCGTCCTCCGCTGGCACCGGAAGGGGTGGCGGCTGTATTGGACCTGGAAGTCGCGTACCAGGCTCGGGCACCCTCGCCTCAGCGCTGAAGTCAGGCAGCTCATCGGACGGATCTCTCGCGAAAATCCACTTTAGGGAAACCGAGCGCATCCGGGGCGAGCTGCTGAAGCTCGGCATCGCGGTCAGCAACCGTTCAATTCGTCGCTGCCGATGGCGGCGGCGGCGGCCGACCGGGAGCCAGAGCTGGCGGACCTTCTTGTCCAATCAGCTGGGCGGCATCTGGGCGGCATCTGGGCGGCCGACCTGTTAGTCGTCCAGACGGTGAGCTTCCGGACGCTTTACGTCTTATTCTTTATCCGTCACGAGCGGCGGGAGCTCGTCCACTTCAACGTCACCGCCCGAGGTTTAGGCAGCTCCTCCGTGCTTAGGCGTTCGATGGGATCACCTTCCCGCTCACGGTGGTCCGCAGCTTCGCATGGCGCCTTCCGTCTGGAAGAATGATTGGGGTTGCCTCCACCTCAAAATTGATACTGATCTCCTTTAGCCCAGTCTTCCAGGCGTCTGGATCAAAGAACGGGGCGGGAAGGACTTCTTCTTTGTTGATACTGAGGGCCATGCCCACTGAGGTCATCAAGTCGCGACAGGCAGAGAGGATCAGCTTCTCAAAGTCGGGACGATCAAAGTCGACGCCGCGGACATGGGGCAGCTCGCCGGAGTCGTGGGCCTGGATGTAATTCCGGAGGTTGTAGAGATGCCAGACTCTGGCCCACTGAAAAAGATGATCGGGGAGTGATTGACGAATTAGGTGATGCGAAGCCAGCAGGCGAAGGAGGACCAAGTCAACGAGTGCACGGGCTTTCTCGGAGCCGTTGAACGGGTCGTCCGTGGCTCGGAGCAACTGGTCGCGAAGTTTCCGTCGATCTGCATCCTCGCGGATGCCAGTCAGGAGCGCGGTCGCCATCGTGGAAACTAATTGTGCTTTGACATTCTTGGATGCCTGCGAAATCGGGAGGTCCGCCAGGAGGTTCCTAGCCGTCTGCTTGGCAAGCTGATGGCCACGACTTGAGCAGTAGCGCTCCGCCCAGGTCCGCATGCACTTCCGAACCTGGCCGATGCTTGCGTATTTGTCCCCGAAATATAACCACAGGCCCACAGGGATGTTGCATAGGTTTGGCACCTGGTTAGTCTCCGCACGCTTAGACAACAGCAGCAGCCAGAGCTGCAATTGGGATTCGGGCCAGAGGGCAAGAATACCCTTGCCTCGGCCGAGGCCCCTTTTGGTCGGCTGGTCGATTAGGCCGGCTGCTTGCCAGTCTGTGAGAAGGCGGTCGGTCGCATGGTGGCCGCGGGCACGGGCTAGTGCGACCAGCTGGGCCTTCGTGTGTCTAGGAGTGCTCAGATCGGCTAGGTTCAAGACGTTTACATCTTACACGCGATTGGCCCAGTCCAGGTGGCCCATTTAACAGCGAACACGGCTATCATCTGACTTAAGCTAACTACGAATTACGGTATAAAGTTGAGGCAAGAGACATGAGAAGGAAGCCGGACTTGGGTGCAAAGCTGGTCGGAGCCGCGACAGGTGGTGCCATCGGGGGAGTGATCGGGGTGTTCTTTGGGCCATTCGGGGTGGCAGCGGGGTCGGCGGTCGGCTCCTGGCTAGGCCACAGGATCGCGGAAGAGGCGCGTAAGCGAGGAGTTTAGGTTGGGAGTTGGGCCGAGCTCTTTAGGAATCACTTAGAGGGTCGGCGGTCGCTTCGCGGACCAGTTGGCGGGCGTATCCTCCACCGCGCTTGTCGGGGTGGACAAAGAGCGATTCGAGAAGCGCGACCCCATCCTGGCGTACCAGGAGGTGGATCCAGCCAACGATCTTGCCATTGATGAGGCCGGCGATTGCCTGACGCTTCCGCCAAGCCGCAGGCATCCATGAGGCTTTAAACCGTCCCAAGTTCATGTCGTCAGCCTCATCGGCTGCGTACCCTCGCACCAGCAAATCGACCGTCTGTGCAGCGATCAACGTCTTGAATTCGGGGCCGCCGACGACAAGGGTGCGGAAGCGCATCGGTTGATTACCTGGAGTCACGGAACTCTATGCTCGCTGCGAGCGCCAGGCCTCATCATGCTCGTAGCATTGTGGATCAGGAGATAGGTGCTAACGGGCTCGCGCAATCGCGAGCTGGCTGCCCATGTGGCGTGAAGGTCGTGGCGGATGATCCACAGACCGTCCGAGTTGTGGTCAACCCACCGACCGGCCACGCTAGGCGAACGGATCGAAACTATCTCGGGGAACTAGCGCTATCGGTAGGTCCATGATCGCCTCGAAAACCAGATGTGGCATGGCGTCCAATGCTCTGTTCATCGTCAGCTCGAGCGTAACCGCCGTTCGCGAGGCATCCACATTGAGTGCTTGGGTCCAGGGAACTGGGTGATACCGCGCAAGCATCGAGAGGCCAAAAAGGAGCACCCACCAGGTCATCAACGGAGATGGCGGCACCTCGGTACCGACTACTGAGGGGCGCATCCAGCGTCTGCCTCTGTAGCGGTATTGTGGAACCGCCTCGTCCAAATTTGCTTCGTCACCAAGCCAGACCAATCCGACGCCGGCGCCGCTGGCTGTTGCCACGGTTGGGAGGGTCGGAAATGCGCTGGCGACAACAGGATTGACGCCAATCCGATTCTCGTCAGGATACTTGCTCAAGGCGGCTCCAAGAGCCGCCGCGGCTACATGTTCTTCTTCCATTACGAGCGCGATTTTGGTTTGTCCCGGAACCTCGACGCGCTCCCATGGCTGAATGAACAAGGGCAGAGCTTTTGGCCAATCGCTGGAGGTCGCAAGTTCGACGCTCATTTCGGGCAGGGAATGGATCAGGGCTCCCAGTTGAACGGGCTCTCTTATGAGGGGCGACTTGACCGAAGCCGAGACCGCCTGGAATTGGCCTACTGATTTGGGAAGCGCCTGCAGTTCCACCTTGGACTCAAGCAAGTTGGTTGGTAAGTTCCGATCGAGCTTCAGGCCGTGGACCTGATGATCGGCTCCACCTCTGGCTGCCACGATGGCGCGGCCGGCCTGACTCAATGCATAGAACAGAGGCAGAGGACGAGCAGGGTACCCGACCGATGCTGCTGCTTTAGTCAACTCCTCAAACTGTTCCAGGGCAGCCCGATACGTAGCAGCCGCGACAGGGGTGTCCTTGGCCGCTCCAGGTGGATCAGATCTGGTCATCCGTAGCCAATCCCACATCTGGGTTGTCATCTCAATGGCGAGTCTAGCTATTGCCGCACCGGCCAAACAGTAGCCCAACGATACCGATCGCCGCACGAGCCGATCTAGACATTCAGCTGTGCCCAGAACTGCGCTGATGCCGGGGCGTTCGGCAAACCACGGGTGTTAGCGCGCAAATCCTGGAGGAATGCGCGAACCGCAGGCGAGCCGACTTGCCGTTCTACGTAGGCTAGCCCGCAGACGAATGCAAAGATCACGCTGGTGGCAAGGTTTGCAAGGAAGGTGTCGGCCGGGACCGTTCGTTGCCCGTACGTGATGTAAATCGCATCTCGATAGTTGGCTTTGCCTCGATACCGGAAGGCGCAGTGCATGAAGCTGACGTGCGCAAGATGATTTTGCAGTCTCCTGTTACGTAGCTCCCTCGCGGCGTTGGTTCTAAAGTCAGCAAAGGCGTGGTGCTCAGCCAAGATGCGTTTCTTAACCGCGTTGACCTCGTACCTCGCCGTTCCGCTCAAGTACTCGAGGAGCATACCTTGCGCTTCACCGCGCGTCCCTCCAAAGGCCGTCTGCAGGCTTGTCGGGGTGGCTGCTGGATGCCGTGGAAGCGAAGACGTATAAGTCTCCGCCTGCTGCAAGGTCGCCACCATGTCCAAGGGGTGCGGCATATTGGTGCGAACCATGCCATCAAAAGCGCGAATTGTGGAACCATGGGTATCCGTTGCAGCGCCATGGCCGTGGGTGTGCAACATGGCGTGGACTGCAGTGTAGTAACCGTAGTACCACCAAACTATGGCCCCTGGATACAGCCACGGCTGGGCGCCAGTGGCCCCGGCGACCAGCGTTGCCAATGCCATAGCGTGGGTCAGGGATTGAAGTAGTGCCTCGAAAACGTCGCCTAAATCACGCTGAACCCGTGAGGCCTGAAATCGCTGTTGGAAGAATTGGCGACAAGAATCGAACTGGTTTTGGGGAGTCGGGCCGTGCTCGCTCACGATTTCGAAGCTCAGCGCCTTCATCCAGTTCAGAGTGCTCTGCAGGGCAAATTGAGGACTGCGCTCAAGGTCGGTAGCACGGATCTGCTCATACAACCAGTGAGGCATGTCTAGAGTTGTCGCCCCACTTGCTCCGTTGGACGAGTCTCAGGTGTCGGCGGCTTCAAAATAGCCTAGGTCGGTGAGAGCCGCACGAAGCCTCTGGCGTTGACCTGACGTAGTGGCATCGGCTGACGCTTTCAACGCCCGCAGCCCGATTTCAGCCATTAGGGAGCGCTCCCATGGCTCATTGCGTCCCCGCAGGAGACAGACCAATATCTCAAGGCCTATAGCCGTCATCGGCTCACGCACTGAGCGCTCGGCGACTTCGACGCATAAGTCCAGCCGACCGATGGCCTGCTGACAGGTTCGAAGCATCATCGCTTCCCATACCTCGCGGTCAAGGGCTTCAACCTGAGCCCACCATCCGAACCCCCGGAATGCCTCGGTGGTGAAAGATGACTTATCAAGCACCTTCTCCCAGAATTGGAGGCCAGCTTTGGCATAAGTACTCGCCTCAGGAACGAGAAGTCGGGCGAGAGATGCACCGGCTTTGGAAACCATCGGTTGCCCCATAGGCGACAGAGCGCGAAGAGTCTGGTCGATCGAGTAACCCGGAATTTCCCATAGCATCGCTACTAACGCCTGTTCAAGTGCCGAATCTGATCCGGTCCGGATTGCACGGAATACTGATCCGCGGTGGCGCTCGAGCAGCCAGCGGTTCGGCCGGCCCCACTTCAGCGCAAGCTCGACGGTCTTTTGGCCGAGGTCGCTTGCGGCTTTGTCCCCGAACAACCTAGAGTCACGACTCTCCACCCAATCAGGTGCAACGTGCAAGAGAAACTGCAGGCGTGGAGCAATGATGGCGCGATGTTCGGCGCCGCTCCACCCTTCGAGACTCAACGCTTCGTCGAGAAGCTCGATGGCATCCTCACGGACCTTTCTGCCTCCTCGAAACTCAGTGGCAATCAAATGGAAGACCGCCTCAAGAGCCCGAGTACATGGCCGGTTGATCGCAGTTTCTAGTGGGTCTTCGCGAGGCGAAAGGCCGCTCTTGCTCGACCGGTCCCTCGCAGCGGCAAGGACCACGCGCCAGGCGTCCTCGTAGTGGCTACCTAGATCCACATCCTGCTGAGCCAGACTGCCAATGAGGCTGACGCCGGACTCATCTGCGGGTACCCACGTAGGGTCATAGTCAAAGTCATCGTTTCCCAAACGTTCGGTTTCCCAAGGATGGGTCCTTGCGAATACCACGGCTTCGACTATCTGCGGTCCCAATCCCGAGAGATCCTTTGTGGCTTTCGCCAAGCCCTCGAAGTAGTGATGCACGTATGTCGCATGCCGCAGCACTCCCAAGACTTCCAGCGGCCGCTCGGACCAACGGCGAGCGTTAGATGCTACAAGCTCCTCAAGCGTTCGACCGAGCTCGCGGGCGATCGTCATGTGGTCGTCATCCGGACGCCAGGAGGAGATCCTTCGGGCTGCTTCTGCAACATCGAGCCCTTCAAGCTCTGCCTTCGTCATGGGGCTTCGCCCGTATTCAAGTTCCGGGTCCGATCTTGGGCTCAGATAATCGGCTCGCGTCGGGGCATCGACGGGCGAAATTAGGGTCGCGGTCGAACGCCAGGCATCTCCTACCTGATCCGGTAGCAATCGTCGCCAGAGACGCGCCCGCAGCCACTCGCGCGGAATGTCATGGGAAGCCAACATCCGTCCCACTAACTCGGGGGCTGGCGGCTGCCCGATGGCGCTTCGCCACGCTTCCATGTATGTATCCGGCGACGCATCTCTTGTGATGCGGTCGATTAGGAGAGCGTCTTCCCCGGCTGGGTTACGATGTCGAATTGCATCGGCGATCTCCGACACCTGCGCTTCGTCTGGGAGATCGGGGGCTTCGGCCAGGACCATGGCCCGGAAGCGGGACTTAAGGCCAACGGGAAGCGGCTCGATCAGTGCGAGGAGATTGTCTGTGGGGAATCCAAGACGAAGGGCTTGCCTTACGGCTTCAGCCATGCCCTTGATCAGCAGCCGCCCTCCCCGGCTTTCATCCTCCATTGCCTGCTCAACTAGACCTAAGGGACTGAGGAACATCAAATATCGGACATCGTCCCTTGTCGATACCTTCCCAGCGAGCAGTGCGATCCTCGTCTCGGCGTTTTCGACCGTCATGCCGTCCACAAGCGCTTTGATCGTCCGCGCACCAACCCCTAAGAGGCTCGTCTCATCATCCGAAGCTAAAAGAACATCAGCCGCGGCCGCAATGAAAGGGCTGCTCGGATGCATGTCCTCAATCGCAAGCGCTGCTTGGCCGCGGATCCAACGGGAGCGCGGATGCTGCTGCAGTGCGGTGAGCAGCGTGTCCGATGCTGCCGGTACGCACTGCCGCGCCGCCAAGGCGATATAGGCCGCGCAAACCTCGTTGACGCCCCAGGCCGTGTATGCCTGCTTGAGCCAGGTGGCTAGTTCTTCTGGAAATGCGACCGCGAACCGCTCGACCCCAGCGAGAACCGGCCAGACGCCGCCGGTCTCGGGAGGATCAAGAACGCCGTGAGGCATCAACAGCGCGAGCCAGCGGGGAGTGACCGCTCGTTGTAAGAAATATGTTAAGTGGTGCGGCGTTGAGCAATGGGCAAGCAGCCGGCGCACGTCTGCCTCTTGCGGATCAGGCAACTGGGCCAGGGCGTCAAGCTCAGTGCGGCGGAACTGGAATGGCGCGAAGGTTGCATTCAGTACTGAGATCGCACGTCCGAATTGCTCTCGCACCTGCTCAACCGACGGAGACGAATGAACCGCCTCCTGGTCAATCTCTCTAAGAAGGCGCTGGTATTCTCGGATGGAGAGGGAAAGAGGTGGCACTCCCGCCCTTCTCTCTATGAGATCCTTCAGTCGCCGCTCATGCTGGCCTTGCTCGTTGCTCTTGAAGTCCTTCAAGCCTTCGATGGCCGTAAGCAGCTCGCGAAATGCGCCCGTCTCATCGGCACCTGGCAAACCGCGTACAGCCTGAAATCGCTCGTTGGCATTGATGACGCGGTCCGAAAGCCTTCGCCACGATGGCTGACGAGACTCCGCCGGTAGTAAGCGCTTAAGCGCCTCGCGAACGCAGTAGGCCGCGGCGCCTGCTTGACGTGGCAATCTAACGGCGGCTGGATTGTCGAGAAGCTCCTGAGCGGTCTCAAGGAACTGAACCGCACCAAGACCAACCTGTCCGAATTCGAGAACGAGATGTTCGAACAGTTCCGTGGTGTCCTGCGGGTTTGCCGCCATCCCAGCCGGTGCTGTCTTTCCGAGGTCGTCGGTCCCACTGACCGAGTTGGTCTTGAGTTGTGACTGGGCCGGGGCATGCGGTGGTGCGTTGCCCGATGGCCTACCGCGCGCGGTCCGCGTCGAATGACTTTTCGTAAGCGGCAGGGGATCGACGTGATCGGTTTTTTCGGCACTCGAACGCTGTGTATGCGTCTTCTCTTCCTCTGAGGCCCTTTGAACCTTGAGGTAGGTGCGAAGCGCGCGTCGCGTCAACTCGCTCGGGGAAAGATTCCCCCCGCTCGCGGCGCTTGTCAGAGCATCTCGGAGCTCCGGATCAAGTCTCACTTGAAAAATAGTGGCTGCCTCCGACCCAATTGGTGGCCGCCCACGTCGCGCACGGGCGCGGAGTCGCTTAACGTCGTAACCTCGCTCAGCGGCATCGGCAAGGCGTTCAACGAGAGCGTCGGTGAGCTCTACTCCACCTGACTTCCCAAGTTTCAGCTTTCTCATGCTTGGCCTCCCGGCGGCAAGAGCTGTTCGTACCCCCGCCGCATCTTCATTGCGTGGATCGCAAGCTCGGTGCCGTCATCTCGTTCGATGACAACGACCTCGAGTAAATTCGCCGTCCGGTCTGGGCCGAGATACAGAACCTGCCAGGGCGGTTCATCCTCAAGGTAGTCCCCGTACAGAGCGTGAGCCACGGCATGGCGCAGATCGTCCTCTGAGACGCCGTGCTTCTTAGCCGACGGGCGGATTTCCACATGATGCAGATTATCGTACTACGAAAGTCGACCCGTCCCGGTGACGCTTTCGTCAAGAGCGAGGTCCGGGTCGCGGGCCAAGGCCTCTGGAGGTCCCTTTTAGGGCTTGGCTCCGACACATAGATGTAGGTACGACCGACCAGCCAACTCAACGCGGAAAGCAGTTTTGGGGATCCTGGGCAGGTGCTCTGCGCGCGGCGTTGGCTTCCCCTCCAGGTTGCTTGCTTCGCGAGGTCGAGACTACTGTCTTGCTCGAATACCAGTGGACGACTCGCGGATACGGCCGGGCGTTTGGCGCTTCTGGGATCGGTGAGGGGCCCGGCAGCAAACGGTAACCCTATGGCAGTAGCTAGAGCAATAGTCGATTCAGCTGACCGCGAGTGTGCCGAATACAGACGATCCCTGCAACGAAGACAAGAGTCAGTTCGAGTTTAGTCGATACTGAATTGATGTCATCCAGCTTTATCGGCGGTCTTTCCCAGGACGATAGCGTGAGGGTCATGCGCCATCCCGCACAGCAGCGCAATGTCACGGTGGTCGAGGCGCTCATCGGCCAACTCCGTGTTTGTCGCACCTTTGAACAGTTCGACGATTTCCAGCGCGAATTGTTTCAATATCTCCACCATCGTGAGCAACACCGCTCGGACTGCCGACGCTGTGCCGCCCGACTTGCGCGAGGACGACCTCTGCCGACGCTGCTGCCCCAGCTCCCTCCTGGAGCAGACCCGCACGATCCCGAGACATGGCGGATCGAGGACCTGGTCCTCGATCGAATATGCCGTCAGCTCCGGGCGGTGGGCGACGCTCTCGCATGGCGAGCATCCGGGTACGACCGCAGGTACGTTATTGCGCTAAGCAGCAATGCCTCGCCCGGAGCGATGGCTGGGAAAAGTGGCTTGCCCGCAGAGCTAGGCGCGGCGACTGAGTTACGGCGCAGAGGGAGCTTGGGGCTCCTTCATGACCTGACAAATTGCCTCCGCATCGGCGATATCACGGAGTTTAAGCGTGACGGATCCAAACTCCTGTACGAAATCAAGACGAAGGCTACTGCGAAGACAGCTCCTCAGCGCAGGCGCATGGAGGCCGCGGTTGAAGCGGTCATGGATGGCGGCGATCTGCCCGGGCGACCTGGCAATCGGATAGTAACGCCGATGAAGCGATGTGGAACGCACATCCGCACGTTGGTGACCGGGCTAGACCGCGCGGTTAGGCGGGGGATCGCCGGAACGGCGATATCAGACTACCGAGCATTGACTGCCATCTCGTACCCGACCGTAGCACGGACCCGAGCTGGAGACTCAGCGACGCAACTCCTTGAGAATTTCAACACTGAGCGCCAGAAGGCGATTGAGAGAGCCGGAATCGCTGGTGTGCTTCACCACGTACGAATTGCAAGCGCAACTCGTAACCATGACTTCGTCCCCTCGGTCATGCCGTTCGCGCTTTTCCCCCTTCCCCCCAAGCAGGCTGCCCTCCTCATCTGCGATTACCTAGTCTTCGACCTCACATGCTCACCGGAACGGATCGGCGCTGAGCTGCAACGCCTTGGGTTCATCGCTGAAATTCCCCTGACGACAGCGAATGACAATCTCGCTAGTGGCGACACAGTAGTGAGACTACGAATGGGCTCCCGAGGTATCCAGCTGCACCCAGGTGCGCTCTACGAGTTTCTGTTTGAGTGCCTCGATCTCGGGGCCTGGGCAGCAGCCATTGCTGAGGTTCTTCACGATCCGAAGGCCCCTCCCCATCCCGTGTTTGCTTTCTCGACGACCAACGTCTGGCGCTGAATAAAAGTCGCCGCAGGGCCGCTTTGTATTCGGAATCTGGAGGCCTAAGAGGACTCGCCCCGCGCAACTGCTGTTAGATCTTCGACATGCAGCTGTCGCTGCGGCCTGCTACCGTTCGCGTCGTGCTTCGACATACGAACCGCGAGGAAGCGGCCCTCACGGTTTTTTGGGAACTAGCTTCGGACATGATCGGCGAGTACGATGGATTCGGCCTCGTCCGCGAAGACAACACGTTTCGTGGACCAAGTCCGAGCAGCTACATGATGACCGCCCGGGTCGCGGATGGCGGCAAGGTAGTGCTGCGCATCCAACGCCGAGACTTGCCTTGGCGACGCGAGGTGCGGATAGCTGCCAATGACCGCTGGCAGGAGTCTACAAATTGCGGACCCGTCGAACACGCGAGCGCCCACTTTCCATCGGAGCAAGAAGCGAACATCAAACGGCTGTTTGAGGACATGCGAAGTCCGAGATGAGCGATTGGGAAGGCCCAGACGGCATGATGAAGCTTCTGCTAAACGAACCCCGGTCTGGACTTAACGGTTGACGGGCGCAGACCTGTGACAACCAGCTGTCACGAAGCTGCCGTAGAACGGCTTCGTGAAGCGAGGCGAGGCGTTGGGGCAGGTCGGCCGGGTTGCCTGCGGCGCAC